>QFCS01001055.1_pt1 | contig 155918 bp, 121 predicted proteins | sample 3576561 | NCBI WGS metagenome assembly QFCS01 | reverse complement strand
TGCTCCGCCGACCACCGCCGGCGTCGCTCAAGCCCCAGTACCTCTACCTTCCCGTCGTACGTCCTAGTCGTAGTCACAGTCGTATTCCTATCTCAAGATAGAACCTACACCGTGTCCGGTTTCAGAGGGGGCTGCTCCACCGTTGCTATCGATTTCCCTCAGCCCGCCGCCCGGCGAGAAGGTATCAATCGAGGCTTTTGAGGACGCCATTAACCGCGTTGCCGAACGTCTGGGCGTTGCTGGTCAACCCCGCGCAGTGGTGTTTCACGAGAAGAACGCCCGCCGCCACTGCCATCTCGTAATCAGCCGCATAGATGCGGACCAGATGAAGGCCATCCCGCTACCCTTCTTCAAGCGCAAGCTGATGGACCTGTCTCGGGAACTGTTCATTGAAAACAACTGGCAGATGCCGCGCGGCATGGTCACGTCGCAAGAGCGGGATTTGCGCAATTTCAGCCTTGCCGAATGGCAGCAGGCAAAACGGGCCAAGAAGGACGTTCGCGAAGTAAAAGCCGGACTGCAAGACAGTTGGGCGCTGTCGGACAGCAAAGCGGCCTTTGCCGCTGCGCTTGAGGATCGGGGCTACAAGCTCGCACGGGGCGACCGGCGCGGGCTGGTGGCCGTAGACCACAAAGGAGAGGTGTATTCCCTGTCGCGCTGGATCGGCCTACCGCCCAAGGCCCTGAAAGCCCGGCTGGGCGACGGTTCGGACCTGCCCAGCGTAGCCGACCGCACCCGTGAATTTGCCGCCCAGATTTCGGACCGCCTGAGCACGCTGAAGCAGCAAGAGAAGGACGGTTTCGCCGATCAACGAACCAACCTTGAAGAAGAACGGCTTCGGCTGGTCGCGCGCCAGAAGGCGGAGCGAACGGCTCTCTCCCTGAAGCAAAACGTCCGCTGGCAGGAAGAAACATCAGCCCGTCAGGCCCGCTATACACGAGGCCTGCGCGGCATGGTTGATCGTCTTTCAGGCCAGCACAAGCGCATCAGCGCCAGTAACGAAATGCAAACCTACTTGGCCCGCCTTCGGGATCGCAAAGAACATGATGGCTTGATCTTCAAGCACGTTGAAGAACGCCAATTCTTACAAGCCAAACTGCGAACTCGCGTCGAACAATACAAAGCGGCAAGACGCGTACTGAGGATCGACGTAGCGCATCAACAGAAGCTAGCCCAAGCCAATAACAAACTGAGTACCGGAGACTGCCAGCCCCACAGAAAAAGCCCGCGTGAACGTATTCGCTCACACGGGCCAAAACTAGCCCTTTAAGTTCTATCGGTTTTGGCTCTGCTTGCTAACCTCGTAAGCCATCGCCCTGAGCAAAGGAGCAACTTTTGCCAGCATTAGCGGAATAGCCAAACTATTATCCGCAAGAACGGACTGAAGGGACTCCCAGTCTTCAGACAGCTTGCCCACATCTAAATTAGCAGGCTCGTTCTCAAGCTGGTGTTGGTCATTATAAGCCACCTCCCAGTAGAGGTTCTTTTTTTCATCCACGCCAAAAGGCTTACCTCCCAAATCATCTTCAATGCGGGAAAGGATATTATCAATAATCCTTCTTAGTTCAGAAATATTAAGTTCGCATCTATTTTACTCACATCCGCTGCGAACAAAAGTTGCAAGGTCAAGCTCGTAGATGGGCGCCTTTCAAACGGCGAGCGTCCTCTAGCTCTAAAATTTTTCGTCCCTCATTAACAAAACCGTGCAGTTCCTGCGGCTTCTCTTTCTCCTGCTCTAGTAAACGGTTAAATAACTGAGCCGCCTCAGCAGTCGTATAATTTCTCGCGATAAAATCGCACACCGCCAAACACAAGTCACCATCCAAGAAGCTTGCGTAGTTCCCAACAATTGTATTGGCTAAAGCGGCATAGTGACGAGGCAGCATTTTATGCCGCTCAGTCCCTAAGACCAGCATGAAGTTCCATAAACCAGGCTTTGAATAAAATTCTGACCGTGAAAGCAGCTCAATCACGAACTCAAAGTAGCTTTCTGGAAAACCATCCAGCTCAAGCAAATCATCCTCGAAACTATCTGCAATCTTCTGAAAAGAAGACTCTGCACTTTTATGAGGAGCATTGAGCAATTCCTCTCTATATGAAGGTATTTTATTTTGCGATTCTTTCATTACTAATCAGCACCTTGGGCTACATTCTTTATCATAACGATCTTCAAGCTCCCGCAACCGCCTCAACTGACGATCAAGCAACTTTCGATGACCACGGACCGATTCGTGTAGCTTTTCAGTGGGACTGACTCGCTCTGGCAAATTCTGAGGGTTAGCTTCTAAGTCAGGGATTCTTTTATCGTAAACCTCGTCTCTAATATTCTGAATCTTCTGCGCCAGCGCCATACATTTTGGACTAGACGGATCATTCGGCGACCCGATACCGGGAAGTTCCAATGCAGGATCAACAGTCTCACTAGGCCTTACTGCATCGGCCGGCTTAACCATCTCTGCCGATGGTTTAATGATTTCAGGCAGCGGAGGCAGCACTCTCTGCAATCCAAGCGGGTCGATAGCATTCAGAGGGTTTCCAGCAACATAACTGAAAACATTCAATCCGCCCTCCAAGCCAATCGGATCAGCCTGAATGTAGCGACCAGTTAACGGATCGTAGTCCCTGTAATAGTTATAGAAAAGACCACTTTCACTGTCGTTGTATTGCCCCGGATACCGGAGGTCATACCGAAAAGTACTGGACAAATTAAGAGGATTATTATCAGGCGCGCCTTCACCAAACGGATTGGGATCCCAAACCCAAACGGCTTGCCCAAGGGAATCATTGACTTGTCTAGGCGCGCCTCGCCAATCAGCTAGCACGTAATATGTTGGCGTCGTTTGAGCCTTAAAAACAACAACAGGCGTATTTTCAAGATAAACCGTCTCTCTGCGAGGGGTGCCGGTCGACTCATACTCACCCAGCATGCGGCCTTCTTCGTCATAGAGAAAAATCGTGACGGTGCCGTTTGAAATCTTTTTTACGCGCTGCCCGAGGCCGTTATAAACGTAAGACCCTGTTTGCGAGTTCAAAGAATAAGCAGAGAGGCGACCAGCGGAATCGTAACTATAACTTCTATTTCCATAGCTGATCCGGCTACCATTGGCATCATTATTAACCGTCGCACCGCCTATCTTCGTCAGGCGATTATTCCCAGTGGCTATCGTATACGTTGTGCCAGCCCCATTTAATGTCTTGGATTGGCGATTTCCATTGGCGTCATAGGTAAACTGCTCGTAGGTAGCACCGTTGGTATGGCTAGTGACGCGACTGAGATCATCGTAGGTAACTGAATGCGTACCAGTCAGAAGACTTAGATTCCCCAACGTATAACTAGTAATCCGACTATTAGCATCATAGATGATAGAAGAAGTGACCGCATCGGAGACTATACGTCCGTCTAGATCAACCCCCCTCGTAACTATTTGGCCATTGCCAAAAGTCCATGATTTGACTTCACCTGTGGGCGCGTAAGAGATGCCAGTCAAAAGATTACTGGAACCACGCTTTATAGATACAAGCTTGCCGTTTGAATATGCATAGCTAATGGAACGGCCAGACGGGAGCGTTAAACCGGTGAGTTGCCCCGTGACGGCATCGTATGCGTACGAAGTAACTAAGGTAATACCATCTGTGACTTGCGATTTCTGGACTACCCGCCCGTGCAGATCATATTTCCAATTCGTAGAGCCCGAGGCATCAGACATACTTGTCAGATGACCTAAACCATACCCATGAGGTGCGTCATTTTGATCCCATACGAGAGAAATACTGGCCGCCCCCGCATAGGTAACAGATGTAAGTCGATTCAATCCGTCATAGGTGTACGTTGTCGTTTGATTCTTTGCATCGGTCGCAGAAATGACATTACCGGCCAAGTCATATGACGCGGAATTGGAACCTGCGTCCAGGCTAAGATTCTGAAGCACATCGCCGAAGGCATTATGGGTTTTCTGCGTCAGAACATTCAGCGGGTCTTGAACGCTGACATTTTGGCTTAACTCATTAAAAGCGTAGTTCGCCTCTCCGAAAGCGGCATTAGTGACCTTCGTCAGTCGGCCAATCGCATCATACTGACTGGAAGTCACCAAAGCGCCAGGGTCAGTCTGCGCACTGAGGTTGCCATTTCCGTCGTACTGAAATTCGGTTACCTCTCCAGAGTAAGCCCCTGTTATTTTCCACAGCTGATTTAGCGCATTGTAAGAGCGCTGCTCTTCCTTGACCAACACATTACTAGCGTCAAAAATCTCAACTTTGGTTTCATTCCCAAGCAAATCCAGTGTGTAGTGAATCCTGTTACCATCAATGTCCTCAATATCCGTCAACCGATTCTTATCATTATATAAATACGATAGTTCAAAGCCATTCGGATATGTAACTTTCTTCAGCAGCCCACCTAGCCAATACTCAAACTTGGTAACCTCCGAACCTTCTGTAATCTCTTTAACAAGACCGCTCGGCCAGTAAGTTAAGGTTGTTACCAATCCATTTGGGTCGGTCTTTTGTGTTACCTGACCGTCACCGTTGTAGCTATTAAAGTGGGTGACGTGCCCCACAGCGTTAGTGATGCTCGCAACCTGCCCACACTTTCCGCCAGTAGTGCATGCGTAGTAATCGATCAGCGTAGTATCAACTGCCCCAGGGCGGGGACCATCAATTGATATCACTCTGCCGGTTGCGTCTCTACCATACGCAGTTGTTCTCGAAGTCGCCGACTGAGAATCGGTAGTTGTTTCTAGAAGCAGATTCCCACTGGTATCGTAGGTAAATGCTGAGCTGAGATTGCCCGTGACGACAGAGACAGGAAGCGATAAAGTGGGATGCCACTGATAAGTAGATGTTTTTGCTTCCGGCTTGCCATAGCCCTCAGTGATAGAGGTGGCAAAATCACGCCCAGCGCTGTACTCATATCGAGTAATATTGCCATTGAAATCAGTAACGGTTTCAAGCTGCCCGCTTGCATTCAAGGTGCTAGATGCCACTTTATTGGCGCATGCGGAACAGAGGACGTCATTTGAGTTTATATAATACTTAGGACCGCCAGTTCCTGATGTCGTAAATTGAACCGTCCTAGTCCCGTTTGCATTAGTTACAGTACGCCGCGCTGCATCTAGATAAGAAATGGACTGTGGATTTTCCCCACCGTAGCCAGCAGTAGCCGTAACCCTATTCTGGTTATCGTAAGCCCATGATTTAACGGAAATCCCAGAAGAATTAGTGATATTTAGCAGAGGCCCCCAAAGGTCAAAGCTACCAGAGGCGACACTTCCATACGTAAAAGAGTGTACTTCACCGTCAGGAAAAGTTACGCTCTGCAAATTGAGCGTTGCGCCAAACTGATAAGTGAAGTTTTTTCCGCCCGGCGTCTTCGCAACCACATACTGCCCACTTGCAGCAAGGTGGTATTCCGCTTCGATATATTGTCCAGACTCAGCCGTAACTCTCGCTGTGAAAACCTCCGGGTCCGAGGTGGCAACGATGTTACCTCTCGTTAATTGAGGCCCGCTCTTAGGTTTTTGGATAAGGTTACCGCTATTCTCGTCGTAAGTTGTAACCGTTCCATTTTCCTCGGTGAGTGTCCACACCGATCCACTGCGTTGAAGTTTATCGTTAATATAGCGCGCAGTCCTGAAACTGTTTTCATCGAAGTCACTGTAAAAATCAACTAAGCGGCCATCTGGGTACGAAATTGTAACCCTCGTATGAAAGATTTCGCCGGTGTCACCATCGGTCCATTTTGTAACTGCAAACAATGGAAGGCCCAAGCCAAGCGACCAACTATTCCCGCGGTAGTTCCGCGTTAACGAAAGCCCATCCGGGCCACGATAATCAACAGCACCATATACTGAGGCACCGCTGGCCAAGTTCGTGGAATCAATCCCATCGCCATCTTTTTCACAACAATCCGCATAATAGATAACAGGAGCAGCAGGAGTCGTTTGATCGTATACGCCTCCAAATATCCAGCAGCCACTTACAACAACTCTCATGTTATAGATCGAACTCTTTCTCGGATCGAATGTGGGACTAACCTGGGTAGTAGTAATTAGTTCACCGTCCTCATACGGCCCCAAAGTGTCAGTTGCCGGTGACAAGGTAACGGAAATACCGTCTGGCACGTCGCTGACTGAGAATTCCCAATCAACACTATGGTTCACCGGGGGGCGGCAGTAGTAGGGCTCTGTCTTTACCTGAGTTTCGCCGGGATACATCGGCTTAATCCGCGCCCCGCTTCCGGCCACAGCAGTATTGGTAGCTGCTCTTGCAAACATAGGCGCCACCTTGGGCAGCGCCGATTTCGATTCTCGCGAAACGGTGCGCACCTGCACGCCCTGCTCAACATTCAAAAGGCGATTGATCTTTTCAACTTCTGCTGCAGTCGCAAATCTTTCGCCATTGGCCGCAACTGCCGTAGCTGAGTGGAAAGCAGTCACTAACGAAAGCACTAAGCAAGTTAATCGACCCCAAAACATTACGAATCCCCCGTGCAGTAGAATCTGCACGGTACTTGGCAATGCGCTGCCCCCTGCATGTGACAGATGGGCGTGGCAGTGCTTCAGACAAACGGCGACCCTGACTGGAACAAACTGCAGACTTATTGCTATGCGATGAAGGGCGGCAGGCCGTTCGGACGCGCTACATTCGGCACTGCCCAGTGTGGCCGACCGCACCCGCGAATTTGCAGCCCAGATTTCGGACCGCCTGAGCACGCTGAAGCAGCAAGAGAAGGACGGTTTCGCCGATCAACGAGCCCGCCTTGAAGAAGAACGGCTTCGGCTGGTCGCGCGTCAGAAAGCGGAACGAGCAGTTCTGACCCAATGCGCGACAACACAAGATGATCAGACGCGAAACCCTCGAAAGCGATTTTGAGGCCATCGCGCGCGGTCTGGTGCCCGCGCCTGAAATCTGTAGCGCCGCACAAGCCATCCTGTCGGACGCCTGGGACAGACGCGCCGCCCTCCAGCAGCAGCGCCGGAAGAGCCTTCAGGCCCGCGTTGCCGAGATCGATACCGAGACAGGCAAGCTGCTCAAGAAGATTATCGAGGTCGAGTCCCGGACGGTCATCAGCACGCTGGAAAAGCGCATCGACGCGCTCGAAGCCGAAAAATTGACCATCGGCGAAAAGATGGAGCAAAGCGGCAAGCCGCTAAAGCCCTTCGGACAGGTTTTTCGAACCTCGATGGCCTTTCTGGAAAACCCTTTCAGATTATGGGCTTGCGGCCGATATGAGGACCGCAGAATCCTTCTCAAATTCGCTTTTGCCGAAAAACTGGCATACAAGCGCGGAGAGGGCTTTCAAACCCCTAAAAAGTCCTCTTTATTCAATATCTTAGAGGAGAATTTAGGGGGGCTAAAAAGATTGGCGGAGAGGAGGAGATTCGAACTCCTGTGCGGGCTTTCACCCACCATCCGATTTCGAGTCGGCGCCGTTATGACCGCTTCGGTACCTCTCCGCAGTACAGCTATCATCGCAGCAAGCGCTTGTTTTCGCAGCAGTTAAGCTTCCGTACGGGCTAGCTCCAGTGAACTGCCAATGAACTCAAGCCGCCATTCCCTGCCCAATGCGCTCCGGCCATTCAGTGTCCCTGACCCTGGTCCGAGCGCTTGTTGGGCGACTCGAAGCATGTGTTAGGGTACGCGGCCCCGCGATGAGGCGCGCATTGTAGATGATTGATGCAGTGAAGCCTACTGCCTTGCGAAAAAAGGGAAGTTGGACGATGGCCGCGCTGTTCAGCGTCGCCGCGGCCTGTTCCCTGACGACCTGCACTCCCTCGGTCACCGCACTGGAAAAAGTGCGCATGACCGGCGTGCTGCGCGTGGCGACGGTCAACAGTCCGACGAGCTATTTCGTCGGTCCCGACGGAGCCACCGGCTTCGACTATGACCTCGCGAGCGGTTTCGCCAAGCAACTCGGTGTCGAATTGCGGATCGAAGTGGTCGCGTCCGCTCCCGATGCGCTCGAGCTCGCGCGCCTGGGCAAGGTGGACATGGCCGCCGCCGGGCTTGCCGTTACGCCTCAGCGCGAGGCCATGGTGAGTTTCTCGCCGCCCGTGCGCAGCGTAGTGCCTCAACTGGTCTACCGCATGGGCCAGAAGCGTCCGAAATCCTGGGAAGAGCTCGACGGCGGCCGCCTGGCCGTGCCGAGCCGCAGCGCGCAGACCGAGCTGCTGGCGACCCGGCGCAAGCAATACAGCGGCCTCAAGTGGGAGGAAGTCGAGGAAGGCGACGCCGAAGACCTGCTCGAGCAGGTGGCCGACGGCAATCTCGACTACACGCTGGTCAATTCGGACCTCGTGTCGATCAACCAGCGCTACTACCCCAAGTTGCGCGTCGCCTTCGCGGGTGCGGAATCGCAGCCGCTGGCCTGGGCGTTTCCGAAATCGCACGACAACAGCCTGACCCAGGCGGCCGCGGACTACATCACCGGCGCCGGCAAGCTCGAACTCGCGCGCCTGCAGGATCGGCACTTCGGGCATATCGAGGCCGTCGATCACGTCGGCGCGGTCGCGCTCGCGACGCATATGCAGACGCGCCTGCCGGCGTATCGCAAGTCGTTCGAGGCCGCGGCACGCAAATCCAAGCTCGACTGGCGCCTGCTCGCGGCGATCGCCTATCAGGAATCGCATTGGGATTCGGCCGCCGTGAGCCCGACCGGTGTGCGCGGCATCATGCAGCTCACCATGCAGACCGCGCTGCATCTGAAAGTGGACGATCGCGAAGACCCGCTGCAAAGCATCTCGGGCGGCGCGCGTTACATTCGCGGCATTCTCAATGATCTGCCCGAAGACATCGGCGAACCCGATCGCACCTGGCTCGCGCTGTCGGCCTACAACATGGGCACGGCGCATCTGAACGACGCGCGCAAGCTCACGCAGAAGCTGGGCGGCGATCCGAACCGTTGGCTCGATGTGCGCAACAACCTTCCGCTGCTCACTCAGCCGCGCTGGTATCGCCAGACCGAGCATGGTTATGCACGCGGTCGTCAGGCGATGGAATTCGTCAGCAACGTGCGCACGTATTACGACATGCTCGTCTGGCTCAGCGAATCCACTTCGCCACCACTGCAATCCGTGCAGGCCGATTCGACGCTGCTCGACGAGCAGACGATTCCCGCAGGTGGAGCCGTTGCAGCCGAAGTGGCGATTCCCGACCCCAGCGAAGTGCTGCGCATTCGAGCGCCGATTCTGTAACGTGGGTTTGGTTTTTCGCGAACTCGGCGCGACGCGGCCATCATTGCGCGAAACTTCAATCGTCGTTGATCTGCTGCCCCGGAAACAGTTCTTCATTGAAGCCGAAGCGCGTGAAATCGCGCACGCGCATCGGATACAGAATGCCGTCGAGATGATCGCATTCGTGCTGCACGACGCGAGCGTGAAAGCCATCGACATTGCGATCGATCACATCGCCGTGGAGATCGAAACCGGTGTAGCGCAAGCGTTGATAGCGCGGCACCACACCGCGCAATCCAGGCACTGACAGACAGCCTTCCCAACCGTCTTCCTGCTCGTCGCTCAAGGGCGTGAGCACGGGATTGATCAGGATGGTTTCCGGCACCGCCTGCGCATCCGGATAACGCGGGCTCGATGTGAAGCCAAAGATCACCACGCGCAAGTCGACTCCGATCTGCGGCGCGGCGAGTCCGGCACCGTTGAGCGCCCGCATGGTGTCGAACATGTCGGCGACGAGCTCGCGCAATTGCGGCGTTCCGAATCGCTCGACGGGACGCGAGACGCGCAACAAGCGCGCGTCTCCCATGCGAAGAACCGTGCGGATCATGCAAGCCTCACTTGAGCTTCAGGCGATCGACGATCCGGCCGCCGACGATGTGCGTGTCGATGATCTCGTCGACATCCGCTTCGTTCTCGTAGCCATACCAGATGCCTTGCGGATAAATGACCATGCAGGGCCCGAGTTCGCAGCGCTCCATGCAACCGGCGTTGTTGATGCGCACCGAGCCCGGTCTTGCGAGCTGGAGTTCCTTGATGCGCTTCTTCGCGTGATCGCGCGCCTCGACCGCACCGTGAAGCCCGCAGGAGCGACGCTCACCGGGCTTGCGCACGTTGGTGCAGAAGAACACGTGGTGGCGATAGAACGGACGAGCATCGGAACTCACTTGCTTCTCCTGATCAGATGCGACGCGGCTCAGCCCGGCTTGGCGCCGAACGCATAGCTGAAATTCACCGCCGTCGACGAATCCGTATGCTTCACGCCGGGGTCGACTTCGCTGTTGTTCTGCACCGTGAAGATCAGCGAGGCGAACAGGTTGCCGATCACGTAGAGCTTGAGCTCCGACACCGATTCGGTGAACGTGTTCGATTCGCCGCTTTCGACTTTGACTCGCTGGCGAATGCCGCTCGTATCCGACAGCTTCCACTGGTAATCGAGACCGAAGCGGCCGATCAGGTCGGAGTCCTTCTCGCGCGATTCCTGCGCTTCCTGCTGACGCGCACCGGCACCGAGTTCGATGTCGAGCAGATGACGCGGCCCGGTCAGGACGTGACGACCGAGACCGGTCGTCTGCGAAGTGCGCTGGCGAATACCGCCGAACATATCCTTTTCGAACTCGCCGGCCAGAAACGCATAGGTCTGCCCGGAGAACGTGTAGTCGACCTTATCGGTGACCAGATACCGCTCGCCCGATGTCTCGCCGCTATCGGCCGTGTTGATCGCCTGGGCGGTCAGCACGTTGCGCCAGGCATCCTGCTGATAATTGAGCGCGAACTTGCCGTTGATCGAGCGCGTCTCGCTATTTCCCGAAGTGCTCAGCACGCCGAGCGAAGCTTCGCCCCACCAGGGTGCTGCGTCCGCAACAGCCGGCGCAACGAACAGGCACGGGAGAAGCAGCCACGCATTCCTTTGCATCGAAGATTTCCTTTTTGTCGCTGACTAATACGAGTTGAAGCCGATCGCCTCGAACGAAGTGATCAGACCGCCGCAGATCCCTAGGGAGCCGGCGGCTCGGGCGCAGGATCGGCCTGCGACGGAACGACCCGCGCCGGTTCCTGCGGCACCACGGTTTCCTGCCGTGAGAGCAGGGTTTCCACCTTAAGCAGCAAAAGCTCGGCCAAGGCATCCTGAATGAACTCGCGCAAGCGATCCTCCTCGGCTTCCTTGGCGAGAATCTGGCCTTCGTTGAACGAGTAATCGCGCGTCATGCGCAGGCTGCCGGGTGGCACCAGCACCTGTGTCGCCGTGTGCACTTCGTAATCGACGGTGGTGACGAGCAGAAACTCCAGCGCCTTGCCGTCCGGCCCCACCGAAAGCACCTGGCGGCCTTCCTTGAGATTGCTGAGCTTGATGGTGGCATGAGCGCTCGCCGCCTCCTTGGTGACTTCGGCGCCCTGGCGCAGCAGCCGCGTGCGCAGCGAAGTCTCGAGCGGCGGTTCCGACACGCGATACGGAGCGACCACCTCGATATAGACCTTCTGCAAGGCCACCGGCAGCGGTCGCGAGCCCGCGGGATGAAAGCCGCAGCCCGCGACCAGAACCAGCAGCGCGCTCGCCGCGATCCAGCGCCATTTCGACACGATGCGCGCAGCGCGGCTGCCGGATGCGTTCACTCAGATCACCAGGTTGACGAGTTTGCCGGTCACCACGATCTGCTTCTTCACAGGCGCCCCGGCGATGAAGCGCTGCACCGCCTCGTCGGCCAGCGCGGCCGCGATGATCGCGTCCTTGCCCGCATCGGCGGCGACGTCGATCTTGCCGCGCAGCTTGCCGTTGACCTGTACGACGAGCGTGATCTGATCGCGGACCATGGCTTCGCTGTCCGCAACGGGCCAGCGCTGATCAAGAATGCCCTCGCTGCCGCGCAGCTCGACCCACAGCGCATGCGCCACGTGCGGGACGACCGGGCTCAGCATCAGCGTGATGCTCTCCCAGACTTCCTGCAGCACCGCGCGCGATTGCGCGCCGTCGTCGTTGTAGCGGCTCACGGTGTTGAGCAGCTCCATGATCGCGGCGATCGCGGTGTTGAAGGTGCGGCGGCGGCCGAAATCGTCGCCGACCTTGGCGATGGTTTCGTGCAGCGCGCGACGCAGGTCTTTCTGCGCATCGCTCAGCGCGCTCTTGTCGAGTGCCGGCGCGGCGCCGAGCTGCACGTGCTGGTGCACCGCGCGCCACAGACGCCGCAGGAAGCGCGCCATGCCTTCGACGCCGTCTTCCTTCCAGTCCAGCGAGGCGTCCGGCGGCGCGGCGAACATCGAATACAGGCGCACGGTGTCGGCGCCGTAGGCATCGATCATGGCCTGCGGATCGACGCCGTTGTTCTTGCTCTTGGACATCTTCTCGATGCCACCGATGGTCACGGGTTCTCCATCGACCGCGTGCCGGGCCGCGATCGGCTGGCCCTTGGCATCGCGCTCGAGCACGACCTCGGACGGATTGATCCAGGTCTTCTTGCCTTCCGCGTTTTCGCGGAAGTAGGTCTCCTTGATCACCATGCCCTGCGTGAGCAGTTGCGTGAACGGCTCGTCGCTCTTCACCATGCCTTCGTCGCGCATGAGCTTGTGGAAGAAGCGCGAGTACAGCAGATGCAGGATCGCGTGCTCGATGCCGCCGATGTACTGGTCGACCGGCAGCCAGTAGTCGGCGCGCTCGTCGAGCATCCGGGTGTCGTTGTCCGGGCAGGCGTAGCGCGCGAAGTACCAGCTCGATTCGAAGAAGGTATCGAAGGTGTCGGTCTCGCGCGTCGCGGCGCCACCGCAGTTCGGGCACGTGGTCCTGGCCCAGTTCGGATCGGCCTTGATCGGCGATTGCACGCCGGTGAATTCGACGTCTTCGGGCAGCACCACGGGCAGCTGGTCCTCGGGCACCGGCTGCGCATCGCACTTCTCGCAATAGATGACCGGAATCGGGCAGCCCCAGTAGCGCTGGCGCGAAACGCCCCAGTCGCGCAGGCGGAAGTTCACTCGGCGCGAGCCGGTGCCGGCCTTCTCGAAGCGGTCGGCGATCACATCGAAAGCCTGCTTGAAATCAAGGCCGTCGTATTCGCCCGAGTTGATGCAGATGCCATGTTCGGCCGAGCACTCGGCGCGGATCGCCTGCAGTTCGCGCAGCAGCGGCTCCTTGACCGAGCCTTCCACCGGATCGTCCTCGTCGGACAGCGAGCCGAGCGTCGCCAGCCGCGCTTCGAGCTCGGCTTCCCTGGCGCTGCGGATGACACGCTTGATCGGCAGGCCGTACTTGGTCGCGAATTCATGATCGCGCTCGTCGTGCGCCGGCACCGCCATGACCGCGCCGGTGCCATAGCCCATCAGCACGAAGTTGGCGGCCCAGACCGGCACGCGCTCGCCGCTGATCGGGTGGATCGCGTCGATGCCCAGCGGCATGCCGCGCTTTTCCTGCGTCTCGAGTTCGGCCTCGGCGACGCCGCTGCGCGAGGCTTCGGCCAGAAACGCCGCGAGTTCGGCATTGCCCGCACCGGCCTTCTTGGCTAGTGGATGCTCGGCCGCCACGGCCAAGTACGTCACGCCCATCAGCGTGTCCGGGCGCGTCGTGTACACCGTCAGCGGCTGGTCCTCGCCTTCGATCTGGAATTGGAGTTCCAGGCCCTCGGAGCGGCCGATCCAGTTGCGCTGCATGGTCTTGACCGGCTCGGGCCAGCCCGGCAGCGCATCGAGATCGTCGAGCAGTTCCTGCGCATACGCGGTGATCTTGAGGAACCACTGCGGAATCGAGCGCCGCTCGACCACCGCGCCCGAGCGCCAGCCGCGGCCATCGATGACCTGCTCGTTGGCGAGCACGGTCTGGTCGATCGGGTCCCAGTTGACCACCGAGTCCTTGCGATAGACCAGGCCCTTCTTCATCAGCCGGGTGAACAGCAGCTGTTCCCAGCGGTAGTAGTTCGGCCGGCAGGTATCGAGCCGGCGCGACCAGTCGTAGGCGAAGCCGAGCCGCTTGAGCTGCGCCACCATGTAATCCATGTTGGCGTAGGTCCACTTGGCCGGCTGCGTATTGTTGGCGATGGCCGCGTTCTCGGCCGGCAGGCCGAAGGCATCGAAGCCCATCGGCTGCAGCACGCTCTTGCCGAGCATGCGCTGATAGCGGCTGATCACATCGCCGATGGTGTAGTTGCGCACATGCCCCATGTGCAGCTTGCCGCTCGGATACGGGAACATCGACAGGCAGTAGTACTTCTCGCGGCTGGGATCTTCCACCGCCTTGAACGACTGCTCGCGCTCCCAGAAAGCCTGCGCCTGCGCTTCGAGATCGGCGGGGCTGTATTGCTCCTGCATGTGTTTGATTCTTCGGGTACGGAAAGGGCGAAGTTTACGGGCCGGACCTGTTTCATGAAACGTTGGGCTTGAATACCACCAGCGGTCGCAGGTCACGCTGGCCGCCCGCCACGATGCGGAGATGTCGCCGCTGACTGCCCGGATTCCCGCTCGACGTCCTGTTCCGCGCCGTGGCTTCTGCACGACCATCCATACGCTCATACCGCGATCGTGTTCGGCTCGGGGCGAGCGGGCGCGCGTACAGCGATATCGACTGTGCGGCACGAGCCGACAACCCATTGACCGCCGGACAAGCAGCGGCTGGTCGAAGATCTCTGTCGCCGGCCATCGGAGCCCCGTCGATCTGGTCGATCCTTTCGACTGCCGGCGTCGCCCTGCCGGGCCAGATTCTCAAGCGCGGCGGTGTTCACGGTACCGATGCCCTATGCCAGACTTCTCGGTCGCCACCTCATCGACACGGACGATTTCCCCTACGTCCCCCGAAAGGCATGGATCGGCCGCTCGCCGAACGCTCGCCCGATTCCTTGCAGCGCCGCCTCGAACGTCGCGGTTCATGCTGATGAAGACATCAATTGGAGCATCGTCTTCGCCATCGCTACGCGGCCTTGGGCGACTTTGAAGCCGTTGCGAGGATCGCGGCCCGCGAGAGCGGGCTCCGAGTCGTGCCGCCCAGCGGCAAGATTTGTCGGGGACTGACAAAAAGTGTCAGCTCCAGCGAGCCATGGCCCCTGAGAACATTTCATAAATTATTGTTTCCATGAAAAATACAGCCTTCAATCCGTGTTGGCACCCCGGTTGCCAGATGAATCCCGGCGGGATCAGTCCCCCAACGTCGGATCCCGAAACGATTGATCGGCACACCACCGGAGAGTCTTCAATGAACAAGCAGCAAGGTTTCACCCTGATCGAACTGATGATCGTCGTGGCGATCATCGGCATTCTGGCCGCGATCGCGATTCCGGCATACCAGAACTACATCAAGAAGGCGGCGTACACTGAAGTAATCACAGCCGCAAACGGACCTAAAGTCGCCATTGAAACCTGTGTTCAAACAGAAGGCTCGCTGGCCAATTGCGACACCTACGCGAAGATCGGAAGCACCGCCCCAGCCGCCACCAACGCAGTTGCGTCGGTGACAATTACAGCTACCACGGCAGCCATTGTGATGACTCCCAATGCCTACAAAGGCATCGCTGCAACTGATACTTGCACAATGACACCGACCGATTTGGGTAGCGGCCAGCTGAAGTGGACCTACAGTGGCGTTTGCCTGACCAACAATTACGTTAAAAATTGATCGGAACTCACTGGTTCCGACAACTAACGTAACCAGGGTGAAAACCGGGGCGTCTCGCCCTGGCATTCACCCTCCCTCAAACAAGGCGCCATCTCCGGATGGCGCCTTGTTTTTTGCACCATTGTTCATCCCGCCGGATTTGACCCGCGCTACGTTATGTGGACGCCAGGTCGCGTTTTTTTGTGCGGACGATGGCCATTTCCGGTCTATCCACAGCTCGACTGGGCCGAGTTCGCCAACGCCCTGTATTCGGGGTTCGATGCCAATCCACCGCACATCCCATGCTAATGTCCGAGCATGGAATCGAAGACTGCCCGCCTGACCCTACTGATCGACCCCGACAAGAAGCGGGCCTTCGAGAGCCTTTGCGCATCGCAGGACCTGACGCCGTCGCAGGTGGTACGCCAGCTGATCCGCGACTACCTCGCCAAGCATGGCGTGAGCTACGCCCGCAACGAGCCTCCGCGCGCCTAGGTGCCGGCAGTCTTAGCGGCGGCCGCGATGCGCCTGCCGCTCGATCTCGTCGGCCCAGGCCGGGAAATCGAACTCGTCGCCTTGGTAGAGCATGGCGGCGCGCTTGTTGAGCCGCGCCGCACGCGGCGGCCAGTCGCCCTCGCGCTGGGCGAGTGCGATGCGGTTGCCACCGACTTCGACCTTGAGCACGGCGACCTGTCCCGAAAACGCCCGGCGCAAAGCGCCGAGCACCGCCGCGGACCGGCCGAGCGCGCCGACCAGGTTGACCACCAGCACGCCGCCCGGTCGCAGACGGTCGTGCACGCTGGCGAAGAACGCCTCGTCGCATAGGGCAGGCGCGATGCCACGCTCGTCGCAGCCATCGGCGATCACCACGTCGGCGGGCTCCCCCTGGCCTCGAAAATGATCGACTGCGTCGACGCATCGGAGACTCCAGCGCGCACTGCCTTCGGGCAATTCGAACAGCGGCGAGAGCTGGATCACGGCCGGGTCGATCTCAAGTGCGGTGATCCGCGTCTTCGGCAGTTCGCGATGGCAGTATTTGACCAGCGAGCCGCCACCCAGGCCGATCATCACGATGTGCGCAGGCTGGGGCTTCAGCAACCGGAAGCAGAGCATCTTGCGCAGATACGTCAGGACCAGTTCCTGCGGGTCGCGCAGGCTCATCTGGCTCTGGGTATAACGCAGGCCGAAGCAGAGGCTGCGGTATTCGGCGTCTTCGATCACGGCCGGCCGCAGGTAGCGGCCACTGCGTAGAGACTCGCGCAGCCGCGATAGATCACCCTCGGGAGGATCGGCCAGATGCACCCTCACCTCCCGGCCGCCGAGCCGCAGCTGGACCGTCCACCAGCCCGGTTTGCCGGCCTCGGCAAGCGGCAGCCCATCCACCGGCGGATCGAGCGGGGGCGGCTTGGCCGTGCTCATGCCGACGCGCTGGCCGCCAACGCGTCGGCGAAGCCGGCGAAATGCACGGGCTCGCCGCCCTCGGGCACCAGTTCGGCCCGTACCAGCTTGCGCAGCACGTTGGGCCGGGCCTCGCAGAGCAGCACGCGCACGCCGCGGCGGCGCAGGTTCTGCATCGCCTCTTCGAGCGTCTGGATGCCGGTCATGTCCATGAACGGAACCTGCCCGAGCCGGATGACGATGGCGCGCGGATCGGTATGCGTCTGCGCGAGCGCGCGCTCGAGATTCTGCACCGCCCCGAAGAACAGCGGGCCTTCGATGCCATAGACGAGCACGCCCCCCGGCACGCCGGGGTGCGGGTCGCCATCGGCGATCGGCGGCGCCTGGCTCGAGACCTCGACCGCGTTCGCCATCCGCCGCAGGAACAGCAGCATCGCCAGGATCACGCCCACGTTCACGGCAACCACGAGATCGGCGAATACGGTCAGCAGGAAGGTGATCAGCAGGATCGCGACATCCGGCCGCGGAGCGGTGCGCAGCATGCGGGCGAAATGGCGGGCCTCGCTCATGTTCCAGGCCACCACGAACAGGATCGCGGCGAGCGCGCAGAGCGGAACGCGGGCCGCCAACGGTGCCGCCACCAGCAGGATCACGATCAGCGTGAATGCATGCACGATGCCGGCAAGCGGGCCGGTGGCGCCATTGCGAAAGTTGGTCGCCGTACGCGCGATCGCCCCGGTGGCCGCAAAGCCGCCGAACAGTGGCGTGAGCAGGTTGGCGATGCCCTGCCCGATGAGTTCCTGGTTGGAGTCGTGGCGCGTGCCGGCCATGCCGTCGGCGACCACGGCCGAGAGCAGGGATTCGATCGCGCCGAGCATCGCGATGGTGAACGCCGAGGGCAACAGTTCGACGATGCGATCGAAGCTCAGCGCCGGCATCACGAGCTTGGGCAGGCCTTGCGGTATGCCGCCGAACGCACTGGCGATCGTCGCCACGCCCTCGAAGTGGAACGCCGACTGCAGCAGCGTGGCGACCACCATCGCCACCAGCGGCCCGGGCACGCGCCTGAAGCCCGGAAGCCGGGGCGCATGGAGCGTCAGCACGAGGCTCAGCAGGGCCAGCGCGGTGGTCGCCGGATGCAGAGCCGGCAGTGCCTCGACCAGATGCAGCAGCTTTTCGTGGAAGTGCCGGCCAGCCGGGGCGTCGAGCCCGAAGAAATCCTTCCACTGCCCGACCCAGATGATGACCCCGATACCGGCCGTGAAGCCGAGGATCACCGGATCGGGGATGAAGCGGAGCACGCCGCCGAAGCGCGCAAAACCGAGCAGCACCAGCATCAGTCCGGCCATCGCGGTCGCCAGCAACAAGCCATCGACGCCGTGCGTGGCCGTCACGCCGGCCAGAATCACGATGAAAGCCCCCGTCGGCCCGGCGATCTGGATGCGGCTGCCGCCGAACAGCGAAACCGCCAGCCCCGCGATGATCGCGGTGTAGAGCCCCTGCTCGGGCTTGACCCCCGACGCGATCGCGAACGCCATCGCCAACGGCAGGGCGACAATGCCCACGACGAGCCCGGCGACGATGTTCGGCAACCACTGATCACGCCGGAACAAGCCGGCCCGCGCCGCTTCGACTATCGCGATCATGCCTGCTTCCCCGTCAGTTCATGCGCATCATATTATGATGATATGCACATACGAATCGCATCGGTCGCCATGCAGGCTCCGTTTGGCGGCCCGCTGCCGCCAGCAACCGGGCCCCTGGCCGATCTGATTGACGGTTCATTCGCGCCCGGCCCAGTATTCGCGACTCGGTTCCAAGCCCTTTTTGCAGAAGGAAACATTGGATGGCAACGGCCTCGACGCTGATCCCGGCACTGGCCCTCGGCGGACTGGCGCGCAAGCTGGTGGCCGACAAGCTGCTGGCCGAGGAACAGGCGCGGGAATTTCAGCAGAAGGCCCAGCGCAGCGGGCAGTCGTTCGTTGCGCTCGCCGTCGAGGCCAAGGCCGTGGCTCCGCTGCGCGTGGCCGAGATCGCCAGCGGAGACTTCGGCGCCGCGCTGGTCGATCTCAATGCGGTCGATATCGATCCGAACCTCATCAAGGATCTCTCCGAGAAGCTGTTGCGCAAGACGCACACGCTGCCGCTGTACAGGCGCGGCAAGACGCTGTTCGTGGCGGTGTCGGACCCGACCAATCTGGCCGCGCTCGACGAGATCAAGTTCGCCACCGGCTTCAATACCGAAGCCGTGGTGGTCGAGGAGGACAAGCTCACCAAGGCGATCGAGGCCACCTCGCAAAGGATCAGCTCGGCGTCGATGGAACTCGGCGATGCCGATCTCGACAACATCGACATCAGCGACGGCTCGGTCAGCGAAGCCGACATCGCCAAGTCGGATGCCGACGAGGCGCCGATCGTGCGCTACGTCAACAAGATCATGCTCGATGCGATCGGCCAGAACGCGTCGGACATCCACTTCGAGCCCTACGAAAAGCAGTACCGCATCCGCTATCGCAAGGACGGCGAGCTGCGCACCGTCGCAACCCCGCCGGTGGCGACCGCGCTGCGGCTCGCGGCGCGCGTGAAGGTGATGTCGCGGCTCGATCTGGCCGAGCGCCGCATTCCGCAGGACGGGCGCATCAAGCTCAACCTGTCGCGCACCAAGGCGATCGACTTCCGCGTCAGCACCTGCCCGACGCTGTGGGGCGAGAAGATCGTCTGCCGAATTCTCGATCCGAGCAGCGCGCAGCTGGGCATCGACGCGCTCGGCTATCAGCCCGAGCAGAAGCAGGCCTACCTCAACGCGCTCGACAAGCCGCAGGGCATGATCCTGGTGACGGGCCCGACCGGCTCCGGCAAGACGGTGTCGCTGTACACCGGCCTGAACATTCTCAACCGCGACGACATCAACATCTCGACGGCCGAAGACCCGGCCGAAATCAATCTGCCGGGCGTCAATCAGGTCAACGTGAACCCCAAGGTCGGGCTCACGTTCGCGGCCGCGCTCAAGGCCTTCCTGCGCCAGGATCCGGACGTGATCATGGTGGGCGAGATTCGCGACCTGGAGACCGCGGAGATCGCGATCAAGGCCGCGCAGACCGGCCATCTGGTGCTGTCGACGCTGCACACCAACGATGCGCCGCAGACCATCGTGCGCCTCATGAACATGGGCGTGCCGGCCTACAACCTGGCCTCCACGCTGACGCTGATCATCGCCCAGCGCCTCGCGCGCCGGCTTTGCGGCGTCTGCAAGCGGCCTACGAGCATTCCGCGCCAGGAGCTCATCCGCGAAGGCTTCACCGAGGCCGAGGTCGATGCCCCCGAGTTCACGATGTACGAGGCCGTGGGCTGCGATCAGTGCGATCGCGGCTACAAGGGACGCACGGGCATCTATCAGGTGATGCCGTTCTCCGAGGCGATGGGGCGCATCATCATGGAAGGCGGCAGCGCCATGGACCTCGCGGACCAGGCCCAGCGCGAAGGCATCGAGAACCTGCGGCAGTCGGCCCTGCGCAAGGTCCGCGAAGGCGCGATCGATCTGCTCGAGGCCAACCGGGTCACGGTCGGCGATTGAGCCCCGCCGCCGATCGGCCAATCTGGGCGACGTGTCGAGCTTTGGTGTGTGATGGTGCCGTAAGCTGCTCTGCATCCCTCTCCCTCTGGGAGAGGGACCGAGGATGAGGGAGCATCCGGGATGAGCGGGCTTGGCTATCGAGGCGATTCCCTCGCCCCTGCCCCTCTCCCGGAGGGAGAGGGGTTCAACGGCTAATCAACGGACTCATGGCACAGGCACTCACCGTCAAGGAACACACCTTTCTCTGGGAAGGGCTCGATCGCAAGGGCGCCAAAGTGCGCGGCGAAAGCCGCGGGCCGTCCGAAAGCATGATCAAGACCCAGCTGCGCAAGCAGGGCATCAACCCGACCAAGGTGCGCAAGAAGCTGGAGCTGTTCGGCAACCGCAAGAAGATCAAGAGCGGCGACATCGCCATTTTCAGCCGGCAGATGGCGACGATGATGGCGGCCGGCGTGCCCTTGGTGCAGTCGCTCGAGCTGATCGGCCGCGGCCATCAGAACCCGGCGATGGCCGAGCTGATCATGGGCGTGAAGACCAGCATCGAAGGCGGCAGCTCGTTCGCCGAATCGCTCGGCAAGTTTCCGCTGCACTTCGACGATCTTTTCGTCAATCTGGTCGACGCCGGCGAGCGCTCGGGCACGCTCGAAACCCTGCTCGACAAGGTCGCCACGTACAAGGAAAAGACCGAAGCGATCAAAAAGAAGGTCAAGAAGGCCATGACCTATCCGAGCGCGGTGCTGGTGGTGGCCTTCATCGTCACCGGCATCCTGCTCTACTTCGTGGTGCCGCAGTTCGAAGACCTGTTCAAGGGCTTCGGCGCCGATTTGCCGGCCTTCACGATGATGGTGATCTCGCTGTCGCGCTTCGTGCAGGACCAGTGGCTGTTCATCCTCGGCGTCGTCGGCGGCTCGATCTACGCGTTCTTCTATTTCCACAAACGCTCGCCGAAGATGCGCCGCTTCCTGGACCGTGCGCTGCTCAGGGTTCCGGTGGTCGGCGACATCCTCTACAAATCCGCCGTCGCGCGTTACGCGCGCACGCTGTCGACGATGTTCGCGGCCGGCGTTCCGCTCGTCGAAGCGCTCGATTCCGTGGCCCGCGCCTCCGGCAATATCGTGTTCCAGGACGCGATCCTGACGATGAAGGACCAGGTCTCCACCGGCCAGCAGCTGCAGCTGACGATGCAGCAGAGCAGCATGTTTCCGTCGATGGCGACGCAGATGGTGGCGATCGGCGAGGAATCCGGTTCGCTCGACGAGATGTGCGCCAAGGTCGCCGATTTCTACGAGGCCGAGGTCGACAACCAGGTCGATTCGCTGTCGAGCCTGCTCGAACCGATGATCATGGTCATCCTCGGCGTTCTGGTCGGCGGCCTGGTGGTCGCCATGTACCTACCCATCTTCAAACTCGGCATGGTGGTCTGATTGAGCTTTTTCGAGCCGTTTCTGCTGGCCCTGCAGAACAACTTCGCTTTCCTGCTGATCGCCACGATGCTGCTCGGGCTCTGCATCGGCAGCTTCCTGAACGTGCTCGCTTATCGCCTGCCGCTGCGCATCGAGCAGGATTTCCGCAAGGCCACGTTCGAGAGCTTCGGCGTACCAGCCGGAGCCGACCGGGAGCCGCCGGTCTCGCTGCTGCGCCCGGCCAGCCACTGTCCGACCTGCAAGACCCCGATCAAGCCCTGGCACAACCTGCCGGTGCTCGGCTGGCTGCTGCTGCGCGGCCGCTGCGCGGCCTGCAAGGCGCCGATCTCGGTGCAGTATCCGATCGTCGAGGCCGTCACCGGAGCGCTGTCGATGGTCTGTGTCTGGCGCTTCGGCTACTCGCCCGAACTGCTCGGCGCACTCGTGCTGACCTGGGCGCTCGTCGCGCTCACAGTCACCGACCTCAAGACCATGTTCCTGCCCGACGACCTCACCTTGCCGCTGCTCTGGCTGGGCCTGCTCGTGAGCCTGGCCGGCGTGTTCGTGGGCCCGGTCGCCGCCATCGTCGGGGCCGCCGCCGGCTATGGTGTGCTCTGGAGCGTGTTCCAGCTGTTCAAGCTCGTCACCGGCAAGGAAGGCATGGGCTACGGCGACTTCAAGCTCATGGGCGCGCTCGGGGCCTGGCTCGGCTGGCAGGCGCTGCCGCAGATCATCATCCTGTCGGCCCTGGTCGGCGCCGGCGTCGGCCTGGTGCTGATGGCGGCGCGGCGCGCCGAATGGAGCACGCGCATTCCGTTCGGGCCGTACATCGCCGGCGCCGGCTGGCTCGCGCTGATCTGGGGCGCGGACATCAACCGCTGGTACATGCAGCTCACCGGGATGCAGTGACGTGTCGAGACTCACGATAGGACTGACCGGCGGCATCGCTAGCGGCAAGACGCTGGTCGGCGACGCCTTCATCGCGCTCGGCGTGCCGGTGCTGGACGCCGACCAGGTCTCGCGCGACGTGGTCGCGCCGGGCGAGCCGGCGCTGCTGCAGATCGCCGAAACCTTCGGCGCGGATTTTCTGCAGGCCGACGGCACGCTCGACCGCCGCCGCATGCGCGAGCGCGTGTTCGGCGATCCGGCCGCGCTCAAGCAGCTCGAGGCGATCACGCATCCGGCGATCGGCAACCGCATGCGGCGCTGGCTCGCCGAGCAGACCACGCCGTACTGCATCCTGTCGGTCGCGATCCTGATCGAGGCGGGGCATCTGCGCGCCCTGGTCGATCGTGTGCTGGTGATCGACGTGCCCGAGTCCGTGCAGCTCGCACGGCTCACGAGCCGCGACAAGGTCAGCGAAACCCTGGCCCGCCAGATGATGGCCGCACAGGCCACGCGCGAGCGTCGGCTCGCAGCGGCGGACGACGTGATCGCCAACGACGCTGCCGTGTCGACCACGCTAGAAGCGGTTTCGCGCCTGCATCAGCGCTACCTGCAAATGGCGCGGGAACTGCCGCCGCGCTGAGCTTTCGCGCCGCGAAAAAGCCCGATTTCCGGGCGCCGGGCAGAGGCTTGACGAGTTCGATTTGCATTTGCCGTGACTGTTGCACTGCGTCACAATCCAGCCCACTTTGCTTCAGCCTGTGGCCGTGACTCCAGTACTGGCAGACGGATCTTCCGCCATCATCTTCGAGCAACCGCTCAACGAGCGCGTGCGCACCTTCCTGCGCCTCGAATTCCTGTTCGGCCAGCACGCCCACCATCGCCAGGACTCGTCCAACTACGGCCTGCGCGCACGCCTGCAAACCCTGCTCGACACGCTCACCGTGCTGTCGCGCTCGGACCTCAAGAAAGACATCCTCAAAGAGCTGCTCGAACAGCACGCGCACCTCACGCGGCTGGCCGCACGCCCGGGTGTCGACCAGTCGCGCCTGTCCGGCGTGCTGCAGGACCTGACGACCTCGGTCACCGGGTTGCAGCATCTCGCGACCCAGTTCGCCGGCAGCGCCCTGCGCGACAACGAGTTCCTGATCTCGATCCACAACCGCACCTCGATTCCGGGCGGCAGCTGCGCTTTCGATCTGCCCGCCTACCACTTCTGGCTTTCGCAGCCGTCCGAGATCGTCAATCGCGACCTCGATGCCTGGTTCGCCGACCTGGCGCCGTTCGAACGCGCGATCGGCCTGTACCTGAAGCTGCTGCGCGGCAGCACCGAAATCAGCGCGGGCCTCGCACGCGGCGGCACCTACGTGCATTCGCCGCAAGGCCCGGTGCAGCTGCTGCGCGTGTTCGTTCCGCAGGCCGCGGCCGCGTATCCGGAAATCAGCGCCGGCGCGCACCGCTTCACGATCCGCTTCGTCTCCCTGCGCGACGTCAACCGCCGCAGCACGCAGGTGCATCAGGACGTGGCCTTCGGCATCCAGTGCTGTTCGCTCTGACCTGATGCCGATCAAGCAGGCCCGCTGTCCGCGCTGCGGAGAACCCGCGTCGCTCGAGAAGACAAACCGCTTCCGCCCGTTCTGCAGCGAGCGCTGCAAGCTCATCGACCTCGGCGCCTGGGCCAGCGGCCAGTACGCGATTCCGGCCGCGGACGACGAGTCCGATGCGGAGGAACCGACCGTCGAGCAGGGGCGTCCCCCTCCCTCCCGGCTGCAGTAGCCCTTAGAGTGGGCAGGTTAGCCGCATCGCGGCGTAAGCCGCCGTCGTCGCGCGCCCTCGGTGGGTTCCTACGCCGCCAACCCACCCTGCGAAATCTTTCACTGCCAGTAAGCGCCGATCCCGGCGCTGCCCTGCCCACCTGCGGTCCAGATGCGCTCGTGATCGGCCGGGCCGACGCCGCCGATCGCGTAGACCGGTAGGCCGCATTCCCAAACCGCTTCGGAAAAACCGTTCCAGCCGAGTCCGGGCTGGCCTTCGTGCGTCGGCGTCGCCAGCACATGGCCGAGCACGGCCGCGTCGACATCGAGCGCGGCGAGGCGCGACAGCTCTTCGGCGGAATGCACCGAGACCGCGAACGGCAGATGCGCCGGCACCGGGCGACTCGTCAGCGTTGGCCAGACCTTCGAGGTGGCATGCAGGCCGCAGCCGAGTTCGCGCGACAGCCCGGGCTCGCGGTCGAGCATCAGCGTGAGCCCGCGAGCCTGGGCCTCGGGCTGCAGCATGCGGGCGAGCGCGGCGTAGCCGAAGTCGTCGAGCTTCGGCAGCCGCAGGCGCAGCAAGGCGCCGGCCGGCAGCCGATCGAGCCCGGCACGGATCGAGGCGACCGTCGCGTCGGACCGCGTGAAGGCGTAGTCGACGGGCAGGCGCAGCGGCTTGAGGATCGGCGCGACCGTCGGCAGCGTCTGCAGCCGGGCGATCTCGCCGAGCCCGCACCAGGCCAGCGCCTGCATTTCGCGCGAACTCGGCTCCCCATCGAAGCCGGTCACCAGCCAGGTGTCGAGCTGCACGATGCGGTTGCTGTAGGCGTGCCGCAGCCGGATCAGCGGGCGCGCCTGGGTGACGCTGACGCCGAGTTCCTCGTGCAGCTCGCGCGCGAGCGCGCCGGCGACCGATTCGCCCGGCTCGACCTTGCCGCCCGGAAACTCCCAGAACCCCGCCGCGACCTTGCCTTCGGGGCGCTGGGCCAGCAGCACCTCGCCACGCGCATTGCGCAGCACGCCGCAGGCAACTTCGAGGATGGGGCGCGGGTCGGTCATCGACCCACTCCACGCCTGTCTCCTCTCCCACTTGTGGGAGAGGGTGGTCCGAAGGACCGGGAGAGGGAAGGCTCGGAAAAGGCGCACCTCTTTTCGAGCCGCCCCTCTCTCCCCTCGCTGCGCGAGGGGCTCTCTCCCGCAAGCGGGAGAGAGGACCAAGCACTACGTCCGATATTCCGCATTGATCTTCACGTAGTCGTAGCTGAAATCGCAGGTCCAGACCGTGGCGCTCGCATCGCCGCTGCCGAGCGCGATGCGGATCGCGAACTCGGGCTGGGCGACCACGGCCGAGCCGCGTTCCTCGCGATAGTCCGGGTGCGGCTGGCCGCCGCGCAGCAGGCAGACCTCGTCGAGCCAGAGATCGACCTTGGCCGGGTCGACTGCGACGCCGGACTTGCCGACCGCCATGACGATGCGGCCCCAGTTGGCGTCGGAGGCGAACAGCGCGGTCTTCACGAGCGGCGAATGCGCCACCGCGAGCGCCACCTGGCGCGCCTCGGCTTCGCTACGCGCCTGGCTCACTTCGATGGTGACGAACTTGGTCGCGCCCTCGCCGTCGCGCACGATCGCGTGTGCGAGTTCGCGGCAAACCGCTTCGATCGCCTCGGCGACGAGCGCGTAATCGGCATCGCCGGTTTCGATCTCGCGTGTACCGACCTGGCCGGTCGCGAACAGCACGCAGGAGTCGTTGGTGGAGGTGTCGCCGTCCACGGTCACGCAATTGAAGCTGCGCGAAACCGCCGTCTTGAGCGCCTGTTCGGTCGCCGCCTGCGAGAGCCTGGCGTCGGTGCCGACGTAGCCGAGCATGGTCGCCATGTTGGGGTGGATCATGCCGACGCCCTTGGCGATGCCGGTCACGGTGACCTCGCCCTGCGAAGTCGCCACCTTGCGCGAGGCGCCCTTGCCGACCGTGTCGGTGGTCATGATCGCGAGCATCGCGGCGATCCAGCCGTCGGCGCTCAGATCGGCCACGGCCTTCGGCGCCGCCGCGACCATGCGCTCGACCGGCAGGCGCTGGCCGATCACACCGGTGGAGAACGGCAGCACCTGGCCGGCTTCGCAGCCGATCGCGGCGGCGACGGCCGCCGAGACGGCGCGCGCGTCATCGAGGCCGCCCTGGCCGGTCGCGGCGTTGGCATTGCCCGAGTTGACCACCAGCGCGCGCGCCGCGGCGCCGCTGGCGAGCACCTCGCGGCACAGCAGCACCGGCGCGGCGGCGAACGAGTTCTGGGTGAAAACACCGGCCACGCGCGTCCCCGGCGCGAGTTCGATCACGAGCAGATCGCGTCGGCCCGGCTTCTTGATCGCAGCCTCGGCCACGCCGAGACGAACGCCGGCGACGGCAGGAAGGGATTCGGGAGCCTGGTAGGCGACGGCCATCGGAGTTCTCTGTGGAGGAGAAACGGGGCCGCGGATTGTAGCGAAGGCGTGGGGCGTTTTAGCTCAGCTTTCGTCGCCTGGCCCTCTCCCGCGTGCGGGAGAGGGTGGCGCGAAGCGCCGGGTGAGGGAACACACCCCGACGGAGCGCACTTTACAGCTCGTGTTCCCTCACTCCCCTCGCTGTTGCGAGGGACTCTCTCCCGCACCGCGGGAGAGAGGAAACATCAACCGCGATCAGCGCTCGACGATCGCCGTCACGCCCAAACCGCCCGCCGCGCAGATCGAGATCAGTCCGCGACCCGAACCACGCTCTTCGAGCGCCTTGCCGAGCGTGGCGAGAATGCGTCCGCCGGTGGCCGCGAACGGATGCGCCAGCGCGACGCTGCCGCCCTTCACGTTCATCTTGCTGCGGTCGATCGAGCCGAGCGGCTTGTCGAGGCCGAGGCGCTCCTTGCAGAACTTGGGGTCTTCCCAGGCCTTGAGCGTGCACAGCACCTGGGCGGCGAAGGCTTCGTGGATCTCGTAGAAATCGAAGTCCTGCAAGGTCAGGCCGGCGCGCGCGAGCATGCGCGGCACCGCGTAGGCCGGCGCCATCAGCAGGCCTTCCTTCTTGACCACGAAATCGACCGCCGCGGTCTCCGCGTGCGTGATGAAGGCCTGCGGCTTGAAGCCGTGGGCGGCGGCCCATTCCTCGCTCGCCAGCAGCACGGCCGAGGCGCCGTCGCTGAGCGGCGTGGAGTTGCCGGCCGTCAGCGTGCCGCGGCCGGATTTGCGGTCGAACACCGGCTTGAGCGTGGCGAGCTTTTCGAGCGTGCTGTCGGCGCGCAGGTTGTTGTCGCGCTTGATGCCCGCGTATTCGATGATCAGGTCGTCGTAGAAGCCGGCGTCGTAGGCCGCCGCGGCCTTGCGATGCGATTCGAACGCGAGCTGGTCCTGGTCTTCGCGTGCGATGTTCCATTCCTGCGCCATCAGTTCGCAGTGCTCGCCCATGCTCTTGCGCGTGCGCGGCTCGCCGTTGCTCGGGATCGCCGGCGCGAGCATGGACGGACGGAACTTGGCGAGCGCGGCCAGGCGCTGGCCGCCGGTCTTGGCGCGATTGAGTTCGAGCAGGATCTTGCGCAGCTTCTCGCCGACCGCGATCGGCGCGTCCGAAGCCGTGTCGACGCCGCCCGCGATGCCCGATTCGATCTGCCCGAGTGCGATCTTGTTGCCGACCAGGATCGCCGCTTCGAGGCCCGTGCCGCAGGCCTGCTGCACGTCGTAGGCCGGGGTTTCGGCCGCCAGGCCCGAGGACAGCACGCATTCGCGCGTCAGGTTGAAATCGCGCGAGTGCTTGAGCACGGCGCCGGCGGCGACTTCGCCCAGGCGCTCGCCCTGCAGCTGGAACTTGTCGACCACGCCGCGCAGCGTGGCCGTGAGCATGTCCTGATTGCTCTTGTTCGAATACGTCGTGTTCGAGCGGCAGAACGGAATGCGCGAGCCGCCGAGCAGGGCGACGCGACGTCCGATGGGAGGCTTGGCAATGGTCATGGTTGATCCCAATGGTGAAGAAGAAATTCGGTCGAACCGCCGGGTCCGCTCCGCCAGCTTATCGCCGCAATCCGCGACGATGATGAATGGCAGGCGTCAGCGCGAATGGCCGCGACGGTCGCACGGGATCGTCCCTGGACCGGAGGCGGCACGGCTCTTGACGCTGGCAGAGTCGCGCCTGAATGCTCCGGACGCCATGGCGGAGCCGACACGATCTTCTGGCGTGCCCGCCACTGGCGGCGCCGGCCTCGGGCCGCATCTTCTGCGCCTCACGAAAGCGGCGCCGAGAGCCCAGGCGCCGCGGAGAACGACCCTTGCTGCGCATGCTCTGGATGTTGCTGACCTACCGCTCGCGCGGGCCCTTGCCCCTGCTCGGCACGAGTCGCCTGAGCGGACGCGTGTGGCCCAACGATCTCGACTCCAACCTGCACATGAACAACGGCCGCTATTTCACGCTGGCCGATCTCGGACGTTTCGATCACGGCCTGCGCTCGGGCCTCTGGGAACGGGCGCTCAAGCGCGGCTGGCGACCCGTGGCCGGCGACTGCAGCGGCCGCTTCTCGGCCTCGCTGCAACCGTTCGCGCGCTATGAACTCGAATCGCGGCTGCTCGGCTGGGATGCGAAGTGGTTCTTCATCGAGCACCGCTACAAGCTCGGCGACCGCGTCGCCGCCGTGGTCGCGGTGCGCTACCTGCTCCTCGGCAAGCAGGGCCCGGTTCCGACGGCCCAGGCGCTGGCACTGATCGACCACCGCGAGCCCTCGCCCGAGCTGCCCGAGTGGATCGCAGGCTGGCGCGATGCGCAGGACGCGCTGGTCGGCCAGCTCAAGCGCGACGCCGGCTCGCGCCGCTGATCGATGGCACGCGTGCATGCGGCGCATTCACGCAAGGCCCGAATCCCTATGATGCGCGCTTCCGTCACGGCTGATGCTGCGCTCCGCAGTGAGCTTCGTCGAAAAATACAATCCGCCGTCGCCCGAAGCAGCCGCGTCTGCAGCGACGGCAGCGCCACTTTCGCCAGCGCCATAGCGCGGTGAAGGACATGCGCGATCACGATCACCCATTGGAGTCTTCGTCATGTCATCCACCGCTGCCTATCCGCACCTGCTCGCCCCGCTCGACCTGGGCTTCACCACGCTGAAGAACCGCGTGCTGATGGGCTCGATGCACACGGGCCTCGAAGATCGTCGCAAGCATCTGCCGAAGCTCGCGGCCTACTTCGCCGAGCGCGCTCGCGGCGGCGTCGGGCTCATGGTCACCGGCGGTTTCGCGCCGAACATCGAAGGCTGGCTCGCGCCGTTCGCGTCCAAGCTCACCAGCAGCGCGTCGGCGCGCGCGCATCGGCAAGTGACCGATGCGGTGCACGCGGAGGGCGGCAAGATCGCGCTGCAGATCCTGCATGCCGGGCGCTACAGCTATCACCCGCTGTCGGTGTCGGCATCCAAGCTCAAGGCGCCGATCAATCCGTTCACGCCGCGCGAGCTGTCGAGCGGCGGTATCGAGCGGCAGATTCGCGCCTTCGTGCGTTGTGCGGCGCTGGCTCGCGAGGCCGGTTACGACGGCGTCGAGATCATGGGTTCCGAGGGCTACCTGATCAACCAGTTCCTGGCGCCCGGAACCAATCTGCGCGACGACGAATACGGCGGCGATGCGCTGCGCCGCCAGCGCTTCGCGCTCGAGATCGCGCAGCGCACGCGCGAGGCGGTGGGCCGCGATTTCATCATCATCTTCCGCCAGTCGCTGATCGATCTGGTGCCGGGCGGACAGAGCTGGGACGAGATCGTGCAGCTCGCACGCGGGCTGCAGAACGCCGGCGTGACGATGATCAACACCGGCATCGGCTGGCACGAGGCGCGCGTTCCGACCATCGTCACCAGCGTGCCGCGCGCGGCCTTCGCCTGGGTGACCAAGAAACTCAAGGAGGAAGCCGGCCTGAGCATTCCGCTGATCACCACCAACCGCATCAACGCCCCCGATGTCGCCGAGCGCCTGCTCGCCGAAGGCTATGCGGACATGGTCAGCATGGCGCGGCCGCTGCTGGCCGATCCGGAATTCGTCAACAAGGCCGCTGCGAACAAGGCCGACGAGATCAACACCTGCATCGCCTGCAACCAGGCCTGCCTCGACCACGCGTTTCGCGGCAAGCTCGCGAGCTGCCTGGTGAACCCGCGCGCCGCGCACGAAACCGAGCTGCGCTATGAGCCGGTGACGAAAGCCAAGCGCATCGCCGTGGTCGGCGCCGGACCGTCGGGCCTGGCCTGCGCCACCGTGCTCGCCGAGCGCGGACACGCGGTCGATCTGTTCGATGCGGCCGAGGACATCGGCGGCCAGTTCAACATGGCCAAGCGCATTCCGGGCAAGGAGGAGTTTCACGAGACGCTGCGCTACTTCCGCAAGCGCCTCGCCGTCACCGGCGTGCGCGTGCATCTGAACCGCCGCGTCGATGCCGACGATCTGCTCTCAGGCAGCTACGACGACATCGTGCTCGCCACCGGCGTGTCGCCGCGTAATCCGAAGATTCCGGGGCAGGACGCGGGCCTCGCGGACGGGCGCGTGCTGTATTACACCGACGTGCTGCGCGGCAACGCGCCGGTCGGTGCGCGCGTGGCGCTGATCGGCGCCGGCGGCATCGGCTTCGACGTCGCCGAATTCCTCGCCAGCGACGGCCATTCGCCGACGCTCGATCTGCCGAGCTGGCAGCGCGAATGGGGCGTCACCGAAGACCCGAGCGCGCGCGGCGGCCTGTCGAACGATCGCCACACCGCGCCGAGCCCGCGCCAGATCTGGCTGTTGCAGCGCAAGGGCGGCAAGCCCGGCGCCGGCCTCGGCAAAACCAGCGGCTGGGTGCATCGCGCCTCGTTGCAGATGAAGCAGGTGACGATGCTTGCCGCGGTCAATTACGAGGCGATCGAGCCGCAGGGTTTGCGCGTGAGCTTCGGCGAGAAGCGCGAGCGCGCACAGCTCATCGAAGTCGACCAGGTGGTGATCTGCGCGGGCCAGGAGCCGCAGCGCGAACTGCAGGCCTCGCTGGTCGCGGCCGGCGCATCGGTGCACCTGATCGGCGGCGCGGACGTGGCTTCCGAGCTCGACGCCAAGCGCGCGATCGACCAGGGATCGCGGCTCGCGGCGAGCCTGTGAAGCGTCGCTAGGAGCGGATCTGCGGCGCCTCGCCGAGCGTCGCCGCATAGCCTTGCGCGGCCAGCCAGTCGCGCAGGGCGAAGCCGGTTCCGCCGGGCCAGTAGGTGACCTGGTCGAAGGCCACGTGCTTCCAGTCGTCGAGCTCCTCGTTGAGCTTGACGGTGCCGCGCGCCGGCACGTGATACGCGATCAGCAGCTGGTTCTTGCGGAAAAAGTCGTAGAGCCCGATGAAGTTCGCGGCTAGCGGCTCGAGCCCGAGCTCTTCCTCGACTTCGCGCTGCACGCCGATCTCGGGGCTTTCGCCGCTTTCGAGAAAGCCGGTCACGAGCGCGTAGAAATTGCGCGGCCAGGCGACATTGCGCGCGAGGATGATCTTGCCCTCGTGCTCGACCACGGCGGCGACCACCGGCACCGGATTGTCCCAGTGCACGAAGCCGCAGCGCGGATCGTCACAGCAGATGCGGTCGCGTTCGCCGACCAAGGCGAAGCTGAGCGGGCGCGCGCATTGCGGGCAGAAGCGGAAGTTCGAGTTCGGGTTCATTGGGGGTTTCCTGTGTCCCAAGATTCAGCGAGGGAGACGACGCTCATTCGAGCGCGGCCGCGTAAGTGCCTTTGAGCAGCACACCGTCCGCATCAGCCGCGCGGATGCGGGTCAGCAAGTCGATGCGCGCCTTGCCGCGAGTGCGCAGCCGCTCGACGAAAGCCGGCCAGGCGTCGTCCGGGCGCTGCGTTTCGGCGACGAGGTCTTCGGCCACCGGCAGGCGATAGTCGATCTCGCTTTTCTGCACGACCAAGCGCGCGGACAGGCCCTCGGCTTGCAGCGCAAGATGCAGTAAAGACCAGCCCGAGACGATGCCGACGAGCGCGAGCGAGCCTCCGAACGCGGTCTGGTGATGGTTGTGGTTGACGGCCAGCGGAGCGCTCAGCACCACCCGCTGCGGATTCGCGACGAGCGCCCGCAGCTCGACGCTCGCGAGAACCGGAATGCTCTGTCGCAGGAACCGCGTGAGCGCCTCGGCCGAAGCGGCCTGCTCGGCGATGGGGGCGGGAAGATCGAATGTCATGGCAAGGCGCAGCATAGCGTCTGATCGATGACGGCACAGGCGGCTTCGCGGGTCCGACGCCCGGGCATCCGCGCCCCCGGCGCTGCACTAGACTGCGGTCTCATGGACATCCCTACCCTGCTCGCGCAGACCCCCTTGCTGGCCGGCATCGACGGCCCGGCGCTGGCGACACTGGCCGAGCGCAGCGTGGTCTGCAGCTTTCGCAGCGGCCAGACCGTGTTCAACATCGGCGCGCTCGCGGATTGCCTCTACATCGTCGGCATCGGCCGCCTGCGCGTCGACAACGCGGACGGCAGCCTGCGCGGCGAAGTCGGCTTGCACGAATGCGTCGGCGAGATCGCCACGCTCGGCAACCGCATGCACAGCGGCCATGTCTACGCGGTGCGCGACAGCTACCTGCTGCGCATCGACCGCAGCGTGCTGCTCGACTTCGTGCAGCGGCATCCGGCCGCCCTGCTGCGGCTGACGCAGGTCATCATCGACCGGCTGCAGATGCGCCACACACCCGCTTCGCTCGCGCATGCGCGCAGGCCGCGCGCGCTCGCGCTGGTGCCGGCGACGCCCGACATCGACATCGCCGATCTCGCGCGCCAGCTGCGCGGCACGCTGAGCGAATGCGGGCACACCGGCATCGTCGATGCGCATCGCGTCGATACCGCGATCGCGCCCGGCATGGCGCAAACGCTGCAGGATGACGCCGACGCCGACCGGCTCACGCGCCTGCTGCACGCGGGCGAAACCCAGTTCCGCCACCTGCTCTATCTGACCGATGCGCATCCGAGCGCCTGGTCGGCACGCTGCCTGCGCCAGAGCGATCGCGTGCTTGTGGTGGTGTCCGCAAAGACGCCGCCGCATGCGACGCCGATGCTCGACCTGCTGCGCGACCTGCGGCTGCGCGTGCCGATCGAACTGATCGTGCTGCGGTCCGATGGCGCCGAAGCCGAGCATGTGCTGGCCTGGCGCGAGCTCGCCGGTGCGCGTGCGCATTACTTCCTGCGTCCCGGCTACGACGGCGACGCGGCGCGCATCGCCCGCAGCCTGACCGGCCGCGCGCTCGGCGTCGTCATGGGCGGCGGCGGGGCGCGCGGCTTCGCGCACATCGGCCTGTTGCGCGCCTTGCAGGAGCTCAGCCTGCCGCTCGACGTGCTTGGCGGCAGCAGCATGGGCGCCTTCGTCGGCGGGCTCGCGGCCTGCGGCCTGAACTGGAAGCAGATTCTCGAAGTGGCGCGCGAGACCTTCGTGCGCCGCAAGCTGCTCAACGATTACCTGCTGCCACGCGTGTCGCTGATCCGCGGCCGCAAGTTCTATCGCCAGCTCGAGAACGTGTTCGGCGAACAGCAGATCGAGCAATTGCGCACGCCGTACTTCTGCGTGAGCACCAATCTCACGCGCGGCCAGAGCGTGGTGCACGAGCGCGGCTCGATGGCGATGTGGATCGCCACGAGCATGGCGGTGCCGGGCGTCGCGCCGCCGGTGGTCTGGCGCGGCGATCTGCTCGTCGACGGCGCGGTCGCCAACAGCCTGCCGACCGACGTCATGCAGGAGCTCGAACGCGGGCCGATCCTCGCGTCCGACGTGTCGACCGAAGGCACGCTGACGATGCCCGGCATCGAAGGCCCGGACATCGACGCGGTGCTGCGCTGGACCCCGACCGACGACGAGGCGCGCCGGCCGACGCTGATGTCGATCCTGTTCCGTACCGCCACGCTGACGAGTGAATCGGGCGTACGCCAGCGCGCGCAGCGCGCCGATGCCTACCTGCGCCTGCCGGTCTCCGGCGTCGCCCTGTTCGACTGGAAGCGGCTCGACGAACTCGCAGACCGCAGCTACGAGTTCGCGATGCAGAAGCTGCCCGCGCTGCGCGCGCAGCTGCTGGCCTGTCCGATCTGAGCCTTACGGCATCGCCGCGACGGCTTTCTGGCCGATGTGCTGGTCGAGGAACTTGAGCAGCCGCGTGCAGAACTCCTCGCGGTGCGCCTCGTTGTAGAAGCCGTGGCCTTCGCCGGCGTACGAGAGCCACTCGAACGGATAGCCCTTCTTTTCGAGCGCCGCGCGCAACAACTTGGCCTGCGAGAACGGAACCCGCTCGTCGCTCTCGCCGTGCACGATCATGACTGCGGCCTTGAGCTTGTCGAGGTGGTTGATCGGCGATTGCGCATCGAGGTCGGCCTTTTCGTCGCCGATGAAGAAATCCTGGTACTGGCGGCCGAGCTTGGTCTCGGCGACGTCGCTGTCGCGCTTCTGCTTCGGCAGGTCGTAGGCGCCCGCGAAGCCGACCGTGCAGCGATACAGATCGGGATAGCGCACGGCCGACATCAGCGCCGCGTAGCCGCCGTAGCTCACGCCGTAGATGCAGACGCGCCTGGCATCGGCGATGCCGCTGTCGGTCACGTACTTCGTGCCGGCCGCGATGTCGTCGATCATGCCGCTGCCCCACTGCTTGGTGCCCGCCTCGATGTAGTCGACGCCATAACCGCCCGATCCGCGGAAATTGGGCTGCAGCACGGCATAGCCGCGGCTGGCGAGCAACTGCGCCTCGGCGTCGAAGGCCCAGCCGTCCCTTACGGTAAGCGGCCCGCCATGCGGCATCACCACGAGCGGCAGCTTCGACGGCGCGATGCCGGGCGGCAAGGTCAGATAGCCGTAGAGGGTCATGCCGTCGGCGGACTTGAAGCTGATCGGCCGGCGCTCGCCCATCTTCTCGGGGTCGATCCAGCTGCGTGCCGAGAACAGGTGATCGGCCTTGCGCGTGTCGCGATCGAACAGGAAGAACTCGCCGGGCGTGCGGTCGTCCCAGACCCGCGCAACCGCCTTCTTGCCGTCGTCGGACCACGAGGTGATTTGAACTCCGTAGCCCGGAAACGCCTTGGTCAGCATGCGCAGCACGCGCGCGTCCTCGTGTTCGTCGAGGATTTTGAGTTCGGCCTTGCCGGGCTCGAAGCCGACGCCGATCGGCGTGCTGCCGTCGTGCGAAAGCGAGTAGTCCTGCACCGAGGCGATCTCATGGCAGGCCAGCGCCTCGCGCCGGTTGTCCGTCAGCCGATGCGCGATCAGGCAGTTGCGGCGGTTCTGCTCGTCGGAAATCAGATAGGCGGTGTTGCGCTCGGTCGAGAAACTCACGGCCGAGACGTTCGCGCTCGCGAGCTGGCCGACGTTGACGGCTTGCCAATCCGGCTGCGACTCCGAACGCACGAAGGTGTCGATCGCCATCAGGTTCGTATAGCGGCCGACGGCGTAGCGCACGAAGCCGCTCGCGTCGGTCAAAAAATTGGTCCAGCCCTTGCCGGGCGCCGAACCGACGCGCGACTTGGCGCCGGTGGTGACGCTCATCTTGTACAGCGAGGCGCTCGGTTCGAGCGTGTTCCACGGATACACCGCGATCAGCACGTTGCTCGGGTCGTTGCGCAGCCGGCTCACGACGTAGCCGGACGCCTCCTCGGCATGCGTCTTGTTGATCAGGGTGCCGGTGGACATCTCGCCGCGATAGCCGAACAGGTAGCGCGAACCGGAGCCACCGACCTTGAGCCCGAACAGCTCGCCGGTCGATCGGGGGGAATCGAACGGCCCCTGCGACTCGGCGAGCGAATAGACGAGCTGATCGTCGCGCACCCAGCTGACCTTGATGATCTGCTGCCTCGGGATCGTCTTGGCCGATGCGACGAGCTGGTTGTCGGCGAGGTTGACGATGGCCAGCACGGTGCCGCCATCGTCGCCGCGCAGCTGGACCGCCAGATACTGGCCAGTCGGCGACAGTACGAGCCCCTGATATTGATCCCAGCGCGAGAAATCGCGGACCGGAATCGGCGCCGGCGCAGATTCCGCGGCGCAGGCCAGAACACTGCACATCCACGTCGCCACCAGTGCAACGATTCGTGATGCTCGATTCACCTTCGATCCCCCTGATCGCCCCCATAGCGAACCGTGAGTATGCCAACAGCGCGGCCCCGGTTGAGAGCGGTGCATCACGTGTTGAATCGCGCGGGTGCACATGCAAGTAAGCGCCGGGCGGCCTACCATCGGAATTCGCCCTGTCGCCGGCCTATCCGATGCGCTCGCTCGTGTTCGCAATCGCCCTTTCTTCGGCATCCCTGAGTTCTCCCGTGCCGGCTACCCCGCTCGCCTATCCGCCCTCACCGAAAGGCGAGGTCGTGGATGTCTATCACGGCGTCGCCGTTCCCGATCCGTATCGCTGGCTCGAAGATCTCGACTCTCCGCAGACGCGCCAGTGGGTCGAGGCGCAGAACGCGCTGACGCTGCCGTTTCTCGCCGCATTGCCCGAGCGCGCGGGCTTCGCCGAACGCCTGTCGGCGCTGTGGAATCACGAGCGCTACGACGTGCCCGAGAAAGTCGGTGATCGCTATTTCTTCGGCCGCAACGATGGGCTGCAGAACCAGAGCGTGCTGTACGTGCAGCAAGGCAAAGCCGCGCCGCGCGTGCTGCTCGACCCGAACACGCTGTCCAGCGACGGCACCGTTGCGCTCGCCCAGATCAAGCCTTCGCACGATGGCCGCTGGCTGCTGTATTCGACCGCGACGGCCGGCTCGGACTGGAACGAGTTCCGCATTCGCGATGTGAATACGGGCGCCGATCAAGCCGAAGTGCTCACGCGCATCAAGTTCTCGGATGCGCAGTGGACGCAGGACAACGCGGGTTTTTTCTACTCGCGCTATCCGGCGCTGGAAAAAGCCGATGCGACGAGCAACCAGGCCGTGTTCGACGGCCTGGCGAACCAGAAGATCTACTACCACCGCCTTGGCAGGCCGCAAGCCGAAGACAAGCTCGTGTTCGAGTGGCCGGCCGAGCCGAAATGGTTCGTCGGCGGCGAGCTGACGCCCGATGGCCGCTACCTGTTCATCACGCTGCGTCCGGGTTCGGGCGACGAATGCCGGCTCTATGTTCTCGATCTGCAGGATGCGAAAGCGCCGCGCTTCGATGCGCCCGTCGTCAAGCTCGTCGACGATTTCGATCACGCCTGGCAAGTCATCGGCAGAAACGAGCGCGATGTCTTTTTGAAGACCAATCTCGATGCGCCGAAGAACCGCATCATCGCGCTCGATCTCGACAAACCCGACCTCTCCTCGGCACGCGTCATCGTGCCCGAATCGCAGGACACGCTGATCAGCGCGAAGCAGGCCGGCGGGCGCATCGCGGTGCTGAGCCTGCACGATGCGGCGAGCCGTCTCGCAACCTGGTCGTACGACGGCCAGCACATCGCCGACATCAAGCTGCCGGGTCTTGGCGCGATCTCCGAAACCTTGCATGGCGATGCGAACGACGACGAACTGCAGATCGGCTATCAGAGCTACAACCAGCCGCTGACGCCGTATCGCGTTTCGCTCAAGACCGCGAGCGCGACGCCGCTGCATTCGGTGAAGCTCGCATTCGATCCGAAGCAGTACGTCACCGAGCAGGTGTTCTACGACTCGCTCGATGGCACGCGCGTGCCGATGTTCATCAGCTACAAAAAGGGGCTCCAGCGCAACGGCAAGGCGCAGGCGTTCCTGCATGGCTATGGCGGCTTCAACATTCCGAAGACGCCGGCCTTCGATGCTTCCGCGCTCGCCTGGATGGAGAAAGGCGGCGTGTTCGCGGTAGCCAATCTGCGTGGCGGAGGCGAGTACGGCGAACCCTGGCACCGCGCCGGCACGCGCGAGCGCAAGCAGAACGTGTTCGATGATTTCGCGGCGGCCGCGCGCTATCTCGTCGACCGGCACTACACCGAGTATCCGCGCATCGCCATCTGGGGGCGCAGCAACGGCGGGCTGCTGGTCGGCGCGAGCGTGAATCAGCGTCCGCAGCTTTGGGGCGCGGCGGTGGCGACGGTCGGTGTGATGGACATGCTGCGCTTCCACACGTTTACCGTCGGCTACGCCTGGACCGGCGATTACGGCTCGTCCGATGAGGCGGACGCCTTCACCTACCTGCGCCGCTATTCGCCGCTGCACACGACGCAAGCCGGCATGCACTATCCGCCGACGCTCGTGACCACCGGCGATCACGACGATCGCGTGCATCCGGCGCATTCGTACAAATACACGGCCGCGTTGCAGGCCGCGCAAGGCGGCGATGCCCCGGTGCTGATCCGCATCGACACGCGCGCGGGCCACGGGGCCGGCAAGCCGGTCGCCAAGATCATCGAGGAAGAAGCCGACAAGCTGGCCTTCATGTGGCACTACACATCCGCACTGCCGACGCCGAAGGCGCCGCGGCCTTGAACGTCATCGAAACGCATCTGCTGGGCCTGCTCGAACGCGCCAACACGGCGCGACTCGACAGCGGAACCAATGTGCTGCGCATCGAGCGCCGTCTCACGAGCGCGGCGCTCGATCACGCGCTCTTTCTGGCCGAAGGCGGGTTTTTGTCGCACGGCGGTCGCCACGATTCCACGCCCGCGAGCCGCGCCGAAGCGGTCGGCTACAACTGGTCGCGCGTCGGCGAGAACGTGCTCGCACGCACCACGGCCGATGCCGACGAGGCGTATCTGCAGTGGTGGAACAGCGAGGGGCACCGCGCCAATCTGCTGGAACCTGCGTTCATCGATTGCGGGCTCGCGCGGGCCTATTCGCCGCGCGTGGATTGCTGGTACTACGTGATGCTGCTGGCGGCGCCGGCCTGAGCGCAGTCGCCGCCGGTCTTCAAGCGATCAAACCGAGAACGAGGACCCGCAGCCGCAGGTCGTGCTCGCGTTCGGATTGCGGATCACGAACTGCGCGCCTTCGACGGTCTCCTTGTAGTCGATCTCGGCGCCGACGAGGTACTGCAGGCTCATCGGATCGACCAGCAGCGTCACGCCGAGCGTTTCGACGCTGGTGTCGTCCTCTTCGGCCTGCTCGTCGAACTTGAACCCGTACTGGAAGCCCGAGCAGCCGCCGCCCGAGACGAACACGCGCAGCTTCTGGTTCGGGTTCTCCTCCTCTTCGAGCAGCTCACGCACCTTGCGCGCAGCCGATTCGGTGAACACCACGCCGTCGCTCGGCGGAGCCACGGGAGCGGCGGAAGGAGTGTAGGTGGACGGTTCGGTACTCATGGCAAAACCTCTTTAGCCGTTGGACTGCTGGTGATGAAACGCTTCGCGGCCATCGATGACATTGGATTCGGACGGCTCCGGCGATTCCCCGTCCTGCTTGTGGGTGATCGCCGCCGGGATGGTGGATTCGTGCGTCAGCCGGCCGTTCACCTGCGCTCCCACCTGCATTTCGAGCGAACGGTACACCACGTTTCCGTTCACGCGCGCCTTGCCGCCGAGCGTGATCTTGTCCAGTGCATAGACATCGCCGTTGATGAGGCCGTTGAGCACGATAGTGGGGACGCGCACCTCGCCTTCAATACGCCCGCTCTCGCTGACCGACAGATGCGCTGGCTTGTCGGCCTTGGCGATGACCGCTCCGATCAGGGCACCATCCACATGCAGACCGCCCGAGAAACTCGTGTCGCCGACGATCTCGGTCTGCCGACCGATCAGGGTTTCGACTGCACTGACGCCCTTTGAAGGCTGTTTGTCACTCGACGTGAATTTCATGCTCGGCTCTCTGGGCTTGGATCTTACTCCAGTCGAATTCCTCCTCGACCGGCGGCGAGCCCTCGCCATCGACGACGAGGCTCACCATGACACGGATAGGACGGAAGTCCTTCGGCAGCGTGAACACGCCGCTGAATTCCTGGAAATACTTGAACGCGAACGCCGGCAGGTTTTCGCCGCTATTGAGCAGCGAGCTCAGATCGAGGCGCTTCTGCTGCCCGCCCTGGCTGCCGAGCACGGCGATACGCGTCTGCCCGGCCACCCGCTTCTCCTGGCGCATCGACTGGATCAGCACCAGATCGTAGCGCCAGAGATTGGCCTGCGCCTGGGGCGTCATCCGCATTTCGAGCACACGCACCCCGGCCTTGCCGACATCGGGCGACATCACCCCGCGATAGAAGGCGATCTGCTCGCGCAGGTCGGCCGCCTCGGCCTGCAGGCCGGCGAGCGATTCCTTGACCGACTCGCAGGCCTGGCCGTCGATCTGCTGCGAGCGCTCGGCATACACCACCTGCTGGCGCAACTCGGCATTTTCGGACTTGGCCGTGCGCAGCTCGCGGGCGAGCGTGCGGCGCTCGTCGCGCAGTTGTTCGAGCTCGCTGCGCGTCTGCTTGAACTCGCGCACCGTCGAGGTCCGCGCGTACGCGAACAGCATGAACCCGGCGATCGCCAGCAGGGCGGCGGCACCCGCAACCGCCGCCGCCCGCATCCACGGGCGATGGCGCGTGATGACGATGCGGTGCTGCACGCGCCCGGCGACCGAGCGCTAGGGCAACAGGCCCGGAGCCTGCAGCCCCGCGTCTTCGGGCAGGTCGAACATGAGGTTGAAGCATTGCAAGGCCTGCCCCGACGCGCCTTTGACGAGGTTGTCGATCACCGACAGCACGACCACGGTCTTGCCGTCGGGCGCGCGATGCACCGCGAGGCGGTTCTGGTTGCCGCCTCGCACGCTGCGCGTCTCGGGGTGCTCGCCGGCCGGCAGCACGTCGATGAAGGGCTCGCCGCTGTAGCGCTGCTCGAACAGCTTTTGCAGATCGGCTTCGGGATGCGTCAGGCGCGCGTAGATCGTGGCGTGGATGCCGCGGATCATCGGCGTCAGATGTGGCACGAAGGTCACCCCGACCGGCCCGCCGGCCGCGATCGCCAGCTCCTGGTCGATCTCGGACTGGTGGCGATGCCCCGTCACCGCGTAGGCCTTCAGCGAATCGGCGACCTCGGCGTACATCGAGCCGAGCTTGAGTTCACGGCCGGCGCCCGAAACCCCGGTCTTGCTGTCGGCGATGATGCCGTGGGTGTCGATCACACCGGCTTCGAGCAGCGGCACCAGGCCCAGCTGCACAGCCGTGGCATGACAGCCCGGGTTGGCGACCAGGCGCGCGTGCTTGATCTCGATGCGATGCGTCTCGGGAATGCCGTAGACGGCCTCTTCGAGCAGCGCCGGCTGGGTGTGTTCCATGCCGTACCACTTGCGGAATTCGGCCGCGTTCTTGAGCCGGAAGTCGGCGGACAGGTCGATGACCTTGACGCCTTTTTCGATCAGCGCCGGCGCCATCTGCATGGCGGTGCCGTGCGGCGTGGCGAAGAACACCGCGTCGCATTCGTCGAGCTTGGCTTCGTCGGGCGTGGAAAACACCACGTCGCAATGGCCGCGCAGGTTCTGGAACAGCCGATCGGCTCGCAGCCCGGCTTCCTTGCGCGAGGTCAGGGCAACGACCCGGGCCTGCGGGTGATTCGCGAAAAGCCGCAGCAACTCGGCGCCGGTGTACCCGGTGCCGCCAACGATTCCGACCTTGATCATGAGTTTTCGAGCCGACTGCAGACAACGCCAAAGGACGGCGATAATAGGACTTCCCCGCCAGCCGTCAAAGCATTAGCCAGGAGTTGCCATGTTGTGGCTAAAAGCGTTCCACGTGATTTTCGTCGTCGCCTGGTTCGCCGGCTTGTTCTACCTGCCGCGCCTGTTCGTCTATCACGTAGACACCCGGGATGCGGCCGGCCACGAGCGCTTCGTGATCATGGAGCGCAAGCTCTACGGCATTTCGCTGATCGCGATGATCGGCACCTGGTTGTTCGGCATCGCCACCCTGCTCTCGGCCGAAGCGGCCTACGCCAGGACGGTGTTCTGGGGCATGGGCTGGCTGCACGCCAAGCTGGCGCTCGTGGTGCTGCTGTCGGGCTACCAGGGCTGGCTCAAGGTCAACCTGCGTAAGTTCGCCAACGGCCAGAACACTAGATCTGCGCGCTTCTGGCGCTTCATGAACGAAGTGCCGGCACTGATCCTGATCGCCGTCGTGATCCTGGTGATCGTCAAGCCGTTCTGAGCTTCGGGTCGCATCAAAGGAAAAGGCCGCGTTCGGATCGCGGCCTTTTCCTTTTCGGATACGGCAATTGCCGCTCAGTGCTCCAGTTCGCCGACGGCGGTCTGGATGTAGTTCTGCAGGCCCATCGAATCGATCAGCTTGAGTTGCTCTTCAAGAAAATCGATGTGCTCCTCCTCGCTCTCCTGAATCGAAACCAGCAGCTCACGCGTCACATAGTCTTTCACCGACTCGCAATGGGCGATCGCATCGCGATACAGCGGGTGGGCTTCCTGCTCGAGCTTGAGGTCGCATTCGAGCAGCTCCTTGACGTTCTCGCCGATATAGAGCTTGCCGAGATCCTGCAGGTTGGGCAGGCCATCGAGGAACAGAATCCGCTTGATGAGCTTGTCGGCGTGCTTCATCTCGTCGATGGATTCGTCGTACTCCTTCTTCTCCAGCTTCTTGAGACCCCAGTTGCCGAGCATGCGCGCATGCAGGAAGTACTGGTTGATGGCGGTGAGTTCGTTCTTGAGCGCGAGATTGAGGTACTCGAGAACCTTGGCGTCGCCTTGCATGGCTGGGGGCTCCTGTCGATTCGATAGATCGAGATATAGACGGGCCGCAGTCTAGCCGTCGCCGGACCAGTATGTCCATCGTAAGTGCTTGTTGGAAAAGCTATTTTCTACTGATTATGAATCTGATTCTCATGCACTCGCAGCGGCCGCGCCGAGCGTCGGCAGCAAGTCGGCCAGACGCACGGGCTGGGCAGCGAGCGACTGCGAGAGGGTTTCACGAGCTTGCGGAACGCACTTGCCGCAGCAGGTGCCGAGGCCAGTTTCGCGGGAAAGCTCACGCAGCGTCGTTGCACCGTCTTTGACGAGACGGCGGATCTTGGTATCCGAAACGGCCTTGCAGACACAGACGTACATGCACGCAAGCTCAAATGAGAACGATTGGCGATACGCTACGACATCGCGCGGCCGGAATCAAATGACAATCGTTATCGTCTCAGTTCTCCGAGCGACAGACGGCCTGGGTGTTCCTAGAGTGCAGCCTGGATGCGCGGCGATAGTCCAATCAGCGGCCCCAGCTCGCTGAGCGCCTGCAGGTAAACCTCGCGCTTGAACTCGACGACTTCGGTGGCCGGCAGCCACCAGTCCACCCAGCGCCAGCCGTCGAATTCGGGGGTCTGGGTCTCGTCGAAATGCACTCGTCCTTCATCCCCGACCAGCTTGAGCAGGAACCATTTCTGCTTCTGGCCGATGCAGACGCGTCCGCGCCCCTGGCGCACGTAGCGCTGCGGCAGCCGATAGCGCAACCAGCCTTGAGTGACGCCGATAATCTCGACATCGTCGTCGATCAGGCCCAGTTCTTCGTGCAATTCGCGAAAAAGCGCCTGCCGCGGCGATTCGCCGCGCTTGATTCCGCCTTGCGGAAATTGCCACGCCTCCTGGCCGATCCGCTTGGCCCAGAGCGCCTGGCCTGCGGTGTTCGTCAGGATGATGCCCACGTTCGGGCGATATCCGTCAGAATCAATCACTTGATTCAACTTCTGAAAAAGAGCCTTGGGTCGATTCTTCCACAAGGCCGCTCGGGCCGGCAAACTGCCGCGCCCCCCGTTCCTCCGATCTTCAAACCCGCATGCGCCTGGCTTTATTCGACCTCGACAACACCCTGCTCGCCGGCGACAGCGACTTTCTCTGGGGCCAGTTCCTGATCGAGCAGGGCTGCGTCGATCGCGAGATCTACGAGCGCGAGAACCTGCGGTTCTACGAGGCCTACAAGGCCGGAACGCTCGATATCCACGAGTTCTGCCGCTTCAGCTTCGCCCCGCTCGCGGGCAACGAGCCGGCCGTGCTGCTGGCCTGGCGTGAGCGCTTCGTCGCCGAAAAGATCGCCCCGATCATCGCCCCGCTCGCTCCGGCCTTGCTCGAAAAGCACCGCCGACAGGGTGACCACCTGTTGATCACCACGGCGACCAATCGCTTCGTGACCGAGCCGATCGCCCGACTGCTCGGAGTCGATACGCTGATCGCGACCGACCCGGAAATCGTGAACGGATATTACACGGGCCAGGTCGCGGGGTTACCGAACTTCCAGGCCGGCAAGGTAGTGCGGCTGGAGCAGTGGATCGCCGAGCAGGGCGAGCCGGTCGAGCACTTGAGTTTCTATAGCGACTCGCACAACGACCTGCCGTTGCTCGAACGCGCCGACCTGCCGGTGGTCGTCGATGCCGACGCCCGGCTGCTCGCGGTGGCCGGGCAGCGCGGCTGGCGCTCGATCAGCCTGCGCTCGGAGATCGAAGCTTCCTGAGCGGACCAGGCCCGCGATTTTTCAGTAGTTCGCGAGCCAGACTTGGGCCATGCCGTAGCGCTGCTTGAGCTGGTCGGCGTAGGACGCGGCTTCGGCGCGCGAGGCGAAGTTGCCGATGGTCACGCGGTAGTAGGTCTGGCCGTCCTTGAGCAGGGTGCGCACTTGCGCCGACAAACCCATGTCGACCAGGCCCTTGGCTTCGAGCCGGGCCGATTCGCCGTCGGCCAACGAGGCCGCGACGAGCGTCCAGCCGTGCTCGCCTGCGGCCGCCGGGGTCGGTGGAACCGGCGCAGCCTGATTGGTCGGCATCACCGCCGGGCGGGCGGCGGCGACTGGGGCCGGAGCCGCGACGGCCGCCGGTCGCTGCACTTCGGACGAGGCCAGCGAACGCACCGGCACGATCGGAGCCACCGAGGTCGCCGGCTCCACCACAGAATCGGGCAGTTGTTCGGGCGCAATCGGCTTCGGCGCCGGGATCGGCAGCGGCACCGGACGAGCCGCCGGCTGCGTCGCCCGCTGCGCCTGCGCGACCTGCGTCGCCGGCAACTCGTCGGCGAACGCGAGCTGGCTGAGCCGCTGCGTGGTGGCGAGCCGATCGGGCATCAGCCGACGCGTGGCCGTGGTGTCGATCTGCAGGCACTCGCCGGGTTCCTGCAGGCGGTCGTAGCCGTTGATGCCCTGCAATTCGACCGTGCCCGCGAGCACGCAAATGGTCTTCTGCTTGCCGCTGAGCTGGGCCCAGACGTCGCCGCCTTCGGTGCGCAGTCGCACATCGCCGAGCGTGAGTCGCACGTCCTGCGGAACCGTGGTGGTGCGACGGCCATCGATGCGAATCGTGCCGCTGGCGAGCGCGAGCTTCAGCACGGCCATGCGCGAGGTCAGCGTGATCGGCGACTGCTGGGGAACTTCGAGATTGCTGTCGGCGCCCAGGCGGATCAGCGTGCCATCGATGAAATCCAACGAAGCACGGCCCTGCGCGCCGGTGACGATGCGATCGCCGGCGAGAAGGCGGCGATGCGTCTCGAGCTCATATTTCGTCGACGCGCGCTGCAGCTGCGCCGGAGCGGCCACCCGCTCGACGGCCAGCGACGGCTCCTCGGCCGCAGCAATGGTGGATGCGATCGACAGCAACCCGGCAAGCACGGCACGGAACCGGCCATCGTGGAAGGGCTTCGAAGCGAGGCGAACGGACATGGGCGTAGCGATACCGGCTGGAGTCACGATGGCTGAGATTATTTATATAAAAAGATTATTTTTCCACTCGATTAAGCACATCATCGATCGAGCAGACGGAATGGTGTCCATCCGCTTGGGGGTCGGTCGCCAATCGAGGCAGTGAATGATGAAGCGGGATGCTAGGATTTCCCACTCCCCACCTCACCGACTCGCGGTTTCCCAGCGCATGAGCTCCGCGCCACCGCTTCAAGGCTTCAGCCCGTCGCCCGACGACTCTTGCGAAGCCGCCTCCGAAGCGGGCCCAATGCGACACGCCTCGCATCGGAGCGCGCCGTGAGTGGCCTCGTCGTCGTCGATTCGCGCGGTGACTGGCCGCTGCAAATCCCCGGCATGCACGTGATGACGGCCTGGGACTATCTGACGCTCGAGCCCGAGGTGCTTCAGCGCAACATTCGCGTCTACAACCTCTGCCGCAGCTTCGAGTACCAGAGCACCGGCTATTACGTGAGCCTGCTCGCCGGCGCGCGCGGGCACCGGCCGTTGCCGGACGTCACCACGATCCAGGACTTGAAGCTCGCCGAATCGCCGAGCGTGCTCAACGACGAGATCGACGAGCTGATCCAGAGCAGCCTGAACCGGCTCGGCGGCACCGAATACGTGCTCAACGTCTACTTCGGCCAGAGCCCGACCAAGCGCCACGAGCGGCTCGCGCGTGCGCTGTTCAACCTGTTCCCGGCGCCGCTGCTGCAGGTGAGCTTCGACTATCGCGGCGAAGACTGGCGCGTCGATTCGGTGGGCCCGATCGCGCTCGGCGAAGTGCCGGCGTCGCACATCGAGTTCATGCATCAGGCCGCGCGCGACTACTTCACGCGCCGGCGCATGCCGAGGCAGAAGAAGGACAGCTATCGCTACGACCTCGCGATCCTGATCAACGAGAACGAAAAGGAGCCGCCGAGCAACGCCAAGGCGCTCAAGCTGTTCGAGAAGACCGCCGAAGACCTCGGCTTCCAGGTCGATTTCATCGACAAGGGCGACTACGGCCACGTCGCCGAATTCGATGCGCTGTTCATTCGCGAGACCACCGCGGTGAATCACCACACCTATCGCTTCGCGCGCCGTGCCGAACGCGAAGGCCTGATCGTGGTCGACGATCCGAAATCGATCCTGCGCGCCGCGAACAAGGTGTTCCTGGCCGAACTCATGGACCGGCATCGCATTCCGCAGCCCAAGACCATGCTGATCCATCGCGGCAACGTGAAGCACATCGCCAAGGAACTCGGTTTTCCGTGCGTGCTCAAGCAGCCCGATTCGCAGTTCTCGCGCGGCGTGATCAAGGTCGAGAACGAGGCCGAGCTCAAGCGCGTGGTGCGTGATCTGCTCGAGCGTTCCGACATCGTCATCGGCCAGAGCTTCGAGCCCACCGATTACGACTGGCGTGTCGGCGTGCTCGACGGCGTGCCGCTCTACGCCTGCCGCTACTACATGGCCAAGGATCACTGGCAGGTGGTCAAGCGCGGTGGCAATGGCGCCAAGATCGAAGGCAACCACGACACCGTCGCGATCGAAGACGTGCCGCTGCCGGTGCGCACGGTCGCCGTGCAGGCCGCCAAGGCCGTCGGCAACGCGCTCTACGGCGTCGACCTCAAGCAGTTCGGCAACCTGGTGAAAGTGGTCGAAGTCAACGACAACCCCAACGTCGACTTCGGCGTCGAAGACCTGGTGCTCAAGGACGCGCTGTACAAGCGCATCATCGAATACTTCGTGCGCCGGCTCGAGGCGCGCGTGAAAACGTGAGCGACCGGCAGACGCGCATTCGGCGCGCGCGATTCGACGATCTTCCCGCCTTGCTCCAACTCGAATCGCTGTTCCAGTCGGACGCGATGACTCGCCGGACCCTGCGACGCTTCATCTCGGCGCCGAACGCGGCCTTCCTGGTCGCCGAACACCAGGGCCGCGTGATGGGTAACCTGCTGATGCTCACGCGGCGCGATACGACGCTCGCGCGCATCTACTCGGTGATCGTCTCGCCGGCCGCACGCGGGCTCGGGCTCGGACGCGAACTCGTGGTCGCGGCGGAGAACGAAGCCCGGCAGCGCGGATGTTCGGCGATGGCGCTCGAAGTACGCGTCGACAACACGGTCGCGCGCACGCTGTACGAACGGCTCGGCTACGCGCTGCAGAAGCCGCTGCCGGGCTATTACGAAGACGAGGGCGATGGGCTGCGCTTGCGAAAGCCCTTGCGTCCGGCCGCATAGCAAAAGGCCTCTGGGCGCCGCGTGTACGGCGGTTCGAACCCGCCGCTGAGAACGTCGAGAGCACAACCGGCGGGCCGCCACCCGCCCTGCGCTCGATCGCGACGCTCAGGCGAGATTTTCCCTCGCGGTCAGTCCAGATTTTCCTCACGGAAAATCTTCCACTCGCCCTTGGCGTTCTTGCGCCAGTATTGCTGCTTCTTGGCGCTGGAGCTGAAGTTGTCGCTGCGATAATTCAGCGTGAACTCGGCCAGCATCATCGCTTCGCCCGGGTAGTGGTACAGGCTCAGGTCGGCGAGCTTCACGTCGATGAATTTCTTGCCCGCGTTGACCCGGCGCTTGTGCTCGGTGAACGACTTCAGGTTCATGCCGCCGGTGGTGAATTCGGGGCCGTAGAACGACAGATAGCCTTCGGTGTCCTTGCCGGCCCAGCGCTTGCGCCAGGCTTCGACGCGGGAGAGAAACGCATCGCGGTCGTGCGCAACCTCGCCCTTCGGAACCCATTCGAGCTTGTCGGCCAGGATCACCGGCGCCTTGTTCGAATACACGTAGGGCTTGAGCCCGACGAGATCGTCGTTGGCCATCGTCACGCAACCTTCGCTCGACCGCGGGGCGCGCACGTAGGTGGTGCGCGGAACGCCGTGCAACCAGATGCCGTAGCCGGTCTTGACCTGGAAGCGGTCCCACAGGTTGGGGTAGTTCAGCGGCAGCGCGCCGGCACCGTAAAGCTCCGGCAATTCGTTGTCGGATTTCCAGCCGGTGACGTGATAGATGCCCACCGGGGTGCGCAGGTCGCCCGAGGCCTTCTTGCCGAAACCATTGCGGCCCATGCCCGAGTAATGGCTGCGGATCAGCTTGAGTTCGCCGCCCTTGTTCTGGAACAGGTTGAGTCGCGAATGCGGCAGGTCGACGATGACCAGATACGGATACTCATCGGCAAGCTTGAGCACGCCGGCCGGCACCAGGCCGGGCGCCGGCACGAAGCGCGACTGCTCGTTGCGCAGGCGTGCCTCTTCGAAGAACTCGCGCACACGCGGGTCTTCGCTGTCCGGCATGATCCCGCGCTTGCCCGAGCGCGCGGCAAGCAGGTCACCGTACAGAAACTGGGCCAGATGGAAATTGGGTTGCGTCTGCGTGAGCTGCGACAGCAGCTGCAGCGCCCTGCCCGGGCGCCCGGCCTGAATCTCGCCGATGGCCGAGACCAGGCTGCTCTCAGGGTCTGCAGCAGTCGACGCCGCCGTCATGGCCAGCCCCAGCACCACGAGCGCAGCCGACCGTACCGGCCGCATCCAACACCGCTTGAACATTAATGAACCCGCATCCCGGCTGGGGGCCGATCAGAAAACGAGGGAAGCCTTGCCGACGCGCCGCAGGTGATCAGCGCGAATACTCGCGCGCGATCAGCCAGCTCGATCCGGCCTGCTGCAGCTCGAGGGTCTTCTGCGTGGAATCGGAGAAGCTGTCCGACACGTAGCTCTGGTTGAAACTCACCGACAGGCGATCGGCCGCCAGACGGCTGAACACGGGGTTGAGCGCCTTCACCTGGATGCTCTTGGCGCGCGAGATGCGATCGCGGCGCTGCGCTTCCCAGGCCGAGCGGCCGAGGCCGCCTTCGGGGACGAAGCTCGGCGAGTAGGTCGCGAAGTAGGCGTTCAGATCCTGCGACGACCAGGCGGCGGCCCAGGCGTTGATGACGCTGGTGACGCTCGCCGCGGTGGCCGCATCCACCGTCGGGGCGGCGGCCGCCGGAGTAGACGGCGGCGGCGCCGGCACCGTCGAGGCCGGCGGCACGGAGGCCGGGACTGCAGCGGCCGGCGGCGGCGTGCTGATGGTCGGGGCGGTGGCGACCGACGTGCTGCCCTGGCCGTCGAGCTGGCCGATCAGCGCGAGCTTGGAGCGCACGCCCTGGTTGGCACCGTCGAGCGAGAGCGCACGGTTGTAGGCGGCGCCAGCGAGCGCCGCGTAGATGTCGCCCAGATTCTCGTGCGCGGTCGCGTAGCTCGGGTGCGTGGCGAGCGCGGCTTCGAGCGCATCGCGGGCCTTCTCGTAGTCGCCCTGCTGGGCGTAGAGCACCGCGAGGTTGTTGTACGGCTCGGGCAGCTGCGGGTAGTCGCGCGTGAGGTCGGCGAACATCTTCACGGCCTCGGCGCTGCGGTTCAGGCGCACTAGCACCAGCCCGCGCAGAAAGCGCGCCTGGGCGTCCTGGGGCTGCGACTTGAGCTGCGCATCGAGCTTCTTGAGCGCCTGGTCGAGCTGGCCCTGCTGCAGTAGCGTTGACGCTTCTTCGACGGCGGTAGCCGCGACCGCGGTCTGCGCCGCCGCCAGCAACAGCGCGGCCGTCAGGCCGCGACCGATCATCCTGCAGGAGTGCCAGGTCACACGTTTATTCACGCTTGGAACCTCGGGTGATTCGTGAATGGAGCGGGAAGCCCGCATCTTAGCAGCAGGCCGCCGGTGCGGGTCAGGCGCGCGACGCGCTGAATCACCGAGGGTTTTCCCCTCTCGACGCGTGCTCAGTAGAGCTTTCTCTCACCGGCAGGTCGCTTCTTGAAGCGACGATGGATCCAGAAATACTGGGGCAGCGCAAGCTGCACGCCCTCCTCGATGAGCGCATTGATGCGCCGCGCGTCGACCAGCTCGTCGCCGCTCGGGAAGTTTTCGAGCAGCGGCAGGAAGCGGACCACCCAGCGCGAGCCCTCGCGGCGCGGGAAGTACGGCAGCACCCCGGCCCGGCCCATCTGCGCAAGCCGGGCGGTGGCGGTCAGGGTGAGCGTCTGCACGCCGAGAAAAGGGGCGAACACCGAAATCTTCTCGTCGAGGGTCTGGTCGGGCGCGTACCAGATCGCCCGGCCTTCGCGCAGGGCACGCACGAGCCGGCGCAGGTCGTCGCGCGGCAGGGCCGGCAGCTTCGATCGGTTCTCGCGCCAGCGGTGCATGCAGAAATCGAGCACCGCGTTGTTGTAAGGCCGGTACATGGCGTGGAACGGCAGCCGCGCGGAGGTGCACAGCACGCGGGCGCCGATCTCGAGCGTCGTGAAATGCCCGGTCAGCAGCAGGAAACCGCGGCCGGACGCCAGCGCCGCGTCGAGATGCTCGCGCCCTTCGATCGCAAACCGGGGGGCCAGCCGGGCATCCGACGCGAACCAGGCGATGCCGGCTTCGACCGCGCCCGCGCCCACCGCGGCGAAGTGCTCGCCCGCGAGCCGCTCGTGCTCCTGCTGCGGCAGATCCGGAAAGCAGACGCGCAGGTTGGTCAACACGACCTGCCGCCGGCTACCCGCGAGCCGGCCCAGTGCCCGGCCGAAACCCGATCCGAGGGCGAGCACCCAGGGCACGGGCAGCTGGACGACCAGCCAGAGCAGGCCGATCGCAAGCCAGGTCGGCCAGTACCAGGGGGCGATCAGGCGCGCGGTGAACGGAGGGGCTGCGGAGGAGTGCGGAGTCATGGCTTGCGCAGTCTAGGCAAGCCGCCGACCTGGCGTGCATTTTTCCGCAGTCCGAAGGAACTCTCTGCAAGCGGGAGAAAGTTCCTTCGGATATGGATCAACGTGCTTCCAGCACCATTGGGATGCCCTATCGAGAGGTGCCCGCCCAGATCGATCGCAGCTCATACGCCTGCGCCGACAACAGCGTGGTTTCGCCATCCGCGCTGAGCACCGCGGAGTCATAAACGGCGGTCGGAAACAACAAGCTTGTGAAGACCGTTCTTCCGCCATCGACGAATATTTCGATGGACGAGCGATCAACGAATATCTGCAGGGAAATCTTCTTGCCAGCATCCGCCATGGGTGCGGTCTGTATCGCGTTGAACGGGTGGCTGAACTTTGTTACCCCAGACAACGACCGGTCCAGTTTGTACTGGCCTGAGCTTCTGTCGATGCGGAAAGTCGTTTTCTCCCCTGCCTTGCTGGAGAGAACCAGATCCAGCGCTTTAGTGCCACGAAGATCCACGTCGATGTTCAGCTCGAACTGACCGGAACTCCTGGCGTTCAGCTGATCCAGCAGCTCGATCGGCTCGCCGATGGGCCCGCTCGCCAGCTCGACGCGCTCTGCACGAAGCACTTGCAGCTCTTTGACTGGCACGGAGATCAATTCGAGACCTTGCTTTCCGCGGCTCAGCTTCAGCTCACGAGGCAAGGTCATCGCACCGCGCCAGCCTTCGGTCGGGAGCTTTTGGGCGTACTCCCAATTGTTCATCCACCCCACCATGAGCGTGCGTCCGTCGGACCTGGGCACACCTGCCCATGAAACGCCCGCGTAGTTGTCCGTACCGTAGTCGAGCCAAGCCGCGATCACGGGTTTGATCGAGGCCGGCTTGTCCGAAAACCGGATGTCGCTGACCTCGGTGTATCCCCAGTCACCGCCAACCCCATCGACGATCTCGAGCGTTGCGGACTTCCCGATCCAAGCTGAAACATCCCAGTTGACCGTCACCGGATGCTCGGCGAGATCGTTGTTGCGACCGGTCTCCGTGCGCATGACGACATCGTCGACCAGAAGCTGCATGCCGGCGATTCCGGGATATCGTCCACCGCCGATCTGGAAATTGATGTTGCGCTTTTCGATTTTGAACGGGCGCGACCGCAGGACGCCGGTCGCGTCGGGGATATCCTTGGAGGATCGAATCGATAGCGGCGAGCGCAGCGCCGCCTCCGCGGCGAACGCGTTGCCGGAAGCCTTCCACTGCACATCGCTGAACGGATCGAAGGCGCTTCCCATTCGCTGGGCGGAAGGCGTAATCGCAAGCCGTTTTTGGAACTCCCTGTCGAGCGTGAACGCATGGCCGTCGAAATGGCCGACGAAATACTGGGTCCCGGAACCGCCATTGGGGCCTCCTGGATTCAGGCTGACCACGAGCACGGTTTTCTTGGTGCCTTCGCCTTCAACCGGCATCTCGATGAGGTCGGGACACTCCCAAACACCGCCGTGTCCGCCCCATTGCTCGCCGAAGTCACTTTCATGTGTCCAGGTTTTCAGATCCTTTGAGGAATAGAAGCTGACATGGTCCGACACGGCCAGAGTCATGATCCATTTCTTCTGCGGTTCGAACCAGGAGACTTTTGGATCCCTGAAGTCCTGGATACCTGGATTGGGCAAGACCGGATTCCCTGCAAACTTCACCCAGGTGCGCCCTTTGTCCAGGCTGTACGCCATACCCTGTGCCTGGAAATCCTTGCGCCCGGCGCTTTCCGCTATCGCATCGTGATAGGTGAACAAAGCCACCATCGCGGGATTGCCTTCCGTGCCCAGGCCCGAGGTATTGTTTTGGTCTACGACGGCGCTACCCGAGAACATCGCCCCATGCCGATCGGGAAACAGCGCGATCGGAAAGTTTTCCCAATGCACCATATCCGGACTGATCGCATGCCCCCAATGCATTGGCCCCCAGGTGTTTCCGTAGGGGTTGTACTGATAGAAAAGATGATATTCCCCCGCATGGAACACCATTCCGTTGGGATCGTTCATCCATCGCTGAGGCGGCGAAAAATGAAATTGGGGCCGTAACGGCTCTCGGTACATTTCATCCGCCATCGCGACCCCGCTGGTGATGCATGTCGCAAACACCAGAATGCCAAGCTTGGTTCTCATTGCTTTTCTCGCTGTCCAAAGTGGCGGCGCAACTGGGCGCCGCCACCGATCGCTGCTGCGAAGAGTCTGATGGCTCAATAGCCGAGCAACTGCTGGTACAGGCCGCGACTCAAATTGATCTGCTGCTGCGGAATGGGCAGATACTCGTCCCTGCCTGCCGTGAACGAGGCACTCTGGAGGTAGGGCTTGCGGCCCCCTTCCACCGCGAGATAGGCATCGATCGTCGACTTGGCGACGCCCCAACGCACCAGGTCGAAGAAGCGATAGCCCTCAAGCCCAAGCTCCAAACGCCGCTCGATCCTCAACGCTTTGCGTGCGGCCTCCTGATCGGCGAATGACGAATAGGTCGAGATGCGGTAAGTACTGCCCGTGCCGACGAGCCGGCCCTGACTGTTGGCAGCCCGTGTTCTCAAGCTATTGATGATGGGCAGGGCTTCGTCTTGCCGCCCGAGTTCGATCAGGGCCTCGGCTTTCCACAGCAGCACATCGGCGTACCGAACCAGCACGGTGTTCATCGAGGAAATGAAGAACGGTCCATTCTGAGCAAGCGCCGGACTGTCGCGACTCACGAGTTCCTTCATCGACACATAGCTACCGTAAGTGGCCGGGTTGCGTGCCCATGCGTTCCCCTGATGAACGGCGGTCGGACCGGTGCCGGTGCTGTACTTGAAAGGCTTTCCTTCCATCGAGACCGTGTGATCGAGGCGTGGATCGACCGGATCTGACAGCTTGTAGTTCGCGTTGTTTGCCGCGTCGTACGGCAGCCCGTTTTGAGTCTTGAAGGAGTTGACGAAGTTTTCCGTCGGAATATGGAACCCGCAGCAGCCGAACCCGCTGTTTCCGACCGGATAGTTCAGCGCAGTAGGCCACGATCCGCGCCCGCCGTTGCCTTCAACCGAGCCATCGTCGACCGAGCGCTGAATCGCAAAGACCGACTCCTTGTTGTTGTCGAACTGCGGCAGGAAGTTGTCGCCGTAATCCGATAGCAGTCCATACAGCCCCGAAGCTTCGATTTCCTCGACCAGGCTCACTACCTCCCGGAGCTTGGCCTGATCGATCGATACCACAGCGTGCGTATCGTTCTGGACATAGGCCTGATACAGCAGCGCCTTGGCCAGCATCGCCTTGGCGGCGAACTTTGCCGCACGACCCACCTGAGTTTGAGTAGGCGGAAGCTTTTCCGCCGCGATCCTGAAATCGGTGACGATCAGATCCCACAGCTCCTGATCGGAGAACTGCATGTTGGAGATGTTCTTGATGTCGTCCTGCGGGACATTCTCGTCGATGTAGGGAACGTGCTTGTGATGAATCTTCAAATCGAAGTAGACGAGGCCACGCAGGAAATGAAGCTCGCCCTGGCGTATCGCCTTCTGCGGATAGTCGGCATCCGAAACGTCGGCCATCGTGCGCAGGGCTGTATTGGCACGAGAGATGGCAGTGTAGTTTCGTTGCCATTTCTTGTCGTTCAGATCGACGAAATCGGGCGGGAACGACGCCATGTCGGGCACGATCAGGTTGTACATCGACAGCGCGTGATAGACGAAGATATCGCTGGGACCGTTACCTCCCTTGTGCGCGTCGCCTGCCCTCAGGTTTCCCGTCGGCCACAGGAAGTTGGGAGCCGTGTAGTGGTCGTTTCCAATATAGGAATACGCTGCAGTCACCAGACCATCGAGATTCTCGATGGTCTGAACTTCAGCTTCGGTGAGTGTTCCGGAAGGCTCCTTCTCGAGCCCTGCCTCGCCGCACGCCGACAGCGCAAGGATCAGCGCAAGCGGCAGCAGTTTCTTGTGATGGATCTTCATGTCCAGCTCCTCATCGCTTAATTTGGTTTGTCCGGGTCGGATCGCAGCGCCGGACTAGAACGTGGCCTCGAGGCCAAACGTGTACCGCTTCGGTACCGGGAACGAACTGCCGGGGCTCTCCGGATCCTGGATGAGCGTTCCACTTGGCTTGACGGTCAGAATGTTCTGCGCCTGCAGGAAAACACGGGCAGTCTTCAAGTTGAAAAAGCTCAGTACGCGACCCGCCGGTGAATATCCGACGGAAAGGTTACGCAGCTTCAGATACGTGCCCTTTTCCCAGTAGTAGGTCGATTCCCGTCCTTCATTGTTGCTGTCCACCAGGGTCAGCGCCGGAACACTGCTGTCCGTGTTTGACGGCGACCAGGCATCGAGGGTGCGATAGCCGTAGTTGGAGCCTGCATTCAGCGATGTGAAGTCCGTGAAGCCCTGCCAGTAGTTCTTCACCAGGCCACCATGCACGCCTTGCCAGAACATGTTGAAGTCCCAGTTCTGGTACTTCACATCGAAGTTCAGGCCGAACGTGGAATCGGGATCGGTGGTACCGAAAAAGTCCTGGTCCTTGTCGTTGATGACGCCGTCGCCATTGAGATCCCGGTATCGAATCCGGCCTGGTGCGGCACCCGACTGAGTGGCGTGGGCCTCGACCTCGGCCTGATTCTGGAAAAGTCCGTCGGCGTAGTAGCCGAAGATCGAGTTGACCGATCGGCCAAGGATGGTTTTGGTCTGGCCATCGCCACCGAACGAGTTCACGACGTCATCGGGCAGCGCAAGCACCTTGTTGGTGACGACGGAGTAGTTCGCCGACACGCTGACGTCAAACCGTCCGATACGATCGAACTCGAGCGCCGTGTTGTATCCCAGCAGGATTTCGAAACCTTTGTTCTCGATCGTGCCGCCGTTGACCACCCGAAGTGCACCCTCCCCCTCGGCGGCGAGCGGCTTGGTGAGGGTCAGGATGTCGTCCGTGCGCTTCCTGAACCAGTCGAAAGAGCCGAAGAACTGGTTGTCCAGCATCGAGAAATCGAGGCCCAGATTCGTCTGGGTCGAGGTCTCCCACTTCAGATCCTCGTTGCCCATCTGAACTCTCGCGAAGCCCGATGGCAGGCTGCCCGAATTGACGCCATTGAGATCGTAGGCCGTTCCCTCATCCTGCTGGTTGGTGAACAGCGACGTCGTCGAGTATCGCGGCACGAAGATCGTAGACGTGGCGCCGGTGCTGATCTCCTGGTTTCCGTTCTGGCCCCAACTCGCACGGAACTTCAGATCGTTGATCGAATCGAGGTTGAAGAACGGCTCGTTGGAGATTCTCCAGCCCGCGGATACCGAGGGAAAGTTGCCCCAGCGGTTGTTGCTTCCGAACCGCGAGGATCCATCGCGACGTACCGTCACGGAGGCCAGGTATTTCTGGTCGTAGTCGTAATCGATCTTCGTGAAGTAAGACTGCAATCCCCAGGAATCGCCGCCGCCTCCCACTGAAGGGTTGGTCGTCCCTTGGCTGAGGTAGGCGAAATTCCGGTTCAGAGAAGCGAAGCCGCTGACGGCTCCAAAGAAGTTCTCGGACCTGAAATCGATGGTCTCGGTGCCCGCCAGGACCGTGAAGTTGTGATCGTCACCCAACGTGAATTTGTATTCGCCGGTGTTGGAGAAGACCAGCGTGTACTGCCAGGATTCGGAAGTGTTGAGACTGTCCAGAAAGCTCAGATTTCCCGCTTGCGCAGCGCGTTTGTAGTTCCTGAAATAGAACCTGCCGTAGTCGATGCCCAGGTTGCTTCTCAGCTGGAGATCTTCGATCGGGCGATACTCAACAAAGATGTTGCCCATGACCTTGTTGAACCTGCTGATGTTGTCCTTGTTCTGATCGATGATCCGAACCGGATTGTCGCGATCCGTGACGCCCCCGGTCGGTCCTCCATAGCCCTTGCCGTCCGCGGTGCGGATCGGCACGATCGATTGCTGCTCGATGGCGAGGCCGAGGATCTGTCCGGCCAGATCGTTGACCACATTCTCGCGTTGATTGTTGATGTAGAAGTTTTCGCCGATGGTGACTTTGTCGTCGAACAGGCTGTGATCCGAATTCAGTCGCAGCGAAATCCTTTCGAAGCCGGATTCCTTCACGATGCCTCTGGCATCGTAGTAACCGACCGATGTATAGAACCTCGATCCTTCGCCGGCGTTCGAGAGCGATACGTTGACATCGCGAACGGTTGCCTGCTGCGTGACGGCCTCGAACCAGTTGGTGTTGGCCGGCTGCATGGTCATTGCACCGTCGATGTAGCGATTGCCCGCGGCATCGGTAAAGCGACCGTAAGTCACTCCATTGAGGACAGGGTTGTCGAAGTCGTTGTTCCAGTCGTAGAGATAAAGCGAGCTGGCATTATTCGGATTGGTTCGATCATTGATCGCAGCATTGAACACAGCCTGCGCACGCTGCGGGGTGTTCAAGGGGTGAACGTTGTAGCCGAACTGCTCGATCGACTGGTTCGCACGGATGGACAGATCCATTCCGGGCGCGCCCTTCTTCGTCGTGATGACGATGACGCCGTTACCTGCGCGCGCGCCATAAATGCTCGCAGTCGCCGCATCCCTCAGAACCTGGATCGAATCGATATCGTTCGGGTTGAGGGACTCCAGCCCCGCAAGCGTGGGCACACCATCAATGACGTACAGCGGGTCGTTGAACCCCAGAGGTCCCAGTCCTTGTCCACGAATGCGTATCAGCGCTTTGGCATTCGGGTTGCCGCTGGTGGTGATCTGCACACCGGGTAATCGGCCCTGCAAGCTGCGAATGACGTTGCCCGAAGGCTGATCGGCGATCTCGCCGATATCCACGACCGAGGCGGCGCCGATGATGTCTTTCTTAGCGGACGTCGAGTAGCCCGTCACGACGATCTCTTCGATGGCACCGGTCGAAGCGGCCGGTTCCTCGCCTTGCTCGGATGCGTCCTTGTCCTCGCTGACCTCCTGCGTACTCGGCGCCGCCGAGTCGTCCTGCGCATGAGCCACGCTGCAGCCAGCCACACAGGCGGCCGCGAGCGTGTACAACATATATAATGGCGTGGTGTTCATGGTTCTCCCCCTCTCTCCTCACGTTAGTTGTCATCGTTGCTGCCAGAGAACTGCTTGCTGCTGAAACTCGAATCGAGCTTCTGGCGGTTTTCTCCCCACCGACGTGGAGATACGGCTACCTGAAACCGACGATGGGCAGGCCAAAGAGAGCCCCCCCCACATCGCAAAGGCGATCTGGAAAATGTTCGCTGGGAGATATCGGCTGCCGTCGGCAAAGAGGGGACGCTGCCGATTTGAGTCAAATCGGACAATCCCGCGCGGCCAGCGCTATCTCGGTGCAATGTTCCAAGCGAGCCTGCGTTGCACCGCCGCAGTGCCTGGTTAGTTGGTTTCAGATTTCCGCTGCTGGTTTTCCTCTTGTCGCGTTGCTTGGACCGTCTGAAACAGGCGGACCAGTTACCCGAGCCAGGCGCGGTCGGCCGTTGAGCGACTGCACATCCAATCGATGATGTCCGCCTTGTACGGCATGTCGGCGCCCAGCCTGGTACAGGTCAATGCGGCGGCTTGGGCGGCGTATTCCAGCATGCGGTGGAGATGGATCGAATCGATGGACGAGGCCGCGCCTGCCGCCAGATTTCCGGTATCGGCCAGCCAGCTCAGCATTGCCGACTGAAATGTATCTCCCGCCCCCACCGTGTCGATGACATCGACGGGCTTGCCATCCACTTCCGCAAAGGCAGAATGATTCCAAGCCCGCGCACCGCGCTCGCCTCGAGTGATCACCACCAGTGCGGCGCCGGCATCGAGCCAGCGATGTGCAAGCTCCGCATGCTGGATTCCGTGATAGATGAGCTGAACATCTTCTTCGCTGATCTTGATGACATCCGACAGTTTCACGAGTTGTTCTATACGCGCGAGCCAGACTTCGATCGATGGCTCGACGTTGAGCCGCACATTCGGATCGTAGGAAATCAGGCGAGTGCCGCGCTCACGACGGATCAGGGTTTCAAAAGTCAGGCCGACAGGCTCCACTACCGCGCTGAACGAGCCGATATGAATCGCCCGGATGCTCTCGTCCAGCCTCATCAGATGCTGGACCGTGATCCCGCGATCCGCCGTGCCCACGCCGTAAAAGGCATATTCCGGATTCCCGCCGATGTCCGCGCTGACCAGCCCCAGCGCCGTTGGAGCATCGAGCCGAACCAGGTACTGGACGCCGACTCCGTCGGCCTCCAAGGCGGACACAAGCCGGCTTCCCAACATGTCGTTGGCGATACCTCCAAAAAACTGGACCGGCTTTTCCTGGCGCGCCAAGCCGATGGCGACGTTGAACGGCGAGCCGCCGGGCCGGGCAGCCATCTGCAAATGCGCGCCGGCACTTCCCGCAATGAACACATCGAACAGCGCTTCACCACACACCAGAAACATGGGACTACCTTTCGCAGGAGGAATCACGGGGAGAGACGTCGGTTGCGCGCACGACCAATCCGATCATTGAGGCGTGGCCCAGCCCCGATAAGTGGCGACGTCATCACGCGTGACCAGGGTCGGAGGGATCAGCAGTACCGGTTGCTCGGGACGCTTGCCACCGACGATGCCAGCGCCCAGCTCCACTGCCTGGCGCGCCATCGCCCAGGGGTTCTGGCTGGCGGAGGCGGAGATCAGGCTGTTCTTGTTCTTGAGGGCGACTTCGATGTCCGGAGCGCCGTCAACAGAGGTGATCACGATGCCGGTACGCTTGAACTGCCGCGCGGCCAGATCGCTGCCGATCGCCTGCGGATCATTGGTGGCGAACACGCCGTCGATCTTCGGAAAGCGCACCAGCAGCCCCTGCATCACGCTGAGGCCGCCATCGCGTGAACCCTTGCCATCCTGATCATCCGACAGCACCTTGATGCCGGGCTGCTTTGAAAGCACGCTCTTGCAGCCATTGACGCGATCGATCACGGCCGACACCTGCGGCCCGTTCTCGATGATGACGTTGCCCTTGCCTTGCAGCTTGTCGACGATGTGCTGACAAGCCATCGCTCCGGCTTTGACGTTGTCGGTTTGCACCGTGGCATCGGCCCCTGCGGCCGACACGTCGACAGCGATCACCACGATTCCCGCTTTCTGCGCACGACGCACGGCGGGCTCGATGGCTTTCGGATCGGCTGCGTTGATGACGATCATGTCGACGCGCGCCGATATGAAGCTGTCGATCTGATTGAACTGCTTGTTGAGGTCGTAGTCCGCAGACAGCGCAGTCACCTTGACGTGCGGGTTCAACAGCTTGGCCTGGCTTTCCACGCCACGCACGATGGCGACAAAAAAGGGATTCCCCAGCGAACCGACGGTGACCCCGATGGACTTCAGTTCCTTGGCCGCCGCCGGGTTGGCGATGCAGGCCAAGGACACCAGCGCTGCGGTGAAAAACAATCTGATCATGCAACTCCTCCTCGGCTTCTGCCGGCGATGCTCGGCCGGGAAGCCTGATGCTTGTCAATGGTTATGTACGGGCACCCGAACGGCGGTAACGATCGAGCACGACAGCGCCGATGATCACGATTCCCTTGATGATGTACTGCCAGATATCGGACACGCCCAGCAGGATCAGGCCATTGGTCAGAACCGCGATGATCAACGCGCCTACCAGGGTGCCCACGATCGAGCCGACACCGCCGACGAAGCTGGTGCCGCCGAGTATCACGGCGGCGATGGCATCGAGCTCGTACGACTGGCCAAGTTGCAGACCATTGGCGGCAAACAGCCGCGACGTCGTCATGATCGCGCCAATGCCCGACAACAGCCCGGAGATGGCATAGGTGAACAGCAGCACCTTCCAGACTTTGATGCCGGAAAGCCGGGCGGCATCCGGGTTGCCGCCGACACAGTAGATCTGCACACCGAGAACCGTGCACCGCAGGATGAACCACGAAGCTCCCACAACCGCCATTGCGATCACCACCAGCCACGGCATCCCCAGAACGGACTCGTTGCCGACGAAGGCAAACGGCAGGTCCGGGTTGAACACGGTCTTGTCGTCCGCCATCAGTCGGGCGATACCGCGAACCGCCGTCAGCGAACCGAGGGTCACGATGAACGGAGGGAGTTTCAGACCCGCGATCAGGCCGCCGTTGATCAGACCGAATGCCAGCCCGGTGAAAATGGCCGCCGGAATGCTCAACATGCCGTAGCCGGGCACGTTCGACACCAGCACCGCAATCACCGCCGAAGCCGCCAGCACCGAGCCGACGGACAGATCGATGCCACCCGTGAGAATCACGAACGTGAGCCCTGCTGCCAGAACGATGTTGATCGACGCCTGCTGCGTCACGATGGACAGGTTCTGTGCACTCAGAAAGCCCTCTGCACCCAGGCTGAATCCAAGGCAGAGCACCAGGAGCACGGGCAACATGCCGGCGGCGCGAAACCATCGCATCAAGTGCTCGCGAAAATGGGTGCCGGGCTGGCCTGACAGGGGGTGCATGGTTGTCGTACCTGAAGATTTCATGGGCGTTTCGTTTGCTGTGTGGGTACGGAATCAGGCGGCTGCGGACAAGCTCGCCCGATCGCCGCTGGTCGCCAGGGCAATCACCGCTTCCTGCGTAATCGGCTGACCGGTGTCGCCTCCAAGCTCGCCAACGAGCTCGCCCTCCCGCATGACGAGGACCCGATCGGCAGTGCCGATGATCTCGGGCAGTTCGCTGGAGATCACGACGACCGCCATGCCTTCCCGGGCGAGCTTCGCGATGATCCTGTAGATCTCGGATTTCGCTCCGATGTCCACGCCTCGCGTCGGCTCATCGAGGATCAGAACATGCGGGCTCAGTTCGATGAGCCGCGACAGCAGCACTTTCTGCTGGTTGCCACCGGAGAGCGATCCGACATTGACGTCCGGCGAGTGCACACGAATGCCGAGCGTTCGGATGGCATCACGGCTGCGCAGCCGCGCTTTCGACAAGCTCAGCACGCCTGCGCGCGCCTCGCGGGAATAGGTGCAGACATTGATGTTCTCGTTGACGCTCATGTCGAGAAACAAGCCCTGCGCTTTGCGATCCTCGGTCAGATACGCCAGGCCCGCGCGGATGGCGTCCAGAGGCGTGCGCATATTGATGTCGGCGCCGCGCAGGCGAATCGAGCCGGAGCGCCGACGCTCGGCGCCGAACAGCAAACGCGCCAGTTCCGTCCGTCCGGCGCCCACCAGACCGGCGATGCCGAGCACTTCACCGGCATGCAGATCGAAACTGCAGTTGCGGACACGGCGCCCGTCGGAGAGGCCGCGTACGGAGAGCACGCATTCGCCGCGTTGATAGACGTCGTGGGTTTTTTTGTAGAACCCCGAAAGGTCGCGCCCGACCATCATCTTCACCAGCGTTTCGGCCGAGAGCACGCTGCGATCCAGCGTCCCCACGTAGGTTCCATCGCGCAGCACGGAAACCTGGTCCGCGAGCTCGTAGATTTCTTCCATCCGATGGCTGATATAGACAATCGCCATTCCGTCTTCGCGCAGCTCGCGGATCATGCTGAAAAGCTGACCGGTTTCGCGAGACGACAATGGCGTGGTGGGCTCGTCCATCACCAGGATGCGCGCCTTGGCATGCAGCGCGCGTGCGATTTCCACCAGCTGACGCTCCGCGATGGAAAGATCGCTGACCAGCGCCTCGGGACCAAAGCTTGCTCCGAGGCGCCGCAGGATGGGCTCGCACCCCTTCGCCATCGCGCGGCGGTCGACCACGCCGAAGCGACGCAACTCCCTGCCCAGATAAATGTTCTCCGCGACGGTGAGATTGGCGGAAAGACTGAACTCCTGATAGATCACCGCAATGCCGAGCGCGCGTGCGCTCAGCGGTCCGTTGATCGTCACTTCGCGGCCATCGATCAGGATGCGACTGCCCGGATCGGCCGTGTAGGCACCGGACAAGATCTTCATCAGGGTCGACTTGCCCGCGCCGTTCTCCCCCATCAGTGCGTGAATCTCTCCGGCCCGCAAGGTCAACGACACCTCGGACAGAGCCTTGACTCCGGGAAAGCTTTTGGAGATCCGGCGCATCTCCAGGATGGGGGCCTGCTTCTGTTCAACCGGCATGATCTGCCTCTATCGATTCGACGCTGCCGCGCAGGATTTCAGCGCGCGGCGAATAACTGAAAAACATCGGCAGGCAGGCGGCTCCAACGGCACCTGCGTCGGATCCGAAAGTGCCACGGACGAACTCGGGCACACTTCGCGCTTCGGGCGCCTGTTGCTGCAGCAGGTTTCTCAGGCGCTCCATCAAGCAGTCGATCAACCCCGCATCAACGTCGGAGTCGATGACCAGAACCGGCACGTCGAGCAGACACACGATCGAGCGTAAAGCCGGCGCGAGTGCATCGACGCAGTCGTCCAGCCACTCCATGACGGCTGGATGGCGCTGCGCCACATAGGGTTCCAGTTCGGCAACGTTTGAGCCTATGTGCAGGCCGGAGTGACGCAGGTGGCGCTCCAGCGCGTTCAGCGATGCACGAGATAGCAGGATGTCCCATGCGGCTCGATTCGGACGTGCAGAAGGCAAGGTGCTCGAGGGCACCGGCATGACGGCGATGTCGCACGCGTTCCCGGACGCACCGAGGAGGCATTCACCGGCGATCACCGCACCTCCGCCGATGACAGCGCCCATGAACACATACGCGAAGTCATCGAACCTGCGGCCACAACCGTAGAACAGTTCGGCGATGACCGCGGCGTTGGCGTCGTTCTCGCTGAAGACCGGAATGCCGGTCGCGCGGGAAAGTTCCGCCGCGAAGTCATAGTCGTCCCAGGGCAGAAAATCCTTGCCGGCGTAGCCCAGTTCGTTTAGCCAGGCGCCCAGATTGTAGGGCTGTGCCAACCCGATACCGGCCAGTCGCTCTCGCTGCCGTGGCGGGATCACCTTCAGCACGTCCTTGATGTCCCGACACACCAGCTTCAATGCGTCTTGAGGCAACGGAAGCAGCTGACGATGTACCCGGCGCGTGAGGATTTCGCCGTTGAAATCGGTAAGAACAGTTTCGATCAACTCGCGGTCGAGGCGGACGCCTACTCCGAAAGCCCCCTTGGGATTGAGCATCAAGAGCGTGGCCGGCTGGCCGCGCTGCCCGTCGAGCATGCGTCCCTTGAGTTCGACCAGCCCATCGTTTTCCAGCGCCTGCACGATGTTGCCGATCGCGCTGTTGGCCAGATTGGTACGACGCGCCAGATCCGCTTTGGATGCCGGGCCCACGCGACGCAGCACCTGCAGAACAAGCCGCTCGTTGTAGCGTCTCAGATTGATCGAGTTTCGGCCCTGGCCGACGCGCGTTGCCATGCTTTTCTATCTCCTCGCCGCTGATCCAGTATTATTTATTTCTGGTGAATTAATTAAACAGGAGGCCCAAACCCCTGTCAACAAAATGGTGGATGCGTCAGCGACGTTGGCTTCATGTCGCGGATCACTGCCAGTCCTTGCAGCGATCCGCGACACGACTTCAGACCCAGCAACACAATGCAGGCACGAGGACTTCCTCATCCTCCGATGCTCCGCATCTCTTACTTGGTGTAGCGACTCAGATCGGTCACGGTCAGACCGTCCGCGTTGGAAAACAGGCCGACTTGGTAGTTGGCCAACGCATAAAGCCGGAAGCTGAGCGCGCGATTCCGATTCAGATACACCGCCCCCACACCCGCCACCGGATCGAGCAGCACTTCGATATCGATCCCGTCCGAACTATCGAGCGGAACAGCGACTTTCGGATTGGAGGCCGCGCCCTCCTCGCCCTGAAAGTAGAACTCGGCCTTGTCCGCTGAGGCATCTATTTTCAGGAACGCCCGTTCGTCAGGCTGCCCGCTGATTTCGCGACGCAATTGAATGCCGAACGTACTGCCTGCATTGGCACTCGTGACTTTGAAGGCCATGCGGTTCTTCACACCGAGTTCGGCGAGCGTGAACGCTGAGTTCGCCTCCATATTGACGGTCGTACCGATGGCCGAGACTCCTCCGGCAGACCACTCCATGGCGATGGGCTGTATGGCAGCAAGACCGTCGCGAATGCGCTGGGGCATCGATACGGCCAGCGCTCCGCTGCCGAGCGAGGCCACCTGATGCACCATCAGGCTGCCCCCAAAATCCGGGCCTGCATGGTCGACCCGGCCGACGGTATGGGGAACCCATCCGAACAGCAGGCGCTCGCCGGCCGTTCCCGCGCTTCTCGCGGCATAGAACCACTTGCCATCCAGTGCATCGAATGAGGGTTTGATCCAGTTGGCACCGCTCTGCTGGAGATACTTGACCTGGCGGGAAGCATCACGCTGATCGGAGTAGACGATGTAAGGCGTGTCGCCGAGCGTGAATTGATCGGCCACTTCGAAATTCAACGGAGATGCCTCGACGTACAACGGAGGCTCGGCAGACCAGTTGCTCAGATTGGTCGACGTGTATAGACCAATGGCGGCTTGCGAGGAATGCCGTGTGGTGATCAGCATCCAGTATTTTCCGGCAGACTGGTTCCAGTAGACGAACGGATCGCGGAAATCGAAGTCGCTGTAACCCGCCGATCCGCTGAAGGTATCGGCAGCAACGGGTGTCCATTTCGTCAAGGTGTTGTCGGCGGCCGTGGCGTGCATCACGGCTTCGACCGGCGCATGGTCCGCGTTGTGACCCGAATAGAAAAGATGGTACTGACCATCCTGCGCTTTCAGCACGCTTCCCGACCCGACGAACTGGTCTTGTCGGCTCGCATCACCCGAAGCCGGCAGCACTTCCTGCGGAAAAGTCGAGTTCAGCAGATCGCTGGTCTTCGCCAGTGCCCAGGAATGGAATCCCAGATTCTGCAGGTAGTAGATGTAATAGACGCCGTTCTCGTAGTACGGATTGGCATCCGCCATATCGAGATTCAACAGCTGCGTGTGACCCTCCGCTGTGCTGACGATCGAACTCGGGACCGGCGCGACAGCCGCCTTGTTCGCGGCGCGAATTTCATCGACCAGGATGAAGGGGTAGGCCCCCGTGCTGGCCGAGTTGTCGTGCCGATCGATGATCTCGATGACCGCAGTCTGACCAATCAGCGCGGATACATCCCACGACACCCAGCTCAGCTGCTTCTCCATGCCGTTACCGGTAGCGTGGCGAACGATCTTGCCGTTGACTCTCAGCACCACCGCCGTCGCCAGCGGCTGATCGTAAGCATTCGTGCCGCCACCGATGAGCAGGTTGAGATATCGCGTGGTGACCGTGAACTGGGGACTGGTCATCGTGCCGGTCGCCTCCCATCCGTAGTCGACGCCCGACGAACCCATGTCGTCGGCGAATCCCGGACCGTAACTGGCGAACAGGCGCTCTCCGACCGTACCCGCGATATCGGCGCCCCACTGGCCGCCATTCAGCCGGATGATATCCCCCGTGCTGACGAAGCCATGCTCCTGATAGGTGTTGTAGCCTCCACAACAGAACTCGAAGCCCGCGATGTTCTGCCCCGGGTTGCCCACGCGCGTAAAGGCCGACGCGCCCTCGCTGGCCGGTGCCGCGCTCAAGACCGGAGTTGCGGGCACTTTGCTGGCGGCAGGCGGAGCCACGGCGGCCTTGTCCGCAGCGCGAAACTCATCCGCCAGGATGTACGGAACCGCAGTATCGGAGCCGTCGTTCGGATGATGGTCGATGAACTTGACGACGGCCGTCTGCCCCTCGAGATCCCTCACATCCCAACTGGTCCAGACGATCTCGTTCTCCTCGTCGTTGCCGTGGGCCTGTCTTACGACGGCCCCGTCGACGATCAGGACGACAGCCGTGGCATTGACGCCATCGAATCGATTCCTGCCGCCGCCGATCAGAAAATTGATGTAGTCCTTGGTGATGACGAAGGCGGGGCTGGAGATCTCGCCGGTGGCACCCGGGCCGAGCTGTGCGGCGGTCGTATCCGTATCATCCTCGTAGCCGTCGCCGTAGCTCGAAAAGACCCGCTCGCCGATGTGGCCCGCGATATCGGCGCCCCAGAAGCCGCCGTCGAGCTTGATGAAGTCTCCCTGTGCATCGGTAAAGCCGTGTTCTTGATAGGTGTCGTACTGCGCACAGCAAAACTCGAAGCCGGCGATGTTCTGCCCCGGGTCCGAGTTCCTGACGAAGAGGCTCTGCCCCTCCGTCGCGGGCACGTCGGTGATCGGCACGTCGGATTCGCCCGGTTCTTCCGGTTCTTCCGGAACCTCGGGCATCCCGCCCGCGCCCAAATCCGCCTCATCGAACTGAATGCTTACGCTGCAACCCGGAACCAAGGACGCACTGGCCACATAGAAGGCGCCGTGCATCAAGACTCTCAGCAGCTTCTCAACATTTTTCATTATTTTCTCCTCGCAAAAGCTGGCTACGTCGGCCGTTTCATTCGACGCCACGCAGCGTCGATCCATACTTCCAGTCACCGGCGCGCATACGGCGAGCCAGTGGCCGTTGTTTCGTGGGTGATGCCGTGAAGCCTTGCGGATGCGCCATCGCCCGCTCCGCGCTCCGCCAAGAGCCGATCCGCGACGCGGGACGCTCAGGCGGGGAAGCGAATTCCGAACCAGCGCTTCCGGAAAGCGCTCACGACCGATCGGCAGAAGATTTCGTGAATGTTCGAAGCCCTGAGGGGGACTGCGTCCGCCTCTTCTTTCGACGACGTGAATCGCTCGTGATTCCCGCAGGGCGCAGAGCGTTCACCCGAAAAGGCGAACGCCGATGGACACTGCCGCCGCGCGGCGAATGCACGCCCGATTCACAGTTGAAGGCCATGTTGATTCTCCCCACCGCCGCTTCGTACTTCTATTTATTTTTTTCTCGTAAACAAATTAAATGACCCTCCCCGGGAGTGTCAACAGAGAAATTAAACCGCGAGATTTCCCCGCAACCGGCTGAGTGAAGCCGAAACAAGCCGATTCCTATCAATCAATTAAGAGACGGGTCGGCTAGGCCAGCGATCGGCTCTGCGCGATGAAAGGCGCTATAGGCAGGGCCGCGAGCGCTTCGACGTTGTCGCCACGGCTCACCGCGAGCACCCGCGCCCCTTCTTCGACGAGCCTCAAGGCGCCGGCGCGCGATGCCGGCGCCGGCCACGAGGGCGACCTTGTTCTCGAAGCGGCGAATGCCCGTCATGAGGCGGGCTCCAGAATCGGAACGTAAACCGGGCCGGCCATGTGACAACCACCCTCCGAGCAACAGAAGAACCGCGGCATGCGAGCTTGCGTTCGCCGGGGCGGGGACAAGCCGGTGCCTCCGATTGCGGCAACCAGGCCCGATGCCGCCAGGCATAGTCGTACTCCGACGCAAGCGCCGTCAGAGCCGTGCCGGCATGAACGCGCTCCGATCAAGCGTGGGAGCGAGCAGCGGCAGGATCGAGGGAATCCGACGATCTGCCGCCGTGCAGGCATGGCGGCGATTCACGACTTCATCAGCGCAACGCGGCGGGTCTGACTCGCACGTCCGCCGATGAATGCATCGCCCTCAGGCCTGTTCCAGCGCTGCCGCCATCTGCTTGCCGAGTTCCACACCAGGCTGATCGAAGGAGTTGATGCCGAGCGCCGCTCCGATCATCGCAGTGCGGTGCTCGAAGGCCGACAACAGCATGCCGAGCATGTGCGGGTCGAACTTTTTCATTGAGAGTACGGACACGGCATTTCCGCCAGCGCGACCGCCTACGCGGTCGGCCAGCGCATCGGCTTGCGCGCGGGCGTTGGCCAACAAGGCAACGTGGTGCTCGGCGCAAGCATGTGAAGGCTGCTGAACGCAAAGCAGATCGATGCTGGTTTCGCGCGTCCCTTCACGCAGCAACTGGAAGTAGGCGTGCTGATCATTGGTGCCGAGTCCTCCCCAGACCACCTGGCTGGTGGCATAGGCGAGGCGTTCGCCGGAAGCGGTGCGCCCCTTTCCATTGCTCTCCATTTCCAGTTGCTGCAGCCAATCGACGAACAAGCGCAGGCGATCGTCGTACGCCACTGCGCAATGGCTGGGCATGTTCAGAACCGTGCCGTTCCATATCGCCAGCAAAGCCATGCGCATCGGAAGGTTCTGTTCGAGTTCGGCCTTGGCAAAATGCTGATCCATGGCTGCAGCCCCGGCGAGCATTTCCTCGAACTTTCGATAGCCCAGCTGCAAGGCCACCGGCAGTCCGATCGCGCTCCATACCGAGAAGCGGCCACCGACCCAATCCCAGAGTGGCAGGATGTTGTCCGCTGCAATGCCGAATTCTTCAGCCGCAGCAGGTCGGGCGGTGACAGCAAAGACCTGCGCCTGCAACTCGCTCGCCGACAGGCCCGAGGCCAGGCACCACGCGAACAGGGTTTTGGCGTTGAGGCGTGTTTCCCGCGTCGCAAAGCTCTTGCTGCTGACAATGAACAGTGTCGCGGCAGGACGCAGCTTGCGCATCAGGCGAGCAGCGCCGGTGCCGTCGACGTTCGACAGGAAATGCACGCGCAGATGGTCGGGGGCTTCATCCTGCAATGCGTCGCAGACCAGGCGCGGCCCGAGATCGGAGCCACCGATGCCGATGTTGACGATGTCCGTGATCGGGGTGCCGCCGGCGCCGGTCAGCCGGCCGGCATGCAACGCGTCCGCAAGCTCGCGCATGCGCGCCAACGTTGCGTGCACCAGCGGCACGACATCCTGGCCGCCGGACACGATCGAGGCCGTCTTCGGCGAACGCAAGGCGCCGTGCAGCGCCGCCCGCCGTTCGCTGTGATTGACGAGCGCACCGCCGAGCAGCGCATCGCGCCGAGCTTCGAGCTGCTGTGCACGCGCGAATGCGTGAAGGCTATCGAGCGCCGCCGCATCCAACCATTGACGCGTGCCGTCGAGTTCGATGCCCAGTTCCTCGATCGCAAGCACGGCCGCGGGATCGCAATGGCGCAACACGCCATCGTCGCGGATTCGGTGCCGGATGCGAGCAGCGGCGGATTGCAGGGAACTCCATTCCGGTGACTGATCAGCAGGAATTTCTGGAAAACTCATGATGCCTCGAGGCTGTATCGAACTGTTCTAGAAAGATGGCCAAACCACATGCAGCTGATTCGTAGAGCCCGGCAGGCCGAACGGCGTGCCGCAGACAAGCACCATGGCCTTGCCCGGTTCAGCCAGTGCCTGTTCGTGCAGGAGTCGGGTCGCCCGCTCCACCGTGCGGGTATCGCCTGCCATCGCGGTGTCCGCATGTGGATGGATGCCCCACACCATCGTCAGCCGCTGTGCGACGGTGGTGCTCGGAGTGAGGCACAGGACCGGCGATCGCGGTCTCTGCTGCGCCATGCGCATCGCGGTAGCACCGGAGGCGGTGTAGGCCACGGTCGCCGACAGCGGCAGCAGCTCCGAGACGCGCCGCAGAGCCGAACCCAAGGCATCCGTCGTGGTGGATTCGCCGTCCTTGCCGATCGCCTGCATCAGCGGCTGGCGCAAGCTGTCGCTCTCGGTGTGGCGGACGATGCCGTCCATCGCGCGCACGGCCTCTACGGGATAGCGGCCGGAAGCGGTCTCGGCCGAAAGCATCACCGCATCGGCACCGTCATAGACCGCTGTCGCCACGTCGGAAGCTTCCGCGCGCGTCGGACACGGCGAGCCGATCATCGATTCCAGCATCTGCGTTGCAATCACCACTGGCTTGCCGGCGCTGCGCGCGAGACGGACCAGTTGCTTCTGCACGCTGGGCACTTGCTCCATCGGCATTTCCACACCGAGATCGCCGCGCGCGACCATGATGCCGTCGGCGGCCGCGATGATGGCTTCGATCTCCTGCAAGGCGCCGGGCTTTTCTATTTTTGCCATCAGCAGGCAGCGCTGCTGCACCAGCTCGCGGGCTTCGATCACGTCCTGCACCCGCTGCACGAAGGACAGCGCGATCCAGTCGACACCGAGATCCAGGCCGAACTGCAGATCCCTGCGATCCTTGCCAGACAGCGCCGACAGCGACAGCGCGCGCGACGGCACATTCACGCCCTTGCGATCGGATAACGTCCCGGAGCGCGGGGCACGCACCCGGATCGACCCCGGTCCGACCTCGGTGGCGATGAAGGCCATGCGGCCATCATCCACCAGCAACTGATCGCCGGGCTGCAGCGCACTGAAGATCTCCGGATGCGGCAGGCAGACCCTGCGTTCGTCGCCCGGGGACGGATCGAGGTCGAAGCAGAAGGGCGCCTCTGCCGCGAGCGTGATGCTCCCGCTCGCGAAGGTGCCGATGCGCAGCTTCGGCCCCTGCAAGTCCAGCAGGACACCGAGCGGACGGCCCAGTGCCGCGGATACGCGGCGCACACGCTCATAGGTCAAGGCATGATCGGCCTGCGTGCCATGGCTGGCGTTGAGGCGAAACACGTTCGCGCCCGCCATGGCGAGTGCCTGGATGGTGGCCTCGTCGCGACTGGAGGGTCCGAGTGTCGCAATGATCTTGGTGCTTCGGGGTACGGCGCCGCTTCTGTCCGCGTTCATGCTTTGAAGGCTCCGTTCACTTGCGCAGTTGCAATGACTGCTGCGCCAGACGGGTAATCCCGTCCCAATCCCGCGCCTCGATCAGATCAGGCGGCGTCAGCCAGGAGCCACCGACACAAGCGACGTTCGGCAGCGCAAGGAAATCGGGCGCCGATTGCGGACTGATACCGCCCGTGGGACAGAAGCGGATTTGCGGAAACGGGCCGTTCAGCGCCTTGAGCATGCCGATGCCGCCTGCCTGCGCCGCCGGGAAGAGCTTGAGCGCCGTATAGCCCGCATTCATGGCCGCGATCACATCGGAAGGCGTCATGACACCAGGCAGCAGCGGGAAGCCCGCTTGCGTCGCGGCGGCCAGCAGCGACGGCGTCGCACCCGGGCTCACGCCGAAGCGCGCACCGGCGGCCTGCGCGCGCCGAATGTCGGCGTCGTCGATCAAGGTGCCGGCCCCGACCAGCGCCTCCGGCACCGCATTCGCGATTGCACGGATGCTGTCGATCGCGGCGGCCGTGCGCAGCGTGACTTCCAGTACCCGCACGCCACCGGCGACCAAGGCGCGCGCCAGCGGTACGGCATCCGAAATGTCCTCGATGACAATGACCGGAATCACCGGGCCCGACGACAGGACTTCGTCGATTGCGTACTGGGAAGGATGCATGTCTGGGTGATCGCTCAGGCTGTCAGAAACGAAACGGCGCCCTGCTCGGCACCGGCGACGGAGGCGCGGGCGGCGGAGAACAGTTCGCGGCCGACGCCGTAGTGGTTGGACGAAAGATCGGGCCCGGCCACTTCACGTTGCAGCCAGTCGGCCGCATCGACCAAGGCCTCCAAAGTCCCAGTCCCGGCATCCAGTCGGATGAGGTCGCCGTCTCGCACGCGAGCGAGAGGCCCGCCAGCCAGGCACTCGGGCGTCACGTGTATCGCCGCCGGAATCTTGCCGCTGGCGCCCGACATACGTCCGTCGGTGACCAGTGCGACCTTGAACCCCTGGTCCTGCAGAACGCCCAGCGCCGGTGTCAGCTTGTGCAGCTCCGGCATGCCATTGGCGCGCGGTCCCTGAAAGCGCAGGACCGCGACGAAGTCACGGTGAAGCTCGCCCCGCTTGAACGCGGCGAGCATGTCGTCCTGATCATCAAACACCCGTGCAGGCGCCTCGACCACCCGATGTTCCGGTTTGACGGCCGACGTTTTGATGATCGCCCGACCGAGATTGCCGCTCAGAAGCTTCAATCCGCCATCAGCGCTGAAAGGCTCACGAACAGAGGCCAGCACCGCGCGGTCCAGGCTGCTGGCAGCCCCGGGAACCCAGGTCAGGTTTCCGGAGGCGAGCGCGGGCTCTTCGGTGTAGCGGCGCAATCCTTTGCCCGCCACCGTCATGACGTCGTCATGCAGCAGTTCTTCGTCGAGCAACTGGCGGATCAGCAGGCCGATACCGCCGGCGGCATGGAAGTGATTGATATCGGCACTGCCATTCGGATAAACCCTGCAGAGCAGAGGCACGACGGCAGAGAGCGTATCGAAATCGCTCCAGTCGATGACGATGCCGGCTGCACGCGCGATCGCCACGAGATGAATCGTGTGGTTGGTGGAACCGCCGGTCGCGAGCAAGCCGATGATGCCGTTGACGATGGCGCGTTCATCGATCACCTCGGCGATCGGCGTGTACTCCGCGCCTGCTCGCGTTATCTGCGCCGCCCGCGTCGCGGCGGCCGCCGTCAAGGCGTCTCGCAGCGCAGTGTTGGGATTGACGAATGCGGCGCCGGGCAAATGCAGCCCCATCACCTCCATCAACATCTGATTGCTGTTGGCGGTGCCGTAGAAGGTGCAGGTTCCGGGACCATGATACGAGGCCATCTCCGCCTCCAGCAGCGCTTCGCGGCCGACCTTGCCTTCGACGTGAAGCTGCCGCACCTTGGCTTTTTCCGGATTCGGGAGTCCGGTGGTCATCGGCCCGGCAGGCACGAAAATGGCCGGCAGATGCCCGAACTGCAGCGCACCGATCAGCAGCCCCGGCACGATCTTGTCGCAGACGCCCAAGTACAGGCCACCGTCGAAAACATTGTGCGAGAGGGCAATCGCGGTGGACATCGCGATCACATCGCGCGAAAACAACGAAAGCTCCATCCCCGCCTGGCCTTGCGTAACGCCGTCGCACATCGCGGGCACACCGCCTGCGAACTGGGCAACCGCCCCCGCCTTGCGCGCGGCGTCCTTGAGAATCGCCGGAAAGCGTTCGAAGGGCTGATGCGCAGACAACATGTCGTTGTAGGAAGAAACGATGGCGAGATTGGGCCACCGCCCGGCGCGCAGATTGTTTTTGTCGTCGGCAGGCGCAGCGGCAAAGGCGTGAGCCAGATTGGTACACGAGATCCGCGACCGAACCGTTCCCGCCTCGGCGGCATCGGCAGCACGCTTCAAATAGGCATTCCTCGAAACGAGGCTGCGGGCTTGTATGCGTTCGGTGACGGAGCGGATGACGGGATGTAAAGGCATGGCCTCGGACGTTCTTGGTTCGGCACAGTGACGCGGCGATTTAGGTAGCAATACTACATTATATTTTGAATCATGGAGGTTGCCTCCATCGCTTCATTCGTCAGAACAAGCTGAAAATTACGAATTACTCGAATTTTCATGCATTCCACTGGGCCCGATAAATTTCTTGAAGGGTCGGACCGGCGCGCTATAGAATGTAGTAAAACAACATAACCTGAGTGCACGGCGGCCCATGTCATCGCTTGAATCGTTCGATTTCATTCTGTTTGGAGGCAGTGGCGATCTGGCCATGCGCAAACTGCTGCCGGCCCTGTTCTATCGGCATCGCGATACCTCGCCGAACCACGGCTGGCGAATCATCGGAACCGGCAGGGATGCGCTCAGCCGCGACCAGTACCTGGCCCTCGTCGAACAGAACTGCAGAAAGCACGTTCCCACCGACGATTTCACCGACGCCGCCTGGAACGCGTTTGCGCAGTGCCTCGACTACACGCAGCTCGATGCCAAAAGCGAAAAAGACTTCGCCCTGCTGGCCGACTGGTTGAAGGACAGCGGCAGCCGGATCCGTGTCTTCTACCTGGCGACTGCCCCGGGCCTGTTCGCCAGCATCTGCGCCAACCTCGGCAATGCGGGACTGGTGACACCGAACAGCCGCGTCGTCGTGGAGAAGCCATTGGGACGGGATCTGCCTTCGGCGACGCGGATCAACGAAGACGTCGGCAAGGTGTTTTCGGAGGAGCAGATCTTTCGCATCGACCACTATCTGGGTAAGGAAACGGTCCAGAATCTCATCGCGCTGCGCTTCGGGAACGTGCTGTTCGAGCCGTTGTGGAATCGCTCGTGGATCAGCGATGTGCAGATCACCATTGCCGAAACCGTCGGCGTCGAAGGCCGTGGCGAGTTCTACGACTCAACCGGCGCGCTTCGCGACATGGTCCAGAATCACTTGCTGCAATTGCTCTGCATCGTGGCGATGGAGCCGCCTGTCAGCCTTCAGCCCGACGCCGTGCGGAACGAAAAGCTGAAGGTGTTGTGCGCGCTTCGTCCTTTCACCGATGCCGACGTGGGAACCAAGACCGTTCGCGGCCAGTACCGCGCCGGCGCCATCCGCAACAAGCCGGTCGCGGGCTATCTGGAAGAAGAAGGCATCGCTCCGAAAAGCCAAACCGAGACCTTCGTCGCCATCAAAGCCGAACTCGACAACTGGCGCTGGGCCGGCGTGCCGTTCTATCTCCGCACCGGCAAGCGCATGGGCGAAAGACTGGCCGAAATCGTGGTCAATTTTCGCGGCGTGCCTCACCCGATTTTTCCCAACGGCGGCGAAAGCGGCGCCAACCGCCTGGTCATCAGCCTTCAACCGAACGAAGGGCTGAAGCTCGAGGTGATGGCAAAACTTCCCGGCGAAGGCATGCAGGTTCAGCGGATTTCGCTGGACGTAGCGTTCGCCGAGACGTACCAGATGCGTCAATGGGATGCATACGAGCGCCTGATCATGGACGTGATACGCGGCAAGCTGACGCTGTTCATGCGTCGCGACGAATTGGATGCGGCCTGGAGCTGGCTGGAGCCGATCATGAGTGCCTGGGATCGACAGGTCACGCCGATGAAATTCTATCCATCGGGCACCTGGGGGCCCACCGCAGCAAGCGCCCTGCTCATGCGCGAATCCCACGCCTGGCATGAAGAGATGTAATCCTCATGGCGAAGGATCCACTACCGACATCCCGACACTCATTGCAGAAGCACTGCTGTGCAGACGATGAAAGCATCGGCGTGACCGCGGCCAGTGTCGTCGCCGGCATTCTCGCCCAGGCGCTCGACACGCGACCCCTTGCTTCGCTGATCGTCTCCGGCGGTCGCAGCCCCGCGCGCTTCATGGAATCGCTATCGACTGCTGCGCTCGACTGGAGCCGCGTGGTGATCGGCCTGGCCGACGAACGCTGGGTCGATCCGGCGTGTGCCGCCAGCAACGAACATCTGGTGCGCACCCATCTGCTCCGCAACGCGGCAGCCCGGGCTCGGTTCGTTCCCTTGAAGAACGCATCGCGGAGCGCGGCCGCCGGAGTGGGCTTCGCCGAACGCGCCATCGCCGAAATTCCCCGCCCTTTCGATGCCGTCGTGCTCGGCGTGGGCGAAGACGGGCACACGGCCTCCCTGTTCCCCTGCGCTTTGGAGACGGCCCGCGCGCTCGATCCGAAGCGGCCCGCAAATGTGGCGGCGATCAATCCCGAAACCGCCCCACACGAGCGAATGACCCTGACGCTGGGCGCCCTGTTGGACAGCCGTCAACTGATCATCATTGCAAGCGGCGAAAAAAAGCGGGAGGTTCTCGAGCGCGCTGCCGCGTCCGGCGATCCGCTTAGCTTTCCAATCGCGGCTGTTCTATTGCAGGATGCGGTCCCCACGCACCTGTTCTGCGATTTCTGACTTTGAAGAAACCCCGAAACCTTTCGTCCAAATCCGCAAACCCGAAGGAACAGACGGCGCCGACACCGGTTTCCAGCCGCAATCCGTTTCTGGAGCGCATCAAAGGCGAACTGGATCGGTTGCGAAAGTCGGAAAGGGCGGTCGCCGAATTCGTGCTGGCGCAAAGCCTCGAAGTGCTCAATCTGTCGATTGCCGAAACCGCATCACGCGTCGGCGTGAGCCAGCCGACGGTGGCCCGATTCTCGGCCGCGTTGGGATTCAGCGGCTTTCGCGAGTTCAAGCTCAGGCTGGCGCAAAGCCTGGCCGCCGGCGTTCCGTTCGTCCATCAGGACGTCAATCCGGACGACAAGATGGCAGTGGTCGCACAGAAGGTTTTCGACAGCACCATCGGTGCGCTGATGTCCGTGCGCAATCATTGCGATCCCGCGCGGATCCAGCAGGCCGTCGACATCCTCGCCAAGGCCAGGCGAATCGAGTTCTACGGCATCGGCAACTCCGGCATCGTCGCGCAGGACGGACAACTCAAGTTCTTCCGGTTCGGAATTCCCTCCGTCGCCTATCTGGACGGTCATTCCATCGGCATGGCGGCGACGGTCCTGAAGCGCGGTGACGCCGTGGTTGCGGTCTCGGCGACGGGGCGCACATCCGACATCATCGGCGCCGCCGAAATTGCGCGCGAGTGCGGCGCCGACGTCATCGCCGTCACGCCCGGCGGCTCGCCGCTGTCGAAACAGGCCGACATCGCGCTGAACGTCGATGTGCCGGAAGACCCTGATGTCTACGCACCGATGACCACGCGTCTGGCCCACCTGGCGGTTCTCGACGTCCTGTCGGTGGGCGTCGCGCTCGCATTGGGCCCCTCCCTGCTCGAACGTCTCGAGCGAAGCAAGAGGACGTTGCGCGACAAACGCATTGGCCTGCCGGAGAGTCGCGTCTAGCCCCGTTGCCGGATCAGCTGCGCTTCGAGGTCGACATTGACACCGACGCCGCTGCATCATGCCTGCGGCGGCACGGCATGCGAAACGCTGCAGTCGCAACCGATTGGTTTCCCGGCGGTGGCGTGGCGGCATGTTCAGGCCGCGGTTTCATTGCTCTGGCCGGCCGATGGCGCCCGGACGGCTCCAATATCGGGGCCCGGTATCGCGCCGCCCTGATCGATCCCTCACTTGCCGATATGCTGGCCGGCCATGCGCCCGCTCTACACCCTGCTGCTCTACCTGTTGACGCCGTTCGTGCTGCTGCGCCTGTTGCTGCGCAGCCGGGCCCTGCCGGATTACCGCCGACGCTGGAACGAGCGCTTCGGCTTCGTGCCTCGGCCCGAGCAGCCGGTCGCGGTCTGGGTGCACGCGGTTTCGGTCGGCGAATCGCTCGCCGCGATGCCGCTGATCAAGGCGCTGGTCGAGCGCCACGGTCGCGGCCGGGTCTGGGTCACCACCACCACGCCGACCGGCTCGGCCCGCATCACCGAGGCGCTCGGCGACGCCGTGCTGCACAGCTACATGCCCTACGACCTGCCCGACGCGGTCGCTCGCTTCATCGATCGCATCCGCCCCGGGCGCGTCGTGATCATGGAAACCGAGCTCTGGCCCAATTTGTTCCAGGCGCTCAAGCGCCGGCGCATTCCGCTGCTGGTCGCCAACGCCCGGCTGTCGCCGCGCTCGTTCCGCGGTTATTCGCGAGTGCGCGGCTTCGCGGCCGACACGCTGGCCTGCTGCCGCGTGGCCGCGCAAAGCCCGGCCGATGCGGAGCGCTTTTGCTCGCTCGGCGCTCCGCAGGTCACGGTCATGGGCAACATCAAGTTCGATCTCGCGCTGCCCGAGGCCCAGCTCGCCGCCGGGCGTGAGCTGCGCGAGCGCGTCGGCACGCAGCGTCCGGTGTGGATCGCCGCGAGCACGCACGAAGGCGAGGAGCTCGCCGCGCTGCAGGCCCATGCAGCGCTGCGCCGGCGCTGGCCCGACGCGGTGCTGATCCTGGTGCCGCGGCATCCGCAGCGCTTCGACGAAGCCGCACGCACCATCGAGCGCCAGGGCCTCGCGTACCGACGCCGTTCCGAGCCGCGCGAATTCGGCGACGCCGCCGTGCTGCTCGGCGATTCGATGGGCGAAATCTTCCTCTACTACGCCGCGGGCGATGCCGCCTTCGTCGGCGGCAGCCTCGTCGATATCGGCGGCCACAACGTGCTCGAACCCGCGGCGGCCGGACTGCCCGTGCTGTTCGGCCCGCGCATGCACAACTTCCTGCCCGCGCGCGAGCTGCTGCTGGCCCGCGAAGCCGCCGTCGAAGTCGCCGACGCCGCGGGCCTGGAACCCGCGCTCACACGCTTGTTCGAAGACGCCGCGCTGCGCGAACGCATGGGCGCGGCCGGCCGCGAAGCGGTCGCCGCCAATCGCGGGGCTTTGCACAAGCTGCTGCAGGAACTCGAAAGCGCGTGAGCGCCTTCAAGCCCTGCCCTGCAAGTACGCTCGGGCTCACGCGCTCGCGCCGACTCGCGACGCTACGATCCCCATGCTTCGCACGGGGCCCCTCCACGCTGCTCGCGCCGCTATGACCGACCTGATCATCCCGACCGACCAGGGCCTGTACTGCCCGGCCGGCGATTTCCACATCGACCCGTGGCGTCCGGTGCCGCGCGCGGTCATCACGCACGGCCACGCGGACCACGCGCGCTCGGGCTGCGGACGCTACTGGGGCGCGGCGCCCGGGCTCGGCCTCATGCGCGAACGCATCGGCTACGGCGCCGGCATCGTGCCGCTGGCTTACGGCCAGCGCGTCGAATTCGGCCCGACGACGGTGTCGCTCCACCCGGCCGGACACGTGCTCGGCTCGGCGCAGGTTCGCGTCGAGCATCAAGGCGAAATCTGGGTCTGCTCGGGCGACTACAAGCGCGATCCGGACCCGACCTGCGAACCCTTCGAAGTCGTTCCCTGCGACGTCTTCATCACCGAAGCCACGTTCGGGCTGCCGGTTTATCGCTGGCAGCCGACCGAAGAAGTCGCGCAGGAAATCTTCGACTGGTGGCAGCAGTGCAAGACCGACGGCGTCACCGCGATCCTGCATTGCTACGCGCTCGGCAAAGCGCAGCGCATCCTCGCCGAACTCGCGCGGCTGACCGACGAAACGGTTTACCTGCACGGCGCGATGACCAGGCTCGTGAAGCTCTACCGCGATGCCGGCATCCGCATGCTGCCGACCGACGCGGTCGGCAACCAGCCCAAGTTCTTCGACTGGAAAGGCAAGCTGCTGCTCGCTCCGCCGGGTGCCGGCGGCACGCCGTGGATGCGCCGCTTCAAGCCGTTCTCGGCCGCCTTCGCCTCGGGCTGGATGCGCGTGCGCGGCACGCGCCGCCGCGAAGCCTACGACCGCGGCTTCACACTCTCCGACCACGCCGACTGGCCCTCGCTGCTGCGCACGATCGAGGAGACCGGCGCCCGGCGCGTGCTCGCCACCCACGGCAACACCGACGCGCTGGTCGCCTGGTGCCGCGAACGCGGCATCGAGGCGCGCGAGCTCAAGACCGAGTACGAGGGCGAGCCCACCAAGGCCGATCGGGACACCGCTGAAACCATCGCCGATTCGGGCATCGATTCGAACAGCGATCCGGCGTAAGCCGCATCTTCGGCAACGGAATCGGCTTCGGGCCGGGGGAAAACGCATGGACGCGGCGCGCTGGGCACGGCTCGAGGCTTTGTTCGATGAGGCGATCGAGCTCGGTGCCGATGAGCGTGCGCGCTATCTCGCCGAGCTGGGCGTCAACGAGCCCGAGCTGCACGCCGAACTGGTTCGCCTGCTCGCGGCGGCCGATGCGCCGAGTGCGCGCTTCGATGCGCCGGCCGTCGATGCGCTGCGTCCGGCCGCGATGCGCACGGTGCGCGACGCCGCCGGCCAGCAGATCGGCGCCTGGAAGCTCGTCGAACGCATCGGCAGCGGCGGCTCGGGCGAGGTCTACCGGGCCGAGCGCGCGGACGGGCGCTATGCGCAGACCGTCGCGGTCAAGCTGCTGCGGCGCGAGGCGATCGACACCTTGCCGCGCTTCGAGGCCGAGCAGCGCATCCTCGCGCGGCTGGAGCATCCCGGCATCGCGCGGCTCTACGACGCCGGCATCACCGACGACGGCCGGCCGTACACGGTCATGGAATGGGTCGAGGGCACCGACCTGACGCGCTGGTGCCTCGAGCACGAGGCCGATCTGCCGACTCGGCTCGCGCTGTTCTTGCAGATTTGCGCGGCAGTGAGCTGGGCGCATCGACACCTGCTCGTGCATCGCGACCTGAAGCCCGCGAACCTGCGCGTGACGCCGGACGGCCAGGTCAAGCTGCTCGATTTCGGCATCGCCAAGCAGCTCGACGACGACGCCACGCAAACCCTCAACGCGCCGCTGACGCTCGCCTACGCGGCGCCCGAACAATTGCGCGGCGAAGCGGCGACGACGGCCACCGATGTCTATGCGCTCGGCGTGATCCTGTTCGAGCTGCTGACCGGCCGCGTGCCCTGGGCCGGCGACGGCGGCTCGCTGGCGGCGGCGGCGCGGCGCCTGCTCGATGCGCCGCTGCCGCTGCCGAGCCGCGCGTCCCGCGCCGACACCAGCCCGGTGCCGCGCGCGCAGTTGCGCGGCGATCTCGACGCCATCGTCGCGCGCGCCCTGCGCGCCGAACCCGACGCGCGCTATGTCGATGCGCGCGAGCTCGCCGACGACCTGCGCCGCCATTTCGATCACGAGCCGGTGCTCGCGCGCTCGGGCTCGCGCAGCTACGTGCTGCGCCGCTCGCTGCGTCGGCACTGGCTGGCCTGGTCGGCCGCGGCGACGGTCTTCGTGACGATGGCCGCGGCGATCGGCGGCATCGGCTGGCAGGCGCGCAAGGCGCGGCTCGAAGCCCGGCGCGCGGCGGCCGTGCAGGACTTCATGGTCGACCTGTTCCGCACCAACAGCAGCCGCCAGGCCGATCCGGTGAAGGCGCGCCAGACCACCGCGCGCGAGCTGCTCGACATCGGCGCCCGGCGCATCGAAACCGGGCTCGACGAGGCGCCCGAGAACAAGCTCGCGCTGCTGCGCCTGTTCGGCGGTTTGTACGGCGAATTCGCGCTGTCGTCCGAGCAGCTGCCGGTGCGCAAGCAGGCGGTGGAGCTGAGCCGCCGGCTGTTCGGCGACGATTCGCCGGAGCTCGCGAGCGACCTCGTCGCGCTGGCCCGGACCGTGGGCGACCACGACGAGGCCGAGCGGCTCATCGCGCAGGCCGGCGCGATTCTCGATCGCCGGCGCGACGAGCGCTCTTTCGTGCGGGGCCAGCAGTTGCTCGCGAGCGCGATCAACAACGAGTCGAGCGACCCGGAAGGCGCGCAGAACGATGCGCGGCGGGCCGCGGCGATCCTGCAGAACTTCGCGGATTCCGCCGAGCTCGCCGAGGCGCATTACATCGTCGGCATCACGCTGTGCAGCCAGGGCCACTACGGCGCCGCGATCGAGCCGCTCAAGCAGGCGATCGCGGTGTCGATCAGCGCGCTCGGCGTTCCGAACCCCAAGCTCTCTCAGTACTACGAGCAGCTCGGCAATGCGCAGGGCTTCACGCTGCGCTACGCCGAGGCCGAAGCCTCGATCGCCCAGGCGATCGAGCAGGCGCACGAGAACAAGGCCGAATACGACTACGACCGCGTGCGCGCCCTGACCACGATGGCGGTGGTGCTGTTCAACGAAGACCAGCCGCGGCGCAGCCTCGAATTCGCCGAACGCGCAAAGGCCGACGCCCCACCCGCGAGCGAAGGCAGCGACGCCGCGCTGCTGCGCGCCTACGTCTTCGATACCGCGAGCCGCAGCGCGCTGGCGGCCGGCGACTTCGACGGCGCGCTGGCCGATGCGCAGGTGGCGGTGCAGCTCGCGCGCATCCACGACCCCGAGGGCGTGGTGCTCGTGAGCGCGCTGCAGCGCAAGGCTGCGGCGCTCGAGGAACTCGGGCGCATCGGCGAAGCCGCCGGCACCGCGCAGGAGGCCTTCGATGTGCTCGCCCGCCTGCGCCCGGAGCCGAGCCGGCTGACGACCTGGCTGCAGATCGGGCTGGCGCTCGATCAGGGCCGGCTCGACCAGGCGCGAACGCTGTTCGCCACGCTGCCGCCCGGTGGCGCCGATACCCAAACCGTCACGCCCAGGGCGCAGTCGCGCAACCTGTTCGCCGCCCGCATCAATCTCGCCGCGAGCGACTACGCGGGCGCGATCAGGCTCGCCGCCGCCGCGATCGAGCAGTCGCGCGCCAGCCGGCAGGCGCCATACCTGCGCCTGGAGATCGCCGACGGCCAGCTCGTCGAGGCGCTCGCTCGCCTGCGCGGCGGCGATGCGGCCGGCGCCCGGGGCTTGCTCGCGGACGCACTCGCGACGCGTACCGAGCTCTACCTGCCGCAACACCCGAAGATCGCCGAAGCCCGGCTGGCGCTGGCCGAATGCGCGCTCGCGCTCGGCCGGCGCTCCGAGGCGGCCGGGCTGATCGCGCAGGCCGCCGCGATCGAGCAGCGGCACAGCTCGCTGTCGGTGCGTTATCGCGAGCCGCTCACGCGGCTGCGCAGGCAAATCGCGATGCGCTGACCGTCCCGCCGCGCCCGGCGACGACTTGCACGCACGATGTCCGCCTTCGCCGCTCCCCTGCGTCATTGAGCAGTACGGATGACCATCAGGGGCTTGGGAGCATGAGCAGGAAGCAGCAATTGGCAGTAGCCAGACTTGGACTGTCATTCCCGCGAAAGCGGGAATCCAGGGCTTTTTCCGATGCGGGCGCAGGACCGATGGACGGGATTCGCGCCTTCGCGGGAATGACGGCTTCCCTGGGATTCGTCACTCGACGTCTGTCGGCGGCAGTTGCCTCGATCGCGATCGCCGCGCTGCTGCCGCTCGCATCGGCGCAGGCGGCGACGTTCACGGTGACGACGACGGCCGACAGCGGGCCGGGTTCGCTGCGGCAGGCGATCGTCGATGCCAACGCGACCAGCATCGGCAGCGAAGGCCATCACACGATTGCGTTCGCCATCGCCGGCGAGGGATTGCAGAGCATTCGGCCCACCACGCCGCTGCCCAAGATCAGCGCCTCGATGCTGATCGACGGCTACACCCAGCCCGGCAGCTCGGTGAACAGCTTGCCCAATGGCAGCAACGCGGTGTTGCGGATCGAACTCGACGGCAGCCTGGCCGGCGCCAACGCGGACGGCCTCGCGATCGGCCAGAACGACTGCTGCGGCCACACGCCGCCGCTGACGGTTCGCGGCCTGGTCATCAACCGCTTCGGCGGCCGCGGCATCGTCGCGACCGGGCGCAGCGGCTGCGATCCGGATCTGGTCGGCTGCCGCGCCCAGCTGACGGTGCTCGGCTCGCGCATCGGCACCGACGCGAGCGGCACGACGGCCGCCGGCAATGGCGTCGGCATCGACATCGGGCTCAATGCGGTCGGCTACATCGGCGGCGAAATTCCGGGTGTGCAGGCGCCCAGCCGGCCGCCGGCAGCCGATCGCAACCTGATCTCGGGCAACCTGGGCGCCGGCGTGCGCATCGACGCGCCGACCGCGAGCCCGGGCGCCGCCTACGACTGCTACGCGCATATCTACGGCGGCGACCTCGGCACCGACGCCAGCGGCACGCAGCCGCTCGGCAACGGCGGCAACGGCGTCGAAGTCGGTGAATTCGGCGCCGTGCGGATGCTTTACTCACGCGTGTCCGCGAGTGGCGCCAACGGCATCGACATCACCCGCAGCGCGGCGCTGCCGAATCAATTTTCGCTGACGAGCGTGGTCGACCAGACCACCGTCGGCGGAGCGCAAGCCGGCCTCGGCAACCAGGGCCACGGCCTGCATTTCTCCGGATCGACGGGCGCCTCGGTCAACGCGACGATCCAGCACAACGGCGGCGCCGGCATTCGCGTCGAGGGCCAGGCGCGGGTCGACTTTTCGGGCGGCGTCATCAGCGACAACGGCGGCCTGCCGATCGACCTCAACACCGAAGGTCCGGACGCCAACGATGCGCTCGACGCCGACGACGGCGCCAACGAGGGGGTCAACTGGCCGGTACTCACCTCGGCCACCACCGGCAGCAACGGCATCGTGCGCGGCAGCCTCGACTCGCTGCCGAACACGCGCTTCGAGATCGCCCTGTACCAAACCAACCGCTGCGACGCGAACGGCGGCCAGCTGCAGTTCCGCCAGGTCAACAAGTCCGGCTTCTCCGTGATGACGGACGCCAACGGCCATGCCGACATCGACATGACGTTCGGCAGCGGCTTCGACGTCGGCACCTATCCGTACCTGACCGCGCTGACGCGCTTCGTCTCGACACCGGCGCCGTTCAGCACCGCGATCGTCGTCTCCGAGGTCTCGCATTCCTGCGTCGCGATCACCGGTGGCAGCACGCCGAGCGCGGGCAGCGTGCAGCTCGAACGCGCGAGTTATGCGGTCAGCGAAAGCGGCGGCAGCGTCGAGGTCGTGGTCACGCGTAGCGGCGGCTCGTCGGGCCCCGCGAGCGTCAACCTGGCGACGGCCGACCAGACCGCGCTGGCCGGCAGCGACTACACAGCGGTGGCGACGACGCTGAACTTCGCCGATGGCGACGCCGAACCCCAGCGCGTGACGATCGCGATCAACCCCGACCAGACGGTCGAAGGCGACGAAAGCTTCACGGTGTCGCTGAGCAATGCCAGCGGCGCGACGCTCGGAACGCCGGCCAGCGCGACGGTGACGATCGGCGACGACGACAGCCCGACCACACCGCCGCCAACCGAGCCGCCTCCTCCCACCGAGCCGCCGCCGTCCAATCCGCCGACGCCGGTCGATGGCGGACTCAAGGCCGGCGTCGGAGCGCTGCAACCCGCGGCGCTGGCGCTGCTGGGCCTGCTCGCGATGCTGCGACTTGCGCGGCGTCGCGACGGCGGGGCTCGATCCGCCCTGCGCGAGCGGCCCGGTGCACCTCGAAGCGCGCACCTGCTGGTGCTCGCGCTGGCCGCCATCGGCCTGCCCGCGCAGGCCGGCGAACTGCGGCCGGTCGACGAGCCGCTCTACCTGCCCGGCCTCTACGTCGGCACCCAGCTCGGCGTCGGCCATTACGGCCTGCCGCGCGCCGGCTTCGAGCGCGAGTTGCGCGCCGCCGGCCACGAGGTCGGCGCCTCGTTCGATCGCAGCGCCTTCTCGGGCTCGGTCTACGCGGGCTTGCCGGTCTATCCGGGCCTGGCGATCGAAGCCGGCTGGCAGGAGTTCGGCGAGTACGACGGCGAACTGAGCGGCAGCACCGCCGATGTCGCCGGGCTGGTCGACACCGCGGCCGAATCGCTGCGCCCGGCCGGCCGCGGCGTTTCGCTCGGGCTCAACAACCGCACCGCGCTCGGCGACTGGCGCTTCAACCTGCGCCTCGCCGGCGTCGCCTATCGATCGACGCAGAAGATCCGCATCGGCGGGCTCGGCGCCGAGAACAAGGACAACGGTTTGGGCATCGGCGGTGGAATCGGCATCGGCTACCGGCTCGGTTCGCGCTGGAGCCTGTCGCTGACCGCCGATTCGTACGCGCTCGGCGGCAGCGCCGCGATCACCCGGCTCGGGGCGCAGATCGAGTGCCGGATCGGCCGCTGAAGCCCGTCCGGAAAAAGCCGAAGCCGTTGCAGGTGCTCATTCGCCGAGCGCCTGCTGCAACCAGGCTCGCGCCTTGACCCAATCGCGGCGCACGGTGCGCGCGGTCAGGCCGAGCGCGAGCGCGGTTTCCTCGTCGTTGTAGCCGGCGTAGAAGCGGCATTCGACGACCTGCGCGAGCCGGGGGCTCAGCCCGGCGAGGCGCTGCAAGGCCTCGCCGACCTCGAGCAGCAGGCGCTCGCCGGCGTCTTCGTCGGCGACTTCGCTGGCCGCTTCGAGCGGCAACGCGGCGCGGCCGTGATTGCGCTTCTCGGCCTGGCGCTCGCGCGCATAGGAGATCAGCGCGTGGCGGATCGCGATCGCGGCCGAACGCAGAAAATGCCCTTCGCTCGCGAACTCGGGCTGATGCCGCAGCTTGAGGAAGGCCTCGTTGACGAGCGCGGTGGTCTGCAGGGTTTCGGCGCCGCCGTCCCAGCGGCGCCGCTCGCGCCGCGCCATCGCCCGCACCTGCGGATAGAACACCGGCAGCAGATCGCGGGCGCGGCGGCGCTCGGGTTCGGTGGCGATCAGATCGTCGAGGGCGTCGTCGTTCGGCATCGGTGGGAAATCGGAGGCGAAGAACCGGCTGCGCCGCGGCAGCGCCGTAGCAGTTATCACAGCGGCCGATCGTCCATCAACGACCGCGAGCTTGCGCCTGCGGTTCAAGCGGCTTGGCGATACTCGGCGCACGACTGCCACGCAGGACCGCCCCGGCATGGAGCGCTTCGCCCGTCTGTACGCCGAACTCGATGCGACGACCTCGACCTCCGCCAAGGTCGCGGCGATGCGGCGCTATTTCGAATCGGCGCCGCCTGCGGACGCGGCCTGGGGGCTGTTCTTCCTGCAGGGCGGACGGCTCAAGCGGCTCATCGCACCGACCCGGCTGCGCGACTGGATCACCGAGCTCACGCAGCTCTCGCCGGCGCTGGTCGAGGAGAGTTACGCGCATGTAGGCGATCTGGCGGAGACGGTGGCGCTGCTGATCGATACGCAGCTGGGCGAGAGACGTGATGACCCGCCTGTCCCCTCTCCCGCGGGCGGGAGAGGGTGGCGCGAAGCGCCGGGTGAGGGTTTGACGCCAGAACCCGGCGCCGGGCTGGAAGCGCGTTCCCTCACTCCCCGCTACGCGGGACTCTCTCCCACAAGCGGGAGAGAGGAACAGCACGCCGCTCCCGCCCTGCACGAATGTGTAGAACTACTTAAAAATCTTTCAACTGCAGATGAATCAACACAGCGCGAAACCGTCTTCGCCTGGTGGCGGCGCCTGCCGTTCGCGCAGTGCTTTTTGTTCACCAAGCTGCTGACCGGCTCGCTGCGCGTCGGGGTTTCGTCCGGCCTGGCCGCTCGCGCGCTCGCCGCGCATGCGGGGCTCGATACCGCGGTCATGCAGCATCGGCTCATGGGCGATTGGCAGCCGAGCGCCGAGTCCTACGCGAGCCTGCTGCAGGCCAGCCGCGCCGAGGCCCTGCCCTCGCAGCCCTACCCGTTCTGCCTCGCGCATCCGATCGACGAGGCGACCCCCGAGGCGGTCGGCGAGCTCGCCGGCTATCTCGCCGAATGGAAATGGGATGGCATCCGCGGCCAGCTGATCCGCCGCGCCGGCCAGACCTGGCTGTGGTCGCGCGGCGAAGACCTGCTCAACGGCCGCTTCCCCGAAGTGGAGGCGATGGCCGAGCGCCTGCCCGACGGCAGCGTGCTCGACGGCGAATTGCTGGCCTGGCGCGACGGCGCGGTGATGCCGTTCTCGGCGCTGCAGACGCGCATCGGGCGCAAGAACCCGGGCAGGAAAAGCCTCGCCGATGCGCCGGTGACCTTCCTGCCCTACGACCTGCTCGAATGGCGCGCCGAGGACTGGCGCGGCCGCCCGCTGTCCGAACGCCGCGGCAAGCTCGAAACCGTCTGCACCGAGTTCGGCCTGCTGGTCTCGCCGCGCGTCGACGCGAGCGATTGGGATGACCTGAAACGGCAGCGCGAGCAGGCACGCGAGCGCGGCGTCGAAGGGCTCATGCTCAAGCGGCTCGATTCGCCGTACACGCCGGGCCGCAAGACCGGGCTCTGGTGGAAGTGGAAGCTCGGGGCGCTGACGGTCGACTGCGTGCTGATCTACGCCCAGGCCGGCCACGGCCGGCGCAGCAACCTCTACAGCGACTACACGCTCGCGGTCTGGGACGGCGACGCGCTGGTGCCGGTCGCCAAGGCCTACTCGGGGCTCACCGACGAGGAGCTCGCCAGCATGGATCGCTGGATCCGCTCGCACACGATCGAGAAGTTCGGGCCGGTGCGCAGCGTCGAGCCCGTGCAGGTGTTCGAGATCGCGTTCGAGAACATCCAGGAAAGCCGGCGCCACAAGGCCGGCGTGGCGCTGCGGTTTCCGCGCATCGCACGCTGGCGACGCGACAAGCCGGCACGCGAGGCCGATACGCTGGCGACGCTCAAGCAGCTGCTCGCGACGCGCTGAGCGTGGCGAGCAGCTGCTTGAGCCGAAACTCAGGCCGCCTCGGCCGCCTGCACGCTGGCCGCCGGCTTCGGCGCGCGCCCGCGCACGAAGCCGTCGATCGCGTAGATCACCAGCGCCGCCCAGATGCAGGCGAAGCCGATCAGCTGCACGTGCGTGAACGGCTCGCCGAACAGCAGCACCGCCGTGATCAGCTGCAAGGTCGGAGCGGCGTACTGCATCAGGCCGACCGTACTGAGCGGAATGCGCCTCACGCCGTAGGCGAACAACACCAGGGGCACTGCGGTCACCAGTCCGCTGAGCACGAGCAGGGCATCCATGACCGGCCCCTGATGCCCGAACGCGCCCTGGCCGCGCCAGGCTTCGAAGCCGATCCAGGCCAGCGCGAACGGCAGGATCAGCACCGTCTCGATCGCCAGCGCCGCCATCGAATCGACACCGGCCACGGTCTTGCGTACGAAACCGTAGAGCCCGAACGAAATCGCCAGCGCGAGCGCAGCCCATGGCGGATGGCCGAGTTGCACGGTCAGCCAGATCACGCCCACGGCCGCGACGGAAACCGCCACCCACTGCCAGCGATTGAGCTTCTCGGACAACAGAAACACGCCGAGCATCACCGACACCAGCGGATTGATGAAGTAGCCGAGGCTCGCATCGACGACGTGGCCATCGGCAACCGCCCAGACGTAGACCGCCCAATTGACGCTGATCAGGCCCGCCGTCAGCAGCAGCTTCGACAGCGCCTGGGGTTGCCGGAACACCCGGCCCGCCGCGCCGAGCTGCCCGCGAAGGCCGAGCCAGGCGAACACGAATACGCAGGCCCAGATGACGCGATGCCCCATGACCTGGAACACCGGCACGCTGGCCAGCAGTTTCAGGTAAAGGGGCAGCAGGCCCCAGCTCAGGAAGGACAGGCCGGTCGCCAGCAAGCCGCGCCGGTCCAGCCTCGGATTCACCGCCGGGCCCACCGTCGCCGGTGCGGAGCCCTTGCCACCACTGCCGCTCATGTCGCCCTCGCGGACCGAAACGCCCGTCCGCCGGATGTCTGGGAAAAAGGGCGCGCATTCTGCGCCCACGGGCCGGCGTTAGGAAATGAGCCCGCAACAATCCGAAACAGCCTTCGTCCCTGAACAGCCGTTAAGCTGACATACTGCCGGCTCGGTCGGCTTCGGCTCGGGGACAGCCGAAGCGGCTCGCTCAGGACGAGCCGCCAGTACGACGAGGTAGCGGGGAAAGCAATGTTGATACTGACAAGGCGGGTCGGAGAAAGCATTCTGATCGGCCAAGACATCGAAGTCGCGGTTTTGGGTTTGAAAGGGAATCAGGTTCGTATCGGCATTCGGGCACCCACGGGCGTGCCGGTGCATCGCGAAGAGCTGCTTACGCGCGGCAAGGCCGGCGAAGGCCAGCAGGGCGGCCAAGCCGTGGGCCAGCCCCAGGACGGCAAGGATCGTCGCAGCGCCTGATCGCGCTGCCGGCTGCTCCGGCTGAGTGGGACGAGGCCGCCGGCTCGCGCCGGTGCCTCGATCGTATCGAAGCATCTGTCTCGGGCCGGGCGTTCGCCCATTCTGGTCGCGACGCTCCCGCGTAGGCTTTTCCGCCCGCAGACATGGGCGCTGGAATCTTGACATTCATCGATGTCATTCTTAACTTGACATCGAACGTTGTCAGTTTAAGCGTCCGGCTTGGTCCGGAGGAGAGCGCAGCGCATGGGCATCAACCAGAACCTCGCCGCCGGTCTGTCCGGCGGTAGCGGCACCGTCAAACCGGATCATCAGGTCATCGTCGTCGGCACCGGCTTTGGTGGCCTGTGCATGGCGATCAAGCTGCGCGAAGACGGCGTTCGCGATTTCGTACTGATCGAGCGCGGCGACAGTGTCGGCGGCACTTGGCGCGACAACCGCTATCCGGGCGCGGCCTGCGACGTGCCGAGCCACCTGTACTCGCTGTCGTTCGCGCCCAAGAGCGACTGGTCGCGCATCTACCCGACGCAGCCCGAGCTCCACGCCTACCTGCGCTCGGTCGCCGAACGCTACGAGCTGCTGCCCTCGATCCGCTTCAACACGAATTTCATCGGCGCGGATTACGACGAGGTGCAGCAAATCTGGTCGGTGCGCATCAAGTCCGCGCTCGGCCTGCAGACGCTCACGGCGCGCGCGCTGGTGCTCGCCAACGGTGGGCTCGCCGAGCCCAAGCTGCCGGAGATTCCGGGCGTAGAGCGCTTCAAGGGCAAGACCTTCCATTCCTCGGCTTGGGATCACGGCTACGACCTCGCCGGCAAGCGCGTCGCGGTGATCGGCACCGGCGCCTCGGCGATCCAGTTCGTGCCCGAGATCGCGGCCAAGGTCGCGCACCTGGACGTCTATCAGCGCTCGCCGAACTGGATCATTCCGCGTCCGGACCGGCCGTATTCCGACGGCGAGAAACGGCGCTTCGCGAGCTGGCCGCTGTGGCGCAGGCTCTATCGGCAGATGATCTATTGGGGCCACGAGGCGCGCGTGTTCGGCCTGGTGCTGCAACCGGCCTTCATGAAGCTGTTCCAGAAGATCGCCGAACGCCATATCGCCAAGCAGGTGAAGAGCCCGACGCTCAAGGCCAAGGTCACGCCCGATTACCTGATCGGCTGCCGGCGCATCCTGATTTCGAACGACTGGTATCCGGCGATCGGCCGCAGCAACGTCGACCTGGTGACGACGCCGATCCGCGAGATTCGCGAGAACGCGGTCGTCACCGCCGACGGCCAGGTTCGCGAAGTCGATTGCCTGATCTTCGGCACCGGCTTCTACGCCACCGAAAATCCGATCGGCCAGGTCGTGCGCGGTCGCGCCGGCCGCAGCCTCGCTCAGGAATGGGTCAACGGCGAAGAAGCCTTTCTCGGCACGCTCGTGAAGAACTTCCCGAACCTGTTCATGATCGTCGGCCCCAACACCGGCGTCGGCCACACCTCGATGGTCTACATCATCGAAAGCCAGGTCGCGTTGATACGCCGGCTGATCGGCAAGCTGCTCGCCGGTGGCCCGCAGTCGCTCGAAATTCGTGCCGACGTGCACGACGAGTTCAATCGCAAGCTGCAGCAACGGCTCGCGACCTCGACCTGGTCGACCGGCTGCAACAGCTGGTACAAGCACAAGAGCGGCAAGATCACCGCGCTGTGGCCGGGCTTCACGTTCGACTTTCGCCGGCAGCTGCAAAAGGTCGGCGACGCGGATTGCGTGATCGTGAAGCACCGCTCGACCGTCTGATCACGCGCATGAAAAGGCCTGCTCGAAGCAGGCCTTTTCATGCACTGTCGGGTACGCGAATCAGCGTCCGCCACCCGAGCTGTCGCTGCCGCCGGTACCATCGCTTCCCTGGTCGCCACCGCCCTGGTTGAGGCGGCCCTGCTGCCGACGGGCCTCATCTTCGTTGACGATGTTGAACTTGGTCTTGTCCGGTCCCGAACCGCGATTTTCCGAATTGAATGCCAGGCCATAGACCTGCCGCGACGGTTGCGGCTGCATGGCCTGAGGCTGGGCCTGGGAACTCTGAGGCGCGCGCTGCATCTGCATGCGCTGCTGCTGTTCCCGCTCAGCCTGCTCCTTGTCGATGACACGGACCTGCGGCGTGGGGGCATTCGGCACCGGTTGAGGACCGCGGTATCCGGAGTCGCTCTGGGCCAGCACGGGAGCCGCGAACGCCGCGGCAACGATTACGGTGGAACCGCACAGCAATTGGATCTTCTTCATGACGACACTCCTTGTCGCGTGAAGCCTCGGGGGCTTCGGATCGGTATCGCTTCATCGGACGATGAAGCGGGAGTCCCTGGAGCCGATTTGAGTATGAGAGTGCAGCGGATGCCGATGACGCTTCCTTGCGTCGATGCCTGCGTCCTTGCAGAGCGAATCAGCGGGTTCCAGAGTACGCGGGCACCAGAAACCGGGCCTGAACTCCAGCGCCGGATTCCGTGGCGATCGATTCAGTGCCGATTCGAGCGCGACATCACGGTGCCGGAACGCGTTCGAGCGGCTCGTTCATTTCGGCCAGCGCATACGCGAGCACGGCGAGCACCGCGGTCTGCCGGCGCAGCGCCAGCGGATCGACCTTGTCGAGCGTATCGGCCGCGGTGTGGTGCAGATCGAAGTAGTGACGGCCATCGACGATCGGAGCGAAGCCCGGAACGCCAAGCGCCTGCAGCGGCGCGATGTCGGCGCCCGCGTTGCCCGCGCGCGTCTCCATCACGCCCGCACCGATGGTCCGCAGCACGCGGCCGACGGCTTCCAGACGCTTGAGCTGCGTCGCGTTGATCGAGCCCGAGAACCCGAGCGGCCCGCTGAGCCCGAAGTCGCTTTCGATCGCGGCGATCTGCGTTTCGATGCGCGGCTTTGCTTCGGCCTGATACGCGACTCCACCGCGTCCGCCGTTCTCCTCGTTCATCCAGGCCACCATGCGCACACTGCGACGCGGGCGGATGCCGAGCGACTGCAGCACCTGCAGCGCACCCATCGACGAGGCGACGCCGATGCCGTCGTCCACCGCGCCGGTGCCGAGATCCCAGGAGTCGAGATGGCCCGAGACGATCACGACCTCGTCGGGCTTCTCGCGACCGCGCAGATCGGCGAGCACGTTGTGGCTGTCGGCGTCGGGCAGGGTCTTGGGCGTCAGCAGCAGGCGCAGCTTCACCGGGCCTTGCGCGGACAGGCGTTCGATGAGCATCGCGTCCTCGGCCGCGAGCGCCGCGGCCGGAATCTTCGGACCGTCGGCATCCCAGCTCGTGTTGCCCGTGTGCGGCAGCCGGTAGTTGGCCCCGCCGACCGAGCGTACGAGCACCGCCGCGGCACCGAGCCTGGCTGCGACGGCCGGGCCTTTGAATCGCGCCTCACCGGCTTGCGAATACGCGGTTCCAGCCTGGCCGTTGTCGGCGAGATTCTGATCGAACGGCATGTTGATCAGCACGATCTTGCCGGGCACTTCGGCCGCGCGGCCTTCGAGTTCGGCGAGGCTGCGAACGAACAGCACGGCGGCGACGATGCCCTTGGCCGGCGTCGCCACCGAGGCGCCAAGCGTGCTCAGGTGCAGCGGCTGGGTGATGCCCTCGGGTCGGCCGGCGTAGTCGACGAGTTCGGCTTGTTCGGCTCCGCGCACCCAATGCGGCACTTTCACGGGCTGCAGGCGCACGTCGAGCCCGGCGTTCCTCATCGCCTGGGAAACCTGCACGACCGCCGCCTCGGCGCCCCTGGAGCCCGACAGTCGCGGACCGATCTTGTCGGACAGGTCGGCCAGCCGCTGCCAGGCGTAATCGCTGCTCATCGCCGCATCGCGGATACGTTCGAGCGTGGCGGTGTCGAGATCGGCCTGGGCGCTCGCGCCGGCGACGAAAAGGCCGAATGCGGCCGCGAACGATCGGATGGTTTTGCTGGACTGAAGCGGGATTTGCATGAGCTCGCGGGGATTGAAGCAAGCGGCCAGTGTCGGCCGGCAGCGCGGGCCATCCAAGCCGGGAAAGCACTCAGGACGCCTGCGGGTCGGCGGACTCTGGTCTGGGCGGATTGCCGACCGCCCCGCAGGCGCTATTTCGGATGCGCTGCGAAGAATTTCCAGATCACGTCGGTGGCGTCGAAGTGCGTGCTCGGCGTGTCGCCGCGCCGGCTGCCGGCCTGCCCGCCCGGCCAGGCGTGGCCGTTGTCCTTGACCAGATACAGGCCGACATCGCGACCCGGCGGACAGCGATAGTCCCAACGCAAGGCGGTGCCGATGTCGGTTTGCGCGGGCGGCTCCGCGCAAGCATTGGCCTTGCCCCAGAACGCGGCCTGGTCGAGCGCCGGACGCGTTTGAATATCGTCGTCCCAGGCACGCGCACCGCGTCCGCCGGGCTTGCCGCCCGCGGGCGGAACGTTGTCGTCGAGCGCTCCGTTGATGATCAGCGCCGACACCGGCGCGCGTGCCTGCGGCTCGTCGCCGAACACGGTCGCCACCACCGGCGCGATCGCGGCGATGCGATCGCCCAGGGCGATGCCGAGACGGTGCGTCATCATGCCGCCGTTGGACATGCCGGTGACGTAGATGCGCCGCGCGTCGACCGGGTAGCGCGCCGACAGCGTATCGATCAGCGCGCGGATGAAACCGACATCGTCGATGTTCTTCTTGAGCGCGTAACCGCAGCAATGGCCGGCGTTCCAGGTGTGCAGCTTGCCCATGCGGCTGCTGCCTTCGGGATAGGCGACGATGAAGCCCTGCTCGCGCGCCTTGGCGGTGAAGCCGGTCATCTGCTCGGCATTGCGCGCATCGCCACCGCCACCGTGCAGCACGAGCACGAGCGGCGTCGGTCCCGGCATCGCCTGCGGGGCGCGCACGAGATAGTGGCGCTCGAGGCCGTCGTGCATGAGCGTCTGCAGATCGCGATCGGCCGCGCCCGCAGGCAGGCCCAGCGCGAGCATGCAGACGCCGACGCAGTGGCTGATGAACCCCTTGCTCCATCGCTTGCTACGGACTTGCGGCGGCATCATCGGCTCCGTTTCTGGTTTCTCGTTGAAGGTAACGCGCAGGCCGCCGCTTGGTTGACAATGCGGAACTTCAGGACGAACCGGACCCACAGGAAGCCCCATGAGCTACGACCCGCAAAATCCCTTCGCCAAGATCCTCCGCGGCGAACTGCCCTGCTTCAAGCTCTTCGAAGACGACAAGACGCTGGCCTTCATGGACATCATGCCGCAGTCCGACGGCCACGCCCTGATCATCCCGAAGGAGCCCGCCGTGACGCTGCTCGACCTGTCCGAGGAAAGCGCGGTGGCGGTGGCCAAGCTCACGCGCCGCGTCGCGATCGCGGCGCAGAAAGCGCTCGGCTGCGCCGGCATCCAGGTCATGCAGCTCAACGGGCCGATCGCCGGCCAGACCGTGCCGCACATCCACTTCCACGTGATCCCGCGCTACGAACGCGCCGAGCTCACGCTGCATGCAGCCAAGCTCGGCGACATGGAGAAGATCAAGGCGCTCGGCGAGAAGATTGCGGCGGCGCTGTGAGCGCCCCACAGTAAAATGGGCCGTCGGCTTCGACGGCCCGCAATGGTCCAGCGGGAATACCGGCGAGTGCTCCGAGCTGAGCCCGTCGGCGTCGATGTCGCCGGTGGTCCGGTCAGTCCAGGCCGGCCAGAATCTGGCTCATGCGCTTGCCGGTCGCCGATTTCTTCAAGGCGAAGATGATGGCCTTCTTCAAGGGCTCTTCGGCGAACTTGGGGTCCGCGAGATCGGTCGCGCAAGCCAGCGGGCCGACGAACGAAGGCCAATCATTGCCCACCCACCAATCGCAAAAAGCCGGGTCGGCATCGTCATCGATGGGCTTGGCGACAAAGCACTGCTTCGCGGAATCGAAGCTCACATCCTCGTTGATACCCGTGACGACGAAGCGCACCACGGCGTCGGCGTACACGGCACAGAATGACTCGTGGATCTCTTTTTCACTTTTCATTGCGCAATTGTAACCGCGAGCAAGCTGCGGAAATGCTCCGCCTCGTGGCATCAAACCGCTGGAAATGCGGCCGGGTCCATCCACATCGCGCCCCAGATGTGGCCATCGGGGTCCGCCATGTCGCGGCCGTACATGGAGCCGTGATCCTGCACCGGGTTGATGTCGGCCGTGCCGCCGTTCGCGCCTGCGGCCTGGTTCATGGCGTCGACCGCTTCGCGGCTTTCGCAGGTCACGTTGAACGCCACTTCGCTCGAGGTCGACGGCGGGATCGGGCGGGTCGTGAAGCTGCGCCACTTCGCGTGAGTGAGCAGCATGACGCTGATGGTCTCGCTCCAGACCATGCAGGCGGCGGTGTCGTCGGTGAACTGCGGGTTGTTGGTGAAACCGATCGCCTTGTAGAAGGCCACCGACTTGTCGAGGTCGGCGACGGGCAGGCTGATGAAGATCGTCTTGGTCATGCGGGCTACTCCGTTGGATTCGGGCGTGACACGAATCGGGTCACTCATGACCGTCGAACGGGCCCGGGCGATTTCGACAGGCCAGGGAGATTATTTTTCTACGGCCAGCGAATCGTTCGCCGCCGCCATCAGCGCAAAGCTTGCACTAAGGCCTGCACTTGAGCCCTTCACCCGAAATCAGCACGCCCTTTTCATTCTCGCTCTGGTTGCGAACGTAGAGCGCGTCGCCCTTGTAATGCTTCACCTTGGCGTAGGCCGCCTGCAGCGCGTCTTCGGCGCTGCTGCCGCGCACGTCGATGAAGTGCATGAAGCGGCACTGCGATTTCTGCTCGGCCGTGACGACGAGAACGGAGTCGGCGGCGAGTGCATCGCCGGAGGCGAGCAGGGCGGCGACGAGGATCAGCTTGCTTGGAGTCTTCATGCCGCTGGCAATGCAATAACAGCGCCGCCCGCGTTCAGGCCGGCGGCGCTGTCACGACTCAGCCGAGTTCGATCAGCAAGTCCTTGGCCGACACGCTCTGGCCGGTGCTCGCGACCACGCGCTTGATGGTGGCGTCGAAGTCCGCGCGAATCTGCGTCTCCATCTTCATCGCTTCGATCGACACCAGCGGATCGCCCTTGGCCACCTTCTGCCCGGCCTTCACCGCGATCGTCACGACCATGCCCGGCATCGGCGCGCCCACGTGCTTCGGGTTGCCGTCTTCGGCCTTCGGCAACGCGGCCTTGGCCTTCGAATCGGGCTTGGCGAGGCGCGTCATGCGCGGCTGGCCGTTGAGCTCGAAGAACAGCTTGTCCTCGCCCTCTTCGAGATTCTCGGTGCTGCCCTGCAGGCGAATCAGCAAGGTCTTGCCGGGTTCGAGATCGACCGAGACTTCCTGCTGCTCCTTCATGCCGTAGAAGAACACCGGCGTCGGCAGCTGGCTGACGTCGCCATAGGTCTTCACATGCGCCGCGTAATCCTTGAAGACCTTCGGATACATCAGGTACGAGGCGAGTTCGGTGTCGCTGGCCTTGTGGCCGATGGCCTTCTCGACTTCATGGCGCGTGGCTTCGAGATCGACCGGCGGAATGTTCAGGCCCGGACGTCCAACCAGCGCGGGTTCGCCGCGCAGGATCTTCTTCTGCAAGTCGGGCGGGAAACCGTCCGACGGATAGCCGAGCTCGCCCTTCATGAGCGAGATCACCGACTCGGGGAACGCGATGTCGCGCGCCGGATCGGCCACTTCCTCGGGCGTCAGGTCATTCGCGACCATGTACAGCGCCATGTCGCCGACGACCTTGCTGGTCGGCGTGACCTTGACGATGTCGCCGAACAGTTGATTCACGTCCGCATAGGCCTGGCTGACTTCGGGCCAGCGATGTTCGAGGCCCATCGCACGCGCCTGTTCGCGCAGGTTGGTGTACTGGCCGCCCGGCATTTCGTGGCGATAGACATCGGCCGTGCCGCTGCGGATGTCGGCTTCGAACGGCGCGTAGAACTTGCGCACGCCTTCCCAATAGAACGACAGCGCCTTCATGTTCTCGAGATCGACGCCGCCGGCCAGGTTCGGGTCGCGCTCGCTGCCTTGCAGCGCAGCGGTGATCGCGCCGAGATTGGGCTGCGAGGTGAGGCCCGACATCGCGTCGAGCGCACCGTCGACCGCATCGACGCCCGCTTCGATCGCGGCGAGCACGCTCGCTGCGGCGATGCCGCTGGTGTCGTGCGTGTGGAAGTGCAGCGGCAGGCCGACTTCGTTCTTGAGCGCCTTGACGAGCTCGCGCGCCGCACGCGGACGGCAGACGCCGGCCATGTCCTTGATGCCGATGATGTGCGCGCCGGCCTTTTCGAGCTCTTTGGCCATCTTCACGTAGTAGGCCAGGTCGTACTTGGGACGCGCGCTGTCGAAGATGTCGGCCGTGTAGCAGATCGTGCCTTCGCAGAGCGCACCGGTCTCGACCACCGCATCCATCGCCACGCGCATGTTCTCGACCCAGTTGAGCGAGTCGAACACGCGGAACACGTCGATGCCGTTCGCGGCGGCCTGCTGCACGAAGAACTTCACGACGTTGTCGGAATAATTGGTATAGCCGACCGCGTTGCTCGCACGCAGCAGCATCTGGAACAGCACGTTCGGCACCGCCGCGCGCAGCTGATGCAGGCGCGCCCACGGGCTTTCCTTCAAGAAGCGCATCGCCACGTCGAAGGTCGCGCCGCCCCAGCATTCGAGCGAGAACAGGCCCGGCAGCATGCGCGCGTAGTACGGCGCGATCGTCGTCATGTCGGTGGTGCGCATGCGCGTCGCGAACAGGCTTTGATGCGCATCGCGCATGGTGGTGTCGGTCAGCAGCACTTGCGGCTGCGCCTTCATCCACTCGCTGAAACCCTTGGCGCCGAGTTCTTTCAACTTGTCGCGCGTGCCGGGCGGAATCGGTGCGAACAGATCGGCGCTCGGCAGGATCGCGGGCGCGAGCTCACCGGTCGGCGCGATGCGGCCCTTCATTTCCGGGTTGCCGCGCAGCGTGGTCTCTGACAGGAAGCGCAGCAGCTTGGTCGCGCGATCGCGACGCTTCTTGAAGTTGAACAGCTCGGGCGTGTTGTCGATGAACTTGGTGATCACGTCGCCCGAGATGAAGTCGGGATGGTTGATCACGTTTTCGAGGAACTGCAGGTTCGTCGACAGGCCGCGAATGCGGAACTCGCGCAAGCCGCGATCCATGCGATGAATCGCTTCTTCGGCGGTCGGCGCCCAGGCCGTCACCTTCACGAGCAGCGAGTCGTAGTACGGCGTGATGATGGCGCCCGCGTACGCGGTGCCGCCGTCGAGACGCAGGCCGAAGCCGGCCGCGCTGCGATACACCGAGAGCCGACCGTAGTCCGGCGTGAAGTTGTTCTCGGGGTCTTCGGTGGTCACGCGGCATTGCAGCGCGTGGCCGTTGAGCTTGATCTCGTGCTGCACCGGCACGCCGGCGTCCTTTCCGATCGTCGCGCCCTGGCAGACACGAATCTGCGCCTTGACGATGTCGATGCCGGTGACCTGCTCGGTCACCGTGTGCTCGACCTGGATGCGCGGGTTCACTTCGATGAAGTAGAACTGCCCGCTGTCCGCATCCATCAGGAACTCGACGGTTCCCGCATGCGTGTAGTTGACCGCGCGACCGAGCTTGAGCGCCGATTCGCAGAGCGAGGCGCGCGTGGCCTCGTCGAGATACGGAGCCGGTGCGCGCTCGACCACTTTCTGGTTGCGGCGCTGCACCGAGCAATCGCGCTCGAACAGATGCACGAGGTTGCCGTGGCGATCACCGAGAATCTGCACTTCGACGTGACGTGCGCGGCGCACGAGCTTTTCGAGATAGACCTCGTCGTTGCCGAAGGCCGCAGCGGCTTCGCGACGCGCGATCTCGATGTTCGACGGCAAGTCGGCTTCGCTCTCGATCACGCGCATGCCGCGTCCGCCGCCGCCCCAGCTCGCCTTGAGCATCAGCGGATAGCCGACCGCGGCCGCGAGCTTTTTGCTCGCTTCGATGTCGTGCGGCAACGGGGCCGTGGCCGGCATCACCGGAACGCCGGCCGCGACGGCCGCGTTGCGCGCCGCGACCTTGTTGCCGAGCGTGCGCATCACCTCGGGCGTGGGCCCGATGAACAGGATGCCGTTGGCCGAGCAGGCTTCGGCGAATTCCGGGTTCTCGGACAAGAAGCCGTAGCCCGGATGAATCGCATCGACCTTGGCCTGCTTGGCGATGCGAATGATATCGGAGATGTCGAGGTAGGCCGCGATCGGCTTCTTGCCGGCGCCGACGCGATAGCTTTCGTCGGCCTTGAAGCGATGCAGGGCGAAGCGATCCTCGTTGGCGTAAATCGCCACCGTCTTGATCCCCATCTCGTTCGCCGCGCGCATGACGCGGATCGCGATCTCGGATCGGTTGGCAACGAGAATCTTGCGAATGCTGGCCACGTAAATCTCCCCGAAACTGCCGCCAAAGGCACGGGCCCGGCGGATGTTGAACAAATCGGCGTACCACACGGTCAAGCTGGCTCAGTCGGCCGCTCGATCCAAAAGATCACTAGACGCGTATTGTCGAACAAATGAAGCGCGCTGCGTAATGGCCCCGCCAAAATACTTGGCGACGGCAAGCCTCGGGGCACATGACGGCAACGCGATGCCGATACGGCCAAACCAAAGTCGGGGATGCCGGTGGATTGGGCGCTGCGCCTCAGACCCACCCTGCATGTTCGTTGGCCGCAAGGCGGGTCGTGACCCGCCTTGCCTCGCCTTCCTATAGCGCCAAGCGCCGCAGATCGCCCAGCAGCTTGCCGAGCAGCACGATCGCGCGCGCCGCGTAGGCGCCGTCGATGACGCGATGATCGTACGACAGCGACAGCGGCAGCATCAGGCGCGGCTGGAAGGCCTTGCCGTCCCATACCGGCTTCATGACGCCTTTCGATACGCCGAGGATGCCGACTTCCGGCGCATTGACGATGGGCGTGAAGTAGCCGCCGCCGATGCCGCCGAGGCTGCTGATCGAGAAGCAGCCGCCCTTCATGTCGTCGGGCTTGAGCTTGCCGTCGCGCGCCTTCTTGGCGAGCTCGCCGCATTCCTTGGCGAGTTCGACGATGCCCTTCTTGTCGACATCGCGCACCACCGGCACCACCAGGCCGTTCGGCGTATCGGCGGCGAAGCCGATGTGCACGTACTTCTTGCGGATCAGGCTGGCGCCGTCGGGCGACAGCGAGCTGCAGAAATCCGGATACGCGACCAGCACTTTCTCGACCGCCTTCATCACGAACGGCAGCAGCGTGAGCTTCACGCCGGCGTCGTCGCTGGCCGATTTGCGGAAGGCTTCGAGATCGGTGATGTCGGCTTCGTCGGTCTGCGTGACGTGCGGAATGTTGACCCAGGCGCGATGCAGATGCTGCGCCGAAATCTTGCGGATGCGCGCGAGCGCCACCGTTTCGATTTCGCCGTAGAGCGAGAAATCCTGCGCCGGGATCGGCGGAATGCCGCCGCCGGCCGGCGCTGCCGCTGCAGGCGGCTGCGCGAGCGTCTGCTTGACGAAGCCCTGCACGTCTTCGATGACGATGCGGCCGCCCTTGCCGCTGCCCTTGACCTTGCCCAGGTCGACGCCGAGCTCGCGCGCGAACTTGCGCGTGCCGGGGCCGGCGTACGGCATTTCGCCGGGCTTGCCGCTCGCCGCCTGCGGCGTTTCGGCGGCGGGCGCGGCGGGCTTGTGTTCGGTGGACTTGGCAGGAGCGGCGGCTTCGGGCTTCTCCGACTTCTCGGCCTTGGCTTCCGGCGCGGGCTGCGGCGCTTCGGGTTCGGCCTCGGCTTCATCGGCGGAGGCCTCACCGCCGCCCTCGCCCTGCAGCGTGCAGATCGCGTCGCCCTTGCTGACCTTGTCGCCGACCTTGAGCTTGAAGCCCGAGACGACGCCGGCCGCGGGGCTCGGAATCTCCATCGTCGCCTTGTCGGTTTCGAGCACGATGATCGCCTGCTCGGCCGTCACCGTATCGCCATCCTTGACCAGTACTTCGATCACCGGCACGCCGGCGAAATCGCCGATGTCCGGAATCGTCACGTTGGTGGTGGTGCTGCCGCCGGACTTCGCGGGCTTCTTCGCGGCGGGTGCGGCGGCCTGCTTCTCAGCGGCCGGGGCCTTGGCTTTTTCGGGCTCGGGCTTGGTGGCCGGAGCCGCCTGGGCTTCTTCCTTCGCGGCGGGCTTGGCTTCGGACTTGGCGGGAGCTTCCTCCGCCGCGCCGCCGACTTCGAGCACGCCGATCACCGAGCCGGTGCTGAGCTTGTCGCCGACCTTGACCGCGAGGCTCTTGAGCACGCCGGCTTCGGGCGACGGCACTTCCATCGTCGCCTTGTCGGATTCGAGCACGAGCAGCGCCTGCTCCTTGGCTAGCGTGTCGCCCACGGCGACCAGCAATTCGATCACCGGAACGTCGTGACTGTCGCCGATATCCGGAACCTTGATTTCGATCGTCTTGGCCATGGCTGTCCTTATACCGTCCAGGGCGACTGGCGACCCGGCTTGATGCCGTAGATCTTGATCGCCTGCGTCACGCGCTCGGCCGGAACCAGCTTGAGTTCGGCGAGCGCCTTGAGCGCCTTGACCGCGATCCAGCGACGATCGACTTCGAAGAAATCACGCAGTGCCGGGCGATTGTCCGAGCGGCCGAAGCCGTCAGTGCCGAGCACGTGATACGGCAGCGGAACGAAGGGACGAATGCTTTCGGCATAGGCGCGCACCCAGTCGGTCGAGGCGATCACCGGGCCGCTCATGCCGGACAGGCATTCGTGCACGTAGGACATCTTCGCGGGCTTGCCCGGATTGAGCAGGCTGATGCGCTCGGCTTCGCGGCCGTCGCGCGCGAGCTCGTTGAAGCTCGGCACGCTCCAGACGTCGCTCGTCACGCCCCAGTCCTCGCGCAGCAGTTCGGATGCGGCGATCACCTCGCGCATGATCGAACCCGAACCCATCAGCTGCACGTGCGTCTTGGCGGGCTTGTCTTCGGACTTGAACAGATACATGCCGCGCACGATGCCCTTCTCGACACCGGCCGGCATCGGCGGGTGCTGATGGTTCTCGTTGTAGATGGTCAGGTAGTAGTAGCGATCCTTCTGCTGCTCGATCATCTCCTTGAGACCGTGCTGGATGATCACTGCAAGCTCGTAGCCGAACGCCGGATCGTACGAAACGCAGTTCGGAACCAGGCCGGCCATGACCAGGCTGTGGCCGTCTTCGTGCTGCAGACCTTCGCCGTTGATCGTCGTGCGGCCCGCAGTGGCGCCGAGCAAAAAGCCGCGCGCGCGCATGTCGCCGGCTGCCCAGCACAGGTCCATCACGCGCTGGAAGCCGAACATCGAGTAGAACGTGTAGAACGGAATCAGGTTGATGCCGTGGTTCGCGTAGGCGGTGCCGGCCGCGATGAAGCTCGACATCGCGCCCGATTCGGTGATGCCTTCCTCGAGAATCTGGCCCTTGATGTCTTCCTTGTAGAAGGCGAGCTGGTCGGCGTCTTCGGGGCTGTATTTCTGGCCCACGACCGAATAGATACCGAGCTGGCGGAACATGCCTTCCATGCCGAAGGTGCGCGCCTCGTCCGGAATGATCGGCACGACCCGCTGGCCGATGTTCTTGTCGCGGATCAGCGTCTGCAGCAGCTGCACGAAGGCCATCGTGGTGCTGATCTCGCGCTCGCCGGTGCCTTCAAGCTGGCGCTGGAACACCGAGAGCGGCGGAATCTCGATCTTGTCGGGCTTGATCACGCGCGCCGGCAGCGAGCCGCCGAGTTCGGCGCGACGCGCCTTGAGGTACTGCATCTCGGGCGAATCTTCGGCCGGCTTGTAGAACGGCAGCTTTTCGAGCTGGTCGTCCGGAACCGGAATCTTGAAGCGGTCGCGGAATTTCTTCAGCGCGTCGAGGCCGATCTTCTTCTGCTGATGGGTGATGTTCTGGCCTTCGCCGGCCTCGCCCATGCCATAGCCCTTGACGGTCTTGGCGAGGATCACGGTCGGCGAGCCGGTGTGCTTCATCGCCGCCGCGTAGGCCGCATAGACCTTGTGCGGATCGTGGCCGCCACGCGGCAGCGCGGCGATCTCCTCGTCGCTCATCGTCGCGACGAGGCGTTCGAGCTCCGGATACTTGCCGAAGAAATGCTCGCGCGTGTACTTGCCGCCGCGCGCCTTGTAGCTCTGGTATTCGCCGTCGACGGTCTCGTTCATCGCCTCGACGAGCTTGCCGCTCGCATCGCGCGCGAGCAGCGCGTCCCACGGCCCGCCCCAGACCACCTTGATGACGTTCCAGCCGGCGCCGCGGAAGTAGCCTTCGAGTTCCTGGATGATCTTGCCGTTGCCGCGCACCGGACCGTCGAGACGCTGCAGGTTGCAGTTGACCACGAACACGAGGTTGTCGAGCTTCTCGCGATCGGCGATGTCGAGCGCGCCGACGGATTCGGGCTCGTCCATTTCACCGTCGCCGCAGAAGCACCAGACCTTGCGGTTGGTCATGTCCTTGAGGCCGCGGTGATGCAGGTACTTCATCAGGCGCGCCTGGTAGATCGCCATGATCGGCCCGAGGCCCATCGACACGGTCGCGAACTGCCAGAAATCCGGCATCAGCCACGGATGCGGATAGCTCGAAAGCCCCGGCTCCAGGGCTTCCATGCGGAAGCGCTGGAGCTGTTCTTCGGTCAAGCGGCCTTCGAGATAGGCGCGCGCGTAGATGCCCGGCGTGCAATGGCCCTGGATGTAGACCAGGTCCTGGCCGTCCGGGTGGTCCGGGCCTTTCCAGAAATGGTTGAAGCCGATTTCGTAGAGCGTCGCGGCCGAGGCGTAGCTGGCGATGTGGCCGCCGATGCCGCTGTGCTCCTTGTTGGCGTTGACGACCAGCGCCATCGCGTTCCAGCGCAGCAGCGAGCGGATCTTCCACTCGAGCTCGTGGTTGCCCGGGCTGCGCTCTTCGAGGTCGACCGGAATCGTGTTGAGGTAGGGCGTGTTCGGCGAGAACGGAATGAAGGCGCCCGACATGCGCGCCTTTTCGACCAGCGATTCGATCAGCTGGTGCGCGCGCTCGGGGCCTTCGCGCTGCAGGACCGATTGGAGGGCGTCGAGCCATTCCTTGGTTTCAATGGGGTCTTGGTCCATCTGGTTCATCATCGGCCTACTCCAGAAAATCAATCGCGTGTCGGGTCGCGAATCGGTTCGCGCGCACAGAAGGACGCGCTGCTGCGCGTTCATTTTTGCAATCTAGGTCTTGGACTGTAGACCCGGCCTTAACGATACGTCCAATATATGGCACCTACCCCAGTCATTCCTTCTGGATATCGCTGATGGAACTGCGACACCTGCGCTACTTCGTCGTCGTCGCCGAAGAACTGCACTTCACGCGTGCCTCGCAGCGGCTCGGCATCGGCCAGCCGCCGCTGTCGCAGCAGATCCAGCAGCTCGAGCAGGAGATCGGCTCGCCGCTGTTCCGCCGGCTGCCGCGCGGCGTCGCGCTGACCGAGGCCGGGCTGGCCTTCTTCTTCGACGCCAAGGCGATCCTCGCGCAGGTCGAGCGCGCCACGCGCAACGTGCAGCGCATCGCGCGCGGCGACCAGGGCGCGATCACCGTCGGCATGATCAACTCGGCCCCGTTCAACCCGCGCATTCCGCGCATCCTGCGCGAGTTCCGCCAGCGCTTTCCGCAGGTGCAGCTCTCGCTGACCGAAGCGAGCACGCCCGAACTCGCAAAAGACGTGCTCGCCGGCACGCTCGACGCCGCCTTCGTGCGCCCGCTGATCAGCGACGACCCGGGCCTCATCGTCGAGCCGCTGTTCGAAGAGGACGTGCTGATCGCCCTGCCGACCGGGCATCCGCTGACCAAGCACAAGTCGCTGTCGGTCGGGCAGCTCGCGCGCGAGCCTTTCGTGCTGTTCTCGCGCGTCATCGGCTCGGGGCTCTACGACGAGATCATCGCAGCCTGTACGCGCGCCGGCTTCTCGCCACGCATCGAGCAGCAGGCCTCGCAGGTCACTTCGATCGTCAATCTCGTCGCGGCCGGCCTCGGCGTCTCGATGGTTCCGGAGTCGATGAAGCAGATCAATTCGCAGGGCGTGACCTACCGGCGCATCGACGGCGAAGCCCCGCGCGCGCACATGAGCATCGTCTACCGCGAGAACCACGTGTCGCCCGCGGTGACGCAGCTGCTCACGCTGGCCCGCAAACTGTCGAAGGAAAAACGTGCCGCGCGCACGAGCCGCAAGCCGGCCGTGGCCGAAGACTGACACGCAAGAAAAAGCCCGCCGGATGCAAGCAGCCGGCGGGCCGGGTTCAGCCTCGATGCCTCAGAACGTGCGCGTCAGCGTCTTCTCGCCCGAAACGCTGCTGCCGCCCGATCCGCGCGTCGCGCGGATGGTGGTGACGCCCACAAAGCTGCCGGCGGTCGCCAGGCCGTTCTGATCGATCGTCGCCGCGCTCGTGTTCGTCGAGAGCCAGGTGACCTGACGGCTCAGGTCCATCGTGACGCCGCCCGTGAAGTTGCCGGTGGCGGTGAACCGCATGGTCTGGCCGGCGCTCACCGTAGCGCCCGGCGAGCTCACCGTGATCGAGCTCAGCGTCGCGGCCGTCACGTTGACGCTGGCGGAACCCGACACCCCGCCGAGCGTCGCGCTGACCGCCGTGGTGCCCGCGCTCACGCCGGTGGTCCGGCCACGCGAACCCGCGGTGTTCGACACGGTTGCGATGGCATCGTCGAACACGCTCCAGCTGACTTCCTCGGTGATGTCCTTGGTGCTGCCGTCCGCGTACGAGCCGGTGGCGACGAACTGCTGGAAGTAACCGACGACGACGTTCGCCGAGGCCGGCGTCACCGCGATGCTCTGCAGCGTGGCCGGCGTCACCGTCAGCGTCGTCGTGCCGGTGCGCGCCGCGCCGCCGGTGCCGCTGACCGCGGAGATCGTCGTCGTACCGGGCGCGACCGAGGTCGCCAGGCCGCGAGTGCCCGCCGCATTGCTGATCGTCGCGACGGCGGTGGCCGACGAACTCCAGCTCACGCTCGTCGTCAGGTCCACCGTGCTGCCGTCGGTGTAGGTGCCGATCGCCTCGAACTGCTGGTTGCTGCCCTTCGGAATCGACGGCGTGGCCGGCGTCACCGCGACCGAGACCAGCGTCGCCGGGGTCACCGTCAGCTGGGTGGTCCCCGTGATGTCGCCCTGCTTGGCCGTGATGCTCGTCGTGCCAGTGCCGTTGGTCGCCGCCTGGCCCTGGCTGCCTTCGGCATTGCTCAGCTCGGCGATCGCCGCATCGGCGCTGCCCCAGGTCACCGCCTTGGTGATGTCCTGCGTCGTCGAATCGGTGTAGGTGCCCGTGGCCTTGTAGGTCACCGCCACGCCCTTGGCCACCGAGGTGTTGGCCGGGGTGATCGCGATCGAACGGAGCGCCGCGGCGCTGACGGTGAGCGCCGAAGCTCCGGTCTGGCCGCCGAAAGTCGCCCGGATCGTCGCGGTTCCGACGGCCTGGGCGCTCACCACGCCGTAGCTGCCGGTACCGAACGGGGCGCCGTTGGTCACCGTGGCGACCGCGGTGTTCGAGCTCGACCAGGTCGCGTTGCGGGTCACCGTGGCGGTGCTGCCGTCGGTATAGGTGGCGGTGGCGGTGAATTCGCGCGAGCTGCCCTTGGCGAGCGTCGGCGCCGCCGGTTCGACCGTGATCTTGGTGACGGTCTTGGCGTTGACCGTCAGCGTCGTAGTGCCGGCCACGCTGGTGCCGCGGCGCGATGCGGTAATCGTCGTCTCGCCCTGGCCGACCGAAGTCGCCACGCCCTGCGAGCCGGCCGCGTTGCTGATCGTGGCCACGGTGGCGAGGCTCGAGTTCCAGTCGAGCTGGGTGGTCAGGTCCTGCGTGCTGTCGTCGGTGAACGTGCCGATCGCCGTGAACGCCTGCTGCAAGCCGAGCGCGATGCTCGGATCGGTCGGCGACACCGCGATGGATCGGAGCGTCGCGCCGGTGACGCGGACCGGCGTCGAGCCGCTGACCCCGCCGAGCTGCGCGATCACGCTGGTGGCGCCGGCGGCGACGCCCGTCACCAGGCCGGCGCTGCCCTCGGCATTGCTCACCGTCGCGTTCGCCGTCGCAGCGGTCGACCAGTTCACGCTGGTGGTGAGGTCGGCGCGGCTGTTGTCGCTGTAGATACCGGTGGCGACGTACTGCCGCGTGAAGCCGGCCGCCAGCTGTTCGTTGGACGGTGTCACCTGGATCAGCGACAGCGTGGCGTCGGTCACCGTGAGTGCCGACGAAGCGCTCAGGCCGCCGAAGGCCGCGCCGATCGTCGTCGAGCCCGCCGCCTTGGCGAGCACGATGCCGCGCTTGTTCTCGGCATTGCTGACGTCGGCCGTCGCCACGCTGCCGGTGCTCCAGGTGGCCGACTGCGTCAGATCGGTGCGCGTGTCGTCGGTGTAGAACCCGGTCACCGCGAACTGGCGCGAAGCGCCGGCCGGCAGGCTCGCGTTCGGCGGGGTGAGCTCGAGGCGGGCGAGCGTCGCGGCGGTGACCGTCAGGCCGGTTTCGGCCGCGATCGACGTCGCCGGGTCGACCGCGCGAATCGTGGTGCTGCCCTCGCCCAGGGTCTTGACCAGGCCCTGCGAGCCGCTGGCGTTGCTGATCGTCGCCACCGTGGCCGTCGACGAAGACCAGGTCACCGCCGAACTCAGGTCCTGCACCGAGCCGTCGGAGTAGGTGCCGGTGGCGGTGTATTGCTGCGACAGGCCCTTGGCGACCGAGGCCGCGGCCGGCGTCAGCGTGAGGCTGCGCAGGACCGCCGCGCTCACCGTCAGCGTGGCCGAGCCCGACTGGCCCGACAGGCTCGCCGTGACCGTCGCATTGCCCACGCTCTCGCCCTTGGCGAGCCCCTTGCTGGCCGCGGCGTCGCTCACCGTGACGCGAGCCGTGTCGCTCGAGGTCCAGCTCGCCTGCGCGGTGACGGGCTGCGTGCTGCCGTCGGACAGCGTGGCGACCGCGACGAACTGCTGGGTGGTGCCGGCGGCGACCGAAGCGGTGGCCGGAGTGACGGCGATGCTGCTGATCGTCGCCGCGCTGACGTTGAGCACCGCGCTGCCGGTGACGCCCTGGTAGGTCGCGCGAATCTGGGTGCCGCCGACGTTGACGCCGCGCGCCAGGCCCTTGGCGCCCGACGCGCCGCCGTCGCCGACCGTCGCGGTGGCGGGCGTGGCCGAGCTCCAGCTGGCTTCCTCGGTGACCGTGCGCACCGAGTCGTCGGTGAACCTCGCCGAGGCGACGAACTGCTGGGTGGTGCCCTTGGCGACGGTCGGATTCATTGGCGTGACCGATACCGACACCGGCTCGGCCGCGGTGACGGTCAAGGTGGTGGTCACGGTCTGGCCTTCGTAGGCCGCGGTGATCGTGGTGGTGCCGAGGCCGGTGGTTTCGGCCCGGCCCTGGCCGGGACTGGCGTTGCCGATCGTCGCCACCGCCGGGTTCGACGAGCTCCAGCTCACCAGACCGGTGACGTCGCGATGCGAATCGTCGGAGAGGATCGCGGTCGCGGTGAACTGCTGCGTCGTCCCGAGCGGGGCCGATTCGTTGGCCGGCGTCAGCTCGACGCGATCGAGCGTAGGCTCGTCGTCACCGCCTCCACCGCCACCGCAGGCAGCGAGCATCGACAGGCCGAGCACAGCGATGGAGGCGCGCAACCACGCGCCAGCCGCATTGCGACGAATCAGCATTTTGGAGAAACCTCTGGCGCGAATCCGCGCGGGCTTATGACAAGAGGGTAGAACCGCCCCCACGGCGACCTGACAACGACCCCACTACCGACCCGATTATAGAGTCAGGTTCCGTGGGCTTGGCCAGAGGTAAAAGCCGACGTCGGGGCGCTGTTTGAGCTGTTCGTCCCGTTGCCGCGGTCGGATCGTCGCGGACTCAGGCCGTCAGGTAGCCGCCGTCGACGTTGATGCAGGCGCCGGTGGTGTAGCTGGACGCGTCCGAGACCAGGTACAGCACGGTGCCGGCCATCTCGTTCGGGACGGCGTGGCGCTGCATCGGCGTGTGCGAGACGAACAGCCGGTTGGCCTCGCCCTCGCGGATCAGCGCGCCGGCGAACTTGGTGTCGGTGAGCCCCGGCAACAGCGCGTTCACGCGCACCTTGAGCGGCGCACATTCGCGCGCATAGGCCTTGGTCATCGAGATCACGGCGGCCTTGGTGATCGAGTAGATGCCCTGCAAGGGCGCCGGCACCACGCCGTTGATCGACGCGGTGTTGACGATCGCCCCGCCGCCGTTCTCGGCCATCAGCTTCACTGCGGCCGAGCTCATGAAGAAGTAGCCGCGAATGTTGACGTCGACGGTCTTCTGGAACGCATCGAGCGGCGTGTCCTGGATCGGCCCGTAATACGGATTGGCCGCCGCGTTGTTGACGAGAATGTCGAGCCGTCCGAAGCGCTCGCGCAGCTGCGCGAAGAAGGCTTCGATCTGCGCCATCTCGCCGACGTGGCAGGCGATCGCGCTGGCCTGGCCGCCGGCCTGCCGGATCGAGTCGGCGACGCGCTCGCATTCGGCGATCCTGCGGCTCGACACGATCACGTGCGCACCGGCCGCGGCGAGCGTGCGCGCGATCGATTCGCCGATGCCTCGGCTCGCGCCGGTGACGGCCGCGATCTTGCCGCTCAAGTCGAACATCGGGGCGATGCTGCTCATCGGGTTGCTCCTCGTCGTTTTTTGTCGCGGCCGCGTGAGGCGCTACACGTTCGGCGCGTCCTCGTCGGCTTCCGGCTCGGCGTCGTCGGCCAGCGGCAGCGCTTCCTGCGCCGCCACGAGTTCGACGATGCGAGTCTTGCCCTTGGTGCGCAGGCCCATGTCGCGCATGTCCTTGGCGAGCTTGAGCGCGTTGCCGCGCTTGGCGGCCAGGTGATCCCAAGCCTCGTCGAGCGCCTTGTTCGCGCTCGCCAGCCCCTTGCGCACGCTCTCGAAGCTCGCGACGAACATTTCGAGCTTGTCGTAGAGCTTGCCGCCGGCCTCGGCGATCTTCTCGGCGTTCTGCTCGCGCCGGCGCACCGACCACATGCCCTCGACCATCTTGATGACCGAGAACAAGGTCGTCGGCGACACCAGCACGACCTTGCTCTTAAACGCCTCGGCATAGAGCTTGTCGTCGCCGCGCAGGGCTTCGAGCAGGGCCGCTTCGATCGGTACGAACATGACGACGAAATCGACCGTATGCAGGTCGGGCGAGCGCGTGTAGTCGCGCAGCGCGAGCTCGCGCAGATGCGCGCGCACCGAGGCCAGATGGCGTTTCAGGCAGGCCGCGCGCTCGCCGTCTTCCTTGGCCGCGCAGTAGTCGGTCCAGGCCGTCAGCGAGACCTTGGAATCGACCACCAGCTGGCGATCCTCGGGCAGGTAGATCACCGCATCGGGCCGCTGCGTGCGCCCGGCCTCGCTCTCGATGCTGTCCTGGATCTCGTACTCGCGGCCGCGTTCGAGGCCGGATTCCTCGAACAGCCGCTTGAGCACCATCTCGCCCCAGTCGCCCTGCACCTTGCTGCTCGAGGTCAGCGCCTGCGTGAGGTCTTCGGTGCGCTCGGACAGCGCCTTGTTGAGCGAATGCAGCTGCTCGACCTGCGCCTTCAGCGCGCTGCGTTCCTTGGCCTCGTCGGTGTAGACCTGCTCGACCTTCTGCTTGAAGTCGCCGAGCTGCTCGCGCAGCGGGTTCAGCAGCTCGCCGAGCCGCTCGGCGTTGAGCGCGGTGAAGCGCTGGGTCTTCTCTTCGAGAATCTTGCCCGTGAGGTTCTCGGCCTCGATGCGCAGATGGCGCGTCTGCTCTTCGAACCAGACTTTCTGATGCTGCAATTGCTCGCGCAGCGCCTCGGTGCTCGTGCGCAGCGCGGTGAGCTCACCTTGCAGTTTGCGCTCGGTGCCCGCAAGCGCCTCGTGCTGCTGCAGCAGCGCTTCATGACGCGACTGCAGTTCCGCGTGTTGCGTGCGCGCCGCATCGCGAGCGCCTTCGACGACGCGCACCTGGCTTTCGGCCTGCATCGCACGCTCAGTCGCGACGACGCGCTGCTCGTCGAGCGCACGCACGCGCTGCTCGAACTCCTGCGCACGCGATTGCAGCTGGCGCAGCTGTTCGGCCAGCGTCGCTTCGCGGCCGGCGGTCGCGGCGGCGGACTCGGACAGCTGGCGACGCAGCGCCTCGGCCTCGGCGCGCGCCGCATCGACCTGCGCGGCCCTGTCGGCCAGCGCGGCGACCTTGAGCCGGCCGATCAGCCAGCCGAGCGCGGCACCGGCGACGAATGCGAAGACCGCTGCGAGAGCGAGGCTGAGCGTCATGAAAATCCTGGGAGCCGGAAACGTCCAGGTATTGTGGCGCGTCTGTCCCTGAGGCGGTTATGCGCTGCGCGCCACCCCATGCTCCGCGTCGCGGATCGAGCTACGACCGCCGCGCCTGCGCGAGTTGCTCGCGCACTTCGAGCAGCAGCGGCGCATCGGCCACGAGTCGCGCACGCAGATCGGCTTCGATGGCGACGAGCTGGTCGATCGCGGCCTTGGCCTGCCGGCGAGCGAGCCGCAATCGTGCCTGCCCGAGTCCGGTCAGGGCGCGGGCATCGTAGGACGTCGAATCGTTGCGCTCGTAGGCAGCGGACGCGGCCGCGAAGTGGCGCTCGGCGTCGTCGAGCCGGCCCTCGGCGAGCTCGGTGTTGCCGAGCAGACGCTCGCGACGAGCCCGTTCGAGCTGCGCGGCGGTACTGTCGAGATCCTGCGCGACTTCGCTGTTCAGCAGCAGCGCGCGCGCCTCGGCGGTGCTACCCCGAGCGAGCAGCACATCGGCCAGATCGAGCCGGCGGCGAAGGCTCTGGAAGCCGTTCGCACCCTCGGCTTTTTCGGTCATCGCGAGCGCATCGCGTAGTAGCGGCAGGGCCTCGGCGCTATTGCCGAGCTGGGCCAGCGAGCGTCCGAGATTGGCAAGCGACTGGCCCATGTCGGGGCCGTCGGGCGCGCCGGCGCTGCGTTCGTCGGCGATCACGCGGCGGAACAGCGGCACCGCCTCGCGCACGCGGCCGAGCTGGCGCAAGGCCGCCGCCAGATTGTTGCGCGCCGTGGTCACGTGATAGCTCGTCGGTGCGTAGAGCTTTTCGTAGCGCGCCAGCAGCTCGCGGCGCGCGGCCTCCGCCTTGGTGTAGTGCGCGGAGACGTAGAGCAAATAGCCGTGGTAGTCGAGCTGGTAGAGATACTGGATGTTGTCCGGGCCGAGCACCTCGCGCACGCGGTCGACGGTCTTTTGCGACAGCGCGAGCGCCTCGTCGGTGCGACCCGCCTCCTGATAGCTCAGCGCGAGCGAACCCATGGCCTCGAAGGCAGGCTGTGAATCCGCCCCCTGGCCCGCCGCTGCGAGCGTGCGCTGCAGCGCTTCGAGCACGGCAATGCTCTGCTGAGGCTTCTGCAGCGCTCGCAGCACGTAGCCCAGGCTGGACTGCACCTCGATGCTGCGCTCGGAATCGGCCGGCACGCCGCCCTCCTGCAGCAGTCGCGCGGCCTGTCGCAGGCTGTGTTCGGCGAGGTCGTAGCGGCCGGCGCGAATCTGCGAATCCGACAGATCGAAGATGAACTTGGCGCGCACCGCCGGATTGCCGTTGGGATGCTCGCCATCGAGCGCGAGCGCCTCTTCGATGTCGCGCCGGCATTCCTCGGTGTGGCCCATCACGCAGTAGACGCGACCGAGCATGCCGAGCATGCGGGCGCGCACCTGCGGCTCCTTGCCGAAATGCTTTTGCAGGGCCTGATGGCCGAGATCGACGAGCTTGCGCGGCTCGATCGGCGCTCCGCCGGATTCCTCCGGGCTCGCGGCTTCGAACAGCGAGACGAGGTAATCGCTGACCTGCTCGGACACCGCTGCCTCGCTGCGCGCCCGTTCGAGCGCGGCGCTGCGCTCCCGATCGGCCTCGTAGAGCCGCCAGGACAGCGCCATCGTCACCGCCAGGCCGAGCACCAGCACGACCGCGGCCGCCAGATAACCGCGCCGCGCGGCTTCGGCTCGCTCGAGCCGGCCTTGCAGCACCAGGGCGCGTTCACGCGCGAGCCGCTCGGCCTCACGCGACCGGCGTCGGGCTTCGAGGTGGCGCAGGCGTCGGCCGAGTTCGGCCGCATCGGCGAGCCGGCGCGACGGATCGCCGTCGACCGCGGCGGCGATGTCCTCGCGCAGCAGCTCGTCGGCCACTTCGCGCTCCCAGCCCGGGGCGAGCGGCCTGCGCCAGTCGCCGATCACCGCCTGGTACAACATCACCCCGAGCGCATAGACATCAGCCTGCGTGGTCACCGGCTGGCCGGCCAGCACTTCGGGCGACAGATACAGCGGCGTGCCGCTGGTGGTGTCGATTGCGGCGATGGTCTGCGTGAAGCCCAGGCGTGTGATGTCGGAAGCGAGTCCCCCGCCATCGAGCACTCCGCCGCTGCCGAAATCGGCGAGCTTGATGCGCGGCGTTCCGCCGGTGTCGGCGACGACGAGCACGTTCGAAGGCTTCAAATCCTTGTGCAGCACCCCGACGCCGTGCGCGGCCGCGAGCGTGTCCGCGCACTGGGCGATCAGGTCGAGCCGCAGGGCCAGCGCGAGCGAGTCCAGGCCGCCCTGCGCCTCGCTCCACTGCACGAGGCTGCCGGCGGGCACGTACTCGGCCTCGATAAAGAACGGCTCCTGGTCGATGCTCCAGTCGACGATGCGCAGCAGGTCGGGCCGCTCGCCGAGGCTTTGACGCAGCACGCGCGACAAGGTGATCTCGCGCTTGAGCGAGCGCAGGGCGGCACCACTGACCGCGAACTTGGCGACCCGCTCCTCGCCGCTCTTGTCCTGGCGGATGCGCCAGACATCGGCGCTGCCACCGCCGCCGAGCCGCTCGACGAGCTGCCAGTTCGGCCGTCCGGGCACCGCGGCACCGATGACGAAATCGAGGCGCTCGGGCAGCTCGCCGCCGGTGGCTTCGACCGACACCGACACCGGCACCGCGAGCCGGTAACCGAAGCCGTGCACGGTCTTGATCAGGCTGGCGTCGTGATCGCCGATCGCGGCGCGCAAGCGGTTGATCGTGGTCGTGAGCACCGACTCGGACAGCACCCGGCGCGGCCAGCAGGCTTCGGCGAGTTCGTCCTTGGTCACCACTTCGCCGGCGTGCTGCAGCAGGTGCAGCAGCACCGACATCGGCTTGCGATGCAGCGGCACGAGCTGGCCCTGGACGCTCAGCTGCAGGCTGCGCTCGTCGAGTTCGCGGCCGTCGAAATGCCAGCGCCGCGCCTGCGTCGTCGACTCGGTATCCCCGTCCATCCCGCCCTGCCGCCTTCCCCTGGTTCTGTGCAGGCCGCCCCGGAACGGCCCGGCGCGCAGTATGCCAGCGCCCGCAAACGCTACACAGCAATTCTTACTTTCGTCTCACAAGCCTTTCGATTCAGTGGCTTGCGGATGTGAGGCGTTTGTAAGACGGGTGTCAGGACTGCCCAGCCCGCTCGCCCTCAGAGTGCGCCACCTCGAAGCGCCGGCCCTGCTCGGCCGCGCCGTTGAGAAGGACGGGCGCCGGCTCTACGGCGCACTGCCGCAACAGGACGTTCGAAGGAGTCTGGCAATGTTTGTCTCGATGTTCGCATCCACCAGGCGCGGGCTGGATCGCGCCGTGTCACTGGTCTTTCTGTTCGCTTTCATGGCGGTGCTGTCGGCGGCCGCCGACGCCGCCCCGCCGCAGGTCAAGACCATCAACGGCTCGCCGCTGACGATCAGCGTCGGTGACGACTTGTCGTTCCAGGTACTCAACGCCGAGGTTCCGGGCGTAGGCCAGTTCTATCCGAGCGACGCCACCGACATCGCCGACGCCGGCTGGATGGTGGAAGTGGACGGCGCGCTCTACGCGCCGAGCTTCGCGGAACACACCGGCGGCACCGCGACGAGCGCACTCGGCGAGACGCAGCCGTTCTCGCCTCAGAGCATTGCCACCAGCGGCACCGGCACCCAGGCCGATCCGTATCGCATCACCGCGGTCGCGAGCCTCGGCGACACCGGCCTCACGGCGACGATGGTCGTGAACTACGTCAACGGCAGCGGCTACTACGGAAACACGCTGACCCTGGGCAGTTCGCTGCCGACGCCGACGAGCGCCAAGGTGTTCCTGGGCGGCGACATCTATCTGGCCGACAGCGATCAGGGCCAGCCCTACTTCCAGGATGTCGCCGGCAGCCCGGGCGGTCGCGATTGCCCCGACAGCGGAGCCGCGGGCGAATACTTCATCCTGCTGATTCCGCAGAGTCCGGCCGATCGCTATACGGCCACGGACTACTCCGATGTCTGGCGCCAGATCGGCGAGGACCGAGGGCTCGACAACCGCATCGACGGGGAAGGTTGCCTCGACAACGGCGCCGCGCTGCAGTGGAACGTTCGCGTCAATCCGGGCCAGACCGTGCGCCTGGGCAGCGCGACCTCGTTCGGCGAAATTCCGCCGATCGCCCAGTTCAACATCACCGGCCTGTCGGTGACCCAGGGCCAGGCTGGCAGCAGCCTGCAGCTGGAGATCGCCGGCATCGGCTTCGTCAGCGAAACCCGCTTCGATTTCGGCACGGGCGTCGCGGTCAGCGACATCGTGGTCGCCGACGACGGCCGTACCGCGCTGGTGACCTTGAACATCGCCATCGACGCGGCGGTGGGTCTGCACGATGTCGGCGGGCAGCAGGTTCCGGGCGGCGATCGCAACGCCACGCTGGCGGGTGCCTTCGAAGTGCTGCCGCCGCCGCCAGCCGGCCAGCTGCAGTTCGCCCCGACCGCCTACACCGTCAACGAGGCCGCAGGCACCGTGCAACTCACGGTCTCGCGTACCGACGGCGGCCGAGGCGCGGCCAGCCTGCGCTACGCCACGGTCAACGGCAGCGCCGGTTCCCCGGCCGATTTCGGCGCCGCCAACGCCAGCTTGAACTGGGCCGACGGCGACACCGCGCCGAAGACCATCCACATCAGCATCGTCGACGACAGTGCCAACGAGGGCGACGAGCAGTTCACTGTCGTGCTCAGCGAAGCCACCGGCGCCACGCTCGGCAGCGCGATCACCGCCACGGTCACGATCATCGACGACGATGGCGGCACCGAACCGCCGCCGCCGGCCGGACGTCTGCAACTCGGCCAGACCGCGTATTCGGTCAACGAAGGCGCCGGCCAGCTCAGCGTGACGGTGACGCGCGAAGGCGGCAGCGCCGGTGCGGCGAGCATCCGCTACGCCACCGTGAACGGCAGCGCAGTTGCGCCGGGCGACTACACCGCCAGCAGCGGCACCCTGAACTGGGCCGACGGCGACAGCGCGCCGAAGACCCTCAACATCGCCATCGTCGACGACAGCCTCGTCGAAGGCGCCGAAACCTTCGCCATCACGCTCGGCAATGCCAGCGGCGCACAGGCCGGCGAACGCCTCAACGCGACCGTGACCATCGTCGACAACGACAACCCGACGCAGCCCGGTGGTGGTAAGGGCAACGTCAAGACCGGCGGCGGTGCGCTCGGCGTCTGGCTGCTGGCTCCGCTCGCCGCGATGGCCGGGCTGCGCGGCCGTCGCCGCAAGGCGCTGATGCCGCGTGGGCTCAAGCTCAGCGCGCTGGTGTTCGGTCTCGGCATCGTCAGCCTGTCGCTCGCCGAACCGGCCAGCGCCAGCAGCGACGACTGGTATCTCGGCCTGCGCGCCGGGCTCGCCGAAGCCGGCGTGAGCGACGGCTCGCTGACCCGCGGGCTGCAGGCTCGCGATCACGAGGTCAACGCCGATCTCGACGGTCGCGATCTCGGCGGCGTGCTCTACGCGGGCTATCGCATCGGCCGCGTCGGTATCGAACTCGGCTACCTGCGCCTGGGCCAGTACAAGGCCAGGCTGAGCGGCGATCTGTCTTCGCCCGAAGCGCTCGTCGAAGACACCGCCGACTCGATCCCCGGCGCCGGCAACGCCGTGCTGCTCGCGACCAGCTGGCGCCTGCCACTGGGCCATGGCGTCGACCTGCGCCCGCGCGTCGGCGCCTTCTGGTGGAGCAGCAAAACCGAGCTGCGCGTCGACCAGGCCCGCTACACGCATCGCCGCGACGGTCTCGGCGTCGACCTCGGATTCGGGCTCGACCTGCCGATCGCCGAACACCTGCGGCTAGGACTGAACTGGGAACTGCTGCGCGCCGACGACAGCGGCGCCCAGCGGCTCACCACTCTGCAGCTCGAATACACGCTTTAACAACAACACCTCTCTCACGACGCAAGGGAAAACACGATGAACAAGCAGATCCTCATGATCACTGCCGCCGGCCTCCTGGCCTGGGACTATCAGGCGCACGCCGCAGGCGACGTGCGCGCCGCCTTCGGCGCCGGCACCTATGAAGTGGACACTTCCGAAGGCAAGGCCGAATCCGACCTCATCGGCTTCGACCTGCGCGGCAGCTTCAAGCCGACCGAGAACATTTTTCTGCGCGGCGAATACCTGTCGACTTCGGGTGACAAGATCGAGGCCGACGGCGAGAAATTCGACATCGACACCGATATCGACGTGCTGCGCCTGGGCGCCGGCTACGGCATCAATGCCGGTCCGGTACGCGTCTACGGCGTGCTCGAATACGCCAACGTGAACGTCGAGATCGACGGCGAAGGCGACGACACCAACGGCTGGGGCGTCAGCGCCGGCATCGGCGACCAGGGCAGCGGCCCGTGGCTCTGGAACGTCGAGCTGTCGTGGCTCTCGCTCGACGAAGTCGACGGCGCCAGCCTCGACGCGACGCTCGGCTACCGCTTCACGCCCGCGCTGAGCGGCCTGATCGGCGTCCAGAGCTACGCACTCGAAGCCGACGGTGGCGACGAGCTGACGCTCTCGCAGTTCTACCTCGGTGGACAGTTCTCGTTCTGATCCTGCGGTTGTCGCTCCGGTTGGGCATCAGTGCCTGGAAGCCGACATCCGGCGCCCTCAGAATGCGCGACCCGGCGGGTCTGCCGCCGGGTTTCATTTATCTGGGGAGAGCTATGAAGCGCAGTTTGGAATGGATCGGGGCGGGGCTGCTGTTGGGAGCTAGCCTGCAAACGCAGGCGGCGGTCGATGTTCGCGCTGCGATCGCAAGCGGTTACGGTGAGATCGAAGCGCCGGGACTCGATGCCAAGGTCGAGGATTTCGTCGGCGGTGATTTTCGTGCGCGCTTCCAGGCCAACGAGCACGTTTTCCTGCGTGGCCAGTACCTGACGATGTCGGGCAACGACTTCCGCGCCAACGGCCAGGACTACGACATCGACACCGATCTCGACGTGCTGCGCCTGGGCGTCGGCTACGGCTCAAACTGGAACTCGATCCGGCTCTACGCCGCTGCCGAATACGTCGACCTCGAGCTCGGCATCGAGGGAGAAGACGACAACACCGATGGCCTCGGCGCGACCGTCGGCATCAGCGACCAGGGCAATGGCAGCTGGTTCTGGAATGCGGAGCTTTCGGCCCTGATTCTCGACGATCTGCGCGGCGCCAGCCTCGACGCCTCGGTCGGCTACCGCTTCACGCCGACGGTTGCGGGCCTGATCGGGGTGCAGAGCTATTCGCTCGAAGACAAGGACGACAGCGACTACGAGTTCGGCTTCGGCCAGGTCTACGCCGGCTTCCAGCTCTCGTTCTGATCGCAGCGTCCGCAGCAGCGAGGCGACGCCGGCTTGCGCTGGCCTCGCCTCGATGCGTTATGGTCGAACTTTCCTTCCGGAGGCCTCGATGACCAGCGTCAGCCAAGCATTGCAGCAGCGCATCTCGGTACGCGCCTTCCTCGACAAGCCGGTATCCGAGGCGCTGCTGCGCGAGGTGCTCGAAGCGGCGCGCTGGTCGCCGTCGGGCGGCAACCTGCAGCCCTGGCGCGTGATCGCGGTGGCCGGCCGGGAGCGAGAGGCAGTCATCGACCTCGCCAGGAACGGCCAGTGGGCCTCGCAGGGCGGCGCCGAGGACGGCGGCTACGCGATCTATCCGCCTTCGCTGTGGGAGCCCTACCGCAGCCGCCGCTTCGCGATCGGCGAAGCCATGTACGCGCTGCTCGGCATCGGGCGCGACGACAAGCAGGGCCGGCTCGCGAACTTCGCACGCAACTACGAATTCTTCGGCGCCCCTGTGGGCCTGTTCTTCGTCATCGATCGCCGCATGGGCCACGGCCAGTGGGCTCACATGGGCATGTTCATGCAGTCGCTGATGCTCGCGGCCACCGAGCGTGGTCTGGGAACCTGCGCGCAGGAAGCCTGGGGCGTCTATCGTGGGCGGCTGCACAAGCACTTCGGGCTGGCCGCGAGCGAGCTGCTCTACTGCGGCATGGCGCTGGGCTACGCCGATCCGGACGCGCCGGTGAATCGCCTGCGCAGCGAACGCGCGAGCGTCGACGAGATCGCGACGCTGCGCGGTTTCTGATTCCGCAAAGAATCATGCCCGCCAAAGCGGGCATGTCTTCACCGCTTTACGATTTCCACTCGATCGCGACCCCACCGAGATAGGTGCGATCGGGCGCCGGCTCGTAGTAGCGGCCGTTGCCGTCGTTGACGATGACCGAGCCGATGTAGTCCTCGTCGAAGACGTTGTCGACGCGCGCATAGGCGCGCAGGTTCCAGTGCGTGAACGACCAGCGCCAGCCGGCGCCGAGATCGACCACCTCGTAGGCGTCGGCGGATTCGGTATTGGTGTCGTTGACCTGCACGCTGCTGACATGGCGCGCATCGAGCGTTGCATAGGCGCCGAGTTCGCCGCCGAAGCGCAGCTGCGTGCTGGCGACGTTGCGGGCGATGCCGGGAATGCGATTGCCCGCTTCCACCGTGGTGTTGAGCGCGGTGCACGGCGTGCCCGAGCAGCTCATGTAGTCCTGGCGCACTTCGGCATCGAGGTAGGTGTAGGCCAGCTGCCAGGACCACAGGCGCGCGAGCCGGGCGTCGGCGCTCAACTCGACACCGCGGCGACGCGACTTGTCGATGTTCAGGTACGTCGAGCGGCCGCCGCTGTTGCTCGCCACCGCGAGCTCGCCCTTGGTATCGGTCTGGAACAGCGCGATCTCCGAACTCAGCCAGCGGGTCGGACGCAACTTGGCGCCGATCTCGTAGTTCTGGCTGCGCGCCGCATCGAGCGCGTTGGAGCCGGATGCGCCGGCGCCTTCATCGCGCCGATAGGCGAGTTCGGCGAGCGTCGGCGTTTCGAAGCCGCTGCCGTACGAGGCATAGAAGTGCGCGCGCGGATCGGCACGGAACATCAGGCCCACCACCGGCGTGGTGCGCGAATAGTCGCGCGTGTAGCTGTCGTCGAGGTTGGTGCCGACGATGTAGTGATCCTTGGACTCGAAGTCGATCTGGCTATGCCGCAGGCCCGCCATCGCGCTCCATTTTTCGGCGAAATCCCAGCTCGCCTGCAGGTACTGCTCGAAGGCATCGACGGTGTTGTCCTCGTCGCGACGCAGATTGCCACGCACGCCGAAGGTGGTGCCGACGTAGTTCTCGTAGCCACGGCGCTGTTGGTCGAGCGTATCCCAAGTGAGACCCGCGATCAGAGAGGCCGGGCGGCCGGCGAGCGAGCCGCGCCAGGCCCAGCGCGCATCGACTCCGCCGTAATCGGTGCCCAGATCGATCACGCCACCCGAATGGCCGGCCGAGCCGCTCTGCGGCCCCTGCGGAATGGCGAGGAACTGCACCACATCGCGCTGGCCGTAGTAGCCCAGCACGTGGAGGCTCTGTGACTCGCTGATCCGCAGGTCGTAGACCACGCCGCCGACGGTCTGGTCGACCGACTTGCGCGTATCGAACTGGGTGGCCTGCGTCGCCACCTGGCGCGGGTTTTCCTCGGCCTGGGCGGCGGTCAGTCCGAGCGGATCGTCGGCGTCGGTGGTGAACGAGTTGAGCAGGAAGGTCAGCTTGCCCGCATCGTTGAGCTGCAGGTTGAGCTTGCCGTTGAAACCGTCGCGCGTGGCCTTGCTGTGATCGCGATAGCCGTCGGTTTCGAAATGCGTGTAGCCGAGGTTGTAGTCGGCGATGCCGATGCTGCCGGTGGTGCCGACGCTGCTGCGCGAGGTGCCATAGCTGCCGATCGAGGTGCTCGCCGAGACCGTCGGCGTCTCGGTGCCGTCGGCCGTGAACATCTGGATCACGCCGCCCGAAGAATTCCCATACAGGCTCGAGAACGGACCGCGCAGGATCTCGACGCTCTTGGCCGTGGCGAGGTTGAAGTGCGAGACCTGGCCCTGGCCGTCGGGCTGCGTCGCCGGAATGCCGTCGACGTAGAGCCGCACGCCGCGCAGGCCGAAGGCCGAGCGCGTGCCGAAGCCGCGCACCGAAATCTGCGTGTCCTGCGCGTAGTTCTGGCGATCGCGCGCGACGATGCCGGGCACGTTGAAGAGCGCTTCCGACAGGTTCACGCCGACGCGCTCGCCGAACAGCTCGCCGCCCGACACGCTGTCGATCGACGCCGGCGTGTCGTAGCTCGGCGCGGCCAGGCGCGTCGCCGTCACGGTGACCGTTTCGATGGGCGCCCCGCTGTCGTTCGCAGCGACCTCGGCGGTCGCCGCGTCCTGCGCGGCGGCGGCGAGGCTGGCGAGCAGACCACTGGCCAGCAGGCTCAGGCGAAACCGGCCGCGATGGCCGTTCGGGGACGAACGCATGCAACTCTCCTGATGTTTTATCCGTGGCGCGCCAGCTGAGGCGCGCGGCGCGGTATGGTGCCGTCTGCAGACGCCGGCGTATCTCACGATTTTCATGAGTCGCCTGCGCCAGCCCTCCGACGCCGCATTGGGCGAGAGCCCAAACAAAAAGCCCTTCGACCAAAGTCGAAGGGCTTTGCGCGCCGCCGGACCAGGTTCAGCGCTTCACCGTCCGGATCACCAGATCTTGATGCGCTGCTCGGGCGCGCGGAACAGCTTGTCTTCCGGCTTGACCTCGAAGGCCGTGCCGAACGCCGGCACGTTGATCACCACGCCGTTGCAGCGGTATTCGCTCGGCGAGTGCGGGTCGGTCGACAGGCGGTTCAGCAGGTTTTCGTCACGGTACTTGCGGCGCCAGACCTGGGCCCAGCCGATGAAGAAGCGCTGGTCGCCCGTGAAACCGTCGATGACCGGAGACGGCTTTCCAGCCAGCGATTTCAGGTAGGCCGAATGCGCGATCGTCAGGCCGCCGAGGTCGGCAATGTTCTCGCCGAGCGTGAACTTGCCGTTGACGTGATAGCCCTTGACGGGCTCGTAGGCGTCGTACTGCGCGGCGAGCGCGTTGCCGAGCGCCTCGAACTTCTTGCGATCCTCGGCCGTCCACCACATGCGCAGGTTGCCGTCGCCGTCGTACTGGCTGCCCTGGTCGTCGAAGCCGTGGCTGATCTCGTGGCCGATCACCGCGCCGATGCCGCCGTAGTTGACGGCGTCCTCCGCATCGGCCTGGAAGAACGGCGGCTGCAGGATCGCGGCCGGGAACACGATCTCGTTCATCTCGGGGTTGTAGTAGGCGTTCACCGTCTGCGGCGTCATGTGCCATTCCTTGCGGTCGATCGGCTTGCCGAGCTTGGCGATCTCGCGCTCGTAGCCGAACACCGCCGCGCGCTGCGCGTTGCCGACCGAATCGCCGGCCTTGACCTCGAGCGCGGCGTAATCGCGCCAGACGTCCGGATAGCCGATCTTGTAGGTGAACTTCGAGAGCTTCTCCTGCGCGGCCTTCTTGGTGTCCGCGCTCATCCACTCGAGCCCGTCGATCGCAACCGCGTAGGCCGCGATGAGGTTCTTCACGAGCTGCTCGATGCGCGCCTTGTTCTCGGCCGGAAAGTGACGCTGCACGTAGATCTGGCCGGCGGCTTCGCCGAGCGCGTTCTCGATGCCTTCCACGCCGCGCTTCCAGCGCGGACGCTGCTCCTGCTGGCCGTTGAGGATCTTGCCGTTGAACGCGAAATCCTCGTCGACGAAGGCCGCCGACAGCAGCTCCGCATGCGCGTTGATGACGTGCCAGGCGAGATAGGTCTTCCAGGCCTCGAGCGAGCGGCTGTCGAGCAGCTTGCCGAAGCCCGCGACATAGGTCGGCTGCGAGATCAGCACCTGCTTGAGCGCGCCGTAGCCGGTGGCGTCGAGATATCGGGGCCAGTCGATCCGCTCGCTGACTTCGGCGAGCTTGGCCGGCTCGTAGGCGTTGTAGGTCTTCACCGGATCGCGGTTCTCGACCTTGTCCCACTGCACTTGGGCGAGCGCGGTTTCGAGTTCGAGCACGCTCTTGGCTTTCTGTGCCGCGCCGTCGATCTTGGCGAGCTCGAACATCTTCTGCACGTGCGCGACGTAGCTCGCGCGAATGCCTTTGAACTTGTCGTCCGCGATGAGGTAGAAGTCGCGATCCGGCAAGCCCAGGCCGGCCTGGAAGAAATCGCCCGCGTAGCGCGTCGAATCCTTCGGATCCTGGTGCACGTAAGGCACCAGCGGCACGCTGACGCCCTTGCGCACGAGCTCGGCCATCAGCACCGGCAGCTGCTGCTTGTCCTTGATCGCGGCGATGCGCTCGAGCTCCGGCGCGATCGGCGCCAGGCCGAGCTGCTCGGCCTTGGCCTCGTCCATGAATGCGGCGTAGTAGTCGCCGATCTTCTGCTCGACGCTGCCGGGCTGCCGGTCGGCCTTGGCCGCGAGCTCCTCGATGATCGCGCGCAGCTGCGCTTCGGCATCGTCGGCGAGCTTGGTGAAGGCGCCGTAGTTGGACTTGTCCGCCGGGATCGGCGTGTTCCTGAGCCAGGTGCCGTCGATGGCGTGGTAGAGATCGTCCTGCGGACGCACGTGGGTATCGAACAGCGCCTGGTCGACGCCCGAGCCGGCGGCGGGCACGCTGCTCGCGCTTTTTGTGGGAGCGGCGTCAGGTGCCTGCTTGTGGCAGGCCGCCAGCGACAGCGCGCAACAGGCGCCGGCCAGTAGTTTCTTCATGGGGGAACATCTCCGAAAAGGGGGAATGGAGCCGCGGCTGCGGCGGTGCGGCGAGGAGCTTTCGCACCGCGAGCACGACGTGAATCGATCAGGTTCAGGCGGCTGGACCCCGCGATTGTCCCGTAGGTTCCCACGGGTCGCCTGAAGGAAAGACCCTATTGCCCCTGGCAGCCAGCCGCGTTAAAGCCCGGCTCGATGACTCCGGGCCTCAGCCCCAGTGCGAGGCCGCGATGAGCCCGATCGCGAGCCAGTAGCTCGACAGGATCAAAGGCTGTGCCCCGCGATACGGGCCGTTGAACTGACGCACGGCGAGCACCGAATCGGAGAACGCGAACAGCAGCGCACCGATCAGGCTCAGTTTCGTCGCCGGCGTGGCGAGCGTTTCATGCGCCGCTGCCGAGGCCAGCACCATGCCGGTCAGCACCACGCCGTAAGCGAGCGTCGGCCACTTGAGTTCGCCGGTCTTGGGCAGCAGCCAGGCGAAGAAGCCGACCGCGTAGGCGACGAAGATCAGCGTCCACCAGGGCGTTGCCGACAGCGTCGCGCCGTCGAGAAAGACCGCGACGAAGGCCAGATGCGCGATGAAGAAACTGCCAAGCCCGGCGAGAAACGCGGCCTGGCCTTCGAACATCAGCGCGATGTCGCCGGCCAGCGCGAACGCGAACGCGGCGATCAGCAAGGGCCCGGGCGGCGCATCGACGAACAGGGTCGCCGCGATCAGCACGGTGGTCAGCGGCTTGAGCAGCAGGAACGCGGCCGGGCGTTGGCCGCGCCGCTCGTTGACGACTTCGCAGGCGATCGCGAGCAGGCCGCTCGCGACGGCGGCCAGGCACAGCAGCGTCAGTGTCGACATGATCGTTTCTCCCCCGCTTTCGTTATGGACGCAGCCTAAACGCGAACTCGCACCGCGCACCTTGGCTGCCGCGCCAGCTTGAATGAAGGCCCGGGCGGACCCATCTATGCTGTTCCGCGACACCTCACTCCGCATTTAGCCGGCGCATCGCGCGCCAACGAGGCCCGACATGACCCAGACGCCGACGACGCAGAAAATCGTCAAGACCGACGCCGAATGGCGCGCCCAGCTGACCCCCGAGCAATACCAGGTCACCCGCCACGGCGGCACCGAATGCGCGTTCACGGGCCAACTCTGGGACGACCATCGCGTCGGGGTCTATCGCTGCGTGTGCTGCGACGCGGAGCTGTTCGAATCGGGCTCCAAGTTCGAGTCGGGCACTGGCTGGCCGAGCTTCTTCAAGCCCGCGCCGAACGCCCCGATCGGCACGCACGAGGACAACAGCTACGGCATGCGCCGCATCGAAGTCACCTGCGACCGCTGCGACGCCCACCTCGGCCACGTGTTCCCGGACGGTCCGCCGCCGACGCGCCTGCGCTACTGCATCAACTCGGCGTCGCTGAGCTTCGAGGAACGCGCTTAGGGCCGGTTGACGCTATCGAGCTCGTGAGTTCCCGCGTCCACTGGGTGCAGCACGCGCCCGCAGACGATCTCGGCTGCATCGCGCCGTGGCTCGCGGCTCGTGGCCTCGGCCCGCGGCGAACCGCGTTCTATGAAGGCGATGCGGCGCCGCCACTGGGCAGCTTCGACCGCCTGCTGATCCTCGGCGGCTCGATGAACGTCGACGAGGAAGCGCTGTACCCATGGCTCACGGCCGAGAAGCGCTTCATCGCAGAGGCGCTCGCGGCCGGCAAGCACATCCTGGGCATCTGCCTCGGCGCGCAGCTGCTCGCCGAGGCGCTCGGAGCGCGCGTCGCGCGCAATCCGGTCAACGAGATCGGCTGGTTCGACCTGACGCTCAGCGAAGCCGGACGGCGCTCGCCGTGGTTCGCGGACTTTCCCGGCGTTTATCCGGCGATGCACTGGCACGGCTACGGCTACGAGCTGCCGCGCGGCGCGACGCTGCTGGCCAGCAGTGCGCTCAGCGAACAGCAGGCTTTCGAATACGACGGCGGCCGCGTGCTGGCCTTGCAATACCACCCCGAAGTCACCGCCGCGAACCTGCGCCGCTGGCTGTCCGACGAGCACCTCGATGCCGCCTCGGGCCTGCCGCATCCGGCCGGCATGGCCGAAGACCTCGCCGCCTTCGCAACGGCCAACCGGCTCACTTACGCGATGCTCGATCGCTGGTTCGGCTCGAACGCCCGAAGCTCCCTCTCCCTTCGGGAGAGGGCTCGGGCGAGGGAGTCTCCGGCATAACCCGGCTTTGCTATCGCGGCGAATCCCTCATCCGCCCTTCGGGCACCTTCTGCCGGTGGGAGAAGGGAGAAAGCACCGCCGATCGGTCGCGAAGCACCGCTCGCGGCGACCTCATCAAAACCTCATGAATCGATCAGCCCGACCTCAAGCCTGATCGCAGCGGGATCCCGAGACTGCGCCACGTCGCCGGCCGGCTGTCGGCCAGCGGCGGTCAACCCGCCTTCCCGGCTTCATCGCTCCCTGGGGGAACTCCATGTTTCGTCTGTCTCGGGCGCCCGGCGCCCTCGCCTGTCTGCTGTCGATCCCGGCCGTCACGGCTTCCATGCCCGCCTCGGCTGGGCTGCTCGATCTGTTCAAGCCGCCGGCCGTGACGCTTGCGGCTTCGACGGCCAACGTCACCGAAGGCGGCCAGGTGACCGTCACGGTGAAGCTCTCGCAGGCCAGCCTGCGCAACGTCAAAGTGCCGCTGACGCTCGGCGGAACCGCGACCAAGGGCCGCGACTATCGCAACGACATTCCGTCCAGCTTGAGCTTCGGCGTGCTCGAGACCACGCGCCAGTTCACGCTGACGACGATCGACGACAAGGAGATCGAGCCCCTCGAGACGCTGACGATCGCGCTCGGCGCGCCGAAGAACGCGACGGTCGGCACGCCCGGCAGCCTGAGCCTGGCCATCGTCGACAACGATGCGCCTGCGCTGCCGACGCTGAGCTTCTCGTCCGCCAGCGCGAGCGCACCCGAATCGCAGGACAGCGAGGTGCAGATCAAGCTGTCGAAGGCGAGCACCCAGACCGTGACCGTGCGCCTCGCGGCCAGCGGCACGGCGACTCCGAATTCGGACTACAAGCTCACGCCGGCGAGCCCGGCTTCGATCAGCTTCACGCCCGGACAGACCAGCAAGACGGTCAAGATCAAGCTCATCGACGACAGCCTCGTCGAGAGCAGCGAAACCGTGGTGCTGAGCCTGAGCGCCCCTGGCAACGCCACGCTCGGTGCCACCGCGACGCACACGCGCACGATCGTCGACAACGACAGCGCGCCGTCCGCGGGCAAGTGGGTGATGGGCTATTACGTCGGCTACAACCGCGACCTGTATCCGGTCGACAAGGTGGACTTCTCGGCGCTCTCGCATGTCGCGGTCGGCCGCATCACGCCGAAGGCCGACGGCGGCCTGGTGACCAACTTCGACATCGACGACGTCTACGGCCCGGAATGGGCCAAGGAAGTGATCACGCGGGCGCACGCGGCCGGAACCAAGGCCATCGTCATGGTCGGCGGCTTCGGCGAGTACGAGAGCTTTGTTTCCGCCACCCGGCCCGAGAACCGCGCGCGCTTCGTGCAGAACCTCGTCAAGCTCGCCAACGACTACGGCTTCGACGGCTGGGATCTCGATTGGGAGCCGATCGAGCAGCCCGACCAGCCGGCCTTCACCTGGCTCGCCCAGGCACTGCGCAATGCGGCGCCGAACAAACTCATCACGGCGCCGATCTACTGGGTCAACAACAACTTCCCGGACGAGGCCGATGCCTTCTATGCCCAGGTCGCGCCGCTGCTCGACCAGATCAACGTCATGAGCTACGGCATGTCGTCGGGCTACTGGAACTGGGATACCTGGCATTCGTCGGCGATCTACGGCGAAACCGCGACCACGCCGAGTTCGATCGACTCCACCGTGCGCAACTGGCTGCGCGTCGGCGTGCCGGCGGCCAAGCTCGGCATCGGCATCGGCTTCTACGGCTCGTGCTGGCGCGGCGTCACCGAGCCGTATCAGGTGATGAAGGCCAGCGACGACACCAGCGGCCTGCCGCGCATGGGCAACGACGACAACGACATGAGCTACACCAACATCATGACGCTGTACTCCAAGCCCGGCGTAAAGAAATGGCACGAGGCGGCGAAGACGCCGTACCTGAGCTCATCGAGCCCGCTCGGCCCGCAGAAGTGCAATTTCGTCTCGTACGAAGACGAGCGATCGATCGCCGAGAAAGCGCTCTACGTGAAACAGAACGGCCTCGGCGGCGCGATCGTCTGGACCATCGACCAGGGCTATCTGCCGAACGCGCCGGAAGGCGCGCGCGCGCCGCTCATGAAGGCGCTCAAGGACGGTTTCCTGAGCCCTTGAGGCGAGCTGTTCTTGCCTCTCCGTTCGGGAGAGGGATCGAGGATGAGGACTGCTCGTCATAACCGGGCTTCGCTCTCACGGCGAATCCCACATCCCTGCCCCTCTCCCAAGCGGAGAGGGGCTTTCGCTTTCCTCAGATCAGCGTCGGAGGCCGCAAGGCGTTCGGCGCCCGATCGAGCCAGTGCTCGAGCTGCCGGAGGATCTGCTCCTCGGGCGCCGCCACCGCGTAGTGATGACCCTGCGCCACGTCGCACTGCAGCTCGCGCAGGAGGCGCACGGCTTCGGCGGTCTCGATGCCCTCGGCGACGATCTCGTAGCCCAGGCTCCTGCCGAGCTGGATGATGGCCGAGACGATCGCCACGTCCTGCGCGTTCACATGCAGGTCGCGGATGAACTCGCGATCGATCTTGAGCGCGTCGATCGGCAGGTTCTTGAGATACGAGAGCGACGAATAGCCGGTGCCGAAATCGTCGATCGCGATGCGAAAGCCGAGCTCGCGGATCGTGCGCAGCTTGTCGCTCAGATCGCCCAGGTCGCCCACCAGCGCGCTTTCGGTGATCTCCAGGCTCAGCAGCTGCGCGTAGTCGGCCGATTCGCGCACGAGTTCGCTGAGCGTGGCGAGCAACCGCGGGCTCTGGAACTGCAGGGCCGAGACATTGACCGCGAGCACCACCTCGCGGCCGAGCCGCTTGCGCCAGCGCATCGCCGTGGCCGCCGCGCCACGCAGTACCCAATCGCCGATGTCGACGATCAGCCCGGTCTCCTCGGCGATCGGAATGAACAGGGCCGGCGACACCCGGCCCAGGCTCGGGCAATCCCAGCGCAGCAGCACTTCGGCCGAGGCGAGCCGGCCGCTGGCCAGCGCGAACATCGGCTGGAATGCGAGCGAAAACTCATCGCCGTCGAGCGCGGTCTTGAGCGCCTCGGCGATCACCAGGCGCTTGCGCGCCTGCTGCTGCAGGCGGTCGTCGAACAGTGCGACCGTATTGCGGCCGAGCTTCTTGGCCGCGAACATGCCCAAGTCGGCCCGGCTGATGAGCTCGTTGTAGCCGTCGCCATGCTCGGGAAACAGGCTGATGCCGATCGAGCAGGACACGCGCAGGTCGTTGCCCGCAACGCGATACGGCCGGCGGATCTCGCTCATGAGCGCTTCGGCGTAGGCGGCGATCGCCGCGTCATCGCCGGGCGATGGCATCACCACGATGAACTCGTCGCCGCCGTGCCGGGTCGCCCAGGCGGGGGCGCGCACGCTCGCGCGCAGTCGCTCGCCGAGTTCGCGCAGCAAAAGGTCGCCGGTGCCGTGGCCGAGGTTGTCGTTGATGAGCTTGAAGTTGTCGAGGTCGATGAACAGCACCGCCACGCGTCCCCCCGCGCTGCGCGCGCGCTGGATTTCGAACGGCAGTTTTTCGAGCAGCAGCGAGCGGTTGCCGAGGCGGGTCAGGCTGTCGTGGAAGGCCTGGAACTCGATCTGCCGTTCGCGCGCGATCTCGTTGGAGATATCGCGAAACACCACGATGAGCGCGACCTCGCCGGTGTCGATGGTCGGCATCAGGCTCAACTCGGCGCAGAACGACGGTGCCCGGGTCCCGACCGGGCACAGGCTCAGCGTGCCGCGCATGGACCGGTTGTCGCGCGTGCCGATGGTTTCTTCGATGAGTGCGCTACGGTCGCTGCCGTCGGCTTCGTCGATCAGCGTGAACAGGCTGCGGAAGTGCCGCCGGGGAACGTTGCGGTCGACCAGCCCGAGCCGCCAGCGGGCCGCCTCGTTGAGATAGATCAGCTGTCCGTGGCGATCGAGCGTGACCACGCCCGAGGTGAGCGCCGCCAGCGTGGTCTCGGTCTCGGCGATGCGCTGGCGCAGCTCGGTCTCCGCCTTCGCCTGACCGAGGTGAAAGCGGTTGAGTGCATCGACGAGCTCGTCGAGTTCGTCGCGCCAACCGCTGCGGCGGCTCCAGCCGATCAGACCGATCGCTCCAGGACGCTGCAGCGTCTGCAGGTCGTCGACGATCGCGGACAGATGCCGGGTGATGAGCCGGTAGACGATCAGCAGGATGACCGCCGACAGCCCGGTGATCTGCAGCAGCTCGATCATCACCAGCAGCGAGGCATCCGAGCGGATGCGCTCGCGGATCGAGGTATACGATTCGTAGACGCGCAGCTGGCCGATGCGACGGCCGCTCGCGTCCGGCAGATCGAGCTGCCAGCTGCGATCGATCTCGCGGTTGGCCACGCCGTCCCGGCGGTTCGACCGGAGCAGCGTGTTCCATTGCACCACCAGCTCGATCGATACGATGGCGCCCGTCTGCACGAGGCCCGCAAGAAACGCGCGCAAGCTCTCGACGTCACCTTGCGCGAGCTCCTGGGCGATCGCGTCACGGCTTTGCAGAACCGATTGCAAGGCCGCCTCGTGCGCCTCATCGAGCAGGCGCGAACGCTGGTAGGCGTAGGTTCCGCCGGTGATCGCCACGAAGGCGGCGAGACTCGCGATCAGCACCCAGGCCAGCGTCTTGACCGAGATCGACAGCGACTTCAGCGGGCGCATCTATCGACTCGTGCAGGGCGTCGCCCTTCAAGCCTCCTGCTCATCGAAGATTTCCCTGGCCCAGTCCAGTTGCAACCATATCGCGTCGGCCCAGCGAAGCCCAACGGCAATCGCGCTCGACGGGCTCATGATCGATTCATTGAGCCCGAGCATGCTCGTGGACATGGACGCTCCCATCACGATCGACAGCCGCAACGAGCTCTCGGAGCTCGCCGAAATGGCGGCCCGTTCGGCCGGGCTGCGCTATGTCGCAGCCGGCGAGCCCGGCATTCGCCGCGAGCGCGACGGCAGAGGCTTTCGCTATCTCGATACGCGGGGGCAGGTGATCCGCGATACCGACGTGCTCGAGCGCATTCGCAAACTCGCGATTCCGCCGGCCTACGAGAACGTCTGGATCTGCCGCAACGAGCGCGGCCACCTGCAGGCCACCGGCATCGATGCGCGCGGACGCAAGCAGTATCGCTATCACCCGCGCTGGCGCAGCGTGCGCGACGGCGCCAAGTTCGAGCGCATGGTCGAGTTCGGCGAGGCGCTGCCGCGCCTGCGCCGGCGCGTGCGACACGACCTCGCGCGCAAGGGCCTGCCGCGCGAGAAGGTGCTCGCGGTCATCGTCGCGCTGCTCGACTCGACGCTCGTGCGCATCGGCAACCCCGAATACTCACGCAGCAACAAAAGCTATGGGCTCACCACACTGCGAGACCGGCATGTCAGCTTCGTGCGCGATGGCCGCGCGCTGCTGCGCTTTCGCGGCAAGGGCGGGCTGGAACGCGAGATCGTCGTCAACGACAGGCGTCTCGCCGGCATCGTGCGCCGCTGCCGGCAGATTCCGGGGCAGCAGCTGTTCCAGTATCTCGACGACGAGGGTGAGCGGCATCCGGTCGATTCTGGGCAGGTCAACGACTATCTGCGCGAGGCGACCGGCCAGGATTTCACTGCCAAGGATTTCCGCACCTGGGGCGGCACCTTGCGCGCCATCGCACTGATGGGCTGCACGCCGATGCCCGAGCTCGTCAGCGAGCGCTCGCTCACGCAATGCATCAACTATGCGATCAAGCAGGTCGCAAGCGAACTCGGCAACACGCCCGCGGTTTGCAGGAAGTCCTACATCAATCCGGTCGTGTTCGAAGCTTGGCGCGACGGCCGCTTGCACAAGGTCGTGCGCGAAGACCTGTCGCGAGCGCCTCGCAAGGCCGAGACACTCGCGCTGCGGTTTCTGAAGCGGGTGACTTGACGGCTTTGGACCGCGTGGTTTGAACCACGCGGCTTGAAACGTGACACCTCATTCACAGGCGTTTGGCGACGCGCGCAAGCCGCCGGGGCAGCGGATTGCACGATGGCTCACGCGGCCCGGCCGCCAGGTCCACCGACCGAGTGAATGACTTCAACCGTTGTGCGTGACCGCGGCGACGGGCGCGACGCTCGGCAGTTCGCCGCGGCTCACGCGCTCGTCGCTTCCGCCGCCATGCGCCGCGAACAGCAGCAGCGTGGCCAAGGCGAGCGGAATCAGCAGCAGCTGCAACCAGGGCTCCTGCGAAGGAGCGGGGTCGCAACCCTGCAGATTCTGCAGTGCGTCTTCGACGGTGGCGTCAGCGTTTTGCATCTTGTCCGAACAGTACACGGCGAGCCTCGTCGTCCGTGGGAGAGAGATTGCCGGTCGATTTCGCGAGGCGGTCTGCCAACTCGTAAGCGCGAATCGTGCCGGGCCTTTGCCGGATCGTCTCGAACCAGCGCTTCAGATGCGGGAAATCGTCGAGCGACTGGCCCTGATCCGCATGCGGAACGATCCACGGATAGCTCGCCATGTCGGCGATGCTGTAGTCGTCGCCGGCGACGAAGGCCCGATCGGCCAGGCGCCGATCGAGCACGCCGTAGAGCCGTGCGGTTTCCTTGCGATAACGCTCGATCGCATACGGCAGCTTTTCGGGCGCGTAGCGGGCGAAGTGATGGTTCTGCCCGGCCATCGGTCCGAGCCCGCCCATCTGCCAGAACAGCCATTGCAGCACTTCGGCCCGGCCATGCAGATCGGGCGCAATGAAACGCTGGGTCTTCTCGGCCAGATACAGCAGGATCGCGCCCGATTCGAACAGGGTCACCGGCGCACCACCGCCTTGCGGCTCGTGATCGACGATGGCCGGAATGCGGTTGTTCGGGGCGATGGCCAGAAACTGCGGCTCGAACTGGGCGCCGCGCAGGATGTTCACCGGCAACAGGCGATACGGCAGGCCGCTCTCTTCGAGAAACAGCGTGACCTTGTGGCCGTTCGGCGTGGTCCAGTAGTGCAGATCGATCATGGCTTGCCGAGGCTCAAGGGGCCGCCGAGTGGGGAAGCGACATCGATGCGATGCGCTGGGCCGCCAGCATGCGGAGCGCAGCCTCGCTCGCAACTGAATCGCTCGAAGGCATCGGTGAGGAAATCGCCTGCATCGCGACCGCCGAATCGCTCGCCCAGCCGCCGCCCAGCGCCTTGTACAGCGCGATCAGCGTCGTGCCGGTGGCCGTGCGCGCCGCGGCGAGTTCGTCCTGCGCCTGCAGCTGCGCACGTTCGGCCGTGAGCACGTCGAGGAAGCCGCTGGCGCCGCCGTCGTAGCGCACATGCGCAAGCTCCACCGCGCGATCACCGGCGGCGACGCTGTCGCGCAGGTATTCGAGTTGCTGGCGCGAGCGGCTGTACGAGACCAGCGCGTTCTCGGTTTCCTCGAGCGCGCGCAGCACGGTCTGTTCGTAGCGCGCGAGGCTGCCGTCCTGCATCGCCTTGGTCTGGTCGATGCGCGCCTTGACGCGGCCCAGATCGAACGCGGCCCAGGTGATGCCAGGGCCATAGCTCCAGGTTTCGCCGGCGGCGTGGCCGATGTCGTCGACACTGCCGGCCGCGAATCCGATTTCGCCGCGGAAACTCACGCGCGGAAACAGATCGGCCGTCGCCACGCCGACCTGCGCGGTCGAAGCCGCGAGCCGGCGTTCGGCCGCGCGAATGTCGGCGCGGCGGCGCAGCAGATCTTCCGGAGCGCCGATCGCGGTGAGCTTGGGCAGCTCGGGCAGCGCCCTGATCGGACGCAGCGTGTCCTGCAGCGCGTTCGGCTGCTGTCCGGTCAGCACCGACAGACGATGAATGGCGTTCTGCACGTTGGCGTCGAACTGCGGCAGTGCCGACAGCGTCGTCGACAGCTGGGCCTGCGCCCGCGCGACGTCGAATTCGGTGCCGCTGCCGGCGTCGAGCTGGGCCTTGGCGAGTTGCACGGTCTGCAGCTGGTTGTCGGCATTGCGCGCCGCCACCGCATGGCGCTCCTGCGCGCCGCGCAGTTCGAAGTAAGTGCGGGCCACTTCGGCGGCGACGCTGACCTGCGCATCGGCGAGCGTGGCTTCGAGCGCCTGCTCGGTGGCCTTGCTGGCCTGGTTCGCGCGGCGCACGCGGCCGAAGAAATCGAGTTCCCAGGTGGCGTCGAAACCGCCACTGTAGATCTCGTTCTCGCGCACGTCGCGGCCGAAGCCCGGCAGCTGCGCTTCGGGCAGCAGGCGATTGGTATAGCCCGCATCGGCCGTGATTGTCGGCAGGTAGTCGAACTTGGCTTCGCGGCGCAGCGCGCGCGCCTGGTTCAAGTTGGCGAGCGCGATGCGCAAGTCGTGGTTCGAGCGCAGCGACTGCTCGACGATCGCGGTGAGCTGCGCATCGTCGAACACAGTCCAGAACGCAACCACCGGCTTGGCTTGCTGGAACTCGTCGCTGCCGGAGACGTTGGCGAAGCTCGTCTGCGTCTGCGTGGCCGGGCGCTCGTAGTCGGGCCCGACCGCGCAGGCGGCGAGCAAAGCCGTGAGCAGCGGCGACAGTTTGAGTAGTGATGCAGTCTTCATGGTGAAACTCCCACTGGCCGCTCGCGCCTCATGAGGCGAGGCGCGGATAGTCGTTGTAGCCCTTGGCGCCACCGGCGTAGAGCGTGGTGAAGTCGACCGCGTTGAGCTCGGCACCGATTGCAAGGCGCTCGACGAGGTCGGGATTGGCGATGAAGGGCTTGCCGTAGACGATGGCGTCGGCGCGGCCGGCGACCACGTCTTCGTCACCGTCTGCACCGCCGTAGCCGCCGTTGCGCAGCAGCGGCACCGAGCCGAGCTTGGAGCGCGCGATGCGCGCGAGTTCGAGCTCCTCGGCTTTGCTGTGATCGTTGTGGCGCAGCTCGAAGAAGCCCGTGCCGCGCTTGGCGTACTGCTCGGCGACGTAGGCCACGAGCGCCTGCGGATCGGCATCGCTGATGTCGTTGTAGGCCACCAGCGGCGAAATGCGCACGCCGACGCGGCCGGCGCCGAACACGCCGATGACCGCATCGGTGATCTCGAGCAGCAGGCGCGCGCGGTTTTCGAGCGAGCCGCCGTATTCGTCAGTGCGATCGTTGACGCTGCTGCGCAGGAACTGGTCGATCAGATAACCGTGGGCGCCGTGAATCTGGATCGCGTCGAAGCCCGCGCGCCTGGCGTTTTCGGCGCCGGCCTTGAACTGCGCGACGATGCCCGGAATCTCGTCGGTGCGCAGCGCACGCGGATTGGCCTGCGGCACCGTGCCCTTGGGCGTGTGGATGCCGTCGTCGCGAATCGCGCGGTTGGTCGACGAGATCGATTCGGCACCATTGTTGAGAAATGGATGTGTCGCGCGGCCCGGATGCCAGATCTGCAGCGCGATGAGCCCGCCCTTGGCATGCACGGCGTCGGTCACGCGCTTCCAGCCGGCGACCTGCGCCTCGTTGTAGATGCCCGGATCGTCGCCGAAGGCCGAAGCGTCGGCCGAGACGCTCGTGCACTCGGTGATGATCAGGCCGGCGTCCGCGCGATCGGCGTAATGCTCGACCACCAGTGCGCCCGGCACGTGGCCCGGTTCGTTGCGCGTGCGCGTCATCGGCGACATCACGATGCGGTTGCGCAGGCTCAGATCACCGAGCTGCGTGGGCGTGTGGAGCTTGAGCGTCATGGGAATTCCTTTGATCTTTTTCGAAGTGGAAAGTGGATTTGGCTTGTGGCTGATCGTCGCGGCGAAACGGCCCTGCCGTTCCTCTCTCCCGCTTGCGGGAGAGAGTCCCTCGCGTCAGCGAGGGGAGAGAGGGGCTTTCGTCGCCGGCGAGAGCACCGCCAATCCCCTCTCCCGGTCCTGACGGACCACCCTCTCCCGCAAGCGGGAGAGGGGACTGCAAACGGCCGCTACCGTCTCACCAAGGCAATGTTTCACCGAGATGAGAGAAACTACCGTTCGGGCCATCACTGTCGATCAGCGCGAGATCGACACTGGTCTTGGCGCCGGTGGCGAGGTCGAGATCGCCGCCGCCCTTGTTCATGTCGGACTTCACGTAGCCCGGGTGGATCGCATTGACCTTGATGCTGGTTCCGGCGAGCTCATGCGCCAGATGCAGCGTGTACGCATTCAAGGCGCTCTTGGAGACGTTGTAGGCCGACAGGTTCTTGAAGGCATCGAGCGTTCCGGGCTGCGCGTGCATCGCCACCGAGCCGAGCAGGCTCGACACGTTAACGATGCGGCCGGCTTCGGACTTCCTGAGCAGCGGCAACAGCGCCTGCGTGGTTTCGATGACACCGAACAGATTGGTGTCGAACACCACGCGCCAGTCCGACACCGGCTGCTGCGAGGCGGTGCCCGGCTTGTCGCCGACAATGCCGGCGTTGTTGACGAGAATGTCGAGCCGGCCGTGCTTGCGACCGATTTCGTCGGCGGCCGCGATGATCGTATTGCGGTTCGACACGTCGAGCTCGACGGTCTCCACCGACAGGCCCTGCAATTGCAGCTGCATGGCCGCTTCGACGCCCTGGCCGCGACGGCGCGCGCCGATGATCACGTGCACGCCCTGCTGCGCGAGCTGGCGAGCGGTTTCGAAGCCGATGCTGCGATTGCCGCCGGTCACGAGTGCGATCTTCTGTTGCATGGTGTTTCTCCGATTGTTCAGTGGTGCGAGTCTTGCGCGTGCAAGTGCTCAGTGATGCGTCACGGCGTGCTCGGCCGTGTGATTCGTTGGGGTGATTTCGACCTCGAGCGCCTTCTTGCGCTCGCTCCAGCCGCGCATGGCGACGTAAAACAGCGGCGTGAAGAACAGGCCGAAGAAGGTCACGCCGATCATGCCGAAGAACACCGCGATGCCCATCGAGCGCTGGATCTCCGCGCCCGCACCGGTGGCGAGCACCAGCGGCAGCACGCCGAGGATGAAGGCGACGCTGGTCATGATGATCGGGCGCAGGCGCAGGCGGCAGGCTTCGAGCGCCGCTTCGATCACGCCCATGCCTTCGGCCTGTTTTTCGCGGGCGAACTCGACGATCAGGATCGAATTCTTCGCCGACAGACCGATCAGTACGAACAAGCCGATCTGCGTGAAGATGTTGATCTCCGAGTTCATCAGCAGGATGCCGAGCGAGGCCGACAGCAGGCACATCGGCACGATCAGGATCACCGCGAAGGGCAGGCGCAGACTTTCGTACTGCGCCGACAACACCAGGAACACCAGCAGCACGCAGAGCGGGAACACGTAGCCGAGCACGTCCTTCTGCACCTGCTGATAGGTGATCTCGGTCCAGTCGAAGCCCACGCCCGGCGGCAGCGTCTGCTCGGCGATCTGCGTCAGCGCGGCGACCGCCTGGCCCGAGCTGACGCCCGGTGCCGGAGCCGCGTTGATGTCGGCGGATGGATAACCGTTGTAGCGCTGCACCGTGGTCGCCCCGAAGCTCTCGCGCAGCTTGAGCACGCTGCCGAGCGGAACCATCTCGCCTGCGGCATTGCGCGTCTTGAGCAGCAGCGCATCCTGCGGGCGATCACGATACTGCTCGTCGGCCTGCGCGATCACGCGGAAGGTGCGGCCAAAGCTGTTGAAGTCGTTGATGTAGAACGAACCCAGATACGTCTGCAGCGTCTGGAACACATCACCGAGCCGGATGCCGAGCTGCTTGACCTGCACACGGTCGATGTCGGCGTAGAGCAGCGGTGCGTTGACGTCGTAGTTGCTGAACGCGTTCATGAGCTGCGGATTGCTGCGCACCTTGGCGAGCACTTCCTGCGTGAGCGCGTAGAGCTCCTGCTGGCTGCGATTGGTCTTGTCCTCGATCTGCAGCTTGACGCCACCGGCCGGACCGAAGCCCTGGATCGGCGGCGGCGGCACCATCAGCACCATCGCGCCGTCGATCACCGACAGCTTCTGGTTCAAGCTCGTCGCGATCGACTGCCCGGTGATCTTGCTGCCGCGTTCTTCGAACGGAGCGAGCGTCAAGAACACCACGGCCGCATTCGACGAGCGCGTGAAGCCGTTGACCGACAGGCCCGGGAACTGCACCGCGTGGATCACGCCGGGTTCTTTGAGCGCAATCTCGCCGACCTGCTTGGCGATGCGCTCGGTGCGCTCGATCGAGGCCGACGGCGGCAACTGCACGACGCCCACCAGATAGCCCTTGTCCTGCGCCGGAACGAAGCCGGTCGGCGCCGCCTTGAACGCACCGCCCGCGAACAGCACCAGGCCCGCGTAGACGACCAGGCCGATCACGCCGAAGCGCAGGATGCGGCGCACCGCGTTGGTGTAGCCGTTCCCGGTCGCATCGAAAGCGCGGTTGAACGGACGGAAGAACCAGCCGAGCGAGCCGTCGATGACGCGCTGCAGCGCATCGGGCCTGGCGTGGTGATCGCGCAGCAGCAGCGCGGCGAGCGCCGGCGACAAGGTCAGCGAGTTGATCGCCGAAATGACCGAGGCGAACGCGATGGTCAGCGCGAACTGGCGATAGAACAGGCCCGTGAAGCCGGGCACCAGTGCCGGCGGCACGAACACCGCGCAGAGCACCAGCGAGATCGCGATGATCGCGCCGCCCACTTCATCCATCGAACGGTGTGCAGCCGCGCGCGGCGCAAGCCCTTCGGCCACTCCGCGCTCGACGTTCTCGACCACCACGATCGCATCGTCGACGACGATGCCGACCGCGAGCACCAGCCCGAACAAGGTCAGCGTGTTGAGCGAGAAGCCGAAGAATTGCAAGGCCGCGAGCGTGCCGATGATCGACACCGGAACCGCGATGATCGGGATCAGCGCCGCGCGCCAGCGCTGCAAAAACAGCAGCACCACGAGCACGACCAGCAGCGTCGCCTCGACCAGCGTCTCCATCACCTTCTTGATCGAGTCGCTGACGAACACGGTCGGGTCGTAGACCACCGAATAATCGACGCCTTCCGGAAAGCTCTTCTTGAGCTCGGCCATGGTGGCGCGCACGTTCTTGGCGAGATCGAGCGCGTTCGCGCCGGGCTGCAGGAACACCGGCAGCGCCACGGCGGACTTGTTGTCGAGCAGACTGCGCAATGCATATTCGCCGGCGCCCATTTCGAGGCGCGCGACATCGCGCAGACGCGTGACCTGGCCGTCGCTGCCGGTCTTGAGCACGATGTCGCCGAACTCCTGCTCGTTGGTCAGGCGACCCTGCGTATTGATCGCGAGCTGGAATTCGACGTCGCTATGCATCGGTGCGCTGCCGACGCTGCCCGCGGCGACCTGCACGTTCTGCTCGCGCACCGCGCCGATGACGTCGCCGGTGGTCAGGTCGCGAGCGGCCATCTTCTGCGGGTCGAGCCACAGGCGCATGGCGTAGTCGCCGGCACCGAAGATGCGCACGTCGCCCGCACCGGGCAGGCGCGCGAGCACGTCGCGCACCTGGATCACCGCGTAGTTACGCAGGTACAAGCCGTCGTAGCGACCATCGGGCGAGAACAGATGCACGACCATCGTCAGGTCGGGTGAGCTCTTGCGCGTGGTGACGCCGAAGTTGCGAACTTCCTCGGGCAAGCGCGGCAAGGCCTGGGCGACGCGGTTCTGCACCTGCACCTGCGCGGTGTCGATGTCGGTGCCCTGGCGGAACACCACGGTGATCTGCAGCGTGCCGTCCTGCTGCGCCTGCGAGTTCATGTAGATCATGCCCTCGACGCCGATGATCTCCTGCTCGAGCGGCGACGACACGGTGTCGGCGATGACCTGCGGATTCGCGCCCGGATACTGCGCGGTGACGACGACGGTGGGCGGGCTGACTTCCGGGTACTCCGAAACCGGCAGCACGAACGCGGAAACCAGACCGGCGAGCAGGATCAGCACCGAGAGCACGCCGGCGAAAATCGGGCGCTCGATGAAGAAATGGGTGAGTCTCATGGGTTGCTCCCGCTGCTTTTCAGGACTTGGCCGGGGTTGAGTTGGAGGCCTGTGCCGGCTGAGCGGCTTGCTGCGGCGTGACCTTGGAACCCGGGTGTGCGCGCTGAAGGCCGCTCACGACCACCTGTTCGCCGGGCGCCAGGCCATCGCGGACCACGCGCTTGCCTTCGTGAATCCCGCCGAGCTGAACGGGGCGGTACTCGACGGTGCCGGCCTCGTCGACGACGAGCACGTAGCGCCGGTCCTGATCGGTCGCGATGGCCGCCTCGGGCACCAGCGTTGTCGAATAGCGCTCGCTGCCCGGAATGCGCACGCGGGCGAACAGGCCGGGCGTGAACTGGCGATCCGGATTCGCGAGCAGGGCGCGCACACGAATGGTGCCGGTGGCCGGGTCCAGGGCGTTGTCGAGGAAATTGAGCCGGCCCGTGTGCGGATAGCCGCTTTCGTTGGCGAGTCCGACGAACACCGCGCTATCGGCGCTGTCGCCGCCGACCTTGGGCCGAAAGTTCAGATAGCTCTGCTCGTCACCGTCGAAGGACACGTAGATCGGATCGAGCGAAACCACCGAAGTCAGCACGTTGCCGCCCGCGCTGACGTAGTTGCCTTCGGTGACCACGGCGCGTGACACGCGGCCGGCGATCGGCGAGATCACGCGGGTGAATTCCAGATTCAGGCGGGCCGCATCGACCGCGGCCCGCGCAGAACGCACATCGGCCTGCGACTGGCTGTGCTGGCTGACCCGCGAATCGTGCTCGCCCTGGCTGATCGCCTTCGAACTCAGCAGGCGCTCCGCGCGCTGGGATTCGCTGTCGGCGTAGACGGCCTGAGCCTGGATACGGGCCAGTTCGCCTTCGGCGCGATCGAGCGCGGCTTTGTAGGGACGCGGGTCGATCACGAACAGTACATCGCCCTTCTTGACCTCGGCGCCTTCGTGGAAGCGCACCGATTCGATATAACCCGACACGCGCGGCCGCAGTTCGACACGGTCGACAGCCTCGAAACGACCGGTAAATTCAGCCCAATCGGTAACGTCGCCCTGCTGCGCCTTGGCGACGGTGACGGACGGCGGAGGTGGTGGAGCGGGCTGGGATTCGGCGCGCTCGCACCCTGCCAGCAACGCGATCGAAAGCAACGGAACCGCAATGGCGGCGCCCTGGAAAACGCGGCGGGCGGTGTTGCGAAAGGAAATGCGGTGACTCATGACCAACCCCTTTTTCTTGGAACAGCGGTCCAAACTTCTTATTCGAACTTCGAGATGCCCCGCCCGGCCCACTTCACTAAAATCTCCGAGGTTCCTCATCCGGATGCCGCTTTACCAAGCGGCCAGATGAGCAGAGAATGCGCAGATGGGTGTTACCGGTCAGTAACGATGTGTGATAAGTTACTGACCGGTAACACCCACTGTCAAGAGGGTTTGGAAAATGAAACGCAACGAAGCGGCCACCGCCGACGTAGCCACGACCGACGCATCACGCGATACGCCGCGCAAGCCCTGCGTGCGCGACCGCATCTTCGATACCGCCTGCGACCTGTTCTACAAGCAGGGCATCCGCGGCGTCGGCGTCGATGCGATCGCCAACGAGGCCGGCACCAACAAGATGAGCTTCTACCGAAGCTTCTCGTCCAAGGACGAGCTCGTGGCCGAGTACCTGCGCGACTCCGAACGCGACTTCTGGCTCTGGTGGGATGGCGTCATGGTCGCCCACGAGGGCAATCCGCGCGCCCAGTGCGAGGCCCTGTTCGCCGCCAGCCCCTGCGACACCAACATGCGCGGCTGCCCGATGGCCAACGCGGCCGTCGAAATCCGCGAGGAAGACCATCCGGCGCTGATGGTCGTGCGCGTCCACAAGACCGAAATCCGGGCCCGCTTCCGCGCGCTCGCCCACCAGATGCAGGCGCACGACCCCGACGTACTCGGCGACGGCCTCATGCTGCTGATGAGCGGCAGCGTGCAATCGCGACTGATCTTTCCGTGCGACGGCGGACCGGCCGTGAACGCCGGGGCGGCGGCGCGCAGCCTGCTCGATGCGCACCTGAAGAAGTGCGTCTGATCGGCCGCTGGATGGGCTGACCGACGGCCGGGCCCGCTGCTTCGCATCCCAAGTACCCCACATTCATTCCATGAAAACAGAAGCCGCGGATTCGAAGACCCGCAAGCGCTCGCCGCTGCACCAGCTGGTGCACGTGAGCGGCAAGAACCTGCTGCGCTCGCTCTGGGCCTTCCAGGGCAAGCATTCGAAGATTCCGGTCAGCCCCTTCCTGTTCGCCGAAGACTTCCCGCAACTCGCCACGCTCGAGGCCAACTGGCGCGAGATTCGCCGCGAGCTCGACGAGGTGCTCAAGCGCCCGGACGACATCCCGGCCTTCCATGACCTGTCGCCGGACCAGTCCCGCATCTCCAAAGGCCGCCAGTGGACGACCTTCGCGTTCCTGATGCTCGGCGAGCGCATCGACTACAACCGCGAACGCTGCCCGCACACCGCGGCCGTGCTCGACGCACTGCCGGGCCTGCAGAACGCCTGGTTCTCGATCCTCGCGCCCGGCACCAAGATTCCACCGCATCGCGGCCCGACGCGCGCCCTCGTGCGCTGCCATCTGGCGCTCGAGGTGCCGAAGGATCGCGAGCGCTGCTGGATTCGCGTCGACGACCAGCGCTACAGCTGGACCGAAGGCAAGGCCGTGCTGTTCGACGATACCTACGAGCACGAAGTCCACAACGACACGCCGGATCGCCGCGTCGTGCTGTTCCTCGATTTCGACCGCCCGATGGACGCCGTCGGCACCGCCGCCAACCAGGCACTGCTGGGCCTGATCAAGCTGAGCCCCTACTTCAAGGCACCGATCAAGAACATCGCGCTGTGGAAAAAACCGATCGGCGAGCGCGTCGACCTCGACAACCTGGTCGGCTGAAACTCGAGGCCGGCCAAGCGCTTTGGCCGGTCAAGAACAACATCGCAGGACGGGAAAGCGGAGCGCCGTCGCCTTCGGAATAGGCGCCAGCGCCGCGCGCATGGTTTCACGCCCGGTTTCCCGGCCGCTCTCCCGCGCCACGATTCAATGTCAGTGCGTCCGCGCTCGAATCAAGCCGACGAACAGACCTTCCACCTGGAACAACTGCTGCCGCGGATCGAGACGGATCGGCGGATAGCTGTCCTGATCCGGATTCTCCGAGTACAGCACCACCACCTCGCGCTCGCGCTGCAGGCGCTTGAGCGTGAGCGTGGGCTCGCCCGTGAGCGGATCCTCGATACGCACGGCGACGATCTGCCCGCGCGCGGCTTCATAAGTGGCATGCAGGCCGACGAGGTCACCATCGAAGATGTTGGCGCTCACCATCGACTCGCCCTGCACGCGGCGGAAGTAATCGGCGCGCGGCCGGAACATGTCCGGATCGATGGTCAGGAAATCCTCGACGTTCTCGTCCGACAACACCGGCGAACCGGCTGCGATGCGGCCGACGATCGGCACGCGGTTGGCCGGCAGCGCGCTCAGCGGGCTGCGCAGCACGCGCAGGCCGCGCGCGGTGCCTTCGTTGAACTCGATGTAGCCCTTGCGGGCGAGCTGCAGCAGCTGATCGCGCGCGGCCGTGCGGCCCTTGAAGCCGAAGGCGAGCGCGAGCTCGGCCTGGGTCGGCGGGCGCCCCTGGCTTTCGATATGCCGCTGCAGGAATTCGAGAATCTGGGCCTGACGTTCGGTGAGGGCTTCCATGGGCACTCCGGGCTTGACTTCCGGCGACTGAACTAACAATAGTGCCTAACATTAATGTTAGAACCCATTCCTGTCCAGTGTCACAGATCGCCATGAAAACCGCTCCCTCGACCATCCGCGCTCCCCTCACTGCCCTGCTCTTTCTGGTCCTGCTCGCGTTCGGGCAACGCTCCTTCGCCGCCGACGCGGCGGTCGCATTCTCGCCGGGCATTGGCGATCTGACCGCCGAGGCGCTCGTGCTCGAAGGCATTCGCGATGCGCGCAATTCGATCGACGTCGCGGCCTACAGCTTCACTTCGCGCTCGATCGCCAAGGCGCTCGTCGAGGCGCGCAAGCGCGGCATCGATGTGCGCGTGGTGGCGGATCAGTCGAGCCGCAGCATCCAGTACAACGGCCCGCAGTCGCTCGCCAACGCCGGCATTCCGGTGCGCGTGAGCACGGTCTACGCGGTCATGCACGACAAGTTCATGGTGATCGACGGCGTGTCGATCCAGACCGGCAGCTTCAACTACACGCAGGCGGCGGCCGATCGCAACGCCGAGAACGTGCTCTACATCCGCAACCACGCTCCGCTCGCGCAGGAATACAAGAACGAATGGCTGCGCCTGTGGGACAACGCCGAGCCGCTGGTCGCCCATTACTGATCGATCGCTGATCGATACCGATCGCGTCGATCGACCTGCGCATACGAACCAGGCCCGCCATGTGCGGGCCTTTTCGTTGCGGCTACGTCCGAATCAAATGTCCGCGCCAGGCACCACGTGCCAGTACAGGGCGCTGACCAATGCAGCTCCGAGCGCCGCGCTGCGTGCTCCGTTCCAACCCGTTTCGGGACGCGGATCGTTGGCGTTGTCCTTGAACGGCAGCTCGAGCGTCAGCGCGAGACAGCGGTAGCGATAGCCGATGTACTTGGTCGCGAGCTTGAGCACTTCTTCGCGGAAGTGATTGCTCGGGTAACCGTGCTGGGTCTGGAAATCCGGGCTGGCGCGCAGGAAGCGCTGCAGGAAAGCCTTCTGCTCCGCGGCCTGCGCATCGTCGAAGGTCGGCAGGCCGCCGCAGCCGTCGACGAACACGTAGGGCAGCGCTTCGTCGCCATGCACGTCGAGAAAGAAATCGCAGCCGCTCTGCGCGATCGCCTCGCGCACCGCGAGCACTTCGGGGCTGCGCTCGGCGCTCGGATCCATCCACTCGCGATTGAGATTCGCGCCCACCGCGTTCGTGCGCAGGTTGCCGAGCGCGGCGCCATCCGGATTCATGTTCGGCACCACGTAGAAAACCGCGTGTTGCAACAGCTTGTGGCCGAGCGGATCGCCCGCGTGATCGCCGAGATTCAACAGGCGCTTGAGCAAACCTTCGACGAGCCATTCGGCCATGGTTTCGCCCGGATGCTGGCGCGCGATGATCCAAAGCTTGCGCTTGCCTTCGCCGGGCGTGCCGATGGTCAACAGATCGAGCGGACGGCCCTGCACCGAACGGCCGACTTCGCTGAGCTTCACGGCCGCATGCGTCTGCACCTGCGCCATGAAAGCCTGATGACGCGATTCCGAATACGGCTCGAAGTAGGCGATATGGACCGCATCGAACTTCGGCGTCAGCGAAAAACGCAGCTGCTGGCCGTCGTAACCCGCCGGCACGCGGTACCAGTGCTCGCCATCGTCGCTGACCGCGACGCTGTAGTGGCGCCAGCCGTCCGGGTACGCGCATTCGCCGGCATTCTCGAACGTGAAACTGCAGGCCTGTCCGCGCGCGCCGCTCAGGCGAAAATGAAACCACTGCGCGAACTCGGCCTGCGTATCGCGGCGAATGCGCAGCCGGATGTCGGCCGGGTCGGCGAGCGAGAGAACTTCGATGGCACCGCTATCGAAGCGGTCGCTGATGTGCAGGCGGGACGTCATGGGGTTTTCCGGAGTTCGATGAGTCGCACGAAGTCGGCGACGATGATCCAGTGTACCCGCAGCGCCTCAGAAGCTCGCGCGCGGCAGCGAGCGATGCAGCTGGTCGCACATGAGCGCGAGAAACGCCGCGAGCCCGAGATACAGCACCGCGTAGGTGAAGCGCGTCTCGGCGCTCGCGCTGCCGTAATAGGCCTTCGCCTCCTCGGTGGTCGAATCGTGGCGCAGCGCCTTCATGATCTGCGGCGCGGCGAGCACGGCCATCAGGATCAGCAGCGGCGACGGTCGATGGAAGAACAGCGCGATCAGCATCGGCACGCCAAGCAGCCAGATGCGTGGGGACAGCACCGCGGTGATGCGTCCCCCATCGAACGGCGACAGCGGAATCAGGTTGAACAGATTGAGCATGAAGCCCGCGTAGGCGACCGCGTAAAGCCACGGCGAATGCTGGTCGCGCGCGATCCAGTAGACACCGAGTGCGGCGAGCGAACCAATCAGCGGGCCGGCGAGGCCGATGTAGGCCTCGGTCTCGGCATCGCGCGGCATCTGCTTGAGCGCCACCCAGGCGCCGACGAACGGAATGAACGTCGGCAGGCCGACTTCGAGCCCCTTGCTGCGCGCGGCGAGGTAGTGCCCCATCTCGTGCGCGAACAGCAGCGCGACGATGCCGACCGCGTACGGCCAGCCGAACATCCAGCCATAGACGGCGACCGACAGCAGCATGCTGCCGCTGCTCAGCAACAGCTTGCCGAACTTGCCCGCAGTGAGCAGCAGCAACAGGCCTTTGATCACGTTCGCACTCGCAACGAAATCAGGGCGAATTCTTCTTGAAGAACTTGCGATAGATCGGCATGCCGATCGCCGCGAGGCCGACCAGAATCAGCTTGAAGAATTTGGCAAAGAAAGCCGCCGCCACCGCGAACAAGCCGGCTTTCTTGAGCAGCGCGCCACCGACGAGCGCGCCGATGCCGTAGGCCGCGATCTTGTCGGTCGAAGCCGAGAAATCCGCATAGCTGCGGCCCTGGTTGAACTCCACCGCGGCGAGCAGCTGGCGCGCGATCGGCTTCTCGGCTTCGATCGCCGCCTTGGAGGTAATGAAGTTCAGCGAGATGTAGCCTTCGCGTCCGAGCACATAGGTGTTGTAGTTGACGCCATCGTCGGCACTCGCCGCGGCGCCCTTGTCCTTGATGCCGACCGACCACACGAGTCGATGCGTCGCCGCGTCGTAGGCGGGCGACTCCACCCAACCGGTCACCTCGATCGGCTGCGCACCGTGCTGCTGGCGAAATTCGTTGCCGTGCTCGGTGCCCTTCTTGAGATTGTCGAGCAGCTCGTCCGCATTCCAGTTCTTGGCTTCCTCGTCTTCGATGTAACCGTCGCCGGTGTAATCGAGCGTGGCGAACCAGTGCTGCTCCTCGTCCGCGATCGGAAACACCAGGCCGATGAAGTCGTCGCCGGTCTGGTTGCCCATCATGTTCATGACCACGATGGATTGCTCGCGCGGAACGAAGCCGAAGCCCTCGGGCAGATGCAGCGTGGCTTCGCTCTTGAGCGGCACGTCACTCGGCCCGCGCTGCATGGCCATGTTGGCGGCCCGCCAGGCCGCCGCGGCGGGATCGGACTGCTGCGTCTGTTCCTGCGCCTGGGCGCAGCCGGCGAACACCAGCGCGACCACGGCGCAGGCCCGCACGAATTCACGAATCATCTGAAAACCCCCATTCGAAAAAAGCCACCGATATGCGCGGCCACGCGAGCATCACGCTTCCCCTTCGCGTGACGACCGCCTGAGTCACCCAAGCCGCGTAGCGAGTCTGCCTGCCGCAGACGAGCGCTCGCAAGGACGCAGCGCACATGACCACTGGGCGGCTCGCCGCGCACGCTGGATACGAACCGGGGTCTCGGCAGACTGGCGCTATGCTAGTGAAGGGGAACGTCCAAATAACGAATCTTCGGAAAGAGCCTTTTCACGGGGAAACAAAGATCGTGGCTCATCGTCGGATGACTAATCGCGGGCTCGTTCGAGCGCTGCTGCCGCTGGCGTTGCTGCTGCACGCGGCAAGCGCGGCCGCGGACTGGAGTTGCAGCAAGCGGCTGCCGAGCGGCGAATGTCTCGGGCCCGCCACACTGAGCGAAGGCGGCGAGCGTCTGAGCGGATTGCGAGCACTGATCGCTCCGCCGGAAGTGGTCTGGCTCGGCAAGCTCACGCGCACCGAAAATTCCGGCCTGCGCAGCGAATGCAGCTATGCGCCGAGCGGGCGCTGCGAAGGCCAGCTCACCACGTTCTTCCCGGATGGCAAGCGCAAGATCGAGTCGCTGCGCATCCAGTCGGGCATCGACGAATACGAAGGCATCTCGGTCACGATCCATCCCGACGGTCGCAAGCTCGAGTGCGTGGTCGACGCGACGGGCGCCTGCAACGGCGAAGCGGTGATGCGCCTGCCATCGAAAGAGATTCTGCACGGCATCCTGCGTACGCAGGGCTACGACATGCAGTGGGTCGGCACCGGCCGCTGGATTTTCGCCGGCGGTGAGATCAAGGACTGCGTACTCGGCCCGGAAGGCGAGTGTCGCGCGGGACCGGTGGTGTTCTGGAGCCGCGACGCCAAGCTCGTCGGCACGCTCGACGCCAACGGCGATCTGTCTGGCCCGATGACCACTTACGACCATCGCGGCCAGCAGAAATCCTGCGCCTCGGCGACGCCGACCGGATGCAAGGTCGCCGAGGTGGTCAGCGCCAAAGCGCCCGCGGGCGCAGCGGAAAAGCCGCGCCCGCGACAGTACGGTCCACAGCGCTCGCAGGAGATCATCGCCTCGCTCGGCAAGACCGCGAACGTGGTGATCGGACCGCCGCTCGACAGCGCCGAGATTCGCTATCAGTTCATGGCCTGCGGTGACGACATCCGCGTCGCGTACACGCTCGCGCGTGCGGCGAGCCGCACGGTGCCGCTCAAAGGACGGGTGTTCAATCGCGGCGCGCTGATCGGCTCGTTCGACGATCCACGCGCCGCCAAGTTCGAGGTGCCCCAGCTTTCGTGCAAGGGCGCACAAACGCGCACCGTCGGCTCGCTCAAGCAGCATCAGCAGGATCTGGTGCAATACACGTTTTCGGACGGCAGTGAAGCCTGGTCGATGGACGACCGGATCCGTCGCTTTCTGAATCAGCTCACGATCAAGGTGTTGCCGGTCGTGGGCCCGCAAATCACCGCGGCCGTCGCCCTGCCGATCGCGATTCCGATTCCGATCTCGTCTCCGCAGCCCGCAGCGGTCGCACCGGCTGTGGTGGCGGCGCTGCCTGTTCCGGCGGCACCTGCCACACCACCGAAACCGGCCGCGGTCCTTGCTCAGGTCGTTGCGCCCGGCCCCGCTGCGGTCGCGGCGACGCCATCGCGTGCTACACCTTCGATGTCCAGTGCCGCAACGGCGGCGACGCCATCGCCCACGCTGCTGCGCTTCGGCCAATGGACGAGCCTCAGCCCCGACCAGCCCATTGTTTACCGGGTCGCGAAGATCGCGCAGAACGGCGAGCTCGCGACACTGCGATATCAATTGCGCATCGATCACGGCGCGAGCACGGCCTGCCGGAAGGCGCAGTGCGAGGGCTATTGGATCGCGGCCTACAGCTTCGATCCGGACAGCCGCGCGAAGCGTTCGCGCAGCCTGTTGCTGCCCGCTACGTTCACCGGCATCTACGACTACCCCGACCTCATCAAGGTGTACTTCAAAAGCTTCTCCACGCATCGCGCGTTCTGGGACGGCGCGCGCGGCCTGCCGATGGTCGAGCCCTTGCGCAAGCCGGATCCCATCCTGATGCCGCTGTTGCAAGGCTGCGTCGATGCCAGGCTCGGCGCGACGAATCGAAGCAGCCGTTGCGCGGAGCTCGATCCGGCCAGAGTCGAAGTCGTCGGGCGCTGAGCCCTGGCACGCGGCGCTTCGCTAAGCCTGAGCCTCACCGCCCATCGCCGCGCAGCTGCTGGCGCAGCGGCGGCAGGCGTCGGCGCAATCTTGCATGTCGTCGATCGCGCCGCAGTCTTCGGCGCAGGCGGCGCAGACTTTCGCGCAGGCCGCGCAGACGTGTCGATGCTGCTCCAGGCCGCTGAGCATGAACTGCGCAGCAGTGCGGCACAGCACGGCGCAGTTGAGCATCAGGGCCAGATGCGGATAGCGCACATGCGCCCCTCCCTTCTCGAGGCAATGCGTGGTCGCCATGCGCCAGCAGATCTCGGCGCAGGCCGAGCAGGCGTCGATGCAGTCCTGCATCGACGAAGCTGAATGAAGCTGCGAATTGGATGTGGCCATGCGAATTCTCCGTGTCAGAGGGGACGGCGCTACCGCCGTCAATCCAACTCAGCAAACCACGGTCCTGCATCGCGTCCGCAATTGCGATGACCAACGGCGGGTACGGCGGTTGCGGTCATCCGGTTCTCTTCACATTTCCGGAGAATCCGCATGAAGGCCGTCGTATTCCGGGCATCGGGGACCTTCGCGTCGAAGACGTGCCCGAGCCCACCATCCAGCATCCCACCGACGCCATCGTGCGCCTGACCTCCTCGGCGATCTGCGGCACCGATCTGCACTTCGTGCGCGGAACCTGGCTCGAGACCGCAGGCTCGGCATCAGCAGCGCCGAGCGCAGGCAAAGCCGAGCCGACATCGACACCCCCGTGATCGCGGCGGGCGCCGATGCCTGGCAATCCGGCCGCGTGATCCAGTTCGCCGATCCGACCGGAGCGCAGCACCAGCACGTGCCCGCAGCGCAGCCGCCGGCCGAGCGGAACGCGACGTCGAGTGTGGGGCGCGAGCCTTGAAGTCCAGTCACTAAGCGATCGGCAACTTCCCGCAAGCCCGTTCGCGCAAAGCGCAGGTCGAGGCCTCGGTCTTCTGCAAGGCTGAGGCCTAGTCTCGATTGCCGCTTTCAGATCGGGCGCCGCAGGCATCGGCGGTGCAGTCGCCCGCTTCGGTCACATGAGATCCGGCTGCGGCCTGCCGCAGCGCGAGCACATCGACCGCCTCGGCGACGAGGCTTGCGATCTGCGCGCCGAGAAGCAAATCGCCGACCTGCCCGAAGTGCTCGTGCCGTATCCGGCCCTGCGCATCGATGAGGATCAAGGTTGGTGTGCCCTGCATGCCGTAGGCGCGCATGGTCTCCGGAATTCCGGTTGCGCGCGGCCGATCGACGCCGACCGGGAATCCGATTCGATACTCATGCAGAAACGCCGCAAGTGAAGTCGGCGTCATCGCAGCATGGTGTTCGAACACCGTATGCAGGCCGATCACCGCAACCTGCGCAGGCGAGAAAGTCTGATGCACCCGCTGAGCCTGGGGCAAGCCGTGGGACACGCATCCCGGACACAGCATCTGGAAGGCCTCCAGCACGATCACTTTTCCACGCAGGCTGGCGAGCGTCGGCGGCGTGCGTGCATTGAACCACTGGTCGACCTGCCACTCCGGCGCGTCTCGGTACGAACTCGACATGATGCTCTCCTTGTAAGAGCCGGCCGAATGGAACGACCGGCTCAGTGCTGACCACGGCCGTCGAAACTGGCCGCATCGACCACACCGGCACCGCCGAAGGGAACGCGGACTTCCGCGGTCTCTCCGGAAAACGCCGGATCCCAGTCCGTCTCGCATCAGCCCTGGACATCGCTACCGCGGCGGCGGCAACTTGAACTGCACGATATTCCAGCGGCTGACCTGCTCTTCCCACTCGTCGCCCTTGGCCGGCGTGATCGGCAAGGCCAGGTTGACCACGATCATTCGCTCGCCGGGAACAGCAGCCCTAGCGGAGAGTCGTCATCGGCGATACCCAGAAACTCGCCGGCACGCACGGCTTGTCTCCCGCTTTCGTCCAGGCCGACGACGACGTCGGCCTGGTTGGCCGCAATCCAGAACAGGCCGGCGTGATGGAGCAGGCCGTCGGCGCCCGGCAGGCTTTCCGCGACGATGCCGACGCGGCCCGACGGCAGCGGCATCTTCAGCAGGCGACCGTCGCCCGCAGCACGGCGGCCAGGAGGTCACCCTGTTCTCGGTCATCACCAATCTTTTGCACTTCGGCATGACCATCGTCGGCCTTCCATACAGTCATCAAGGGCAGATGAGTCTCGATGAAATCGTCGGCGGCAGCCCCTATGGGGCGACGACCATCGCAGGAGGACAGGGGCAACGCGCACCGAGCGCCATCGAGCTGGACGGCGCACGTCACCAGGGCCGCCTGATCGCAGAGACGGCAACCAAGCTCAAGCGGAACTGATCACCGCATGTCGTTCACGCCCATCCACTCGCCCCACGCTTCGACTGTCATGAACGGATCGCCAAGAGTCCATGCTTCTGTCAGGTCGTACGAAGTTCAGCCCAAACCGGCCAGTCCGCCTTTCCTATCAATTTGCCGTTCTCGTACCGAGCGACCAATCGGTATGGATGTTTCGCGGAGCTGTTGTCGTAGGCAATCCCCTCGTTGGCAATACGCAGCGCTTCCGCCACCAAGGGCCATAGTCGCGGGAAGCGCTCACGTTGCTTCTCGACCGGCACGTCATGCCCGCCATGAAGAACCCGCGCCTCGACGCGCCGCATCGACAGCGCCAAAGGCACCAGAATCACATGGACGATCACGAGAAAGCCCGCGCCCTGTGCCTGGCGGATCAGTTCGACCTTGGACGGATGTGAAAAGACGGTCTCGGCGATAAAGGATCGCCGCTGCACGATCATCTCGTCACGGCGTTGCTCGGCGATCTTTGCCGCCTCATAGGAGCGATCTCGGTCCGAGCCCGGCCAGAGTTGCCGCGCGATGACATCCGCGTTGATGAAGGGCAGCCCCGTGACGGGCCCCAGCACCTGTTCATAGAAAGTGGTCTTTCCTGATCCGTTGGGACCGGCGAGCAGATGCAGCAGCGGCACTATCGAGAGTTCCGCTTGGAGCGAACGCCTCCCGGATTACGGACGACTACGCCACCCTCTGCGTCCAGTTCGACGATTTCGCGGCCTTGTTCCGCCAACACTCGATCCAGGCGCAGGCCGGCACGAGCGGCGTCGATGCGCTCGGCCCAGTTCGCCCGAACGATGGCCTGCTCCTGGGTGCTGAGATCGTCGTAGCCGCCCCTGCCTTCGAGAACGGCTTGCACGGCGCTTACTGTGACGCCGGGGCTGCGCTCCAACTCCCTGCCGATGCGCGCCCAATGAGCAATCTGCTGCGAAAGGCTACGGCTCATACTTTTAGCGGTCGACTTCGCCGAAGCGGCAAGCTCCTGATCGAGGCGCATTGGGCTGTTGGGGGCGGGCATGGCAGACTCTGGGCACGTCGGTGTAGCAGAATGCTACATCACTTCAGCATCTGCTGGAGACCAGCCGCCCAATGCCATCAGAAGTCGATCCCCGATATCCGATCGCGCGATTCAGGGCATATGCATGTTGACGCGCGCCGGCGATTGACCATCCTGCGCGTTGAATGCTGGACCATAGGTGGCCGCCATTATCTGTATAGCTGTCAACGGTCTATGGGTCGCGCTGGTGCTCAAGCCCGGCCTCGCAATAGCATGCGTAACTGATCAATCCCGCACAAGCAGCAACAGTTCGGCTTCAGAACGCTAGGCCGGCGTTCCGTAGCTATACCGGCCTGGGCGGCCCAGGCTCTTGCCGTGGCTATGTCGACGCGAATCTCTCGAGCTGCGGCCGTCGGAGACTGGCCGTCTCTGATGCGGCGAACGAGTTCGTCACGAGCATGAGTCTCGATCCGCCGCACCCGATGAGGGACCATCGGGACAACTTCACGAGAGACGGGCTCTTCCAGATCCGTTTCAGCCACTACACTGCGGAACGCGGCCGCATCTGGGAACAGCCAGTCAATCAGCGTGATATAGCGAAGAGGATGAGTTCCGGTTCGCATCGGCCTCAGGAGACGCCCGAGTTGGGTTTCGGCGTCGCCGGTAGCGCTCGGCAGCGCAGCCATTTCGAGAAGGCCGGAGAAACTCTTCGCGTATTCCACGAAAGCAGGCGCCATCAGCTTTGTTCGCAGCTGGCCGCTGCTTGTCAACCATCCGCGGTCGGAAAGCTCTCTTAGCAGGACCTTCTGCAGACGACCTATCGGCAGCCAGCCATGCCCCTCTTCCGCACTGATAATCCCGACAGTCATAGCAGCAAGCGACCGCCAGCTTTTCAGCGTTGAGTCCGAAATATGACCTGACGCCGGACCTCCTAGTTGACCCGATGGAAGGATCCAATCAAAACGGGACACGCCGGTGGCCTTCAAAGCGCTTTCGAATAACGGCATGCCATGCTTCAAGCAAACCCAGACGCCCGGATACTGGTGTTCGAGCCGCCAATGAAACTGCCCAGTCCGTCTATCATCGACTATGCATTGCCTACAGGCCTTGAGTGGGTGGTGCGCGCGGAAGCGACTCGTCAGAAGACCGAGATTGAACTTCAGATGCGCCACAGACGGCGATCGCATGGCCGCGATTGCGTCTGCATACTGACCATGACCAATAAACGGTCTGAAGTAGCGGAGTAACGTTCGCTCTTCCGCTATGCGTTCCGGTTCGCCGAAAACTCCCCCGGTCCTCTGGCAAAAGCTGTCCAAGTAACTGGGAAAATCATGTTGCATTCCTGCCCGTCGGCCTCCGAACAGAAGCTGCGATGTCCGCGCAGAACTCGGCTGTCCCCAAAACGCATGCAGTCTGCCGCACAGACTGTAAAGAGTTTCAGTCGGAAGCCAATCCAACAGCGGCGGGAAGACCAAACCTAGGCCGCGAGTTTCGCTTCCCACTTGCCGAATTAGCTGCATCGTTTGCTCGGACGCCAGCGGATACGATCAAGAATCCATGCCAGTGTGAACCGCCCCGGGTTTTGAGGAGGCTCCTTCGCTGGAGAATGGAGCCAAGATGAGGAAGTCACCGAAGTTTTCCCCCGAGATGCGCGAGCGCGCGGTGCGCATGGTTCAAGAGCACCGCAGCGAGCATCCGTCGCAATG
>QFCS01001105.1_pt1 | contig 156194 bp, 147 predicted proteins | sample 3576561 | NCBI WGS metagenome assembly QFCS01 | reverse complement strand
CCGCACCGCGGCAGCGGCCGCGTGCCGGGTTTCGAGGGGGACCGGGTGCAGACGGTTGGCGAGCATCCGGGCGGCGGGCTTGAGTCTGCCGGGGGTCTCCCGCCTCGCCACGTCGAGAACGGCGGCTTCGTACAGGGCCCGCGCGTCGTCGTCGGTGATGGGGAGCCCGGCACCGACGATCACCGTCACGTGCCCCCGGGAGATCTCGCCCGCTTCCAGCGCGGTGTGGGTGGCGGGGAAGGATCCGACGAGGACGAACGCGTCGGACAACTGCCGCTGCACGGTGCGGTCGGAGGCCCGCCACACCGCCCCGATCTGCGCCGCGAGGGACCGGAGCGGAATGTCCCGCACCTCGACCAGGCCCGAGGCCGCGTCTTGGGTGTGGGTGAGGTCGACGGCCGCGGCCAGCAGCGCGGCTTCTCTCGCGTCGAGTGCGGCACGGTCGCGCCGTGTCACGGCGAGGGCGTCCAGCAGCGCCTCCACGTCGGCGGGGCCCTCGGCCGGGGCGGGTGCTGCGGGGTGTGTCATACCGTCTATTGTCCGCCGGGGGTCCGACATCGGCGGCGGGAAAGGGCCGGTCAGGGGTGGTTCCTGTGGATAACCCCGCGGGTGCCCCGCCTGGGGAGGAACCGGCGTTTCGTCTCGCTGCGCTCGCTCAACGACCGGGCGGTGCTGCGGGGGAAGGTGCGGCGTTTCGTCTCGCTTCGCTCGCTCAACGACCGGGGGAGGGTGCGGCGTTTCGTCTCGCTGAGCTCGCTCAACGACCGGGGGTGGCGCTTGGGGAGGAAGTGGCGTTTCGTCTCGCTGCGCTCGCTCAACGACCGGGGGAGGGTGCGGCGTTTCGTCTCGCTGCGCTCGCTCAACGACCGGAGGGGTGCGGCGTTTCGTCTCGCTTCGCTCGCTCAACGTCCGGGGAGGAAGCGGCGTTTCGTCTCGCTGAGCTCGCTCAACGACCGGGGGTCTCGCCTCGGCGCTCAGCCAGCGAGCGCGTGTTGAATCCGCGGCCACTCGGCATCCGCCCACTCGGTGACGATCTCGGCGCGTCGATCGACGTCGGCCGCGGGGAAGGCGATTCCCCGGGTGGGCACCGATGCGCCCAACTCCACGAGCAAGGGGCGCAGCGCCGTCTCCACGGCGAGGGAGTGCGCCGGACCGCCCACGGTCAGTAGCGGCACGGCGGTCACCGACTGAAGCGAACCCGTCGCGAACCGATCGAGGAACGCCTTCAACAGTCCCGTATAGGTCGCCTTGTAGGTCGGGCTCGCGACGATCACGACATCGGCCGCGAGTACGCGGTCGCGTGCCTCGTCGACGGGGGCGCTCGGATGCCGGAACACCTCGCCCGCGATGTCTGCAAGTTCGATCGTGCCCTCGACGGTGGCCCCCGAACGGGTCGCCAGCTCGGCAGCTACCGTCTCGGCCACCGCACGGGTGCGCGAACCCGCCTGCGGGTTGCCCACGAGGACGACGATCGAGCTCACGCGAGCCCGCCGCTCGGGCGGAGCACCCCGATGCGGGCCAGGCCGAGGTACAGCTGGCATCCCAGGCACAACCCGAACGCGGCGTTGAGGAAGGCCGCGGCGAACGCGGCGCCGCCCGCGATCGGCAGCGCCCACGGCACCCCGATCAGGTGCAGGAGCAGCCCGACCGAGACGACCACCAGCCCCACCGCCTGCGCGAACCGCGGCGGTCGCGGGTCTTCCAGATCCGTCGGCGGCGCCAGGCGGGGGCGGATCAGCGTTCGGAACAGCACCGACCACGGCGAGGTGGTCGGTGACACCACCCCCCACACGAACAGTGCGGCGACGACCGCGAGCACGAGGAATCCCGGGTCGGTGACCCGCTCGACGAGGCTCGAACCCGGCCGTGTCGCGGAGCCGAGCAGGGCCAGGAACGTGCCGACCAGGAGCAGAATGCTCGTGATCGAGGCGGCAAAGCGCGGCCCGCGCGGGTCGATCACGGCCGGGCGGGCGCCGGAGGTGTCGGATGCCATGCCGGAACCATAGACGCTGGGCTGCGCCTCAGGTGCGCGCTCCGTCACACGGCGACATGCACCGACCTCCGCACTCGGCCACTCGGTCGCTCGGCCGCTCCGCGACTCGGCCGCTCGGCGAGGGCACGTGCTCTCATCGAGCGCACACCGTCACTGCGTTCGCACCGTATGCGCTCGCCCGGAGCATGTGTTCTCGCCCGGGGGCGGAGGGGGACCCGGGGGCGGAGGGGGACCCGGGGGCGGAGGGGGACCGGGGGGTGGAGGGGACCGGGGGTGGAGGGGACCGAGGGGCGGGGATGCCGGGCGACTTGCCCGCGCCGCGCCGCGCGGTTACGGTGGACCCGTGCCCCTGACCTGTCGCTGTTGTCGCTGAGCGCTCACGCGCGCCTCCGACGACCGACAGCCGCCGCGCCTTCCTGCGCGGCCCCACACCAGGAACCTCTCATGCGCTACGCATCGCACATCGCCGACCTCGTGGGCAACACTCCCCTCGTCAAGCTCCACAGCGTGACCGGCGACATCGCCGCAACGGTGCTCGCGAAGGTCGAGTACTTCAATCCCGGCAGCTCCGCCAAGGACCGCATCGCCTCCCGCATCATCGATGCCGCCGAACGCGACGGCCTGCTCCGCCCGGGCGGCACGATCGTCGAACCGACGAGCGGAAACACCGGCGTCGGCCTGGCGCTGGTGGCCCTGCAGCGCGGCTACCGCATGATCTTCGTGGTGCCCGACAAGTTCGCGGGCGAGAAGGTCGCCGTCCTCACGGCCTACGGGGCCGAGATCGTGATGACGCCCACGAGTGTGCCGCCCGAGCATCCCGACTCCTACTACAGCGTCTCCGACCGGCTCGCCCGCGAGATCCCCGGCGCCTTCAAGCCGAACCAGTTCGCGAACCTCAACGGCCCGCGCAGCCACTACGAGACCACTGGCCCCGAGATCTGGCGCGACACCGACGGCCGCATCACCCACCTGGTGGCCGGCATCGGCACCGGTGGCACCATCAGCGGTACCGGACGTTTCCTCAAGGAGGCCTCGTCGGGCGAGGTCGTGGTCGTGGGCGCCGACCCGGAGGGTTCGATCTACTCCGGCGGCCCGATCCACGGCTACGCGGTGGAGGGGGTGGGCGAGGACTTCTGGCCGGCCACCTTCGATCCCGCCGTCGTCGACCGCTACGAGCGCGTCAGCGATGCCGAGTCGTTCGCGATGACGCGCCGCCTCGCCCGCGAGGAAGGCCTGCTCGTGGGCGGTTCGTCGGGCATGGCCGTCGTCGCCGCGCTCCGGGTGGCACAGACTCTCCCCGCGGATGCCGTCGTGGTCGTGGTGCTGCCCGATCACGGCCGTGGGTATCTCAGCAAGATCTTCGACGACGAGTGGCTGCGCGAGCGCGGTCACGGCGCGATCGCCACGGCATCCCGTGCCGCCGACCCCACCCCGAACACCAGCCCCACCCCGAACACCGACCCCACCCCGAACACCGACCCCACCCCGAACATCGACCCCACCGGGAGCCTCGCATGACCGCCTCAGACGCCGCACGCGGCTTCGCCAGCCTCGCCGTCCACGCCGGGCAGGAGTTCGACCCGACCACCGGCGCAGTCATCCCGCCCGTGCACTTCTCCACGACGTTCGCGCAGGACGGCATCGGAGGTCTGCGCGGTGGCTATGAGTACGGTCGCAGCGGCAATCCCACCCGCACCGCACTGCAGGTGCAACTGGCCGCGATCGAGGGCGGCACCCACGCGTTCTCGTTCGCGTCGGGTCTCGCCGCCGAGGACGCGCTCCTTCGCGCGGTGCTCCAGCCCGGCGACGAGGTGCTGCTGGGCAGCGACGTGTACGGGGGCACGCACCGGCTCATCTCCCGCATCCTCGGTCCGTGGGGAGTGAAGCTGCGGGTCGTCGACATGAGCGACCCGGATGCCGTGCGCGCCGCCGTCGCCGAACGCCCACCCCGCATCCTGTGGGTGGAGACCCCGTCGAACCCGCTCCTGAAGATCACCGACATCGAGGGGCTCGCCCGCATCGGTCACGAGGCCGGTTCGCTGGTGGTCGTCGACAACACCTTCGCCACGCCTGCCCTCCAGCAACCGCTGGCGCTGGGGGCGGATGTCGTCGTGCACTCGACGACGAAGTACCTGGGCGGACACTCCGACGTCGTCGGCGGCGCACTCGTGATGCGCGACGACACCGTCGCCGAGAAGGTCGGCTTCCTCCAGTTCGCCGCCGGGGCGGTGTCGGGGCCGCTCGATGCCTGGCTCACCACCCGGGGCATCAAAACGCTCGCCGTGCGCATGCAGCGCCACAGCGAGAACGCCGCTGCCGTCGCATCGTTCCTCGCGGGCAGCGAACGCGTCGCCCGTGTGTACTACCCGGGCCTCGCCTCGCACGCTGGCCACGACGTCGCCGCACGGCAGATGAGCGGCTTCGGTGGCATCGTGTCCGTGGCGCTGGAGTCCGGCGAGGCGGCCCGGCGCTTCGCGGAGTCGACGCGGCTGTTCCAACTGGCCGAGTCGTTGGGCGGTGTCGAGTCGCTCGTGAACTATCCGGATGCCATGACCCACGCCTCGGTGCGCGGAAGCGACGCCGCCGTGCCGGTAGAGGTCGTGCGCCTGTCGGTGGGCATCGAAGACGAGGGCGACCTGCTGGCCGACCTCGATCAGGCACTGCGGTCCTGACGGAGCGCGGGTGGCCCTCGCCGGCGGCGTCGGACGCCCCCGGTAGCGTGGAGTCATGACCGAACCTGCACGCTGGGCCATTCTCGGGGCGGGCGCGATCGCCACCGACTTCGCCGACGCACTCCGCGACGCCGACCTGGGTGTGCTCCACGCCGTCGGAGCGCGAGACGCGGCGCGGGCGCGGTCGTTCGCCGAGCGCTACAGCGCGCCGGTCGCCGCGACCTACGACGAGGTGTTGGCACGCGACGACATCGACGCCGTCTACATCGCCACCGTCCACCCCACGCATCTCGACCTCGCCCACGCCGCGCTCGATGCCGGCGCCGCGGTGCTGTGCGAGAAGCCGCTGACGGTGCGCGCCGCGGACACCGACGCCGTGATCGCGCATGCCGACCGTGTCGGTCTTCCGCTGGTCGAGGCCTACAAGTACCGCTTCGGACCCTTCGCCGACCGGCTGCGCGAGATCGTCGGCAGCGGCAGACTCGGCCGCATCGTCGAGATCGAGTCGTCGCTCGGATTCGCGGCCGCATCCCGCTCCGGTCGCCTGTTCGACGCGGCGACCGCGGGAGGCGCGATCCTCGACGTCGGCTGCTATCCGGTGTCGTTCGCCGTGGGCGTTGCGGCGGCGGCCGGTGTCGACCTCGGACGCGCGTCGGTGGCGCAGGCGTCGGGGTCGATCGGCCCCACCGGCGTCGACGAGACGGCCACCGCGGTGCTCGACCTCGGCGGTGTCACCGCGCGGCTGCGCACCTCGATCGTCGAGGAGACGCCCCGGGCGAGTCGCATCGTCGGCACCGAGGCCACCCTCGAGATCGACAACGCGTGGGGCAGCCGCAGCCGCAGCACCGACTCGGCGGTGCTCGTCGACGGCACGGGGCGGCACCCGTTCACCGTCGACACCGTTCAGCCGATGGCCGCCGAGGCGGATGCCGTGATCGCGGCGCTCCGTGAGCGACGCACCCAGGCGCCCGAGATCCCGTGGAGCCAGTCACAGACCATCGCCGGGTTGCTCGACGGCTGGCTCGACGCTCTGCGCTGAGCCTCTGGCCGACGGCCACCCGTCGACTGTCGTCAGCGACGGCGGCGCCACCACCGTCGTGCTCGGGATGACGTGGCATCCCGGTCGGGTGCGACGGACTGCGCGGCCAGACGCTGCGCCCGTCGAGCGTGCCACCCGGCGACCTCGGCATCGGGGTCGCGCGTGGGGGTCACCACCGGCGGGCCGCCCTGGAGCTGTCGCCGCGCCTCGATCACCCGACGGTTGAAGTCCTCGACGTACTCGCGTACGTCGTGCTCGCGGGTGAGGGCGTCGAGGCGAGTCTCGAACTCGCTGTCCTCGACGCGCAGTTGCAGCGCGGGCGGGCCGAGCCCGGTGAGCTTCTCGGTCTGGATCCTCCGCCGGATCCACCAGTCAGGGTCGTGGTGGTCGCCCAGCCCCTCCAGGGGCTTGCCGTAGCCGGGCAGATCGTCGAAGTCGCCACGGCGGATCGCCTGCTGGATGGAGGCCTCGACGTAGAGGGCCCGCTCCTCGGGAGTGGTACCGGGCGAGGACGCGGTGCCTTCGGCGGGGGAGGAATCGGCGGGCTCGATCTCCGGCTCGTCGGCGAAACCGTGTCCACGCGCGGCTTTGTCCACGCGGTAGCGGGCGGCATTCAGCCGGGGGTCGTCGGCCATGCATCCAGCGTACGGTGGCGTCGCGTCTCGGTCGAGGCGTGGCATTTCGTCTCGCTGCGCTCGCTCGACGACCGGGGGCGTCGGGGTGGTGCGTGGGCGGAGGCGTGGCGTTTCGTCTCGCTGCGCTCGCTCGACGACCGGGGGGCGTTCGGTCGTTGAGCGAGGAGCGGAGCGACGAGACGAAACGCATCCCGGCATCCATACCGGGCATGTATATACTCGGAATGCACATACTCGGTATGCACCTGATCGGAGTCGCCCATGTCGGTACGTCAGAGCCTGCTCGCCATCCTCGACCAGGGGCCGTGCTACGGCTACCAGCTGCGGGCCGAGTTCGATCGCCGCACCGGCTCGACCTGGCCGCTCAACGTCGGGCAGATCTACAACACGCTCGACCGGCTCGAGCGCGACGGGCTCGTCGAGAAGGGTGAGGTCGATGAGCAGGGGCACGTGTACTGGCAGATCACCGAGGCCGGGTCGACCGACGTACGCACGTGGCTCACCTCGCCGGTCGAACGCACGCAGGGAACACGCGACGAACTCGCCATCAAGCTCGCGGTAGCATCCACGCTCCCGGGCGTCGATGTGACCGAGGTCATCCAGACGCAGCGTCACGCATCGCTGAAGCAGCTTCAGACGCTCAACCGTGCGAAGTACGCCGGGGCCAACCCCGACGGCCCCGAGGAGCTGGCCTGGTCGCTGGTGGTCGACTCGATGATCTTCGCGGCCGAAGCCGAGGTGCGTTGGCTCGATCACACGGAGCAGCGGCTGGCCCTGCACCCGCAGCACGCCATGAGCCTGTCGACCGACAGGCCCAAGCGTGGCCGTCCGGCGCGCTCCGAGGCCGAGAAGGCGCAGGCAGACGCGTGACCGCGGTGCTGCAGCTCGTCGGGGTCACCCAGCAGTACGGCGAGGGCGCAACGAGCGTCTCGGCGTTGTCGGGTGTGGACCTGTCGGTGGAGCAGGGCGAGCTCGTGGCCATCATGGGGGCGTCCGGTTCGGGCAAGTCGACGTTGCTGTCGATCGCCGGGGGCCTCCAGAAGCCGACGACCGGCGAGGTGATCGTCGAAGGCAGCTACCTGTCGACGGCATCCCCGCGCGAACTGGCTCAGCTGCGCCGGCGCTCCCTGGGGTTCGTGTTCCAGGACTTCAATCTCATCCCGACCCTCACGGCTCTCGAGAACGTGACGCTGCCCCTGGAGCTCGACGGCTTCCGAGCCCGGGTGGCCCACCGTGCGGGTCGGGATGCTCTTTCGTCGGTTGGCCTCGACGCCAAGTTCGACTCCTATCCCGACGACCTCTCCGGGGGTCAGCAGCAGCGGGTCGCGATCGCCCGTGCCGTGGTGGGCGGGCGCCGACTGATCCTCGCCGACGAGCCCACCGGAGCGCTCGACTCCGTCACTGGCGAGGCGGTCATGAAGATGCTGCGCAGCCGCGTCGACCAGGGCGCGGCCGGCATCCTCGTCACCCACGAGGCGCGTCACGCGGCCTGGGCCGACCGCATCGTGTTCCTGCGCGATGGGCGCATCGTCGACCAGTCGCAACGCGAGGGCGCCGACACCCTGCTGGCCGGTGCTCGATGAGCGACCATAACTCAGGCAGAAGCCGCCGTCGCGGCACTCAGGAGCCGGAATCCGGCCGTTCTGCAGGAGTTGTGAGCCCACAGCGCGCGCGTCCGGGCAGGTCGACTGACCGTCGCGGCGGGAGATCCGGCGCGCGCGGGGTGCATGGCGAGCGCGGCCAGACATCGCGCACCGTCCGGTGGCGGGTGGCGGCGCGGCTCGCGCGGCGCCAGGTGCGGCGCACGTGGGTATCGAGCGCGCTGATCGTGACACTCATCGTGCTGCCGATCACGGCGATGGCCGCCGTCGCGGTGTACGTCAACAGCATGATCGCCACGCCGGAAGAGCGGGTGACGGCCCAGCTCGGCCAGATGCAGGGGTGGGTGCAGCCCTACGGCGTCGCGGACGCCGGCATGTGGCAGGTGCCCGACGACCCGAACTACATCGGGTACCCGAACGACGAGGCGGGTTCCGTCGAGCAGCCTCCGGGCGAGGTGCCCGCCGATCCGTTGGCCGCCCTGCCACCGGGAACCGAGACGGTCAAGCTCTCGTCGGGTCAGACCCGCATCACCACGGTCGGGGGAGTCGCCGCCGTGATGGCCTGGGGCGGGCCGGTCTGGGATCCGCGGTTCGAGGGGCGCTTCTCGCTCATCGACGGGCGAGCCCCGACCAGCGCCGACGAGGTTCTCGTCACCCCCGCCACGCTCGAACGCATCGACTCGTCGATCGGCGGCACGCTCGCCTCGGCCGACGGCGACGACACCTACCGGATCACGGGGACGTTCCGAGCAGCGTGGGTCGGTGCGGGTGATGCCGCGGTCGCGTTCTTCGACGCTGATCGCTTCGCGTCGGCCGAAAACACGAAGTGGTACCTACCGGAGCTGTCGCTGACGTGGGAGGACGTGCAGGAGCTCAACGCGCAGGGCGTCGTGGCCTACGCGCGGGATGTCGTGCTCGATCCGCCGCCGTTCACCTTCCCCGACGGCTGGGAGTACGTCGACGCCAACACGCAGCGGATGAACAACATGCTCGCGATGGCCGCTGCGCTCGCGGCGGGAGGCGTCGCCGCCGGCTACATGGTGGTCATGCTCGCCGGCGCGGCGTTCGCTGTCAGCGCCCGACGCCAGCAGCGCGCCCTGGCGATCGCCGCGAGCGTCGGTGCGGACGCGCGCGACCTGCGCCGCACCGTCGTGCTGCAGGGCACCGTCCTGGGCCTCGTCGCCGGAGCGATCGGCACCGTGCTCGGGGTCGGCATCGGTCTGCTCGTGGTGCACCTGTCCGACGACGGTTCGCGCACGCTGTTCTGGGGACTGCATGTGCCGTGGGAGATGCTCATCGGCATCGCCGTGTTCGCCGCGATCGTGGGGACGGTCTCGGCTCTCGTGCCGGCGCGGGGCGTCGCCCGCACCGACACCATCAGCGCGTTGCGCGGCGCTCGCCGACCCGTGTCGGTGACCGCCGCGCGGCCGCTGTGGGGGTCGCTGCTGGTGCTGATCGGCGTCGGCGTCACGATCGTGTGCGGTGTGGCCGCTGCGGCGATCGCCGTCAACGAGCAGATCGCGTGGGATTCACCGCTGCGGTGGATGCCGGTGATCGGCATCATCGGCGGGCCGATCCTCGCCCAGCTCGGCATCCTGCTGTCGGGTCGGTGGCTGCTGTGGCTCGCCTCGCTCGTGCTGGCCAAGGTCGGCATCGCTGCACGGATGGCCTCGCGTGACGCGCTCGCCAACGGTGCGCGCACCGTGCCGGCGTTCGCGGCCATCGCGGCGACGGTGTTCGTCGGCGTCTTCGCGGTGGGTCTGGGGACGATGACGGTGGCGCAGGGCGCCCGTGCCTACGCGTACGCAGCGCCGGTGGGCACCGCTCAGGTCTACTTCTACGAGAGCGGCCCCGAGCTGCTGACCGCTGAGCAGGCCGCCGCCGCCGCCGAGGCAGCCGTGAGCGTGCTGGGCCAGATCGGCGTCGATGCCTCGGCAGTGGTGTCGCGTCAGGTGACGAAGTGGGAGTACGAGACGGTGTCCGACATCGATCCGGCGCTGACGCGCGCGGTCGCGGTGACGCCGGAGAAGGCACTGATCGACCCCAACACGCGAGGCTGGTCGGGGGGAGCCGAGCTCACCGACCCGCAGAACAACCTCAGCATCGTGCCTGCCGAGGGCATCGAGGCGGCGACCGGCATCCGCCTGACGGAGGCTCAGCTCACCGCCTACCGTGCGGGGTCGGCGCTCGTGCTCGATTCCGACCTCGTCGTCGACGGCGAGATCGACGTGTCGGCGTGGACCGAGCGGGAGTGGATGTTCGGCGGTGCACCGAGCAACATCTTCCGCGCCCAGGCAGGCGAGAAACCGGTCGCCGACCCGCAGTGGACGCGGAGCCTGCCGGCGATCGTCGCCGCTCAACCCGAGCAGACCATGGCGGTCATCCTCGCACCCGAGACGGCCGCCGACCTCGGGATGACGGTGCAGCCTCGGATGGTGTTCGGAACCTTCGCCTCCGAGCCCACCACCGAGCAGCGCGACCGACTGTATGCGCTGACCGAGGCGGAGAGCAGCGACACCTACACCCTGTCGGGCTGGATCGAGACCGGGCCGCCGTCCGCTCTCACCTGGCTCGTGCCGCTGATGGCCGCCGTCGCCGTGCTCGTGCTGGGAGCGAGCGGCGTCGCCCTCGGTCTCGCGCGGTTCGAGCGGCGCCCCGATGACGCGACCCTCTCGGCGGTGGGGGGAACGACGGCGCTCCGGCGTCGGATCGGATTCTGGCAGGGGCTGCTGATCGCCGGATTCGGTACCGCGGCGGGGGCCGCCGCCGGCATCCTTCCGCCGATCGGGTTCTGGCTGCAGTCGCAGACGTCGTGGCAGGGGGCGATGGATCTGGCCGACATCCCCTGGGTGACCCTCGCGGTCTTCGCGGTGGCCCTCCCGCTGGCGATCGCGACGGTGAACTGGCTCGTGCCTCCGCGGCGGCCCGACCTCACCCGCCGCACCGCCATCGCGTAGGCCATCAGCGGATGGCGGCGTAACGTCGGAGCATGACGTCGGAACACCTCATCGATCCTGCCGAGCTCGCCGATCTGCTGGGCACGGAGCGCCCGCCCGTCGTGCTCGACGTGCGGTGGCGGCTGGACGCACCCGACGGTCGGGCCGCCTACGCCCAGGGGCACATCCCGTCGGCGCAGTACGTGAGCCTCGACGACGACCTCGCCGCCCACGGGCTGCCCACCGACGGCCGCCACCCGCTCCCGGATGCCGACGCGTTCGCCGGGGCGGTGCGGAGCTGGGGCGTCGACGACGGCGACACCGTGGTGGTCTACGACGACGGGATGTCGTACGGCGCTGCCCGCGCCTGGTGGATGCTGCGCGACGCCGGTGTCGCGGCGCGCGTGCTCGACGGGGGGCTCGCCGCGTGGCGGGCGGCGGGGCTCGCCCTGGAGGCCGGCGACGTCGCACCGCCTCGTGCGGGCACGGTGACCCTGCGCCCGGGCCGGCTCCGGCAGCTGTCGATGGACGATGCGGCCGTCCAGCCCGGTCGCGGCCTGCTGCTCGACGTGCGCGCGCCCGAGCGCTACCGCGGTGAGGTCGAGCCGATGGATCCGCGGGCCGGGCACATCCCCGGGGCCCTCAACGCACCCACCGCCGACAGCATCGGTGCCGACGGTCGGCTGCGGGATGCCGCAGAGTTGCGTGAGCGGTTCGCGGCGCTCGTGGAGGAGACCGGCGCCGACCCGTCGCAGCCGGTCGGGGTGTACTGCGGGTCGGGCATCTCGGCAGCCCACGCCGCCCTCGCTCTCACGGTGGCAGGCTTCACGCCCGCGCTGTACGCCGGTTCGTGGAGTCAGTGGTCGAACCACCCCGACCGTCCGGTCGCCACCGGCTGAACACCGCGTTCGCGCGCCCGGCGAGGGTGAGCGGGGGCAGACTGGGGGCATGCGATCCGCCACCATGTACGCGCCCGGCGATGTCCGGGTGATCGATGCCCCCGACCCGCAGATCGAGCAGCCCACCGATGCGGTGCTGCGCACGGTCGTGGCGTGCGTCTGCGGCAGCGACCTGCACCCGTATCACTCGATGACGCCCGCGCCGGAGGGTCGGGCGATGGGCCACGAGATGATCGGCGTGGTCGAGGAGGTCGGCGCCGAGGTGGCGACCGTGCGCCCCGGCGACGTCGTGATCGTGCCGTTCGTGTGGTCGTGCGGGGTGTGCGACTTCTGCCGCGCGGGACTGCAGACCTCGTGCCGGATCGGTGGCCTGGCACACGCGCCGCACACCGGTGGCGCACAGGCCACCTTCCGCCGCGCTCCGCTGGCCGACGGCACGCTGTACCGCATCGACGTCGACGAGCACGACGATCGGATGCCGGGGCTGCTGACCCTCAGCGACGTCTACGGCACGGGCTGGCACGCCGCTGTCACCGGCGGGGTCTGTCCAGAGACCACGGTCACCGTGATCGGTGACGGTGCGGTGGGGCTCCTCGCGGTGCTGTCGGCCCGTCGGCTCGGCGCCGAACGGATCATCCTGATGGGCCGCCACGAGGCGCGCACCGACCTCGGGCGTCGCTATGGCGCCACGGACGTGGTGGCCGAGCGCGGTGAGGCCGGGGTGGATGCCGTGAGGTCGCTCACCGGAGGCGATGGCACCCACGTGGTGATCGACGCGGTCGGACACCTGCCCGCGTTCGAGCAGGCCATGGGCGTCGTGCGCGACGGCGGCCGGATCAGTCGCGTCGGCGTGCCCCAGTACGCGGAGGGCCCCATCGGCCGCGACCAGTTCGCGCGCAACGTCACGGTCACCGGCGGCGTCGCTCCGGTGCGGGCGTACATCGACGAGCTGCTCCCCGGCATCCTCGACGGGTCGGTGGATGCCGGTGCGGTCTTCGACACCGAGCTGCCGCTCGACGAGGCTGCCGAGGCGTACCGGCGCATGGACGCCCGTGAGTCGCTCAAGGTGCTCCTGCGCCCCTGACCCGGGCGCGGTCGCGGTCAGACCTCGTCGCGCCAGGAGTGGCTCGGGCGGTAGCCCAGCAGGCGCTGCGCCTTCGCCGTGGAGAACAGGGACTCGTGCTCGCCCAGGTCGCCGCGCACCGGCACGCCGGGGAACACGTCCTCGACCAGGTCGGCGTTGGATCTGCTCATCACCGTGTCGGCCGCCGCGATGAGGAAGTGGTCGAAACCGGCGGGTGCGACCTCCAGCGCGCGCAGGACCGCCTGGGCGCCGTCACGCGCGTCGATGTAGCTCCAGAGGTTCCATTTGCGCAGCGTCGGGTCGGCGTCGAACGACGGGAACTCGGCGTAGTCGTCCGGCACCATCACGTTCGAGAAGCGCAGGGCGGTGATCGAGACCTCCGGATGCCAGCGCACCAGCTCGACGGCCATCGTCTCCTCGAGGTGCTTGACGAGCGAGTACACCGACTCGGGCCGGGCGGCGTAGTCCTCGTCGACCGGGATATAGGGCGGCGGCACATCGAAGGGGAGCCCCTGCACCGTCTCGCTCGACGCGTAGACGATCTTCGTCATCCCCAACCGGATCGCCGCCCAGAACACGTGGAACGTGCTGAGGATGTTGTTGCGGAACGTCTCCACGTCGGGGCGGATGCCGGGCGCGGGGATGGCGGCCAGGTGCACGAGGGCGTCGAACCCGTCGTGGCGGTCGCCCACCGCGGTGAGCGCGTCGATCACCTGGCCGTAGTCGGTCAGGTCGACCTGAACGAAATCGGCGCCGCGGCGGCCGCTGACATCGAGGCCGATCACCTCGTGGCCGGCTTCTTTCAGTTCGCGGACGACGACGGTTCCCAGCTTTCCGGACGACCCGGTGACGGCGATGCGCATGGCATCCACCCTCTCACCCTCCGGCCCCGGCTGGGTGCGTCAGTCCAGGGGCGAGGTCGACTCGCGCACGATCAGATGCGTGGCGAGCGGGGTGTCTTCGGTGAGTTGATCGGGTTCCTCCACGGCCAGCAGCACCTTCTGCATGATCAGCTCGCCGAGGGCCTTGAAGTCCTGCTTCACGGTGGTCAGCGGCGGCAGCAGGAACGCGGCCTCGGGAACGTCGTCGAACCCCACCACGCTCACGTCGGCGGGCACGCGTAGGCCCCGTGCCCGCAGCGCCGACAGCAGCCCGATCGCCATGTGGTCGTTGGCGGCGAACACCGCTGAGCCGGGTTCGATCTCCAGCACCGTGCCGATGGCGTGGCCGCTGGCGGCCGACCAGTCGCCGTGCAGCGGGTCGACGGCCACGAGCCCCCGCGCGGCCAGCTCGTCGCGCCAGCCGCGCACCCGCTCGAGGCCGTCGGGGTTGCTCGCCGGTCCGGCCAGGTGATGGATGCGCGTGTGCCCGAGCTCGGCCAGGTGTCGCACCGCCGCGCGCGCTCCCCGGTACTGGTCGATCGAGACCAGATGCGGGTGTCGGCGCTGGGTGGCGGCGGCGGCCACCACCGGCACGCTGAGGTCGAGGCTGCGCACCACCTCCAGCACGCCGATGTCGTTGACGATCAGCACGATCGCGTCGACGCGCTGGCGCAGCAGCCCCTCGATCGCGGTGCGCACGGCGGTGGGGTCGGGCCCGGGGGAGGTGACGGCATCCACCGAGTAGCGCTCGGCGCGGGCGGCGACATTGAAGTGCATCGCGATGGATGCCGGTCCGAAATCGGCGGTGTTGGGGGTGACGAGCCCGATGGTGCGGGTGCGCCGGGTGACCAGCGCCCGCGCGGCCGGCGATGGACTGTAGCGCAGCTGCGCGATGGCCTGCTCGACGCGGGCGCGGGTGGCCGGTCGCACGTTGGGCAGGTCGTTGAGCACCCGCGACACCGTCTGGTGCGAGACTCCCGCCAGGCGCGCCACGTCGAAGATGTTCGCGGACTTCGCTCCGCGGTCGTCGCTCACGGGGCGCTCCCCGGCGGCGTCTCGTTCGGCGTCTCCTCCGGCGCGGCGACGAGGGCCAGCAGGGAGTCGACGGTGAGCTGCTCGGCATCCACCGTCTCGACCAGGCGCCCACCGCGCAGCACCGCGATGCGGTTCGAGACCCGCAGCACCTCTTCGAGCTCGGCCGAGATGAACACCACCGACAGGCCGTTGTCGGCGAGTTCCCCCACGAGCCGCTGGATCTCCACCTTCGCGCCCACGTCGATGCCGCGCGTCGGCTCGTCGAGCACCAGCACGCGTGGAGACAGCGCCAGCAGGCGCGCCAGCAGCACCTTCTGCTGGTTTCCGCCCGAGAGGGTTCCGGCGGGGCGGTCGGGTTCGGCGGGACGGATGTCGAGCGCCTCGATCCAGCTCTGGGCGAGCTCCCGACGTCGGGCAGTGCCCAGGCGGTGCAGGATGCCGCGCTCGGCCTGGAGGGCGAGAGTGATGTTGTCCTGCACGCTCAGGCCCTCGATGATGCCCTCGGTGCGCCGGTTCTCCGACGAGTAGACCAGCCCGAGCGCGATCGCCCGTCTCGGGGTGAGCGATCCGGTGCGAGTGCCGCCGAGGGTGATCTCCCCGGCATCCGCACGGTCGACACCGGCCACCGCGCGGGCGAGTTCAGTGCGTCCCGAACCGAGGAGCCCGGCAAAGCCCAGCACCTCGCCCTCGGCCAAGCGCAGGGTGGCATCGGTCACGCCGCGCCCGGCGCTAATGCCGTCGGCCTCCAGCACCGCCGTGGCGGCCGTGGTGGCGTGGTCGGGGCGCTCGATGACGGTCATCTCCTCGCTGGAGCGGCCGAGCATCTTCTCCACGAGCCCCACCCGCAGCAGCTCCGTCGGCACGTACTCGCCGACCAGGCGCCCGCCTCGCAACACCGTGATGCGGTCGCTGACCTCGTACACCTGATCGAGGAAGTGCGAGACGAACAGGATCGCGACGCCGCGATCAGTGAGCTCGCGCATCACCCGGAAGAGTTCGGCCACCTCGTCGAGGTCGAGGCTGGAGGTGGGCTCATCCAGCACCAGCACCTTGAGGTCGATGGAGGTGGCCCGGGCGATGGCGACCAGTTGCTGCACGGCGAGCGAGTGGGTCGACAGCACCGACTGCGGGTCGATGTCGAGTCCGAGCCCTTCCAGCGCCTGGGCGGCGCGTCGGTTCATGCTCGCCCAGTCGATCGCGCCGAAGCGGCGCGGCTCCCGGCCCAGGCAGATGTTCTCGGCGACGGTCAGGTTCGGCAGCAGGTCGATCTCCTGGTACACCGTGCTCACCCCGGCGGCGATCGCCGCGGCCGGACTCGCGAACACGCGCTCGGCGCCGCCGACGCGGACGGTTCCTGCGTCGAGGGAGATCACCCCGGTGAGCGCCTTGATCAGGGTCGACTTGCCGGCCCCGTTCTCGCCCATGAGCGAGTGCACCTCGCCCGGCAGCAGCCGGAAGTCGACGCCGTCGAGCACGGTCTCGGCGCCGAAGCGCACCGTGGCGCCGATGATCTCCACCACCGGCGACGGCGCGGACGGGGCGGGGGCGGCCGCGGCATCCACCGAGTCCGTCGCGGCACCGGTGCCGGCCTGCTCTCGCGGATCCATGGTCACCATCATGCCGGGAGCGCGCGCCGCAGCGCGGATCTTCGCGGATCTCCGGGCAGCGCCGCGCAGGATCAGCGCCTGCCCGCGGTGGTTCGCGCCACGATCAGCCGCTGCATCACGACGAACACGAGCAGGATCACGCCGATGATGATGCGGGTCCACGACTGTTCGGCCCCGAGGAAGGAGATGACGGTCTTGATCGTGCCGTACACGAACACGCCGATCATCGACCCCAGCACGAACCCGCTGCCCCCGGAGAGGAGCGTTCCGCCGATGACGACCGCCGCGATCGTGTCGAGCTCGGTGCCGACCCCGGTGAGCGGGTAGGCAGCTCCCGTGTAGGCGGTGAAGACGACGCCCGCCAGGCCCGCGCACACCCCGCTGATCACGTAGACCAGGAGCTTTGTACGCACGACCGGAAGCCCCATGAGCCGCGCCGACTGCTCGTTGCCGCCGATGGCGTATACGGTGCGTCCGAACCGGGTGAACTGCAGCACGAGGATGCCGGTGAGCACCACCAGGAGGGCGATGATCCCGGTGGGGGTGAGGTAGAAGCTCCCGGGAGCTCCCTGGATGCGGGTGGACTGCAGCCACAGGATCGCGGGGTCTTCGACCTTCACCGACGACAGGCTCACCATGAACGCGAGGCCGCGGGCGGCGAACATCGCCGCCAGCGAGGCGATGAACGGCTGCACGTCGAAGAACTGCACCAGCACGCCGACCGCCAGTCCCATCCCGCCGCCGAGCACGACCATGAGCGGCACCACGGTGGCGGTGGGAAGACCCTGGCTGAGCAGGCTCGCCCCCATCATCCCCGTGAAAGCCATCACCGCCCCGACCGACAGGTCGATGCCGCCGGTGAGAATGACGAAGGTCATCCCGACGGCGAGGATCAGCAGATACGCGTTGTCCAGCAGCAGCGCCGACAGCACCCGCGGGGTGAGGAAGTTGCCGAAGTAGGCCTGCGCGCCCACCAGCATCGCGACGAAGATCACGAGGGCGGCGAACACCGGCAGCCACGAGGCGTGACGGCGCCGGAAGCGGCGGACGATCTCCACGGCGCCGGTGCCGGTACCGACGGTTGCGGGAGGTGCGGTCAGGGTGCTCACGAGGCCACCGCCTTCGAGGAGGAGCGGAACAGGGACGGCGCGATCTTGGTGAGGTGACCGCGCGTGCGGGGCGACTGCACGAGCACCACGATCACCACCACGATCGCGAGGAACAGGGGGCTGACCGCGGGCGGCACCCCGAGGAAGGTGATCGTGGACTTGAGGGTCTGGATGGTGAACACGCCCACCACCGTGCCGGCGATGGAGAAGGTGCCGCCCATCAGCGACGTGCCGCCCAGCACCACCGCGAGGATCGCGTCGAGCTCGATGTAGAGGCCCGCGGCATTGGCATCCGCCGCCATGATGTTGGAGCTGTAGAGGATGCCGGCAAAGCCCGCCAGCAGACCGCTGGCGGCGTAGGCGCCCCAGATGATGCCGCGCGAGCGCACCCCCGCCAGGCGGCTGGCTTCGGGGTTGATCCCGACCGCCTCGGTGAGCACGCCCAGGGCGGTGCGTCGCTCCAGCAGCGCCACGACGGCGATCGCGAACAGCGACACGTAGAAGGCGAACGGGAGTCCGAACACGTACCCCTGCGCCATGAACTTGTAGGGGTCGCTGTTGATCGTGGTGATGAAGCCGCCCGTGATGAGCAGGGCCACGCCGCGCCCGGCCAGCATGAGCACCAGGGTCGCGATGATCGGCTGGATGCCGACGACGGCCACCAGGAAGCCGTTCCAGACGCCCAGCACGAGGGCGACGCCCACACCCAGGAGTACCGCGATGATGACGGTCGGCAGTCCGTGGGGGTCGCTGGAGCCCGAGATGAAGGTGAGGGCGACGGCTCCCGAGACGGCCATGATGGCCCCCACCGACAGGTCGATGCCGCGGGTGGCGATGACGATCGTCATGCCGAGCGCCACCAGCATCAGGGGAGCGGAGTTGCGCAGGATGTCGATCAGGGGACCGTAGAGCTGGCCGTTCTGCACCGTGATGGAGATGAATGAGGGCCGCGCGATCGTGTTGATGACGATCAGGGCCAGGAGGGCGACGATCGGCCAGAACAGCCGATGCTTCAGGATGGTTTTCATGCCGCGTTCTCCGGCTTCACGTGAGACGACGCCGTCTCGGTGGCGATCGAGGGGATTTCGGGTGACTCTTGGGCGATCACGGCGACGAGGTCGTCGACGTGGATGCCGGCCGAGTCGAGTTCGCTGATCTTACGACGATCGCGCATCACGGCGATGCGCTGCGAGATGCGCACCACTTCTTCGAGCTCGGAGGAGATGAACACCACCGCCAGGCCCTGTGCCGACAGCTCGGCGACCTTGCGCTGGATGTCGGCCTTGGCTCCCACGTCGATCCCGCGCGTGGGCTCGTCGAGGATGAGCAGTTGCGGCGCGGTGGCGAGCCAGCGAGCCAGCAGCACCTTTTGCTGATTGCCTCCCGAGAGGTTGCGCAGCAGCGCGTGGGGGTTCGCCGGGCGGATGCCGAGGGCGGTGATGTACTCGTCGACGATGGCATCCTGTTCGGCCTTGCCGATCTTCCGCAGCGCGCCGCGCTGGGCCTGCAGGCCGAGCACGATGTTCTCGGCCACGGTGAGGTCGCCGATGATGCCCTCGGCCCGCCGGTCTTCCGACGAGAACGCGATGCGGCGGTCGATCGCCGCGCGGGGGCTGTGGATGCGCGCGCTCGTGCCGCGCACCTCGGTCTCGCCGCTGTCGGCGCGGTCGGCGCCGTAGAGCAGGCGGACGAGCTCGGTGCGTCCCGACCCCAGCAGGCCCGCGATCCCGACGACCTCGCCGTCGTAGACGTCGACGTCGACCGGTTCGAGCACGCCCTTCTTGCCCACACCCACCGCACGCAGCACCGGTGCCGAGCTGCGGTCGACCTCTCGGTCGGCCGCGCGGGAGATGGCATCCAGCTCGTCGAGCTCGCGACCGATCATCTTCGCGATCAGCTCGCCGCGCGCAAGTTCGGATGCCAGGTGCTCGCTGACGAGCCGGCCGTTGCGCAGCACGGTGAGGCGGTCGGAGATCTCGTAGACCTGGTCGAGGAAGTGGGTGACGAACAGGATGGCGACGCCGCGATCGCGGAGGTCGCGCACCACGGCGAACAGCTGTTCGACCTCGCCGCGATCGAGGCTGGAGGTGGGCTCGTCGAGCACGAGCACCGCCGCGTCGGTGACCATCGCGCGACTGATCGCGACCAGTTGCTGCACGGCGATGGAGTGGGTGCCCAGCATCGAGCGCGAGTCGATGGCGACGCCGAGGGCCTTCAGATGCCGCTGCGCCTCGCGGTGGGTGGCGCGCCAGTCGATGGCGCCGGCGCGGCGCACCTCGTGGCCGAGCATGACGTTCTCGCCGACGGAGAGGTTGGTGCAGAGGTTGACCTCTTGATAGACGGTGGAGATCCCCGCCTCTTGCGCGTCGGCCGTCGAGCGGAACACGCGCCTTTCGCCGCGCACCGAGATGGTGCCGGCGCTGATCTCGTAGACGCCCGTGAGCGCCTTGATGAGGGTGGACTTTCCGGCGCCGTTTTCTCCCATGAGGGTGTGGACTTCGCCGGCGCGAAGGGTGACGTCGACCCCGTCGAGGGCTTTCACGCCGGGGAACTCGACGGAGATCCCGCGCATCTCGACGACGGCGGCGGGTGTGGCGGCCATGGGTTCTTCCTTACGTGGAACGGGTGGGGAGGACAGGCCCCGAGGGGACCGGCGTGCGGCCGGCCCCCTCGGGGCGCGCGGGATCAGTACGGACGCGAGTCCAGGACTTCCTTCGCCTGCTCCTGCGTGAACGACTGGTCGGGCACGATCGTCTTCTTCTCGACGGTCTCGCCGGCCAGCACCGCCTTGACGAGCTCGGCCGCCTTCTCGCCCAGCAGCGGGTTGCACTCCACGATGAAGTTGAACTCCCCGTTCGCGAGCGCGGTCATGCCGTCCTTGACGGCGTCGATCGTGACGATCTGGATGTCGGTACCGGGGGTCAGACCCGCCGCCTTGATCGCGTCGAGCGCGCCGAGGCCCATGTCATCGTTGTGGGCGAACAGCACGTTGATGTCCTTGCCGTACTTCTGCAGGTATCCCTCCATGACCTTCTTGCCGCCGTCGCGGGTGAATTCACCGGTCTGCGAGTCGAGCACGTTGATGTCGGTGCCCTCGATCGTCTCACCGAAGCCGGTGGCCCGATCCAGCGCCGCCGAGGAGCCCGTGGTGCCCTCGAGGATGACGAGGTTCGCGCCCTTGCCGTCGAAGTTCTCCTTGACCCATTCGCCGGCGGTGCGACCCTCCTGCTCGAAGTCGAGGCCGACCCACGAGGCGTAGAGGTCTTCGCTGGCCGAGACCGTGCGGTCTTCGAGGATGACGGGGATCTGCGCGTCCTGGGCCTCCTTGAGCACGTCGTCCCAGCCGTCGACCGTGATGGGGGCGATGACGATGGCATCCACACCCTGGTTGATGAAGCTGCGGACCGCGGCGATCTGCGCCTCCTGCTTGTTGTCGGCGGCGTTGAACACCAGGTCGAAGCCGTTCTCGGTCGAGAACGCCTCCTTCATCGACTCGGTGTTCGCCGAGCGCCAGCCCGACTCCGAGCCGGTCTGCGCGAACCCGACCTTGATCAGGTCGCCGTCGCCGCCCGGTTCGCCGCTGGTGCCGGGGTTCGTGTTTCCGGCACAGCCGGTGAATGCCAGGGCCATCGCGCTCAGCAGCGCTGCTCCGGCGAGCATCTTCTTCTTCATCCCGCAAACCTCCTCGTTCGGGACCGACGTACGACGTCGGTGTCGTGAGTACAGACCTTCGGTGCGTCTGTGGTCGAAATGTTAGCCTTCACATTCCGTGTTCGTGCAAGATGTTAGCGGTAACAACTCGGTAACAGTGGCGCGGGCGGGTGGTGTACCTCTGCCGAGCGAGGCTGCCCGCATCCCCTGCAGTGAGCGATCACATTTGCCACCCGCGGGCGGCGGGATGGACCGGAGGCGGCGATCACGGGCACTAGCCTGACTGCGGGAGGGCCGATGACCGCAGAGGCTGCACGCGTGGGAGTGCGCGACGTCGCCGCCCGTGCCGGGGTGTCGACGCAGACGGTGTCGCGGGTGATCAACGACCATCCGCACATCCGCCCCGAGACGCGCGAGCGGGTACGCGCGGCGATGGCCGAGCTCGGCTATCGCGTCAACAACGCCGCGAGGTCGCTGGGGACGGCGACCACCCGCACCCTCGGGGTGATCGCCTCCGACGCCACCCTCTACGGTCCGTCGGTGGGCATCGCCGCCCTCGCCGCCGCCGCCCGTGAGCGCGACCGGTGGATCGCCACCGCCTACGCCGACGCGGCCGATCGGCCCTCGGTGCGATCGGCGCTCGATCACCTGCTCGCGCAGGGCGTCGACGGATTGGTCGTCTTGGCGCCCCACGCCCGTACCCTCGAGATCGCCCGCGAGGCGGCGGGCGGCGTGCCGGTGGTCGCGCTGCACTCGGGGGCCGGGGCGCGCCGCCAGAGCGACGGCGCCGCGCTGGCGGTCGACCACCTCGTCGCCCTCGGTCACCGCCGGATCGGCCGGTTGTCGGGCCCGGCCGACTGGGTCGAGTCGACGGCCCGCGACGCCGGTGTCGACCGTGCCCTCGCCCAGCATGGCCTCCGCGGCGCCGGCCAGTGGCGCGGCGACTGGAGCGCCAAGACCGCACACGCGCTGGCCGCCGCGATCGCCGCAGCCGTGCGCGCGCCGGACGGGCCGACGGCCATCGTCGCCGCGAACGACCAGATGGCCCTCGGGCTCGTCGCCGGGCTGGAGGCGGCCGGCATCCCGGTTCCTGATCGGGTGAGCATCGTCGGCTTCGACGACAACCCCGACGCGGCGTTCTACCGCCCGGCACTGACCACCGTGCGGCTCGACCTCGGCGGCGAGGCGCGCCGTGCCGTCGCCGCAGCTCTCGGCCTGCCGGCTGCGGTCGACCCGGATCCGCCGCGCCTGGTGATCCGCGCATCCACCGCCCACGTCTGACCGCTCGCTCGCGTGATCCGCGCGTTCGGGAAGGTGGCGCAACTCGCCGTAACTCCGTCCTCGATGCGGCGCGTCACGCCACCTTCGCTCGGGGGAAATCTGGCGCGCGCGGTATGTTACCGGTAACATAGCACCGCATGCGAGCGGTCGAAGAGCGATCGCCGAGAACGATGGAGTCATTCGTGAGCACCGCTGACAACGCCGACGTCCAGGCTGCGATCGCCCGCGTGCGGGAGGAGGTGGCCGCCCTCCACGCCGAGCTCGTGCGCTACAACCTCATCGTGTGGACCGGGGGAAACGTCTCGGGCCGGGTGCTCATGGGCGGTGACGGGAGTGCCGATCTGTTCGTCATCAAACCCTCCGGCGTCTCCTATGACGACCTCGCGCCCGAGAACATGATCCTGTGCGACCTCGACGGCAACGTCATCCCGGAAACGCCCGGCAGTGAGCGTTCGCCCTCCAGCGACACCGCCGCGCACGCCTACGTCTACCGGAACATGCCCGAGGTGGGAGGGGTCGTGCACACCCACTCGACGTATGCCGTGGCGTGGGCCGCGCGCGGCGAGCAGATCCCGTGCGTGATCACCGCGATGGCCGATGAGTTCGGCGGCCCGATCCCCGTCGGTCCGTTCGCGATCATCGGCGACGACTCCATCGGTCGGGGGATCGTCGACACCCTCCGCGGTCACCGCAGCCGCGGCGTGCTGATGCGCCACCACGGCCCGTTCACGATCGGATCGTCGGCGAAGGATGCCGTGAAGGCGGCGATCATGCTCGAAGACGTCGCCCGGACGGTGCACATCGCCCAGCAGGGTGCCGCCATCGACGGAAGGCCCCTGGAGGAGATCCCGCAGGACGCGGTGGACGCCCTCTACGACCGCTACCAGAACGTCTACGGACAGAACACGGACGACCGCCGATGAGCGCCCCCGCATCCACCCGCGCCGACCAGATCACCCGCGGCCGCACGACGCTCGGCATCGAGCTCGGATCCACGCGCATCAAGGCGTGCCTGATCGATGCCGACGACCCCGCCACCGTGCTGGCGGTCGGCGCGCACGAGTGGGAGAACTCTTTCACCGACCGCCTGTGGACCTATCCCGAAGCCGAGGTGTGGGAGGGGCTTCGTGCCGCCTTCGCGGCTCTCGCCGACGACGTGCGCTCCAGCCACGGGGTCGCTCTCGAGACGGTGGGCGCCATCGGGGTGTCGGCCATGATGCACGGCTACCTGGCACTGGGTGACGACGGCGAGCTGCTCGTGCCGTTCCGCACGTGGCGCAACACCAACACCGGCGCGGCAGCGGCCGAGCTCAGCGAGCTGTTCGGCGTCAACATCCCGCTCCGGTGGTCGATCGCCCACCTGCGTCAGGCCATCCTCGACGCCGAACCGCACGTTCCCCAGGTGCGCGTGATCACCACCCTCGCCGGCTGGGTGCACGAACGCCTCACCGGAAGGCGCGTGCTGGGAGTGGGAGACGCCTCCGGGGTCTTCCCCATCGACAGCGCCACCCGCGACTACGACGAAGGCCTGGTCGCCGCCTTCGACGGGCTGGTCGCCGGTCAGGTCGCGCCGCTGCGCTCGCTCCTGCCCGAGGTGCTCGTCGCCGGGCAGGACGCCGGTGCGCTCACCGAGACCGGCGCCGCCCTCCTCGACACCACCGGCACGCTGCGCCCCGGCATCCCGTTCTGTCCGCCCGAGGGAGATGCCGGCACCGGCATGGTCGCCACGGCCTCGGTTTCTCCCCGCACCGGCAACGTGTCGGCGGGCACCAGCATCTTCGCCATGGTCGTGCTCGAGCGGCCGCTGGTGGGCCGGCATCACGAACTCGACCTCGTGACCACCCCCGCCGGTGACGCGGTGGCGATGGTGCACTGCAACAACGGCGCCAGCGAGCTGGCGGCGTGGGTGGACCTGTTCCGGCGGTTCGCCGAGGCCTCGGGTGCGCCCGCATCGCCTGACGCGGTGTACGGCACGCTCTTCGCCGAAGCCCTCGCGGGCGAGGCCGACGCCGGGGGCCTGCTGGCCTACAACCACCTCGCCGGTGAGCCCATCGTCGGCACGAGCGAGGGGCGCCCGCTGGTGGTGCGCACCCCCGACAGCAGGCTCACGCTGCCGAACTTCATGCGTGCGCAGCTGTACGGGGTGTTCGCCACGCTGAGCCTCGGGATGCGCGTGCTGGATGCCGAAGGCGTCGTCCTCGACCGAATGTATGCCCACGGTGGCATGTTCCGCACCGCGGGCGTCGCGCAGCGGTTCCTGGCGGGGGCTCTGGGCGCTCCCGTGGCCGTCGACGAGCGCGCCTCGGAGGGGGGAGCGTGGGGCATCGCCGTGCTCGCCGGCTACGTGCTCGATGGCGGCGGCGCTGACCTCGGCGACTTCCTCGCACAGCGCGTCTTCGCCGGCGCCGACATCAGCGTGGTGGAACCCGATCCCGCCGACGTCGCAGGCTACGCCGCCTTCCTCGACCGCTACGCCGCCGGGCTCGCCGCCGAACGCGCCGCCGTCGACACCCTCTGACGCGACACCCCCACACCGACACCGACACCGTTCCCACCGGCATCCCGAAAGGACCCGCCATGACCCTCTCCACCTCCCTCGATGCGTACACCGTGTGGTTCGTCACCGGTAGCCAGAACCTCTACGGCGAGGAGACGCTGCGCCAGGTCGCCGAGCAGTCCCAGCAGGTCGTCGCGGGTCTGGACGGTCTGCCCGTCCGGGTCGAGTGGAAGCCGGTGCTCAAGGATGCCGATGCGATCCGGCGCCTGGCCCTCGATGCCAACGCCGACGACTCGGTGATCGGCGTCATCGCCTGGATGCACACCTTCAGCCCGGCCAAGATGTGGATCTCGGGGCTGGACGCCCTGCGCAAGCCGCTTCTGCACCTGCACACGCAGGCCAACGTCGAGCTGCCGTGGGCCGACATCGACTTCGACTTCATGAACCTGAACCAGGCGGCGCACGGCGACCGCGAGTTCGGCTACATCCAGACGCGCCTGGGCGTGGCCCGCAAGACGGTGGTCGGCCACGTCTCGAACCCGGCCGTGCGCGAGCAGATCGAGCAGTGGCAGCGGGCGGCGGCGGGCTGGCAGGCGGTGCGCACGCTCAAGCTCGCCCGCTTCGGCGACAACATGCGCTACGTGGCCGTGACCGAGGGCGATAAGACCGAGGCCGAGCTGCGGTTCGGGGTGCAGGTGAACACGTGGGGCGTCAACGAGCTCGCCGAGGCCGTAACTCAGGCAGAACCTGCCGCTATCGACGCGCTGGTCGCGGAATATCAGGACCTGTACGACGTGCAGCCTGAGTTGCGCGCCGGGGGCGAGCGACACCAGTCGCTCCGCGACGGCGCCGCGATCGAGATCGGCCTGCGCTCGTTCCTGGAGGCGGGCGGGTTCGGGGCCTTCACCACGTCGTTCGAGGACCTCGGGGCGCTGACCCAGCTCCCCGGTCTCGCTGTGCAGCGCCTCATGGCCGAGGGATACGGCTTCGGAGCCGAGGGCGACTGGAAGACCGCGATCCTCGTGCGCGTCGCGAACGTCATGGGTGCAGGTCTTCCCGGCGGGGCCTCGCTGATGGAGGACTACACCTACGACCTGGTGGCCGGTGACGAGAAGATCCTCGGTGCCCACATGTTGGAGGTCGCTCCCTCGCTGACGACGGCCAAGCCGCGCCTGGAGATCCATCCGCTCGGTATCGGCGGCAAGGACGATCCGGTGCGGCTCGTCTTCACCGCCGACCCGGGCCCGGCGCTCGTGGTGGCCATGAGCGACATGCGCGACCGATTCCGCCTGGTGGCCAACGTCGTCGAGAACATCGAGGCCCCCGACCTCCCGCAGCTGCCGGTGGGCCGCGCGATCTGGAAGCCGGCGCCCGATTTCGCGACGAGCGCGGCGTGCTGGCTCACGGCCGGCGCGGCGCACCATACTGTCATGACGACGGCCGTCGGCATCGAGGTGTTCCGCGACTTCGCGGAGATCGCCGCAACCGAGCTCCTCGTCATCGACGAGAACACGACGGTCCGTGACTTCCAGCGGGAGATCCGCTGGAACCAGGCCTACTACCGACTCGCACAAGGACTCTGACACGCATGGCTCGCACTCCTCTCTCCGGCACGCAGTACATCCTCCGGGCCGGTGACGACGAGGCGGTCATCGCCAGCGTCGGTGCGTCGCTGCGGTCGCTGCGGCGTTCGGGCCGCGATCTGGTCGTGCCGTTCGACGCCGACGAGGTCCGCCCGGCGTATCGCGGCGCGACGCTCGTGCCATGGCCCAACCGCATCGTCGACGGGGTGTACGAGTTCGGCGGCACCGAGTACCGCACGGCCCTCACCGAGCCCACGCGCGGGCACGCGCTGCACGGCCTCGCGGCCTGGCTCGACTACGACGCCGTCGACCGCGGGCCCGACCACGTGACTCTCGCGGCGACCATCCAGCCCCAGACCGGCTACCCGTGGCGGGTGCGCGTGGAGACGACCTTCACCCTGGCCGCCGACGGGCTCACCCAGCGGGTCACCGCGGTCAACGAGAGCGAGGAGCCGGTGCCCTTCGGTACCGGGCCCCACCCGTATCTGGTCGCCGGACCCGGAGCCCTGGACACCTGGGAGCTGCACCTGCCGGCATCCGAGGTGCTCGAGGTGACGGCCGACCGGCTCTCTCCGGTGGCGCTGGCGCCCGTCGGGGTGGACGCCGACCGGTTCGACTTCCGGGTGCCGCGTGCGCTCGGGCCCGTGGAGATCGATCACGCCTATACGGGGCTGCAGCGATCGGATGCCGGTGTTGCGGCGGTGCGCCTCATCGATCCCGCCGCCGGCACCGGGGTGGAGATCGTCTGGGGCCAGGAGTGCCCGTGGGTCCAGATCCACACGGCCGACCAGCCCGGTGGCCCGGGGACGCCGGGGCACCGGGCGGGCCTGGCGGTGGAGCCCATGACGTGCGCCCCCGATTCTTTCAACGCTGCCCGGTACGACTACGACGCGGGTCTGCTGACGATTCAGCCCGGCGCGTCGGCGACGGCATCCTGGCGTATCTGCGCTCTGTGACGCCGCCGCCGCTTCTGCTTTTCGGAGCGCACGCCCCGATTCGGAGGCCGTGACCGCGCGCCTCCGAATCCGGCGACTGTCTCCGATTCCGAGCGCAACCGCGCCGCGCCGTCACAATTTACAACGTCGGAAGTTTTGCCTTGACAGGGATGCCGTGCGGCGTCCATCCTGTCTGCAGGAGAGTTTACGACGTTGTAAACAGCTGTCCCCCCTCACTTCTCTGGGCACCGGCGACGACGGTGACTCTTCGGTCGGCGCGCGTGCATGAACGCGTTCGTCGGCGACCCTGCACATCGACGTGCATCCCATGGAGAGGAAATCGAAGGTGATCAATCCACAATCGAGACGCTCGCGTCATCCCCGACGCAGATGGGCCGCGATCACAGCCGTGATGGCTGTGGGCGCGAGCTCGCTGCTGGCCGTGCAGCCTGCTGCTGCCGCCACCCCGGACAGTCCGGACGCGTGGGTGAGCGAACCCGGCGACGACGTCTACCGGTTCACCGTTCCCGACGCGGCCGCTCAGGCGGCAGCCGGTACGGCGCCGGCGGCCGTCACCGTCGAGGGCAACTTCGGGCCCGGCAAGAGCTGGGTGCACCTGAACACGGGCAAGAGCGGTGCGAACTGGAGTTCCACGATCGGCCCGCTCGCGCCCGGTCTGTACTACTACCGCTACTCGGCGACGGTCGGCGGAGCCGAGACGGTGCACGGATTCCGCAACGCCGACAGTCCGCAGGCGGTCACCTCCAAGCCCGACTGGAACACCCTGTTCGTGCCCGGGCCGGGAGCCGAGTGGCTGGCCGACGTGCCGGCCGGCGGTGAGCTGCAGACGATCGAGTACGACAGCACCGTCTCGGGCGAAGGCCGCGAAGCACTCGTGTGGACCCCGCCGAGCTACGACGCGGATCGCGCGGAGCCGTACCCCGTGCTGTACCTGCTGCAGGACAACGGGCAGAGCTACCGCGAGTGGGCAGAGCTCGGTCGCGCCAAGCAGATCCTGGACAACCTGGCCGTCGAGGGCGAGTCGGAGCCGATGGTGGTCGTCATGGGCGACGGCAACTCCGCCGACTCGCGCGTCGAGGTGCTCGAGAACATCGTCCCGGCCGCACGCAACGCGTTCAACGTGTCGGACGATCCGGCTGATCAGGCCATCGCCGGCATCGGCCGCGGCGCGTCGCAGGCGCTCAATCTGCTGCTGACCGACACCGGCGAGTTCTCGCAGGTGGGGTCGTTCTCGGGCAACCTCGTGGCCGGGGTCAGCGCCACGAAGGCGAACCAGATCAACGCCGCCACCGACCTCATCCGTCTCTACAGCGGCAACACCCGCGACGGGGCCTTCAACTCCACGGTGAACCTCGCCGCGAAGCTGACAGGCGCCGGTGTGGAGTTCCAGTCCGACGGCGCCTATCCGGATGCCGGGGGCACCTGGGACACCTGGCAGCACAGCCTCCGCGACTTCGCCTCGCGGGTGTTCCAGGACGACGCGCCGACCGGTCCGAGCGGGGGGCACCTGCCGTTCGACGAGACCCACTCCCTTCCCACGCCGGGCACCACGCCCACGCCGTGGGTGGATGAGAACGGTGTGGTCACCTTCGAGACCGGAACCGAGTTCTCGGGCGCCAAGGCCGTCACGGTCTGGGGCAATTGGGCGCCCGGCGGCAGCTGGCCGCGCATTCCGCTGGTCAAGCAGTCCGACGGACGCTGGAAGGGGACGGTCGGGCCGCTGGAGGGCGGCTCGTACTACTACAAGTTCGTGGTGGACCGGGTCGACCACAAGGACGAGAACAATCCCACGAGCGTGGTGTCCGAGCCCAACTGGAGCACGTTCTTTGTAGCCGGCGACGGCATCCGTGGTGAGTACACGGGTGATGTCGCCGCCGACAAGCGCGGACACGTCGAGGTCATGCCCTACACGTCGACCGCGGGTGGTGCCGAGCGCTCCGCGTATGTGTGGACGCCTCCGGGCTACGACGCCGATCGCGACGAGGCCTATCCCGTGTTCTACCTGCAGCACGGTGGCGGACAGACCTGGGCGGACTGGATCGAGGTCGGCCGTGCGGCGCAGATCCTCGACAACCACTACGCCAAGGGCACCATCCGTCCGATGGTGGTCGTGATGGCCAACGGAAACGGGGTCACGTTCCCCACCGAGCTGCGTCAGCGCATCGTCCCGGCGGCCGAGGCGGCTTACCGCATCAGCTCCGATCCGGATCAGCGGGCCCTCGCGGGACTGTCGATGGGGTCGGGCCACGCGCTGTCCACGCTCTACGCCCACCCGGGCGAGTTCGGCTACATCGGTGCCTTCTCGGCGTTCAGTGCTCCGCCGGCCAGTGCGGACGTCGCGGCCATCAACGCGGGCACCAAGCTCCTGCGCGTCTATACGGGTGACTTCCAGGACTTCACCTACCAGAACACGCTGAGCCTGATCGCCGCGCTCGAGAACCGCGGCATCGCCCACGAGTTCGCTCCCGAGATCCCCGGCCCGCACGGCTGGGACGTCTGGCAGAAGGCGCTGATCGACTTCCTGCCGCGACTGTTCACGGAGGACACGACCTCGGGCATCCCCGTCGAGGCGACGATCCCCGAGGGTGAGAACGGTGTGCTCGCCCTCACGGTGGCCGACTTCGGTTCGGGTGTCTCGCTGTCGGCCCCGGAGAACGTGGGCGACCGCCTGCGGATGACGGGAACCCTCCCCGAGGTGACGGTCACCGATTCGCGCACGGCCCAGCAGGCCGGCGTGGGCGGATGGTCGGTGTCGGGTCAGGCCGACGCCTTCACCTCGGCGGGCCGGTCGATCACGGCCGACCACCTCGGGTGGACCCCCTCCGTCCTCACCCCGCGGCCGGGCCTGGTGGCCGGCGCGCCGATCGCCACCGCGGTCGAGGGCGGGCCGGGGCTGCAGTCGTCGGGCGAGCTGGCCTCGGCGACCGCAGAGGGGCGTTTCGGATCGGCCAAGCTCGAGGCGGCTCTGCGTCTCGAGGTTCCGATCGGCACTCAGCCCGGCACCTACACCGGTGCCATGACGGTCTCCCTGTTCCCCGTCGACTGAGCGCCACCCCGCACCGGGCACGGCCGGTCTCGCTCCCCGCGAGGCCGGTCGTGCCCGACCTCCCCGTACCCCCCCGGTCGTTGAGCGAGCGAAGCGAGACGAAACGCCCCCTCCCCTTCCCCTACCCCCCGGGTCGTTGAGCGAGCGAAGCGAGACGAAACGCCGGCCGTCCCCTTCCCCTTTCCCCGTTCGGAGCATCATGACCCGCCACCGCCGCCTGTCCGTTCGCTCTCTTCCCGTCGCCGTCATCGGCGGCCTCGCCCTCGTGGCACTGCTCGCGCCGCCGGCGGCCGCCGAGACCAGATCCTCCACCGTCGTGGCGCCGATGGCGGCATCGACGGATGCCGAGGCGGACGAGGCGAGCGCGGCGACGACCTGGGCGCTCCAGCCCGCAGGCGACGAAGGCCCCGACGGACGCGTGTCGCTGCGGGTGCAGCTCGACCCCGGCAGTGCCGTCGACGAGCGCCTGGCCCTGACCAACTTCAGCAGCCGGCCGGCCACCTTCGCCGTCTACGCCCGCGACGGCGAGATCACCGCCGACGGCTCTTTCGATCTCGTCACCGATGGTGCACCCTCCACCGGCGGAGGATCGTGGATCGACCTCGGCCTCCCGAAGGGAGCCTCTGCGCGCGACGGCGGCGGCATCCTGGTGACGGTGCCGGCGGAGAAGGCCGTGCTCGTCCCGGTCTCGATCACCGCGCCCGACACGGCGACCCCGGGAGACCACCCGGCCGGGATCGTCGCCGAGCTCGTCCCCGACGGAGACGCCGCCGTCTCGCTGGTGTCGCGGGTCGGTGTGCGCGCACATCTGCGGGTCACCGGCGACATCGTGCCGCAGTTGGCGGCCGACCGCGTCGAGGCCACGTACGAGCCGTCGTGGAATCCGTTCGCCCCGGGCACGCTGACCGTGCGCTACACGGTGGCCAACCCCGGCAACATCCGCCTCGGCGGCGACAGCACGATGCGCTTCTCGGGGCCCTGGGGTATCGCGGAGACCTCGGCCGCGCACGAGCAGCGCGAGGTGCTGCCGGGCGCGGGCGTCGAGGTCGTCACGCGCACGGAGGCGTGGCCGCTCGTCTTCGGTTCCGGAGACGTATCGGTGACGCCGAGCCTGGTCGGTGAGGACGTGGCCGATGCCGAGCTCGCTGCGGTGTCGACGCCCTTCAGCATCTGGATGATGCCGTGGTCGCAGCTGGCGCTGCTCGCCCTCGCCGCCGGGGCGGGCGTCCTGATCGTCTGCGGTCGCCGCCGCTCGCGCGCCCACGTGGAGGAGCGCATCCGGGCCGCGGTCGCCGCCGCCACCGCATCCCGCGCCGAGGAGTGACCTCGCCCCTGAGTTTTCTCATTCTCCAGTATGGAGGCGGTTAATGCGAGACAACTGAGTTGTTTCCGGATACAGTGAAAACTATGTCTCGAGGAGAAAACCCTGGGGTGGCGGTTCTCATGAATGTTGCACCCCCGATCCTGTCGCCCGAGCCGGGAGTGGATGGCGTCTTCCTCCAGGCCGCATCCCATCCCATGGAACTGCACAGCGTCTGGGCTGGCGAGGGCTTCCCTGCCGACGTGCGCCGCGCGCTCGATCGGGCAGAAATCGAGATGACCTCGGAGAGGATCGTGGTCACCGCGCGGCATATGAGTCCGGGATCCATTAGGTTGCTGACGAACCAAGGTCTGTCGTGGGCGGACGCGAGCGGGTACGCCGAGATCTCCTTTCCGCCAAACCTGTTCATTTCGCGGCTCAAGCCACGGCCGCTTCCTCTGACACCGACTACCTCGATGTCTTGGTCCCCGAGCGCAGAGGCAGTTACCGAATTCGTCCTGAGTCGGCGTGTAGAAGCTCCGGCGGGCCTCACCCAGGCGTGGACTGGCGTCGATCGGATCGCCTACATCGGTGAGGCGACACGCATCTCGCAGGGCCAAGTCGCGAAGATTCTCGTCATGCTCGACGAAGAGGGCTACACCGCCAAGTTCGGGCCTGAACGAGGGCCGACCTCGACACGCGAGATTCGCGATCGGGGACGCCTCCTCAGCGACTGGGCCGGGCGCTACGCGCGGTCTGCGCGCAAGGAGCGTCGTGTCGACCTGCATATGACGTCTCGTGATCCCCGAGAGTGGACGGCGGCCGCCAGTGGCACGCTAGAGAAGATCCCCTGGGCGGCCTCGGGATGGGTAGGTGCCGACGCAATCGCGCCCTTCGCAACGAGTGTGCCCGACATGATCCTCTATGTCCCAGAGGACAGTTTCGACGGCGCCGTGGATCGCCTGACCAACGCCGGGAATGTATCGCAAGTGGACCGAGGTGGACGAATCCACCTCCGTTCCGCGCCGAGCTATGTCTTCGATTTCACCACGACATCGGACCTTGGGAACATCGCCTCTCCGGTGCGGATCTACGCGGACTTGCTTCGAGCCGGCGGTCGTGGCGCCGAAGCTGCCGAGCACCTGCGGGAGGTGGCGATTGGCTTCTGAACCGCGCAACCGAGTAGCCCGCGCACGCGCCGAGGAGGTTTTGGTCCGCTTTGCGCTTCTGGCGGGCAACCATGCCACTGATTTTGTCGTCATTGGCGGCCTCAACCCCGACTTCCTTGCTCCAGATGCCCCGCATCCGCACCTCGGCACCACCGATGTCGACCTGCTCTTCGAGCTCGGATTCGTCTACGACCGCGACGAGTTGGACTTCGGATGGCTCGACCGCGCGCTCGTCGCCGGCGGTTTCACGGCTGTCGGTAACGTCGCGGGCTGGCAGTGGAGGGGCGTTCTCGGTGACGCCGTCGTCCGACTCGACCTGCTCTGTGACGTATACGACAGCCCCGGTCAACCCGTTTATCTGCCCGGCGCGAGCGAAGCAACTGCTCAGAACCTGACCGGGCCCGCTGCCGCTCTGCACAAGCCGATCGAACGTGAAATTGTCGTCCCGGAAGCGGTGAAGGCCGACATGCCACACGCGCCCGACCACGTCCGGCTGAAGTTCGCGAACCTTGGCGGCTACATCGCCGCGAAGTGCGCGGCATTCCTGAGCCGCGACGAGGCCAAGGATGCATATGACGTGGCGTTCGTCATCATGTACGGGCCCGGCGGCCCGCGGGCAGCGGCGGCGGCTGCCGGAGCTGCAGAGTCACCGCCACATCGGGGCCCTGTCCGCGCAACGATCATCTCGGCGGTCACACGCCTTGCCGATCCGCGATCGTCGTGGGTGGACGTGGTGATTCGAGAGCTTCATCTGGCCGGTGACGAGTCGGAGGATGACCAGTTGCGGGCGGACGTCGTCCAATCCGCGATCCGGTTCCTGGAGGCGTACTCGCCCGGCTAGCGACGAACCTCGTCTCGAATGGAGGTCTCCCTACCTTGCATGCGCGTCAGGACGCGTCGGGGAACCCGGTGGACTCCCGGGCGATGATGCGGAAGTCGGGCTTGATCGTACGCGGGGGAGCAGGGTCGGTCTTCTCGTCGATGCGTTCGAGCAGCAGCTCGACGGCGGTCTCGGCGATCTCCTCGCGCCCCGTGTCGACCGTCGACAGCGACGGCACCGAGTATTGCGCCTCGTCGATGTTGTCGAAGCCGATCACCGCGACGTCCTCGGGCACGCGGATGCCGGCGGCGCCGAGCGCTCGCAGGGCACCGAGGGCCAGGGTGTCGTTCATCGCGAAGACCGCATCGAAGGAGACCCCTTCGGCGAGCATCCGCTGCACCACGTCCGCGCCGACGGCGCGGTTCCAGTGCGCGGCCCGGCGGATGAGTGACTCGTCCGCCGCGATGCCCGCGTTCTCGAGTGCCCGGCGATAGCCCCGGAGGCGCAGAGCGGCCGAGCCCACTTCGCCGTCGTCCGCGCCCGCACCGATGATCGCGATGCGTCGACGCCCGATGCCGATCAGGTGGTCGACGGCGGCGCATGCGGCACTGGTGTTGTGCATGACGACGTGGTCGGTGGGGCCGCCGAAGATGCGCTCGCCGAGAAGCACGAGGGGGATGTTGGTGGCCAGGGCCCCGGCATCGTCCTGCCCGAGGCTGACCGGGCTGAACAGCATCCCGTCGAGGAAGCGGGGGCGAGCGGCCCCCGACACGGCGAGCAGTTCGGCATCGCGCTCGCCGCTGGTCTGCTCGACCACGACGCCGAGTCCCCGCCGGGCGGCGGCGCGGATGACGGCGTCGGCGAGCTCGGCGAAGTAGTTCTCCTTCAACGCCGGCACGGCGAGGCCGATGACGCCGGTGCGACCCGAGCGCAGACCGCGGGCGGAGAGGTTGGGGCGGTAGTCCAGTTCGGCGATGGCGTCGAGTACACGGCTGCGGGTGGTGGGGCGCACGTGCGGATAGTCGTTGATGACGTTCGAGACCGTCTTGATCGAAACGCCGGCCACGCGGGCGACATCGTGCATCGTCGATCCCACGGGACCTCCTCCTTCGGATTCCCCCCTGGCTTGTGGGGATGTCGCCTCGGCTTCCCGCGCTCTGCGTCGTGTCGTCGATCGCCCGGGCCGCGAGGTTCTACGTACTCTAACGCTTCGCCGCATCCCCCGAAGACGGCGCGATATACAACGTTGTAGACAAGTGAGTTCCTACGTTGTAGATTGTTGTCGCCGTTGCCGACGACGGCATCGTCAGAGGAGACACCCATGCATACGGCTGAGTCCTGGCCGATCGTTGCCGCCACCCTGTCGCTGGGCGACGCGAACCCCCACGGAACCGAGATCCCCGACGACCGTTGGCGGGCCGACCTCGCCGAGGTGCGCGCCGCCGGATTCGACGGCGTCGATCTCACCGACTCGTGGATCCGCTTCGGCGAGCTCGACCCGGCTCAGCTGAGCGCGCTCGGTTCCGCTCTGGCCGACGCCGGCCTTGCACCGCGGTCGATGTCGGCGATCCGTCGGAGCGTGATCGACGAGGTCGACGGCGAGCGCCACCTCGCCTACGCGCACCGGTGTATCGACGCGGCGGCCGAGTTGGGGGTCGGCGTGGTGTCGGTGGGATTGCACCGTGCCCTCACCCCCGAGCAGTCCGAGCGGCTCTGGTTCTGGACCCTCGACGGCCATCGTGACGCGATCGACGACCCCGACGTGTGGCGTCTCGCGGTCGCGCGGCTGCGGGAGCTCGGAGCGCACGCCCGTGAGGTCGGGCTCCTCCTCTCCCTCGAGATGTACGAGGACACCCTCCTCGGCAGCGCCCGGTCGTCGGTGAGGCTGGTCGAAGACATCGACTCGGATGCCGTAGGCCTCAACCCCGATATCGGCAACCTGATCCGGCTGCCGCGCCCGGTGGAGCACTGGCGCGACCTGCTGGAGGCCACCTTGCCGTACGCCAACTTCTGGCACGTCAAGAACTACCTGCGCTACGAAGACCCCACGGCGGGGCTGTACGCCGCCGTTCCTTCGTACCTGGAGGCGGGGGTCATCGACTACCGCGAGGCGATGAGAATCGCCGTGCGCGCGGGGTTCCAGGGGGTGATCTGCGTCGAACACTACGGCGGTGACGGTCTCAGCATGAGCGCCGCGGCCCGCGACTATCTGCGACGCGTGCTGCCGCGGGCAGTCGAGGGACCCCTGGGCCTCAGCCGGGTGAGCCAGCCGGTCGCGGAGGCCGCGCGATGACCCGGATCCACGCCGACCCCGACCGGTTCGTCTCCGACTCCTTCCGCGGGTTCGCGCTCGCCCACCGCGACACCGTGCGGCTCGTCGACGGCGGCGTCGTGCGGGCTCGCCCGCTCGCCCCCGGCTCGGTCGCGGTGCTCATCGGCGGCGGGTCGGGGCATTACCCCGCCTTCGCGGGATATGTCGGGGCGGGAATGGCGGCCGGTGCCGTCTGCGGCAACATCTTCTCCTCGCCCTCCACCGGTCAGGCGCTCCGGGTGGCCGCCGCCGCGGATGCCGGGGGCGGAGTGCTGTTCACGTTCGGCCAGTACGCGGGTGACGTCATCCACTTCGGTGAGGCGCAGCGGCGTCTGCGCGCGGAGGGCATCGATGCGCGCACGGTGCTGATCACCGACGACGTCGCCAGCGCTCCGGTCGATGCCGCCGATCAGCGCCGCGGGATCGCCGGCGTCGTGTGCGTCTTCCGCGTCGCCGGTGCCGCGGCCGAGCGCGGCGACGGCATCGACGAGGTCGAGCGGCTGGCGCGGCTGGCCAACGACCGCACGCGCAGCCACGGCGTGGCCTTCTCGGGGTGCACGCTGCCCGGCGCCGATCATCCGCTGTTCGAGGTGCCGGAGGGGATGATGTCGATCGGACTCGGCATCCACGGCGAGCCGGGCGTGCGCGACGTGCCCCTCCAACCGGCTCCGGAGCTGGCGCGCACCCTCCTCGAACCGCTGCTGGTCGAACGGCCGGAGGGCGCCGATCGCGCCGTCGTGCTCGTCAACGGCCTCGGGACGGTGAAGTACGAGGAGCTGTACCTGCTGTTCGGCTATGTCGCCGAGGAGCTCGAAGCGGCGGGCGTCGAGGTCGTCGAACCCGAGTGCGGTGAGCTCGTCACGAGCCTCGACATGGCCGGTGTCTCGGTCACCCTGATGTGGCTCGACGACGAGCTGGAGGAACTCTGGCGCGCCCCCGCGGCGTCCCCCGCCTTCCGCAAGGGCACACCCCGCGCCGAGTCTGCGGCCCGCGCCGACCCGGTGGACCCCGTCGCTGTCGCCGCCTCGGCGGTGCGCGCGGTTCCCGACGCGCCGCCGGCCTCGCAGCGCCGCGTGCCGGCCGCGCGCCGGCTGCTGCGCGTCGCTCGCGACGTGGTCGCCGACAACGTCGAGCAGTTGGGCGCGCTGGATGCCGTCGCCGGCGACGGCGATCACGGCGTGGGGATGCTGCGCGGGCTGTCGGCGGCCGTCGAGGCGGCCGACCGTGCGCCCGATGCCGCCGGCATCCGCGGCGTGCTGCGCGACGCGGGACAGGCATGGTCGGACGTCGCCGGCGGCACCTCCGGCGCGCTGTGGGGCGGGGCGCTGGAAGCGCTGGGCGAACACCTCGACTCCGCCGAGCCCCTCACGGCATCCGACGTCGCCGCCGCCGTGGCCGCAGCGGCCGACCGTATCGCCCGGATCGGCGGCGCCGAGCCCGGAGACAAGACGATGGTCGATGCCATCGGCCCGTTCGTCGAGAGCCTGCGCGCGGCGGCCGGCGACGGCACCGACATGCCCGCCGCGCTGACCAGCGCCGCCGAGGCCGCGCGGCTCGCCGCCGACCAGACCGCGGGCCTCCGCCCCAAGCGCGGACGTGCGCGTCCCCTCGCGGAACGAAGCGTGGGCCACCCCGACCCGGGGGCGACCTCGTTCGCCCTCATCGTCGCCGCCGTGGCGCGCGACCTGAACCAGAGGAACTGAGATGGCACTGACGATCGTGGTGGGCGCCGATGACGCCGGCCAGGTGTACAAGGACGCGCTGCGGGATCTGCTCGCCGCCGACGACCGGGTGGCGGAGGTCATCGACATCGGAGTCACGGCGGGGGAGACCACGCCCTACCCGAGTGTCGCGATCGAGGCGGCCCAGCGGGTGGCCGCTGGTGCCGCCGACCGCGCACTGCTGGTGTGCGGCACCGGACTCGGAGTGGCCATCGCGGCCAACAAGGTCGCCGGCATCCGCGCCGTCACGGCACACGACAGCTACTCGGTGGAGCGCGCGGTGCTCAGCAACAACGCGCAGGTGCTCACGATGGGTGCCCGCGTGATCGGGTTGGAGCTGGCCAAGAAGCTCGTCGGAGAATGGCTCGCGTACACGTTCGATCCGGCGTCGGCGTCGGCGCAGAAGGTGGCGCTGATCGAACAGTACGAGCACGCCGCCGACGAGGAGGTGGCTTCGTGATCGCGCGCACCGCCGTCGTCGGCTCCGGGTACATGGGCGGCGGCATCGCTCAGGTGCTCGCCCTGGCCGGGCGCGAGGTCGCCCTCGCGGATGTGGATGCCGCCACCGCCACCGCCAGCAGGGAACGGCTCATCCGAGAAGCGGCCGAGGACGCTGCGCGCGGGCTGTTCCCGCCGGATGCGGCCGAGCGCGTCGCGGCACGCGTGCGCGCGGCGGCCTCGATCGAGGAGGCGGTCGCCGACGCCGAGTTCGTCGAGGAGGCCGTTCCCGAGATCCTCGCGCTCAAGCACGAGATCCTCGGCCGCATCAGTCGAGCCTGCCCGGCCGAGGCGATCATCGGCAGCAACACCTCGACGATCTCCATCGGCTCGCTGGCGACGGCGGTCGAGGGTGCGCACCGATTCGTCGGAGTGCACTTCAGCAACCCGGCCACCTTCGTTCCCGGGGTGGAGGTCATCCCGCACGAGAGCACGGATGAGTCCGCCGTCACAGAGGTGATCGCCCTCTTGCGTGAGTGCGGCAAGGTCGGTGTCGCCATCAAGGACGTCACCGGGTTCGTGCTCAATCGTCTGCAGTACGCGCTGTTCAGCGAGGCGTCGCGCCTGGTCGAGGAGGGAGTGGCCTCCGCCGAGGACATCGACCTCATCGCCCGCACCACCTTCGGGTTCCGACTGCCGTTCTTCGGCCCGTTCGCGATCGCCGACATCGCGGGGCTCGACGTCTACCGGTTCTGTTGCACCTCGCTGTCGGCGGCCTACCCGGAGCGGTTCCAGGAGCCGGCATCCCTCGGCGACCTGGTCGATCAGGGGCGCAAGGGCGTGAAGACGGGCGGCGGCTACCTCGCCACCCCGCCCGAGCGGCTGCCCGAGCTCGTCGAGTATCGCGATGGCGCGTACGCGGCCCTGAGTGCTCTCCTGCGCGACCTGGGGGAGCCTCCTGTCGCCTACTGAGGTCACGGATCGGCCTCGTTCCGGGGGAAGTTCCCCCGAGATGTTGACAAGCCGCCGATCCCTTGCCATCCTTTTTCCAACGTTGCTATACAACGTTGTAGACCGAAAGATGGACACAGTGCCGCGTCCGATTCGCGAGCGACTGTGCGCCGACGGTCTTTGCACCGACAAAGATGTCCGCACCCCGAAAGGAAACACAGTGAAGACGAAGCCTGTCCTTGCTGCCGCGTCCGTGATCGCGCTCTCAAGTAGCGAGACCTGAACCACCCGATGCCCGCACCACGGCATCACCACCCCCTCACAATCGGAAGAAACGCATGATCCCCGCACGCCTCACGATCGACCCGCAGTTCGTGGTCGGTTCCATCGATCGCCGACTGTTCGGCTCGTTCGCCGAGCACCTCGGTCGGTGCATCTACGACGGCATCTACGAGCCCGGCCATCCCACGGCCGACGCCGACGGGTTCCGTCGCGACGTGATGGACCTCGTCACCGAGCTCGGCGTGTCGACGATCCGCTATCCCGGCGGAAACTTCGTCTCCGGCTATCGATGGGAAGACGGGATCGGACCGCGGGAGCAGCGCCCGCGCCGACTCGATCTGGCGTGGCACTCCACCGAGACCAACGAGGTCGGCCTCGACGAGTTCGCCTCGTGGGCCGAGAAGGTCGGCAGCGAGGTGATGTATGCGGTCAACCTCGGCACACGTGGCGTGCTGGAGGCCCTCGACGTGCTCGAGTACGCCAACGTGCGATCGGGCAGCACCTGGTCGGACCTGCGGGTGGCCAACGGCCGCACCGAGCCGTACAACTTCACGATGTGGTGCCTGGGCAACGAGATGGACGGTCCGTGGCAGCTCGGACACTCCACCGCGGAGGAGTACGGACGCTTGGCAGCGACCACCGCACGCGGCATGCGCCAGCTCGACCCGAGCGTCGAGCTGGTCGTCTGCGGCAGCTCCGGCGCGCAGATGCCGACCTTCGGCGAGTGGGAGCGGGTGGTGCTGGAGGCCACCTACGACGAGGTCGACTACATCTCCTGCCACGCCTACTACGAGCCGCACGACGGCGACTACGAGAGCTTCCTGGCATCCGCGGTCGACATGGACCGATTCATCGAGGCGGTCGTGGCCACCGCCGACTCCGTAAAGGCCCGCCGGCGCAGCGACAAGACCATTAACATCTCGTTCGACGAGTGGAACGTCTGGTACCAGAAGCGCTACAACGACGTCGACAAGATCACCGACATCGAATCGTGGCCGGTGGCGCCGCGCCTGCTCGAAGACGTGTACTCGGTGGTGGATGCCGTGGTGTTCGGCAACCTGCTCATCTCGCTGCTGCGCCACAGCGACCGGGTGACCTCCGCCAGCCTGGCGCAGCTGGTCAACGCGATCGCCCCGATCATGACCGAGCCCGGCGGCCCGGCCTGGCGCCAGACGACCTTCTTCCCGTTCGCGCTCACCTCGCGCCTGGCGCAGGGGGTCACCCTCGAGCTCAAGCTCGAGACCCCCACCTACGACACCGCCCGCCACGGCGAGGCGGGTCTGATCGACGCCGTCGCCACCCACGACCCGGCGACCGGTGCCACGTCGGTGTTCGTCGTCAACCGCAGCATGGACGAGGAAGCCGAGTTCACCATCGACGTCCGCAGCCTCGGCGGCGTCTCGACGGTCCATGCCACGACGCTGGCCGACTCCGACATCCACGCCGTCAACACCCTCGAAGACCCCGACCGGGTCGCGCCGTCCGAGAACTCCTCGGTCACGCTCGACGGCGACACGGTGCGCCTCACCCTCCCGGCCGTGTCGTGGACGGTGGTGACCCTCTCGTGAGCACCCCTGAGGCGACCAGCGGAGTGCTCCGCGTCGACGGCACGCGCATCGTGGGTGCCGACGGGCCGGTGCTGCTGCGCGGCTTCGGTCTGGGCGGCTGGATGAACATGGAGAACTTCATCACCGGCTACGCCGGCAGCGAGTCGCAGCAGCGGCGTGCGCTGCGGCGCGTGCTGGGGGAGGAAGGGTACGAGAGGTTCTTCGCCCGCTTCCTCGACGTGTTCTTCACGGATGCCGACGCCGCCTACCTGGCATCGCTCGGGCTCAATTCGCTCCGGGTGCCCTTCAACTATCGGCATTTCGAGAGCGACGACGAACCGTTCGTGATCCGGCCCGAGGGCTTCGCGCTCCTCGACCGGGTCGTCGACGCCTGCGCGCGTCACGGCATCTACACGATCCTCGACCTCCACGCCCTTCCCGGGGCGCAGAACCAGCACTGGCACAGTGACAACCCCACCCAGTGGGCGGGGTTCTGGGCGCAGCGGCAGTTCCAGGACCGCGTCGTGCACCTGTGGGAGGCGATCGCCGAGCACTACCGCGGCAACCCGTGGGTGGCCGGCTACAACCCGATCAACGAGCCCGGCGACACCCACGGGGTGACGCTCGGACCGTTCTACCGCCGCCTCGAATCGGCGATCCGCGCGGTCGACCCGGATCACATCCTCTTCCTCGACGGCAACCGCTACTCGACGCAGTTCGATCAGCTCGGCGATCCGCTGCCCAACACGGTCTACACGGCGCACGACTATGCCCTTCCGGGCTTCGTCGACGGCGGACCCTACCCCGGCGAGAGCCGCGGTCAGTACATCGACCGCGACCGGGTGGAGGAGACCTTCCTCGCCCGCACGGCCTACATGCGCGAGACCGGCACTCCGATCTGGGTGGGCGAGTTCGGGCCCGTCTACACGGGCGACCCCGCCCGCGACGAGCAGCGCTATCGGCTGCTGCAGGACCAGCTCGAGATCTTCTCCCGCCACGACGCCAGCTGGGCGCTGTGGACGTTCAAGGACATCGGGCTGCAGGGCGTGCTGTCGGCCTCACCCGAGTCGGAGTACCTGCGCCGGCTGCAGCCCTTCCTGGAGAAGAAGGCGCGGCTCGGAGTGGACTCGTGGGGCTCGACGGATGCCGGTGTGCGCGGCATCCTCGATCCCGTCGAGAGGCTCTTCGCCGAGGAGTTCCCCGATTTCCAGCCCTACCCGTGGGGCGCGAAGCGGTGGATCCATGGCCATGTGCGGCACGTGATGCTGGCCGAGGCCATGGTCGACGAGTTCGCCCGGTCGTTCACCGGCGTCACACCCGATCAGGCGGAGGCCCTGGCCGACGCCTTCGCGATCGAGAACTGCGTCGTGCGCGAGCCGCTCGCGGCGATCCTGCGCGGATCCGTGACCTGACCCGCGTCTGGATCAGTGGCCGTGACCGCCGTCGACGTCGAACGTGTGGGCGGAGTGGTCGGGTGCGAGCCGGCCCGCCTCGGTGGATGCCAGGGCGGGCGTGACGACGCCGGCCACCACGACCGCGGCGATCAGCATTCCTGTGACACCGCTGTGACGACGCCGTGACGCATGCGCTGCCCGTGCGGCGGCAGCGCGTCGCGGGAGACGGGCGGATGCGGCCGCGGACGCTCCGGCCACAGCCCAGAGCGCGACGCCCGCCGCGACGGCCCACACCGATCCCCGGCCGGTGTCCACCGCCATCGATGCCCCGGTGAGGATGACACCGGCGACCGCGAACGCCACACCCCACCGGGCCGGCGCACGGCCGGCCAGATGCAGCGCCGCCCACAGCAGAGCGGCCCCGGCAGTGGTCACCAGGACGAGTCCGTAGCCGCGGGAGGCCACGGTGCTCGTCCCGGTGATCAGCCCGGCGCCGATGGCGAACTGGATGAGCCCGCCTCCCCAGGAGGCCACGGTCGTCCAGGCGCGCATGTCGTCTGAGCCTCTCGGTCAGGCCGTGGCGGCGCGCCGGGCGCCCTGCTCGGCACCGATTCCGACCGCGAGGAGCACGAGGGCGCTGGCCAGGTGCAGGAAGTGGTCGAAGGTGTTGAGGGCCAGCACGTTGGCGGCGGTGCCCACCAGGAAGAACCCGACGACACCCAGCAGGAGGTATGCCGCGCCGACGACGGTGTTGGTGCCCTTGGCCGCACGCACCGACGACAGCCCGGCGATGAGCAGGGCCGCCCCGATCAGCAGGTGAGCGACGTTGTGGAGAGGGTTGACCTCGAAGATGCCCAGGAGCAGGCCACCCGAGGTCGAGATGAAGCCGACGCCGCCGGTGACGGCGAAGCCGAGTGCGCCCACGAGCAGGTAGACCGCGCCGAAGATCGTGCCGACGAGGCGGTTGGGAGACGTACGCATGAGAAACCTCCGTTCGGACACGACGGTCGTCGCGTCTGGAGGTGGTTCGGTGCGGGGGTCGAATCGGATGGGATCGCGTCCGGAGTGCGGGTGCCCGCGCACGACGGAGGGGCCCCGGACGAATCCGAGGCCCCCCTGTCTCGAGGCGTGAACCGTGATCCTCGTGCCGGCAGAGGAGGAAACTCGCCGGCGCCGGGTTCACTTCTCGTCGCGGAGCTCTTCCTTGATCTCATTGCGGCGTTCGACCGAGTCGCGCTCGGCCTCCGCCTTCTTCACGTTCGCGTCGGCCTTGGCCTCGTCGACCTTGTCGCCGATCCTGTCGGTGGTGTCTTCCCACCCCTCCTTGATCTTGCGGCCGGTCGTCTCGGCGACCTCTTTGGCGTCGTCCATGAATCCCATGACGTCTCCCTTCTGCAGGCCACCACGAATCGGTGGTCGCACCGACCCTACGGTGGGCCCCAGCAGGGGTCACCGGGGTTGTCAGCGATCGAGGCGCGTGCTAGTCGATCCAGGCGATCGTGGGCAGGCTCGGCGGCTGACGAGACCCGGTCGGCACGTATCAGGGGCGCTGACCGCCGTTCCCGCCGCCGCCCATCCCGCCCCCACCGGGTCCGCCCATTCCGGACGAGGTCTGCTCGCCGGCCACGGCGGTCGCCAGGGTAGAGGACCCTGCCGTCCCGCCATCTGACAGCCCGCCGAGCACGCGCTCACCGGGCGACCCGCCCCCGATCAGCGTGTACGTCTCACCGTTGGTGATCGACGCGCCGGAGTACACGAGGCTCTGGGTCTGCTTGCTCGCCTCGAAGGTGGCCACGGCCTGGCCCGACGCATCCACGATCGTGAGCACGGTGCCGGCACCGACCGTCGATCCCAGCGTGAACTGCACCGAGGCCTGGCCGGAGTCCGCGGTCGGTGCCATCGCCATCCCCGACGATCCGGCCGCCACGAACACTCCGCCCGAGATCGTCATCCCGCCGTCGACGTCGAGCGCGCCGTTGTCGTTGCGGGTCGGTCCCGACACCACGACGGTGCCGCCGGTCTGGGTGAGCGTTCCCTGGTTCACGTCGAGGCCGTCGCCGTCGGCGTCGACCAGGAGCGTGCCGCCGCTGATCACCATCGTGAGCTCGGCGCTCCCTTCATCCGGCTCGGACACATTCAGTCCGTCGTCGCTGCTGGTGATCGAGGTCGCGCCGCCCGACACGGTGATCTGTCCGCCCTCCAGACCCTCGACGGCCTCGGTGACGGTCAGATCGCCTGCCGACACCACGAGCTGCAGGTCGGCGTGGATGGCGTCGTCTCCCGAGGCGAGGGTCAGGTCGCCGCCGGCCACGTGCACGTAGGCATCGACGTTGACCGCATCGTCTGCGGCATCGACGTCGACGGTTCCCCCCTCGAAGACGGCGATCACCCCGGCCGAGATGCCCTTCGCGCCGCCGTCCGGGTCGCCGGAGCCGGCGCCTCCACCCGAGACGATCGAGACCTCGCCGCCGGTGGTGACGACATCGGTGACCGCGTCGATGCCGTCGTCGCCGCTGACGACGTCGACGGTTCCGCCGGTGACGGCGACGTAGCCGCGCGCGGCATCCTCCTCGTTGTCGGACTTCAGTGCGTCGCCTCCGGCATCCACCGTGATGTCGCCGCCGCGGATGACGAGGTAGTCCTTTCCGCGGATGCCGTCGTCGGCGGCGGTCACCGAGATCGTGCCCGACTGGATCACGAGGCCATCGGTGGAGGCGATGCCGTCGTTGCCGTTCCCGGTGACGGTCAGCTTTCCTGTGCCCGTGATCGTCAGATCGGCCGCGCTGGAGAGCGCCGCGTTGGCGGTGGCGTCGTCGTCGTAGCTCGAGGCGTCGCTGAGCGCGTTGGTGGAACCGTCGGCGAGGATCACCACGGCCTCGTCCGCTGCCTGCACGTCGATCGCGGCGCCGGCAGCGGTGTCGATGTCGACCCCGTCCAGCACCAGGCGCACCTGCCCGTCGGCCTCGCTGCTGACGATCACCTGGCCGCTATAGGTGCCCGAGAGCACATAGGTCCCGGCCGCGGAGATCACCACCGTCTCCCCGTCGACGGCCGCACCGTCGCCGGAGACCGTCGCCGACGTGCCCGAGAGGACGATGGTCGTGGCGGTACCGGCATCCCACTGGTCGTCGTCGCTCTTGTCGTGCGTGTCCTGGTTGGCGGCGAGCACGTCGGCGGCGGTCTGGGTGGCATCGGTCGCGCCGGTGGTCGTCGAGGTGGTCTCGGTCACGGGCGTGTCGGCGGCGGATGCGGCCGAGGACGCCGACGGCGTCGCCGCCGAGGTCACCGCCGAGCACCCGGCGAGGGTGAGGGCGAGCGCGAGGGTGGGGGCGGCGACGAGCCACAGCCGGCGAGGGGTGTGCGAGGTGTTCATGAGAGGTCCTTTCGGGTCACGCGGCGCGTGCGGACGGCGCCGGCAGGGGATGAGGTGTCGAAGTGGCGGGTGAGCACGCGGCGCCACTTGTGGGAGGGGAGAGCGGGATGCAGTGCGGCCATCCCGGTGCCGTACTTCGACAGCGACGCCGGCCGGTGACCGTGCCGCCACAGGGTGCGGTCGAGGGCGCCGGCGCGCTGGCCCGACTTCGTCTCCACGATCACCGAGTCGGGCAGCGCGAAGCCCACTCCGTCGTCGCCGATCCAGGCGAGGTCGACGTCGATGGTCGCGCGCGACGGATCGCCACCGACGGTGGCCGGAAGCAGCAGCGTGGCGCGGCGATAGCGGGTGAGCAGGACGGGGGAGAGCCGGTGCGCGAGGTGATCGGCATCGGGGATGCCGGCGCCGGCGAGGAGGTCGCCGGCGTAGGTGACGGCATCCGCGTCGAGCTCGTCGCCGACCACCGGCACGCGGTCTTTGACCGTCGCCGACCGCCCGCCCCGCGTCTTGACCTCGAGGAAGGACCCGCCCGAGTCGAGGTAGGTGCGGGCCCGCACCTTGAACCGGCGGCGACGTCCGCGCGCCGCACCGAAGTAGCTGTCGAGGTCGGGGGTGTCGAAGTACTGCGACGCGTAGCGCAGGAAGCGCTCGCCGCCGATCTCGAGCGCCTCGCTTCCGGCGGGCAGCTCGGCGAGCACGGCGGGCAGGGCGCGGGCGGGGAGGATGTACTTGCGGTCGACGCGGGTCTGCAGTTCGGCGGCGGCGTTGAGGGCCGCGAGGTCGACGGGCCGCAGGTCATCGAGGCCGTCGAGGCCGTCGAGGGTCGGCCGGCGGAGCGCGCTCATCGGGTGGCCTGCGCGATCGTCTCGTGGCGGGGCTGGCCAGCCGTCGTGCGTCGGTCGCGCGAGACGGCTGCCGCGTAGCGGACGTCGACGGTGGTGGTGTCCGACACGAAGTCGAGGTTGCGCACCGTGAGGCGGTGGACCGGGGAGCCCAGGAGCGACTCGACGGCGCGCCGCGCTTCGTCTTCATCCGGGTAGGCGCGGTCGAGCACGAGGGTCTGCTCACGCGATCGGCGCAGCAGGGCCGGGCTGTCGACGATGGCCAGCACGGCCACGACGAGCAGCATGATGCCGGCGGTCGTCCAGGTGGGGGTGGCCGACAACCCGGCGACCAGGCCCAGTGCGAGCGCGGCCAGATAGTAGGCCATCTCGCTCTGTTCGATCTCACGGGAACGCAGCCGGATGATCGACAGCACGCCGAACAGGCCGAGCCCGAGTCCCGCGCCCACGGTGGTGTCGGCGAGCACCATCGAGACGGCGAGCACCCCGACGTTGACGCCCACGAAGGCGACGGCGAGGTCTCGGCGCCGGTGGCGGGGGTAGTAGACGCCGAAGGCGAGCACCGCGATGGCGGCGAGGTCGATGGCGATGACGGCGAGTAGGTTCATGACGGCTCCTGACGTGTGTCTGGAGTCCATACAGCCTGTCGCCGCTATGCGGTTCCTATGCCCCGCGCCAGGCCCGGTTACGAATCCGAGAGCGGTGTGGTGGTGTCTACCGCCTCGCGCAGCGGTCGGCGCATCACGCTCCAGTAGCGCGTCGGGGTCACCCTCACGAGCGTGTCGACGAGCCGTGCTTCTCGGCCGATCATCGTCCGGGCGCGGCGGGCGATGGTGGCACCGACGATGCGCCGGCCCGCCTCGTCGGGCTCGGTGTGGTACATCTCGGCCTGCGCGGTCGCGGCGCGCTGGGCGATGCCGGGGTCGAGCGCTGCGGCATACCGCCCGTGCAGGATGATGCCGGTCTTGACGCCCGCCGGGTAGACCGCCCCGACGGTCACCGTCGTCCGCTCCAGTTCGTGGCGCAGAGCCTCGCTGAATCCGCGCACGGCATACTTGCTCATCGCGTACGGGATGCGTCCGGCGGGCGCGGCCAGCCCGTAGATGGATGCCAGATGGGTGACGTGCGCGGCGGGCTGGCGGCGCAAGGCGGGCAGGAGCGCCTGGGTGATGCCTACGGTTCCCCACAGGTTCACGTCCATGAGCCAGCGCATCTCCTCCATCGTGAGCTGGTCGATGCTGCCCAGCATCGACGAGCCCGCGCAGGTGATGAGTGCGTTCAGGCGGGGATGCTCGGCGGCCAATTCGGCGGCCAGAGAGCCGACGGCCGCATCGTCGGTGAGGTCGACCACGTGCGTGGTGTGGCCAGTGCCGCCCAGGGTCTCGGCGACCGCGGTGAGGCCCTCCGCGTTGCGGTCGACCAGGGCGACGCGTGCCCCGAGGTCGGCGAGACGTCGTGCGCTGGCGGCACCCATGCCGCTGGCGGCGCCGGTGATGACCGCCGTCGCGCCGCGCACGTCGAGGGGAGCCTTCCGGTGGCCGCTGCGGGGACTCGTGCCCGATGCGGTCGTACCGGATGCGGGGGTGTCAGGCATCGTTGCCCATCCTTTCGGGATTTGGCTTTCGGGATTTGGCTTTCGGGATTTGGCTTTCGGGATTTGGCTTTCGGGATTTGTTCCGCCTTCGCCCTCGATTCTGCTCGATGACCTTCCGTAGGATCGAGGGAGGGAGATTCGTGGCCGACAAGCACAAGCGGGTGCGCACCCGCGACGTCGTCGCCGAGGGGCTGTACATCGCCTCGGCGGCCACCCGGTTGACCCTGAAGAATCGGATGCTGGTGCACATCCTCGCCGATGGCGAAGACTTCGACGTCGACCGCTACCTGCCCGAGGCCCGTGAGGCGCTGTTGCTCTTGGCCGACGAGGCGGAGGCCGACGCCGCGCGCACGGAGCAGGAGCGCAAGTATGCGCGCGGACGGCACAGCGAGTCCGATGGCACGCACGACTACCGCAGCCGCGATGTGCGCAACCTGCGCCGCCGGCAGAAGCAGTCGCTGCACGTGGCGCATGAGTTGCGTGCACGCGCCGAGGACGACGAGGAACTTCGGAAACTCATCCTCGATGCGCGGGATGTCGCCTGGTCCGAGGTGGCGAAGAACATCGATCGGACGCTCCGCATCGAGGCGGCCCGTCCCGATCTCGATCCCGACTACGAGCGGATGCGGGGGGCCCGGATGCAGGCGCTGCGCCTGGTCGATCTCCCCAAGCTCACCTCGCGCCGCCGCAGCATCGCCACCCAGAAGGCGCTGCGCGAGCAGGGTCGCGAGCCGGCGCCGGTCGATGCCGCGGGCGTCGAGGCGGGCTCGCCCGGCGGCTTCGACCCCGCCGAACTGGAGTGATCCGCGCCGGATTCGCCCGCCGGTGCGCCGCGGATTCGGAGGGCGTCACCGGAATCGGATGCCGTCGGCATCCGGGTCCGAACCCCGCGCCCCTGTCCGAATCTGCGCGCGCCGCGCCCGGGACCCGGGCCGATTCGTCCTCGCGGCGCCGGTGGGGTATTCTGGACGCTGGCCTTCGCGAGAGCGCAGGCCATGCGCCCGTAGCTCAATGGATAGAGCATCTGACTACGGATCAGAAGGTTAGGGGTTCGAGTCCCTTCGGGCGCACACTGTGTTGAGACAGTGACGAAGACCTCGCGGACGACCGCGGGGTCTTCACTTTTTCGCGAATCGGTGGCGTCGAGGGGTGAGCCGCAGCGCATCGGCCAGGATAGGCACATGACGCACGGCGCCTCGACGGTGGGTTTCCTCGGTCTCGGGATCATGGGCCAGCCCATCGCACGCAATCTGCGCCGTGCCGGTGTGCCGCTGACGGTGTGGAACCGATCGCGGCCGCCCGTCGACGCGCTGGCCAGCGAGGGGGCACACCCCGCGGCATCCGTCGACGAGGTCTTCGCCCGCTCCCGGATCGTGTTCGTGATGCTCGCCCACGCCGAGGCGCTCGACGCCGTGCTCGGACACGCGGGGGCACGGCGCACCGACCTGTTCGCCGGAAAGGTGCTCGTGAACATGGGCACCGTCGCGCCGGAGTACTCGGAGCAGCTGGCCGCCGACATCGCTGCCGCCGGGGGCCGCTACGTCGAGGCTCCCGTCTCGGGGTCGCGGGTTCCGGCCGAGCAGGCAGCGCTGGTGGGGATGGTCGCCGGTGACCCGGACGTGGTCGACGAGGTGCGTCCCCTGCTCGAGCACGTCTGCGCGAGCGTCACGATGTGCGGCGCGGTCCCGGCGGCGCTCACGATGAAGCTCGCCGTCAACGTCTTCCTGATCGCGACGGTCACCGGGCTCGCGGAGTCGTTCCATTTCGCCGAGCGGCGTGGTCTCGATCTCGCCGTGCTGCGTTCACTCCTGGATGCCGGTCAGATGTCTTCGGCCATCTCGCGTGTGAAGACGGGCAAGCTGGTGGGCGGTGATCTCTCGCCCCAGGCGTCGATCCGTGACGTGCTGGCCAACAACGTGCTCATCACCGAGGCGGCCCGCGCGGCGGGCATCGCCACCCCGGTGCTGGACGCGTGCGAGGCGCTGTATGCCGAGGCGATGGCCTCGGGCGAGGGCGGAATGGACATGGTCGGCGTCGTGCGCGCGATCGCCCGCAGCGACCCGTCGCCCCCGAGAACTGTCCGGAGTCCTCGCTAGACCGGCACCACGCGCAGCCACACGAATCCGTGCGGGGGGAGGACCACACCCTCGTCGAGGTCGAGATCGCTGTCGTGCACGAGGTCGCGCGCCGACCGCTCGAACCCCGACAGGGTGAGCGGGTCGATCACGACCTCGTGATCCCCCACGTTGGCCAGAACCAGCACGCGTGTGGCGTCTGCCTCGCCGGGGCGCTGGAACCCCACGACCGACCGGTGCGGCGTGTGGAAGGGGAGGAGCGCATTGCCGGCGAACTCGGGTGTCGACTGGCGCACCGAGATGAGCTTGGTCATCCGCCGGAACACGCGACCGGCGGCAGTCGAGGGGTCGGTGCGCTGCGCGTACCGATCGCGCGGACGGTTGCCGCGATGCACCCACCGGCTGTCGCCGCGCCGCACCGGGTCGTCGGCGTAGGTGGGGTCGTTGAACTGCGCCACCTCGTCGCCCAGATACAGCAGCGGGATGCCCCCGGTCGACAGGGCCAGGGCGTGGGCGAGGATCACGCGATCTTCGCCACCCGGATCCCCGGCCTCGATGCCGGCGAGGGACGCCGTGGTGCCCGCCACCCGGGCGTCGCCGGTCTTCGGGTTCTCCTGGAACGGCACCCCGCGGGCGAACGTGCCCTCGAACCGCCCCACGTAGAAGTCGTTGAGGAAGCGGCGGTGCCCGTAGCCGTCGATGCCGAGCTCGGCGGCATCCTCGTCGGCGAAGGTCCACCCGATGTCGTCGTGCGACCTCACATAGTTGACCCACGCGGTGCCCGGCGGCAGGGCGTGGCGGCGGTCGAGGGCCTGCTGCAGCAGCCGCGCGTCGCGGGTGGCGAGGGCCTCCCACGTCAGCGCCATCTGCAGCGGGTTGTAGGAGATCCGGCACTCCTCGGGGGAGATGTAGGTGACGACCTCGTCGGGGTGGACGATCGCCTCCGACTTGAAGAGGAGCCCCGGCGCCCCCATCGCCAGCACCGCGTTGAACGCCTGCAGCAGCAGGTGCGCCTCGGGAAGCGACTCGCACGCGGTACCCAGTCGCTTCCAGATGAAGGCGACGGCATCCATGCGCAGCACGTCGACGCCCAGGTTGGCGAGGAAGAGCATCTCGCCCGCCATCGCGCGGAACACCCACGGGTTGGCGTAGTTGAGGTCCCATTGGAAGTGGTAGAACGTCGACCAGATCCAGCGCCCGTCGCCCAGTTGAACGAACGAGCCGGCGTGGTCATCCGGGAAGATCTCCCGCGTGGTGCGCTCGTAGGCGTCGGGCATCTCGCGATCCGGGAAGATCAGGTAGAAGTCCTCGAACTCCGGGTCGCCCGCCACGGCCTTCTGCGCCCACTCGTGCTCGTTGCTCGTGTGGTTGAAGATGAAGTCGAGCACCAGCGAGATGCCCGCCAGCCGCAGTTCGGCGGCGAGGTCGGTGAGCTGGGCGATCGTGCCGAGGCTCGGGTCGACCTTGCGGTAGCTCGACACCGCGTAGCCGCCGTCGTTGTCGCCCTCGGGGCCGGCGAACAGCGGCATGAGGTGCAGATAGGTCAGGCCCAGCTCGCGGAAGTAGGGGATCTGGTCGCGGATGCCGGCGAGGTTGCCGCCGTAGCGGTCGACGTAGCAGACGCCGCCCAGCATCCGCTCCGACTGGAACCAGTCCGGGTCGGCGCTGCGCTGTCCGTCGCGTACGCGGAGTTCGAGCGGCCGTGCGTTCCACGACGCGGATGCCAGGGCCACCACCTGCGCCAGCGCGTCGCCCCCGTCGGGGCGGTCGGCGTACAGGCGCGCGAACAGGTCGTGCAGTCGGGGGAACTCCGCGTCGAAGCGAGCGAGGAAGGCCTCGTCGAGGCGTCCCGCGCTCTCCGCGGCGGCGAGGGCGGCGGCACGGTCGTCGTCGACGGTGCCGAGGGGTGTGCCCGCGGTGGAGGACACGGCATCCGGGGTGGTCATGGAGCTCCTCTCCCTGGCCTCCAGCCTAGAGCGGGCGGGCCCCTGCGCACCGCTGCCGCTGCGCACGATCTCCGCTGCGGGGTTACGCTGGCCGCACCGCCCGAGTGTCCGCGGCCGATAAGGCGCCCACGGCCGATGAGGAAGGTGTACCCATGCAACTCACCCAGGTTGCCCAGCACGCGGACGATCTCGACCGTGCCGCAGACTTCTACACGGTGCTGCTGGAGTCTCCGCCGCTGGCCCGGTTCGATCGTCCGGGGCTGCTGTTCTTCGACCTCGATGGCACGCGCCTGCTCCTGGACCGCGCGGCGCCCTCCGCTCTGCTCTATCTGCGCGTGGACAACGGGCACCAGACGATCGAGCGGCTGGCAGGCCTGGCCGATGTCATCTCGCCGCCGTCGGTGATCTTCACGCACGACGACGACGTGCTCGGTCCGGCCGGTCACGAGGAGTGGCAGGCGTTCCTTCGCGACAGCGAGGGCAACACCGTCGGTCTCATCGCGTGGCAGCGGCCGTGACGCCTGCGCCACACGCGTAGGCTCGACCCCGTGAGCGCGTACGTCTCGGCGTTCGAGCTGTTCTCCATCGGTGTAGGACCCTCGAGCTCCCACACGGTCGGACCCATGCGAGCGGCCCGGCAGTTCGCCGCGCGCCTGCGGCCGGTGCTGTCGGGGGTCGCGCGCGTCGAGTGCGTGCTGTACGGGTCGCTCGGTGCCACCGGCATCGGGCACGGCACTCCCGACGCCGTCGTGGCGGGCCTGCGGGGCGCCGAGCCGGAGACGGTCGATCCGGCCGCCGTGCGGGGCGCCTGGACGGAATGGAACGATGGCGATCCGCTGCTCATCGACGGGGCCCATCCCGTGCCGTTCGCGCGCGCCGACGTGGTCTTCGCTCCGCGCACTCGCCTTCCGGGGCATCCGAACGCCATGATCCTCCGCGCGTTCGATGCTGAGGGTGCCGCCGTGGCCGAGGAGACCTACTACTCCGTGGGCGGCGGTTTCATCCGGCGCGAGGGTGAGTCTGCCGCCATGAGGGGCGCCGCCTTCCCGTTCGCGTTCGCGTCCGCCGAGGAGCTGATGTCGCTGTGCGACGAGCACGGACTGACCATCGCCGAAGTGGCGCGGGCCAACGAGCAGGCGCTGCGGTCCGAGGCCGACGTGGCCGCCGGGCTCGACGCGATCTGGGATGCCATGTCGTCGTGCGTGGATGCGGGACTGCACGCCGAGGGGGTGCTGCCCGGCATCCTGAAGGTCAAGCGCCGGGCGGGGGTGATCCGGGCCCAGCTGGAGGAGGTCGAGGGCGAGGGGCGCCGCGAGCTGCCGGGGGAGTGGCTGGGGGCGTTCGCGCTCGCCGTCAACGAGGAGAACGCCTCCGGGGGACGGGTGGTCACCGCCCCCACCAACGGGGCTGCCGGCATCCTCCCGGCCGTCGCGATGTACTGGTGGCGGTTCCTGGCCGATTCGGGCCTGGGCTCGGGCAATGCCGTCACCCCCTACGGCGAGCTGGTGGGTTCGGCGCTGCTCGGATTGCACGCCCCGGACGCCCCGGAGGCCGCCGCAGCCGACGAGGCCGCCGCTGCCGACGAGGCCGCCGATCAGACCGTCGAGGCCAACAGGCGTCGCGGCATCCGCCGATTCCTGCTGACGGCCGCCGCGCTCGGGTCGCTGTTCAAGGCGAACGCGTCGATCTCCGGTGCGGAGGGAGGATGCCAGGCCGAGGTCGGCTCGGCGTGCGCGATGGCGGCGGGCGGTCTCACCGCGGTGATGGGGGGCACCACCCGCCAGATCGAGAACGCCGCCGAGATCGCCATGGAGCACCACCTCGGGCTCACCTGCGATCCGGTGGGCGGGCTCGTTCAGATCCCCTGCATCGAACGCAACGCGATCGCCGCCTCGACTGCGGTCACCGCTGCGCGCCTGGCGCTGCGCGGCGACGGCAGTCACTACGTGAGTCTGGACGCCGTGGTCGAGACGATGCGGCAGACCGGCATCGACATGTCGCACAAGTACAAGGAGACCAGCGAGGGCGGTCTCGCCGTCAACGTCATCGAGTGCTGACCCGGCGTCGTCCGAAAGCAGGCTCAAGGTCGTGTGGGGTCGCCGAGAAGGGCGGGCGGGGGCGATCGGGCCTGCTTTTGGCGGCTCCGAGAGCACAGAGGCAACCCTGTTCGCCGTGCGAGAACGGTTAGCACTCTCTGAGTCAGAGTGCTAATCTGAGATCAGTTGAGTCGACAAGGCTCAACTTTGGGAGAACCCAACCTCAACACAGACACATCACACACGAAGGAGAGAACATGGCCACGTACGACCCGTTCCGTGACCTCGACCGTCTCGCGTCGAGCCTCTTCGACACGCGCCGCGGCCCGCGACGGATGCCGATGGACCTCTACCGCGACGGCGACCACTATGTGCTGACCGCCGACCTGCCGGGCATCGACCCCGGCTCGGTCGACATCGACGTCGACGGTCAGCTGCTGACCATCCGCGCCGAGCGCACCCTCACCACTGGCGACGGGGTGAAGTGGATCACGCGCGAGCGTGAGGCGGCCAGCTTCCTGCGCCAGCTGAACCTCGGTCAGGGCATCGACAACGACGGCATCGCCGCCACGTACAGCAACGGTGTGCTCACCGTGACGATCCCGGTCAGCGAGAAGGCGAAGCCGCGCAAGATCGCGGTCGTCGCCGACGACACCGCCCCGACGATCCGCGCGCACGAAGGTGCACCGGCCGACGCGTCGGAGCCGCAGCCGATCGAGCAGTGAACCGCCCCGAACCGCCCCGAGTCGAAACCGACCGGGGCGGTTCGGCGTTAACGGCAATAGACTCGTCTTCACCGTCCAACGGAGCGTCAGCAAGGATGCCGATGACCCAGATCCCGGGGGCGTGCGACGTCGCCCGACTCAGCCGCCCGGTCACCACATGACCGAGCGTGAGTTGACCGAGCCTGTGAGCCTGACTCGCGCCGACGGGTCGCTGGAGACGGCCTCCATCGGGTTCGCCCGCTCGCCGCTCGTGGACACGGCGGGGATCGACGGGCGTCACAGCTGGGGGCGCAACAAGCGGTGGGAGTACTGGAACGTCATCACGCCCACGCACATCCTGTCGCTCACGGTGTCGTCGCTGGACTACGCCGCCGTGCACGAGGTGTGGGTGTTCGATCGTGCCACCGAGCGCAGTTGGGGAGGATCGGCCACCGTCATCCCTTCGCGCGACGTGGATCTCCCCGGTTCGCTCGGCGGTGGCGCGACGATCGCGCGCGCGAAGGACCTGGCGATCACCCTCACCCCCGGCGCCGCGTCGTGGCGGTTGTTCGCCGAGGCGGCAGACGTGTCGTTCGACGTGACGGTGCACCGCCCCGCCGGTCACGAGTGCCTCGCGGTGGTGGTGCCCTGGTCGAGGCGGCGTTTCCAATACACGGTGAAGGATGTCGCCCTTCCCGCGGCAGGAGTGGTCGTGATCGGGGGCGAGTCGTATCCCGTGCCGGAGGGGTCGTGGGCCGTGCTCGACCATGGGCGCGGACGATGGCCCTACGACGTGCGCTGGAACTGGGGTGCGGGGTCGGGGGTGACAGACGGGCGAACCATCGGCATCCAGGTGGGCGGGAGGTGGACCGACGGCACCGGCTCGACGGAGAACGGGCTGGTGATCGACGGCACGCTCCACAAGATCTCGGCGACCCTCGAGTGGGACTACGACGTGAGCCGGCCGCTCCGGCCCTGGCGGGTGCACGGCGGCGGGCTGGATGCCACGCTCACCCCGGTCTACGACAAGCGCTCGGCGACGAACTTCGGCATCGTCTCGTCGCGGACCGACCAGTGCTTCGGCGTCTGGGAGGGAGAGTTCGAGGGGATGGTGTTCGAAGGGATCGAGGGTTTCGCCGAAGACGTCCACAACCGGTGGTGACCTCGTAGGCTGACCTCATGTCGGACGAGCGCGCTGTAGAGCAGGTCGTCGCGCCGCGTCGACGAGGTCGCCCGCGGGGGCGCTCCAACGCGCGGGACCGCATCCTGCGCGCGGCGGCCGCGGAGTTCGGCGAGAGCGGTTACGACGCGGCCACGATCCGCGGTGTGGCGTCGCGCGCGGGGGTGGACGCCGCGCTCGTCCACCACTATTTCGGCACCAAGGCCGACCTGTTCGCCGCCACCGTCGATGTGCCGGTGCGCCCCGATCTCGCCGTGCCCGAGATTCTCGCCGGCGACCGCGACGGCTGGGGCGAGGCGGTCGTGCGTTACGTGCTGGAACAGTTCGAGAAGCCCGACGTGCGTGCCCGTGGTGTGGTGCTGCTGCGCACCGCGATCGGCAACAAGGTCGCCACCCCGCTCATGGTCGGCTTCCTCACCCGCGAGCTGCTCAGCCGCATCGTGGCGGCGCTGGAGGTCCACGATGCCGAGGATGCCGAGCTTCGAGCGAGTCTGGCCGCGTCGCAGATCGTCGGGATGCTGGTGGCGCGCCACGTCGTGCGGTTGCCCGGCATCGCGACCGCGTCGGTGGATGAGCTCGTCTCCCGTGTCGGCCCGACCGTCCAGCGCTATCTCACCGCGTGAGCCCCAGATCCTCTTCCGTTCCGTTCCGTTCCGTTCCGTTCCGTTGCGTTGACAGGAGTCGCATGTCCTTCCAGGCCTACCTCGACAACATCGAGACCAAGACCGGTCTCACCCCACGCCAGTTCATCGAGCTCGCCGGCGCCAGGGGATTCGACGAAAAGACGAAGGCGGGGGAGATCATCGCCTGGCTCGCCGAGGACTACGACCTCGGTCGCGGGCACGCGATGGCCCTCGTACACGTGATCACGAAGGGCCCGAAGATCTCGGCGAAACACGTCGGGTCGGGCGGGGCGCACGGGGATGCCTCCGACACGTTGTGGCTGGACGGCAAGGACACCAAGCCGGAGTGACCACCATCGGCCGGTCGACACTTGACCGGGGCGCGAGGGCGAGCGCATTATTCATCGCATGATGAATAAACGGGATGCCGTCCGCATCCGCGGGCTGCGCGTGCGACGCGGATCGACAGAGGTGTTCGCCGGTCTCGACGTCGACGTCGCGCGCGGCGCGATCACCGGACTCCTCGGGCCGTCCGGATGCGGCAAGACGACGCTCATCCGCACGATCGTCGGCATCCAGAAGGTCGCCGCCGGCACCGTCACGGTGCTGGGAGAACCCGCCGGCAGTGCAGCGTTGCGGCGCCGGGTCGCGTACGACACGCAGGCGGCATCCGTGTACCCCGACCTCACCGTCGCTCAGAACCTGCGCTATTTCGCGCGGCTCGTGGGTGCGCCGACGTCGGACGTGGACCGGGTGCTGGATGCCGTGGACCTCCGCCCGCAGGCGACGCAGCTCGTGTCGTCGCTGAGCGGCGGTCAGGGCAGCCGGGTGTCGCTCGCGGTGGCCATGCTGGGCGAGCCCGACCTGATCGTGCTCGATGAACCGACCGTGGGACTCGATCCCGTGCTGCGGGCCGAGCTGTGGGAGCTGTTCGCGCGGATCGCCGCGGCAGGGACCACCCTGCTCGTGTCGAGTCACGTGATGGACGAGGCGCTGCGGTGCGACCGCCTGCTGCTGCTGCGGGCGGGACAGCTCCTCGCCGACACGACCCCCGAGCGGCTCCTCGCCGAGACCGGTCAATCCGATCCGGATGCCGCCTTCCTCGCCCTCATCCGGGCTGCGCCGCACATCGACCCGGGCCGCGCTGACCAGAGTCGCACAGACCAGGGCCACACCGATCAGGGCCGCACGGACCAGGGCGACGCGGCATGAACGCGGGGCGCACCCTGGCCACGGCCGGCCGCGTGCTGCGACAGCTCGCCCACGACCCGCGGTCGATCGCGCTGATGCTCGTCGCGCCGAGCCTGCTGGTGGGCCTGTTCGCATGGCTGTTCGTCGACCGCGACGGGGCTTTCGAACAGTTCGGGGGACCGATCCTGGCGCTGTTCCCCTTCGTGGTGATGTTCCTCGTGACCTCCATCACCACGCTGCGGGAGCGGCGCAGCGGAACTCTGGAACGGTTGATGACGACCCCGCTGGCCAAAGCCGACTTCATCATCGGCTACGCGCTCGCGTTCGGCGTGATGGCGGCGGTGCAAGCGGTGGTGACCGTGACCTTCGCGGTGCTCGTGTGCGGTCTCGAGGTGAGCGGGCCGGTGTGGCAGCTGGGTGCGGTGGCCGTCGTCGATGCCCTGCTGGGCACGGCGCTGGGACTGCTGGCCAGCGCGTTCGCGCGCACCGAGTTCCAGGCGGTGCAGTTCATGCCGGTGCTCGTGTTTCCGCAGATCATCCTGGGGGGACTGTTCGTGCCTCGCGACCAGATGCCCGACGTGCTGCAGGCGATCAGCGACTGGCTGCCCCTCAGTCACGCCATCGACGCGGTCAACGCGGTCGCCGCGGGCGAGGGCGGCGCCGACCTGTATCGTCCGCTGCTGATCGTTGCCGCGTTCGCGATCGGCTCGCTCGTGCTGGCCGCCGCGACGCTCCGCCGTCGGACCCCCTGACGATCACCGGGGGCGGGCGGGGGCGGGAGGGGCGGGTGGGGCGTTTCGTCTCGCTGCGCTCGCTCAACGACCGGCGTGGGCGGGGGCGGGTGGGGGCGTTTCGTCTCGCTGCGCTCGCTCAACGACCGAGGGGGGCATCCGCTCGTTGAGCGAGCGGCGAAGCCGCGAGACGAAACGAGAGCAGGCCCGTGAGGGCAGCCCCGCCGGTCAGCGCACGCCGCGGAGCTTGCTGGTGATCGCCTGAAGCTGGGCGAGTTCGTCGTCGGTGAGCACCGACATCCGCTCGGCGATCGCCTGGCCGTGCCGGGTGGCGATCCGCCGGAACGCCGACATGCCGGCATCCGTGGCTCGCACGAGAGCGCCGCGGCCGTCGCGGGGGTCGGGGCACTTGGTGATGAGGCCGCGCGCCACCATGCGATCGACCAGGCGCGACACGCTCGGCTGGCTGATGAGCATGTTCGCCGTCACGTCGCGCAGACGCGCGGCGTTCTGGTCGCCGCGGGTCACCGTGAGCAGGACGTCGTACTCCGCCTGCGAGAGGTCGTCGTCGACGAAGTCGGCGCTGATCTCGCCGAAGACCTCGTGCTGCGCGCGGAAGAGGCTCTCCCAGGCGGCGACGGCGAGGCGGCGATCGGTCATGGCGTCCACTTTAGTCCGCACCCCGACACGCCCGGCGGTGCGTCGCGCGTGGCCCGTAGGCTGGCGGCATGAGGCGACTTTCCCGGATGATGGCGATCTTCGCTCTGGTGCTCGTGGGGGTGTGGGGATCGGCGGTGCCGGCGGTCGCCGGAGTCGATGACTTCACGTTCGACGAGATGGTGGCCGACTACACCCTCACGCGGGCCGACGACGGCACGAGCCGGATGCTGGTGGTCGAACGCATCGTCGCCCGGTTCCCCGACGCCGACCAGAACCGCGGCATCCGGCGCTCGATCCCCGACACCTACAACAACCAGCCCCTGCACCCGCGGCTCGTCTCCGTGACCGACGAGAACGGCACGCCGCGACCGTCGGAGGTGGAAGAGGACGACGGTGTCTTCAGTGTCGTCTCGCGCGCCGACGACTACCTGCGCGGCGTGCAGACATTCGTGATCACCTACGAGCTGCAGAACGTGACGTGGCAGTTCGCCGACACCGGTCTGGAGTTCTTCTGGGACGTCAACGGCGTCGGCTGGGCGCAGCCGTTCGGCTCGGTCACCGCGCGACTGCATCTGGACACCGACCTCGCCGATGCCCTGTCGGGTCGGATGGCCTGCTACCAGGGGGTGCAGGAGTCGACGACGCCCTGCCGGTCGATCGAACAGTCCGCTGAGGGCGACGGCGTGGTCGTCACTGCCGTCGCCGACGGGCTCGGACCGCAGGAGACGCTCACCCTCGCGGTCGGCTTCGAGCCCGACACGTTCGCGCTGTTCGACGCGTCGTACTTCGCCTCGCCGTTCGGGTGGGTGCAGGCCGTGTCGGGCGTGGGTCTCCTCGGTGCTGCGGCACTGGCCGTGCGCTCCCGGCGCCGGGCGCTCGCCGACGAGCCGGGAAGGCCCACGATCATCGCCGAGTACACGCCGCCGCCCGGTGTCGACGCCCTCGAGAGCGCCGTGCTGCTCGGACAGACGACGAAGGCGATCCCCGCAGAGGTTCTCGAGCAGGCGGTGGTGGGATCGATCCGCATCGTCGAGGGACCCGCTCGTACGTTCGGCGGCGCGCGGCTGATCGCCGAGCTGGTCGACCCGTCGAAGGCCGACGGCGACGGACGCATGCTGCTCGACGGACTCTTCCCCTCGGGAGCGCCGGGCGACCGATATGAGTTCGGCAGGCAGGACACGCGGCTCTCCAAGGTCGCGCAGCGCATCCTCGCCGAGGCGGAGCGTGTGCTGAACCGTCGCGGCTATCGGCGGTCGGTGCCGGCGGGGTCGCGGGCGTGGCCGATCGCGCTCGCCGTGCTCAGCGGCGCCGCCGCGTTCGTCTTCGGGGTGGTCGCCATCGATGGCGCGGTGCAGCCACTGGTGCCGGTGCTCGTGATGGTGGCTGCCGGGCTCGTGCTGGCGACGGTGATCGTGCTCGTGGCGCGCCGACCGCTCACCGCGGCCGGGGCCGAGGTGCGCGATCACCTGCGGGGACTGAAGGAGTTCATCGAGTGGGCCGAGGCCGACCGCATCCGCATGCTGCAGTCGCCCGCGGGCGCCGAGCGCGTGCGCGTGGATGTCGACGACCCCCGCCAGATGTTGGCGCTGTACGAGAAGCTGCTGCCGTATGCCGTGGTCTTCGGGCAGGAGAAGGAGTGGTCGAAGCACCTTGCCGTGCTGTACGCCGCCGCCGGGGCGACGGGGCCGTACTGGTTCGTCGGCACCGGCGGGTTCGATGCGTCGTCGTTCGCGTCGGGGATCGGCACGCTGTCGGCGGCGGCGAGCTCGTCGTCATCGACGTCGGGCGGCTCGTCGGGTGGGGGCAGTGCCGGCGGCGGCGGGGGTGGAGGAGGCGGCGGCGGGGTGTGATCGCCGGGGCTGCGGGCAGCGAGTCTAGAGTCGAGGCGTGGACGCGCGCACCGTTTTGATCACCGGAGGAACCCGCGGAATCGGCAGGGCCACGGCGCTGCAGCTGGCACGGGAAGGGTGCGACCTGATCCTGGGCTTCGCCTCCGATGAGGACTCCGCCCAGCGCACCCGCGCCGACGTGGAGCAGTCGGGGGTGCGCTGCGATCTCGTCCGCGCCGACGTGACGACGGAGGAGGGCGTCGAGGCCCTGTTCTCCGCTGCTCTTGGTGCCGGGCGCCGACTGGATGCCGTGGTCAACAATGCGGGGGCCACGCTGCACATCGGGCCCCTGGCGCAGACGCCGGTGTCGATCGTGCGCCGGGTGATCGACCTCAACCTCACCGCAGCGATCCTCGTGGCGCGGCGCGCCGTGCAGACGCTCGGGGACGGCGGCGTGCTCGTGAACGTGTCGTCGGGTGCGGCCACCACCGGGTCACCCGGTGAATACGTGCACTACGCGGCAGCCAAGGCCGGTGTCGACGCGTTGACCAAGGGGCTCGCGGTCGAGGTGGCCGGTGCCGGTGTGCGGGTCGTGGGGGTCGCTCCGGGCACCGCAGAGACCGACGTGCACGCGGCGGCCGGTGATCCGGGGCGGCCGGCGCGCGTGGCCGCACGGCATCCGATGGGGCGGGTCGCCACCGCCGAGGAGGTGGCGGCGGTGATCGTGTTCGCCCTGTCGCCGCAGGCCAGCTATGTCGCCGGCACGACGATCCGCGTGACCGGGGGCGCGTAGGCGCCGGTCACGCGGTGGAGTCCGCGGCGGGCAGGATGACTCGCCACTGACCGAAGTGCACGAAGCCGGCGGTCTCGGCCAACGCGACCGACGCGGCGTTGTCGAGCTGGCAACGGTACTGCGGCTCATAGCCGAGTGCGCGTGCGGCGGCGCTGATGGCACGGACCGTGTCTCGACCGAGGCCGCGGCCCCGGGAGGCCGGGAGGGTGATGACGCCGATGTCTGCGAGCAGCGACCCTGCCCACGGGTAAGCGCTCGCGGCCGCGACGAGTTCGCCGTCGACGAAGGTGCCGTACGCGAGCCAGTGGTCGAGCTCGACGAACGCTTCGTCGAGGTCGTCGGCGGGGGCCGCAGAGGCGAATCCGGCGAAGGCATCGGCGTCTTCGTCGGTGAGGCGGCGAGTGCTGCGACGGTCGTCAGAAGCGGCGGACGCGGCCGTGCCGGACGGTGCGGTGGCGGAGGGGGCCGTGCCGGACGGTGCGGTGGCGGAGGGGGCCGTGCCGGACGGTGCGGTGGCGGAGGGGGCCGTGCCGGACGGTGCGGTGGCGGAGGGGGCCGTGCCGGACGGTGCGGTGGCGGAGGGCGCGGTGCCGGACCGGGTCGTGCCGGAGGGCAGATAGTGCAGCGCGTCGGGGTCGTTGAGGGGCACACCCGCCACCCGGAGCCGGTCGTCGATCCGGGAGGTGTCGAGGATGTCGCCCACCCCAACACCCAGGGTGTGCGCCCAGTGCGGGGTGAGGGTGAGGATGGCGCGCGCATCGGGGAGGGTGAGCACCGACAGGGCGCGGCTGTCGCTCAGGGCCGGGTCGATCACGACGACGGTCTCGTCGGGGCTTCCGGCGGCAGCGGCCGTGGCGGCGACACCCGGCATCCAATGACCGGTGACGGTGCGGGAGAACACGGATTCACCCTAGAGGTACTCGGTGCGGGTGTGCGGATCAGAACGGCGGCGGATCCGGCTCCAGGCCGGGTTCTTCGCGGGGTGCATTCTCGGCGACGGCGGGGTCGTCGGTGGGGAGAACGGTGAGCACGCGCGCGGGCCGGTCGGGGTAGTTGCGGCCGGTCGGACTCGTCCACTCAAGCACCCCGTCTGGCCGTTGTCGTACGCGCCATGCGGAGTGGTGCTTGAGCACGTGGTGTCGCCGGCAGAGGTGGTCGAGATTCCCGAGTTCGGTGGGGCCGTCGTGCTGGCGGGCCACGGTGTGGTCGACGTCGCAGCGGCGCGCCGGCTGCCGGCATCCGGGAAAGCGGCAGTGCTCGTCGCGGATGCGCAGCACCCGCCGCAGGTGTTCGGTGGGGCGGTAGCGGTCGACGGCGAGCACGCATCCTGACACCGGATCGGTGAGCACGCGTTCCCAGCCGGGTGCTCCGGCGGCCAGAGTGCGGGCCGCGCCGGGGTCGATGGGGCCGTGCCCGGCGAGCTCGGCCGGTCGGGTGTCCGAACCCAGGAGCGTGAGCGCGGGGACCGTGATCTGCACGTGGGCGACGATCGCCGCGCTCACCGCTGTGGACCGCGCGCTGATGGATGCCGTCGCGTGCCCGGTCAGCAGCAGGTCGGCGAGCACGTCGGCCCTGATCTCTCCCAGACTCCGCGAGTCGCGGGTCGAGGAGGGGGCGTCGAGGAGCGCGTCGCGCAGGTCCGTGGCATCGTCGGCGCCCTCGTCGCCGCCGTCCGAGGCGGTCGGCGCGGGACTCTGGGAGGGGCGCATCGTGCGCGCGAGCTGGCTGAGGCGGTCGTGGATGCCGTGGGCGATCGCAGCCGGAAGGGAGGCGACGAGTTCGGCCATGCCGTCTTCAGCGCCCCGCACCCATACGCCGCGACGCGCGGCGGCGGCGCGGTGCCGCTCGTCGAGCGGGATGGGGTGGAGCCGGTGGGCGAGGGTGCGGACCGCCGGCCGGAGCCTGCCTGGCGTCTCGCGGCATGCGACCTCCACCGCCGCTCGCTCGTAGACTTCGCGGGCCTCGGCGTCGTCGATGGCAAGCCCCGCCTCGACGATGACGAGGGCGTGGGAGCGGTCGATGTCGCCGCGGGCGAGGGCGGCGAGTGTCGCGGGAAACCGGCCGTCGAGGGTGACGGCCTCGCTCATCCGTCGCTGCACGGTGCGATCGGAGACACGCAGACACGCACCGATCTGCGCCGACATCGATCGTAGGGGGATGTCGGCATCGAGATCGGGGGTGGCGAGCCGGGCGTGCTCGGTGGCCAGTTCGGTGGCCTCGGCGAGCAGTCGAACCTCTTCGGCGTGGAGCGCAGCGATGCTGCGTCGTGTGTCTGCGAGCGCGTCGAGCACCGACTCGATGCGGGCGATGATCTCGCCGGAAGGTGTGCTCGCTGCGTCCTGCATGCCTCCATCGTGGTCGAGACCACCGACATTCTCGACAGAAAAAGCCGGGTCAGAGGCGCTTCCTGTGGATAACTGCGCTCCGCGCGCCACTGTGGAGGAAACGACACGTCGGGCACGTGCGCCGGGCAAGAGTAAGGGCCGGTCGGAGAGGCTTCCGACCGGCCCTTGTCCCTTGCACCAAGAGTGTCCTGCAATCACATGTCGGTAGCTGCCACAGCAAAACAACTACCGTGCATGCACTCTATAACGACGAGATAACGGTGGCAAGGGTTCGTCGTTATGTTTTTGTGATTCTTCCTCATTCTGTCCAGTCTCACCGGATCTGTAGAAATCTCACGTACCTGTAGAACGTCTCACTGGAGTTGTAGATTCTCATCGGAGTTGTAGATTGCTCCTGGATGAGATCTACGTTTCGTTCTTTCGTTCGGTGTCGTTGCGGATCGCCAGGAGGGCTCCGGCGATAGCAGCGGTGAAGATCACGATGTCGGCGATGTTCCCGATGAACCAGTTTCCGTAGGCGAGGAAGTCCACGACATGTCCGCGGGCGAATCCAGGATCTCGGAAGAGACGGTCGCCTGCGTGTGATGCTGCGGCTCCACCGAGCGCACCGACGACGATGGCCCACCCCCGGCGTTGAACTCGGAACGCGAACACGATCGCTGTGACGGTAGCGGCGACAGCGAGCAGCGCGAACACCCAGGTGAAGTCTTCGCCGAACGAGAATGCCGCTCCCGGGTTATAGGCGAGCTGCAAACCCAGCAGGTCACCGATCAGCGGGATGCGCTCACGCTCGGTGAGGGTCGCTTCGGCCCACACTTTCGTTCCCTGATCAATCAGGACGACAACCACGGCGATCAGGAGCGCTCCACCAGTGAGCTGCCACCGCCGCGTCGACGACAGCTTGCGCGCAGCGGGCGGGTGAGCCTCATTCTGGGAGGAGGTCATGCGAGCACCTCGATCAGACGGACAATGACCCCAGATTCGATCAGAATGAACAAGCCCAGACCGATGAACACGGCCGGTACGAGCCAGTGCTCGATGCGTTCCAGCCCCTCGGTGACGGCCTTGTTGGTGCCGATCAGTCGTCCGGCAGCGCACCAGACGGCGACGAGGATGAGGAACACGACGATCATGATCGCGACGTCGCCGGGGGCGCTGGTGCGGAAGATCGGCGTGTAGAGGGAGATGTTGTCGGCCCCGTTGGCGATCGTGATCCCGGCGACGCCCCAGAGTCCGACCGCGGTGATCTTGGCGTCATCATCGTCGTCATCACCGTTTCGACGCAAGCCGCGCACGAGCGTCCAGATGCCGATGCCGAGCGGGATCAGCCCGAGGAAGCCCACCCATTCGTCCGGGACGATCGTGAGGCCGAGCGCGGCGATCACGCTGATCACGACGAGGGTGATGAACCCGAGGTACTGGCCAGCGACGATCTGCCACGGTCGCGGCTTTCCTCGGCTGGAGGCGAGGAACAGCACGGTGAGCACGACAATGTCGTCGATGTTGGTCGCAGCGAACAGGCCGATCGCTGATCCGATGGTCGCGAGCATCAGCTCTTCACTCGCGGAGTGCGGGCGGCGCGCAGGCCGTTGAGAATAACGATGACCTCGGCGACCTCGTGGACCAGGACGACCGCCGCGAGCCCCAGCACGCCGAAGAGCGCGAGCGGGAGCAGTGCGGTGATGATCAGCAGCGACAGGATGATGTTCTGGTTGATGATCCGTCGACCGCGCCGGGCGTGGTCGAACGCGCGCGGGATGAGACGCAGATCATGGCCGGTGAAGGCCACGTCGGCGGATTCGATCGCTGCGTCGGAGCCGGTCGCTCCCATCGCGATGCCGATGTCTGCGCCGGCGAGGGCCGGGGCATCGTTGATGCCGTCACCGATCATCGCGACCGGCCCTACCTTCGATAGCTCCGCGATCGCGGCCGCCTTGTCCTCCGGGCGCAACTCCGCGCGCACGTCACTGATCCCGGCCTGCGCAGCGAGCGCACGGGCAGTCCGGGCGTTGTCGCCGGTGAGCATCGTCACGCCGATGCCCTGACCGGTGAGAGTTCCGACCACCTCGGGGACTTCTGGGCGCAGTTCGTCACGGACACCGATCGCGGCGATCGGCGTCCCGTCACGGTGCACGATCACGACGGTCATGCCCTGCTCCTCTAGCCCCGCGACCCGATCCCCGAGCGCGCCGGCGTCCAGCCAGCGGGGGCTTCCCACAGTGATTCTCGAGTCGTCGACCGTGCCGTCAATGCCGTGACCCGCCCGCTCGGTTACGTCCGCAGCGGCTGTGACACCCGGAGCGGCCGCCGTGATCGCGGCCGCGAGAGGATGCGTGCTGTGCTGCTCCAGTGCGGCCGCCCACGCCAGAGCCTGAGCCTCCGACACGCCATCTGCGGTGAGGACAGCGGTAACCATGGGCTCGTTGCGGGTGAGGGTGCCGGTCTTGTCGAGGGCAACGTGCCGGACGGTGCCAAAGCGCTCGAAGACGGCACCGGACTTGATGATCACGCCGAACTTGCTCGCGGCGCCGATCGCCGCGACGACCGTGAGTGGTACCGAGATCGCGAGTGCACACGGAGAAGCTGCGACTAGCACGACGAGCGCGCGAGTGATCCATACCTCCGGATCGCCCAGCAGCGACCCGATGATCGCGACGAGTGCCGCGAGGATCAGAACACCGGGAACGAGCGGGCGGGCGATCCTGTCCGCGAGACGAGCACGCTCGCCCTTCTCAGTCTGTGCTTTCTCTACCAGCTCCACGATCGTCGTGAGCGAGTTGTCGGTGCCCGCAGCCGTCGTCTCGACCTCTAGCGCGCCGGCGCTGTTGATCGCACCGGCCGACACTGCATCGCCGGGCTCCACCTCGACCGGGATCGATTCCCCGGTGATCGCCGAGGTGTCCAGGCTGGAGCGACCAGAACGCACGACACCATCGGTGGCGATCCGCTCGCCCGGGCGGACCACCATGATTTGGCCGACCGTCAGCTCTCTTGCCTGCACCTGCACGGTGGTGCCGCCCTGCAGCACGGTTGCCGTCTCCGGCACGAGCTTGAGCAGTGCGCGGAGCCCGCCGCGGGCGCGGTCCATCGCCTTGTCCTCGAGCGCCTCCGCGATCGAGTACAAGAACGCGAGAGCTGCGGCCTCCTCCACGTAGCCGAGGATGACTGCACCGACGGCGCTGATCGTCATCAGTAGACCGATGCCGAGCTTGCCCTTGAACAGCTTCCGGATCGCGCCGGGCGTGAACGTCGAGGCGCCGAGCAGCAGACCGACCCAGAACAGCACCAGCGCCGGGATCTCGAGGCTGGACCACTCGAGGATCAGACCGACGAGGAACGCAACGCCGGAGAACACCGGCACCATGACCCCGCGGTCCCTCCACCAGGGACGCTCCGCCTCTTCGATTTCCTCCTTCGCCGCGGTGGCAGGCTCGTGCTCGCAACCACACGCCGCGCTCACGCGTCCGCTCCCGCGCCACAGCAGCCAGCCACCGTGCAGGCCGAGTCCACGCACGGCGCGTGCTCATCCACAGCCAGCGTCACGTCTACGAGCGCGACGAGCGCAGCGGCGAGATGCGGGTCGGCGATCTCGTAACGAGTCTGGCGGCCCTCGGGCTCAGCGACGACGATCCCACAATCGCGCAAACATGTCAGGTGATTCGACACGTTCGACCGAGTGAGTACCAGATCGCGCGAAAGGACGGCCGGATAGCTTGGCCCTTCGAGCAGGGTCATCAGGATCCGTGAACGCGTCGGATCGGCCATCGCCCGGCCAAGCCGGTTCATTACATCGATACGGGAAGCAATAGTCAGCACGCACTGACTATACAGTCACCGGTGACATATTTCTAGTTCGACTGGGTGTCACCAAAACCAACACCTCTGGTGAGACGACAGATCGAACGCGGCTGGTCGCTTGTGCGCAAGAATCCGAGGTACATGTGTCTCATCTCGCGACAACACCAGTGAGATCGGACACATTCTTCTGACCTCATCGCAGAGACCGCCTCGATGTGCCCCGCCTCGCCCCCTCAGCGCGAGAACGTCACGTGCACGGTGCCGCTGTCGGCCACCACGCTCGACACCGAGTGTGTGTGTTCGAGGCCGCGCAGGTCGTCCCACACGCGGGTGCCGCGACCGAGGACGATCGGCGCGATGCCGACGTGGAGCTCGTCGACCAGTCCCGCGCGCAGAAAGGCCCGTGCGGTGCGGATGCCGCCGCCCACCCGCACGTCGACCCCACCGGCGGCGTCGACGGCCTCAGCCAGCACGTCCTCGATCGCGCCGCTGCGGAAGTGGAACGTCGTGCCCCCGGCCATCTCGATGGGCGGACGCGGCGCGGAGTGGGTGAGCACGTACACCGGGCACCCGAAGGGCGGCTCCTCGCCCCACCACCCCTTCCAGTCCGGGTCGTCCGGGTGGGCGTGGAGCCCGAACATCGCGGCCCCCATGATCTCGGCGCCCACACCCTCGAAGAACGCGCGGGCGAACGCGTCGTCGATCCCGGTCGTTCCCGCCCCGGTCGTGTCGCCGAACACCTTCTCGCGGAACGTGCGCGTCGCGGCATACGCGGCGGTCAGCGGCCCCCAGTCCTCGCCCATCGGGTTGTCCGAGGCGGGGTCGGGCGCAGCCGTGTACCCGTCGAGTGAGGAGAACAGATCGATGCGGACGCGGGACATGATGCTCCTTCGGATCGGACTCGTCCGATGCTATGCCCGTGCTCCTCTACGGTGGGCATGATGCGCGCAATGATCATGCACCGGGTCCGCGGTCCGCTCGAGGTGGCGGAGGTTCCAGGCCCCACGCCGCCGGAGGATGGTGTGGTCGTCGAGGTGCACGCGACGGGGCTGTGTCGGAGTGACTGGCACGCGTGGGCCGGCCACGAGGACCTCGCGCTCCCGCACGTGCCCGGGCACGAACTGGCTGGTGTCGTGGCCGCGGTGGGGGCGAATGTGCGGCGGTTCCGCGTCGGCGACCGCGTCACGGTGCCGTTCGTGTGCGGCTGCGGCGTGTGCGAGTGGTGCCGCTCCGGCAACGCGCAGGTGTGCCCCGACCAGCAGCAGCCCGGATTCACCCACTGGGGCTCGTTCGCGGAGCGGGTGGTGCTCCACGCCGCCGACACGAACCTCGTCGCCATCCCGGCATCGGTCTCGTTCGAGGCGGCCGCCGCACTCGGATGCCGGTTCGCGACGGCCTACCGGGCCCTCACCGCACGAGCGCGGTTGGCGGCGAACGAATGGGTCACCGTGGTGGGAGCGGGGGGCGTCGGGCTCAGCGCGGTGATGATCGCGAAGGCCATCGGGGCGCGAGTGGTCGCCGTCGACCGCACCCCCGGCGCCCTGGAAGCGGCACGCGCACTCGGGGCAGACCACACGATCCTCGCCGGCGACGCGGTGCCCGACCGGGTGCATGCCGTCACCGGCGGCGGCAGCCACGTCGCCGTCGACGCGGTCGGCAGCGAACAGACCTGCGCGGACGCCGTGATGAGCCTGCGGCGCCGCGGACGTCATGTGCAGGTCGGCCTGCTCCCCACGCCGACCGGGCTCTCCGGCATCCCGATGTCGCGCGCGATCGCGTGGGAGCTCGACCTGCTGGGCAGCCACGGAATGGCCGCGAGCGACTATCCGGGGATGCTCTCCCTGATCGAGTCGGGGCGGCTCCGCCCGCAGGATCTCATCGAGCGGGTCGTGGGGCTCGACGAGGCGGCGCTGCTGCTTCCCGCCATGGACACCGCCGCGCCCGCGGGGATGACCATGATCGACCCGAGACGATAGACGCCGGGGCCGACCCTGGGGCCTCAGGCCGGTCCGACCTGCATCCCGCGCCAGATCACCCGGATCGCGGCCCGGCATCGCTCGATCGCCTCGACGTCGTCGAGGGTGACCCCGCGCACGACGTACTGGTAATAGAAGACGCCGTTGATCGCATCGATGCAGGCGTCGATGTCGATGTCGTCCGCGAGTTCGCCGCGCGCGATTCCCGCTTCGAGCACCGCGACCATGCCGCCGCGCCGACGAGCCACGTGCGCATTCCAGTAGGCCCGCGCGAGCCGGCGGTCGGTCATCGCCAGCCGCAGCCGCAGTCGGAATCGCTCCTCGGTGTAGGTCGCCCCCGCCGCGCGCGCGATGGAGAACGTGCCGAGCACGTTCTCCAGGAGATCTCCGTCGAGAGGGATGACGTACGGCTCGCGGCCGCGATCGAGGGCGGCGGCCAACAGATCCGTCAGCGACGGCCAGCGCCGGTAGATCGCCGCACGGCTCACTCCGCTGAGCTCGACGACGGCGGAGATGGTGACCTCTTCGCCGCGATCGAGCAGCAACGCTGCCGCGGCGACGATGCGCTCATCGTGACCTTCCGCGCGGGGCCTGCCGGGACGGCGGGCGGCGACAGGCACGGCGGGTGCGGAGGGCGCGCCGGTGATGGTCACGGGACACCCGCCCGGGTGCGCAGCCGTGCGATCAGCCCGGATGTCAGGCCGGCCTCGCGTAGCGGGGCGAGCGGATCGCCGTGACGCTCGGTGAGACCGTCGAGGAGCTCACGCATCGGCTGCGGAGAGAACGCGGTCCGGCCGGCGGCGCGCGTTGCGGCATCCAGGTCGATCCCGAACCGTTCCATGAGCGGCTGGAGCAGCGGTGCCAGACGCACGCGGATCGCGGCGGAGTTCTCGCCGGTGCGCGCGTAGTCGGCGACGATGTCGTCCGGCCCGGCGCCGAGCGCGAGCAGGAGCGAGGCGGCCAGCACTCCGGTGCGATCCTGTCCGGCAGCGCAGTGGAAGGCCACCGCGCCCGGCGCATACGCGATGATCGCGAGGGCGGTGACGATCTGCTCGGCCGCCGAGTCGACCATCCGCAGATACATCGCGCCGAACCGCGACTGATCGAACAGGTCGGCGCGCGAGATCGCCTCGGCCGCGTCGACCCCCGCGCCGATGTCGCTGAGGAGCGGAACGTGGTGGTACGTGACGTCGGAGCGCCCGCCGAGCACCCCACGACCGGTCGCGGCGACCTCTTCGCCCGACCGCAGGTCGATGACTGCGCGCAAGCCGGCATCGACCAGGCCATCGGCGTCGGAATCGGTGATGGTCGAGAGGTCGTCGGCCCGGATCGCGAATCCCCGCCGCACAACGCCGCCCTCGGTGACGATGCCGCCCAAGTCGCGCAGGTTCACCGGTGCGCTGCGTTCCACCGGCGCGCTTCGTTCTCTCACTGCGCTTCGTGCCATATCCGGGCGGGGAAGGAGGGAGGTCATGTGATCTTCTTTCGGATGATGGCGCTCGCCTGATCGATCGCCGTGACGAGCACGATGATGCAGATGACGATGGCGCTCAGGTGCCCGTAGTCGTACATCTTCATCGCGGTGGTGAGTTCGAGTCCGATACCCCCGGCCCCGACCATGCCGAGGATCGTCGCCCCGCGCACATTGCCCTCGAACAGCAGCAGCGTGTACGAGACGAGCATCGGCGCCGACTGCGGCAGGATCCCGTACTGGATGATCTGCCGCTTCGAGCCGCCGACGGCTTCGATCGCCGTCACCGGCCCGCGGTCGACCGCTTCCATGGCCTCGGCGAAGATCTTGCCGATCGACCCGATCGACCCGATGGTCATCGCGAGGATGCCGGCGAACGGTCCGAGGCCCACGGCCGAGACGAACATGAGGGCGAACACCAGGTCGGGCAGCGACCGGATGATGTTCATGATCCAGCGGGTGGGGTAGTAGAGCCATCGTGGCGCGATGTTGGATGCCGCACCGAACGCGACGATGAGGGAGAGCGCGGCGCCGAGCACCGTGCCGACGATCGCCATCTGCAACGTCTCGATCAGGAGCGCGACGATCACTCCCAGCTTGTCCCATGAGGGTGGGATCAGCCGGGACAGGAACTCGCCCATGTTTACCGCGCCCTCGCCGAGTTTGGCGAAGTTGAACTCGGCCCCCACCGCCGACCACACCAGAAGGGCGACGGCGATCGGGATGCCGACGAGGAAGCGGCCGCGCGGCACGCGGAACGCGCGCTCCAGGCGTTCCCGTTCCCTCGGGTCGAGGGTCGTGGAGGGAGCCGTCCGCGTCGTCCGGTCAGTGGTCGAGGTGCTCATGGTCGTCCCCTCCGTCCGCATCCCGGGTATAGAGGTGCGCGAGCGCCGCGGCGTCCAGACCCGCCGTCGGGGTCGTCACCGCGACCTCACCGTGACGCAGACCCACGATGCGGTCGGCGTGCGCGAGCGCGAGGGAGACCACGTGCAGGCTGACGAGCACCGCAATCCCGTCTTCGGTGGCGATCCGCCGGAGGAGGCTCAACACCTGATGGGAGAGGGCGGGGTCGAGGGAGGCGACCGGCTCGTCGGCGAGGATGAGGCGCGGCGACTGCATGAGCGCCCGCGCGATCGCCACGCGCTGCTGCTGACCTCCCGACAGCGTCCGGGCCTGCGCGGTCGCCTTGTGGGCGATACCCACGCGATCGAGCAGCTGCATCGCGCGGACGCGGTGGGCATGGGTGAAGCCCCCGACGAGGTTCAGCGGCCCGGCCTCGTGCAACGCCCCGGTGAGCACGTTCTGCAGCACGCTGAGACGTCCCACCAGGTTGAACTGCTGGAACACCTGGCCCACCGACGCCCGCAGGGCGCGTGCCTGGCCTCGCCGCAGCCGGGTGAGGTCGAAACCGTTGACCTCCACCGAACCGGAGGTCACCGGCGCGAAACCGGTGAGCGTCTTCATCAGGGTCGACTTGCCCGATCCCGACGATCCCAGAAGGGCGACCATCTCACCGGCGCGGAGGTCGAGGTCGACGCCGCTCAGGACGACCGGGCCGGTGCCGTAGGCCACCGTCAGACCCGACACCGACACGAGCGGAGGCCCCGGGGGCGGCTCCCCGTGCCCGGTGGACGGGGTCGGGGTCGCACCGGTCATCGCGGTGACCAGGGGCGCCTGCGTCGTGGTCGACATCGCGATCAGCCGAGGTCGGAGATGTCGACGTCGGCGATCTTGGCGATGTCGACGAACGGCTGGAAGAGCGAGGGCGAGGGCTCGACGATCGGTTCGCTGCCCTGCATCGCCTGGAACATCGCTCCGAGCGCTTCCGCGTTCTCTTCGACGAAGATGTTCGGCAGCGCCTCGAGGAGCGCGGCCCGCTTGTCGCCCGCGATCTCCTGGTCGGCCAGCACGCTCACCGCGACCGGCATCGACGCGCTCTCACCGATCGACCGGGTCTCGCCCTCCTCGAACGGGAACATGTCGGTACCGGTCATCGTGGGGAAGATGGTTGAGGTGCACGCCACATCCACCTGTCCCTCGCGCAGCGCGATGAACGACATGTCGTGCCCGCCCGAGAACGTCGAGGCGTAGTCGACGTCGCGTTCCAGGCCAGCCTCGTGCAACGCCGCGACCGGCATGAAGTACCCCGAGCTCGACGCCGGATCGGCGAAGGCCACCACCGTCTCGGGCGTCACGTCGTCGAACGAGCGGAGCTCGGAGTCGTCGAGCACGAGACACGTCGAGACGGGGGAGTCGTCGCCGGGCCACGCGACGAGCGCGTCGACCTCGCCGGTGTTCACGGCCAGTGCCGACGGGAACCCGCTCATGAACCCGATGTCGACGTGGTGGTTGCGGATCGCCTCGACGACGGCCGTGTAGTCGGGCACGTCGACGATGTCGACCTCGCGCCCCGTCTGCTCCTCGACGAGGGCGGCGAATGCCTGGATCGGGTTCTGCGCCGTCGGGTCATCGCCGAGCGGGGTGGTCGCGAAGGTGATCGGAGCGGTCGGGTCGGAGGCGTCGGCGGCGGTCGCCGAACAGCCGGCGAACGCGAGTGCTCCGAGCGCGAAGACTCCGACAGCGGGGAGGGCGCGAGTGCGCATGGTCGTCCTTTCGGGGTTTCGATACCGCGATGTGCGATACCGAAAGCACACCCCGGAAAGGTGACGACGAAATACGAGAACGCCGGACTCGCTGACCAACGCCGAATGAACATCCGGTGCCGGGCGCGCGTGTAAACAGTTTTACTTGTAACACTTCAATCCGTTCCGGTGCGCTGTTTGACTGCTCCCACGACGACGTGATGATCACATCCGTGATCCGAAGACGAGGAGGTCTCATGCCCAAGACACAGCGTCGCGTGGCTCTATCGGTGGCGGCCACGCTCTGCGCGATCGCGCTGGTGGTCACCGGCTGCGCATCATCGAACCGAACCGACGGGTCTGCTGAGCCGAGCCGGGGTGGCACGCTCGACATCGCCCTCGACAAGGCGCCCGCGAGCCTCGACCCCGCCGACATGGAGCAGTCCACGAGCCCGTTCGCCCAGCCGGCCTACGACGCCCTGATCGGTGTGGAACCGGACGGCACGCTGGTTCCCGCGCTGGCGACGCAGTGGGGGTTCACCGACGACGAGAACAAGGTCTTCGAGATCACGGTGCGGGAGGGAGTGACCTTCTCCGACGGCGGCGTGCTCGACGCCGACGCGCTCATCGCCAACCTCGAACACCTCGACGGCGGCAAGAGCAACGTCGCGACCCTGGTCAACGGCGGCGTCTACGAGAAGGTCGACGACGACACCGTGCGCATCACCTGGGAGACGCCGCATCCGCTGGCTCCGCAGGCCTTCACCCAGCGCTGGGTGGCGGGGATGGTCGTCTCGCCCGAAGCGCTCGCCGGCGACACCGCGGCCCTGGCGACGTCGACAGCGGGAGCCGGGCCCTACGCCCTGGATGCCGATCGCACCGTCGCCGGGTCCACGTATGTGTACTCGGCCCGCGACGACTACTGGAACCCCGACGCCCAGTACTGGGACGAGATCATCATCACGGTCATCGAAAACCCGGAGCAGCGACTCAATGCGCTGCGCACCGGTGAGGTCGACTACGTGGCCGGTGATCTCGCCAGTGCCCGGGCGGCCGCCGACAGCGGGGCGCAGGTGCTGTCCGCGCCGACGATCGTCTACGGTCTCAGCCTGCTCGATCGCGAGGGGACGCTCGGTTCTCCGCTCGAAGACGTCCGCGTGCGCCAGGCGATCAACTATGCGCTCGATCGCGAGAACATCGCGACCGCGCTGCTGGGCGATTACGGCTTCGCCACGGAGCAGACGGTCGTCCCGGCCGAGGCCGGATACGTGGAGGCCCTCGACGGTCGCTACGCCTACGATCCCGACATGGCCAAGGAACTGCTCGCCGAGGCAGGCTACGAGGACGGCTTCTCGCTTCCGGTCGTGGCGAGCACGTCGGCGACGGCGGCGACGCTCTCCCAGGTGCTCGTGGAGCAGCTCGCCGCTGTGGGGATCACGATCGAGCTCGACTCTCGTCCGAGTGCCGACTATTTCGAGGGCATGACCGGGGGCACCTTCCCGGCGGCGGTCATCGGCTACGGATCGCAGCCCATGCCCATGGAGTACGACGGCTTGTTCGGCCCGAACGCGATCTTCAACCCGTTGAAGTCGCAGAGCGACACGATCGACGCCCTCATGGGCGAGGCGCTCGTCGCGCCCGAAGCGGAGGCGACCGGGCTGTACGAGCAGATCATGACCGAGCTGGTCGAGCAGGCGTGGTTCGCCCCCGCGGTCTTCGCGCCGGTGTTCTACTTCGCCAGTGACGAGTTGGCCCCCGTGGAGGTCACCGTGGCGCGTCCGCAGGCTCCCCTGACGAGCCTGGCGCCCGCCGAGTGACGAACGTCCCCGCCGGAGTCCCAGGTCTCCGGCGGGGACGCCGCTCGTCGCCCGACACCGCCGTCACCACCGGTCACACCGCAGTCCCTCGCAGAAAGGAGGAAGGATGTCACTTCGCCGACTCGTCAACTGGTTCGTGATGAGCCTCGTCCTCTTCTTCGTCCTGTCCCTGTTGCTGTTCGTCCTGGTCTCCCTCACGCCGGGAGATGCGGCACGCACGATCGTCGGCCCCAACGCGTCGCAGGAGCAGTATGAGCGGGTGCGCGCCGAGCTCGGGCTCGACCTCTCGCTCTGGGAACAGTACGGCCGGTGGCTCGGCAACCTGTTCACGGGAGATCTCGGGACGTCGGTGGTCAGCGGTGTCCCGGTTTCCACCGTGTTGTCCGACCGGCTCGAGCCCACCCTCGCCCTGATCGTCTGCACCTTCCTGGCCGCATCCGTGCTCGGGATCGTCCTCGGGGTCGTCGGCGCCTCCCGCCCCGGACCGGTGGGACGGGCGGCCGACGTTCTGAGTGTCGCCGGCTCGTCGGTGCCGAACTTCTGGATCGGGCTCGTGCTGGCGGCGGTGTTCGCCGTACAGCTGCAGTGGCTTCCCACCAGCGGGTACGCGCCGATCGTCGACGGGATCGGGCCCTGGGCGTCGCACCTCATCCTGCCGGTTGCCACGCTCACCCTCGCCGGCACGGCGCTGCTGGCCAAGCAGACCCGGGATGCGGTGAGCGAGCAGCTCGCCCAGCCCTACATCGTGCTGCTCCGGGCGCACGGCGTGAGCGAGCGCCGCATCCTGTGGCGGCATGCACTGCGCGGGGCGGCGATCCCGATCGTCACGATCCTCGGCATGAAGATGGTGGGGCTCACCACCGGCACCGTGCTCATCGAGAGCGTCTTCGTCATCCCCGGTTTCGCAGGCTACGCCGTGAACGCCACCCTCCTCCACGACATCCCGGTCGTGCAGGCCATCACGTTGATCTTCGCGATCGTCATCATCGTGACCAACCTCGTGGTCGAGCTGCTCTATGCCCGCCTGAACGTGAAGGAGAACGCGTGAGCGACACGTCCGCCGATCCGCGCCCGCTCGGAGAGTCCCGACCCGTGATCCCCCTGTGGCGCATGCTGCTCCACCGTCCCGTCTTCGTCGTCTGCGCGGCGATCCTCGCGGTCATCGTGGTAGCCGTCGCACTGGCGCCGGTGATCGCGCCCTACCCGCCACTTCAGCAGAACCTCACCCTCACCCTGGCCGGCCCCTCTCCGGCCCACCTGCTCGGCACCGACGACCTCGGACGTGACGTGCTGTCGCGACTGCTTTTCGGCGGACGCGAGACGCTGCTGGGGGTGCTTCAAGCGCTGGCGGTCTTCCTGCTCGTGGGGACGAGTCTCGGACTGATCGCCGGCATGTCGCGGGGGGTGATCGACACCATCATCACTCGGGCCGCGGAGCTCCTGCTCAGCGTTCCGGCCTTCATCATCCTGCTGGTCATGCTGTCGATCCTCCCCGGCAACATGACCGTCGCGATGGTGGCTTTGGGCGTGCTCACCAGTCCTCTCCTCATCCGGGTGGTGCGGGGGACGACCCGCGGCGTGCGCAGTGAGCTGTTCGTCCGCGGCGCGCGCACGATGGGACTCACCGAGGCGCAGATCACCCTCCGCCACGTGCTTCCGCGGTTGGCAGGTCCCATCATCGTGCAGGCGACCATCTTCAGCGGGACGGTCATCATCGCCGAGACCGGGCTCGGCTATCTCGGATTCGGCGTGGCCCTTCCGGCCCCGAGCTGGGGGAACATGGTCGAGACGGCCAGCCAGAACATCACCCGCGCGCCGTGGCTGCTGGTGCCCACCGGCGGCATCATCATCGTCACGATCATGTGCTTCATGCTCGTCGGCGACAGCGTGCGCGACGCCGTCGCCGAGCGCTGGACCGGCACGGGACGCACGAAGCCGCGCCGGGCGCGTCGGGGTGTGCGGGCGGCGGCGCCGGTCGACACGTCGCGCGACGCACTGCTGCGCGTGCAAGGACTCACGGTGGTCGTCGACACGGCGGACGGCCCGGTTCCGCTCGTCGAAGACGTCTCCTTCGACGTCCGACGCGGCGAGACGGTGTGCCTGGTGGGAGAGTCCGGCTCGGGCAAGTCGGTGACCTCGCTCGCCCTCCTCGGGCTCAGCCGCGGCACGCGCGTCGAATCGGGCAGCATCATCGTCGACGGTGCCGACATGGTCAGAAGCTCGCCCGACGAGATGCGGCGACAGCGCATGCGCAGCTTCGGCTACATCACCCAAGACCCGCAACCCTCGCTCGACCCCTCGATGCGCGTCGGCGACCTCCTCACCCAGCTCGTGCGGCTGCACCAGGACGTGCCGCGGCGCGAAGCGCGCGCCATCGCCCTGGGCCTGCTGGAAAGGGTGAAGATCGCCGAGCCGGACTCCGTCTTCCGTCGCTATCCGCATCAGCTCTCCGGCGGCATGGCTCAGCGCGTCGTGATCGCCGCCGCGCTGAGCGCGCGCCCCACTCTCCTGGTCGCCGACGAGCCGACCACGGCGCTGGATGTGACCGTGCAGGCCGAGATCCTGGCCCTCCTCCACGAGCTGTGCCGAGCCGACGACTCCATGTCGCTGCTGCTGGTCACCCACGACTGGGGCGTCGTGGCCGACATCGCCGACCGTGTGGTCGTCATGCGCACGGGGCGCATCATCGAGACGGCGCCCGCCGAGCGCATCTTCGTCGCGCCCACCGCCGACTACACCCGCCAGATGCTCGCCGCCGATCCCGCCCGCCTTCCGGTGCACGCCACCCGCCCGGCGGCTCCACCGGTGGTGACTGTCCGGGGGCTCGAGATCTCCTATGACGGCCGTGACGCGCGCGGCCGTCACACCCGCACCACGGCCGTGCACGGTGTCGATCTCGACGTCCTGTCGGGCCGCACCCTGGGGCTGATCGGCGAATCGGGCTCGGGAAAGTCCAGCGTCGGTAACGCGATCGTCGGACTGGTCGAACCGTCGGCGGGCAGCATCCTGCTCCACGGCGGCGTCGACGGCGGCGATGAACGTGGCGGCGGCGACGAAGAGATCGCGCACGCCTCACGCCGTCGCCGTCGTGCACTCAGCCGCCGCGTGCAGATCATCTTCCAGGACCCCTACGGGTCGCTGAACCCCGTCCGCACGATCGGGTCCACCCTGGCTGAGCCGCTCGTCCTCGCCCACGGGATGACGCAGAAGGATGCCGGGCGGGCGGTGCGCGAGTCGCTGGAGCGAGTGGGGCTTCCGGCCAGCTCGGTGCACCGCTATCCCGCGCAGTTCTCCGGCGGACAGCGCCAACGCGTCGCGATCGCGCGTGCCCTGGTGCTCGGCCCCGACCTCATCGTCTGCGACGAGCCGGTCAGCGCGCTCGACCTGTCCATCCAGGAGCAGGTGCTCGCGCTGTTGTCCGAGCTGCAAGAGGAGCGCGGGATCGCGTATCTGTTCATTTCGCACGATCTGTCCGTGGTGCGCAGCTTCTGCGACGACATCGCCGTGATGTACCGGGGGAGCATCGTCGAGCGCGGCGCGGCCCGCGACGTCATCCTCGACCCGCAGCACGCCTACACCCGGTCGCTGCTGGATGCCGCGCCCGTCCCCGACCCCACCGTTCAGCGGGGGCGGTCGCTACGCGCGGAGCGGTTCGTGCCCGATGCTCACCCGCGGGCGGCAGAACTGGAGGAGGTGCGATGACCCATCAGTTCACGATCCACGACGTCGCTCGGGAGGCGAACGTCTCGGTCTCGACGGTGTCCAACGCCATCAACAGGCCCGCCCGTGTTGCCGCCGACACCCGTGCGCGCGTGTTGGAGGCCGCGAGCAGGCTCGGCTACGTGCCGTTCGCCGCGGCGATGTATCGCCGGTCGGCCGCTCGCCGAAGGATCGGTGTCATCGCCCCGTTCGTCACCTACTCGTCCTACACCGAACGGTTCAAAGGGATCCTCGCCGCCCTCACCGCCGACCACATCGAAGCGCTCGCCTTCGATCATCCCTCCGCCAGTCGCTCACCCTCGCCCAGGCTGGCCTCCCTCCCGTTCTCGGGGAACCTCGACGGACTGATCATCATGGGAGTGCCCGTCGACACGGAGCTCAGCGCGCGACTCCTCGACCGCGAACTGCCGACGGTGCTCGTCGACTCGGGGCATCCGCGCCTCACCTCGATCGTCCTCGACGAGGCGCACGGAGCCTCGCTGGCGGCCGAACACCTGGTCGCCCGCGGCTTCCGCCAGTTCGTGTACGTGACCGAGGGTCAGCGCTCGAACGACTACATCTCGCAGGGGCGCAAGCGCATCACCGGCTTTGTGCGCGCGCTGGAGCGCTGGGGAATCGACGACGCCGACGTCCAGCTGATCACCGCACGCGCCGGCGACGCCGAGGCCGGGCGTGCGTCCGCCGACGTGATCGCCGACCGGGCGGCATCGGGTCGTGTCGGCGTGCTCGCCGGGCACGACCTGCTCGCCGCCGGAGTGCTGGCGGGCTTGCGTGAGCGGGGCGTGGCGGTACCCGACCGGGTGGGCGTCGTCGGGTGGGACGGGGGAGAGCTGGTCGAGGCGCTCGGCCTGACCACCGTGCATCAGCCCCTCCTGGAGTCGGGACGCATCGGAGCCGAGCGGCTCATCTCGCTGCTGCGCGACCCGGCGGCACCGGTGGAACGCATCACTCTCCAGCCCACGTTGCACGAAGGGATCACCACATGACCGCCGTCTCCGACGACGATCTCACCCGGCTCCTCCGCGCGCTCGATGCGGAGCCCCGTGAGGCGACGCCCCCGGTGCGGCTGGTGCCCGAGCCCGACGAGTCGGTTGCGGGGTGGCTCGGGGAGGTCACCTCCGTCCGCTCGCGCGCCGACGAGGGGGCTGTGCGGCATCGCGAACGCGTGGATGCCGCTTCCCGCACGGTGTTCGGCACGACGGCATCCGACCTCCTCGACACCCACGGCATCCCCCTGCATCGTGCCGCGATCTCCGTGACCGTACCCCGGGGGGCGCAACTGGCGGACCTCGTGCCCCGACTGGCGGGTGTGGCGCCGGTCGGGCCGCCGTCGCCGGGTGCTCAGGACGACGTCGTCCGCGTGGCTGTGACCGCCCACCCCGATGCGGAGGTCGGGATCGTCCGCCTGCACGGCGGTGCGTTCTGGATGGGGGGCGGAGCCGTCGCGTCTACGATCGATCGCGCCTTGGTGGACCACATCGCCCAGCATGTGCGAGCGGCGGTGTTCGACGTCGATTACCGGCTCGCGCCGGAACACCCGTACCCCGCCGCCATCATCGACACCCTCACCGTCCTCGACGCCGTGCGCCGCGGCCTCGCCGGCACCTCGGTGCGATCGCTCGGGCTGGTGGGAACCTCGTCGGGCGCCAACACCGCCGCGCTCGCCGCTCGGGCCGACGCGCTGCGTGAGCCGCCCGCGCTGCCCGTGTCGGCGCTGGCGTTGATCGTGCCCTCGATGCTCCTCTCCGACGGGCCGCCCGCGCTGCGCGACGATCCCGTCGCGTGGGAGCTGCGGAGGACGCAGTTGCGCGGGTACCTCGGCGACGCGGTGGATCCTGCCGATCCGTGGGTGTCGCCGGGAGCCGGGCGGCGGATCTCCGAGCTGCCGCCCGTGTTCGCCGCCGTGGCGGAGTACGACGACGTCGCGTGGGGAGCGGATGCGTTCCGGGATGCCGTGTGCGCAGGCGGTGGAGCGGTCGACCTGCGCACCTACCCGATGACTCACGTGACGGCTACGCCCCGCGTGGAGGCGGCCGTCGCGCGCGACCTCACGGAGTATCTGCGATCGCGTCTGAGCTAGACCCTGCCCGACCTGCCCACACCCGTCGAGAATGCGCAGACGGTCGGATCGGGGTCGGATTCGCGACAGTCTGCGCGATCTCGGCGATGAGCGCCACGGCTGACCGGCGGGAGTCAGGCGTCGTAGCGGGCGAGGGCCTCCTCCAGCATCCGGTGTCCCTGCGCTTCGAAGGGTTCGTCGCCCACCTGATGGGCCCACACGGCGGTTCCGACGGCTTCGCGCAGCAGGTGGAGGCGCCACTGGTCGGGTTCGCGCGGGTCGCTGCCGTAGCCCTCGATGAAGGCGTCCTCGAGCCGCGGATCGGTGCGCCACTGCTGCACGGCCAGCCGGCAGAGGTCGGTGGCGGCCGGCCGATGATCGAACCGGCCGAAGTCGATCACCCGCATCCGGATGCCGTCGAACACCCAGTTGCGGGGCTGCCAATCACCGTGCGTCGGCATCGCCGTCACCTGCTGCGGCGGCGATGCCCGCAAGATGTCGCGCGCCCGACGCGCGACCCCCGGAACGATCCGGTGCGGCTGGTCGAGGCGCGCGAGGGCCTGCGCCGTCATCCGCGCGTCGACCCCGTCGTCCCGCCTGCCCGCCTGGTCGTGGAGCACCCGCAGCGCCTCCCCGGCCTGGCGATGGATGCCGGGGTCGTGCTCGCCCGGCGTCCCCTCGACGAGGTCACCGGGAACGAAGGTCGTGATCAGCACCCGGGCGTCGCGGTCTGCGGCGACCAGACGCGAGCACCACCCCCGCTGCACGAGAGGCGCGGTGGCCCTCTCGTGCGCCGAGATCTCCCGGCCGATGTGATGATCGGCCGGTCCCGCCGCCTTCACCACGTAGTCGGATCCGCCCGCGCGCACCCGGAGCACCCGCGTGTCGACCAGCCCCCACGACATGTCGGCGACGACCGTGACGTCTCCGACCGCGCTCGCGACCAGGTCGAGCTGGGCGGGCGTGAGTCCGGTTTGGTGCAGCTGAGACATCCGTCCAGCTTATGAGCGGGGGTCGGTGAGGGGGATGACGCGCAGCGGACGATGCCGGACAATGGCGCCATGCGCACCCTGACATTCGGTATGAACGTGAGCCTCGACGGGTACATCGCCGCCCAGACCGGCCCAGCGGGCGGCGAGATCGATTGGAGCGTTCCGAGCGAGGAGCTGCACCAGTGGTGGTCGGACCGGGTGGCCCAGACCGAGGTGTCGCTGTACGGGCGGAGGCTGTGGGAGACGATGAACCCCTACTGGCTCACCGCTGACCAGCATCCCGACGCCAGCGTCGCGGAGGTCGAGTTCGCCCAGCGCTGGCGCGACATGCACAAGGTCGTCTTCTCGTCGACGCTGAGGGAGGTCGAGGGCAACGCGCGACTGTTCACCGGCGACGCCGTGGCCGAGATCGCGCGGCTGAAGGCCGAGGACGGCGGGCCGATGGACATCGGCGGCGCCACTCTGGCCGGGGCGGCGATGCGCGCGGGTCTCATCGACGAATACGTGCTCGCCACGGCGCCCGTGCTCGTGGGGGCGGGCACGCCGTTCTTCACGATGCTCGACGACTGGGTGAACCTCCGGCTGGTGGAGACCCGCACCTTCCCCGAGGGTGTCGTCCTCACCCGCTACGAGACCCGCCGTTCCTGAGCCCTCATCACACGGGTCAGGCCCGCGCGGAGCGCACGCGCGTGAGTGCGGCGAGCGCCGCGGCCACCGCGAAGACCGCCGCGACGGTCCAGAGCGCACCCGTCTCTCCCGCCGCGGAGACCAGCGCACCGCCGCCGACGGCGCCGAGGACGGCGGCCGTACGGTTGACCGACCGTCCGGTGGCGTTCACGCGCCCGAGCAGCACGTCGTCCACCGCGCGCTGGCGGTAGCTCATCTCGTTCGCGTTCTCGAGGCCGGCGGCCGTTCCGGTGACGGCGAGCGCGACGAAGAGCACCGAGATCCCGACCCCGTGCGGCAGCGAGGTCACCGTGGCGACCGCCGCCCAGGCGATCGGGTAGACGATGCGTGCCACCGCGATCGTGCGTCCTTCGCCCCAGCGCTGTCCGGCGCGCTCGGCCATGCCGGCTCCGAGCAGCGTCGCTGCCCCGACGACGGAGAGCAGGATGCCGAAGACCGCCGCTCCCAGCTCCAGCACGCGCAGGGCGAGCAGCGACAGGACGGTGAGGGCGGCGGCGTTGGCGACGAACCAGACGTGGGTCGACAGTGACAGGGGGAGCAGCACGGGATGCCGGTAGGTCGCTCTCAGCCCGTCGGCGATGCCTCGCCACAGCCGGGGCGGATCGCTCACCCGCCGTTCGTGCACCGGAAGGGTCGCGACCAGCACGGCATCCATCACGTAGGTGATGGCATCCACGAGGAGCGCGAGCGGGGCGCCCAGCAGTCGCACGAGCAGACCGCCCAGCGCGGGGCCGACCGTCTGGGCGGCGGCCTCGCCCTGATCCAGCCGCGCGTTGGCGCGCAGCAATCGGTCGCGCGGGACGAGGCGGGGAAGGAGTGACTGCGACGCGGCGAACCCGAACACGGAGAACGACCCGAACACCAGCAGCAGCACGACGAGCGCGGTCACGGTGAGCCGGCCCGACAACCACATCGCGAAGATCGCGGCGAGCGCGAGGGCGCGTCCGAGGCTGGCGACCACGAGCGTGCGGCGGCGGCGCCAGCGGTCGACGTAGACGCCGGCGACCAGCCCCAGCACGGCGTAGGGCATGAACTGAGCGGCGCCCACGATGCCCACCTGCCACGGTTCGGCGCGGAGGACGTCGACCACGAGCACCGGGAGGGCCACGGCGGCGGCCGTCGTCCCGAAGGCGCTGAGCGTGTTGGCCGTCCAGAACCGGCGGAAACCCGGCTCCGAGGAGCCGGGTTCCCCCGCCTGCCGGTCAGGCACGCTGCCGACGGTGTGCGGGTGGTCTCATCGCCGCCGCGCGGGTTCGGACTCGGTGTCCACGGCGGCGTCCTCCCAGGCGGCCGCGTCGAGATCGAGGTCGGCGAACTTCGCCGGGTCGAACACCGGCTTGTCGATCCCGGCCTTGCGCTGATCGGTGTAGTCCTTGAGCACGCGCAGCGCCGTGGGCAGCAGCATCAGGATGGCCGTGAGGTTGGCGAGGGCCAGCAGGCCCATGAGCGGGTCGGAGAAGAAGAACACCGCGGTCGCTCCCGGTGCGATCGCCCCGACCAGCACGATGGCGATGACGGCCCAGCGCAGGATGTGGGTGGCGATCTTGCTCGCGGTCAGCTCTCGCAGGGCGGTCTCGCCGAGGTAGTAGTTGTACATGATCGAACTGAAGGCGAACAGCAGGATCGAGAAGGTGAGCACGTAGGAGGTCCAGCCGCCCAGGCTCTCCGACAGGGCGCTCTGGGTGAGCACGATGCCGTCGACGTCCTCGTTGCCGGGCTGGTAGACGCCGCTGAGCAGGATCATGAACGCGGTGGCGGAGCAGATGAGGATGGTGTCGACGAACACCGACAGCATCTGGGTGATCCCCTGGCTCACGGGGTGCTTCACGTAGGCGGTCGCCGCCACGTTGGGTGCCGATCCCAGCCCCGCCTCGTTGGAGAAGAGGCCGCGACGCAGACCGTTGGCGATGGCCGCACCGATGCCGCCGGCCACCGCCGACTCGAAGCCGAACGCGTTCGCGACGATCGTTCCGAACATCGCGGGCACCTCGGTCACGTTGAACGCGATCACGGTGAGGGCCAGCAGCAGGTAGACGGTCGCCATGATCGGCACGATCACGTCGGCGACCTTCGCGATGCGCTGGATGCTGCCGTACACGATGAAGCCTGCGATGGCGGCCATGACGATGCCGGTGATCCACCGCTCGACGCCGAGGCTGTCCTGGGCGGCGCCGGCGATCGTGTTGGCCTGGAACGCGTTGAAGCCGAGGGCGAAGGATGCCAGCAGACACACCGCGTAGATCATGACGAGCCAGGTGAAGCCCTTGCCGAGGCCGTGGCGGATGTAGGTGGCGGGTCCGCCGCGGAACGAACCGTCGGGCAGGCGCCGCTTGTAGGCCTGCGCGAGCGTGCACTCGATGAGGCTCGTGGCCATGCCGACCAGAGCGATCATCCACATCCAGAACACCGCACCCGGGCCGCCGAGGGTGATGGCCACGGCGACACCGGCGATGTTCCCGCCGCCGACGCGGCCGCCGATCGAGACCAGCAGGGCCTGCCGGGCGCTGATCTGGTCGGGGTCGGCCACTTTCTCGCCGCCGCCGATCACCCGCCACATACGGCCGAAGTACCGGAGCTGGATGAACTTCGTCGACACGGTGAAGATGATCCCGAAGATCACCAGCATGGGGATCAGCGACCATCCCCACGTGAAGGCGTCGATCTGAGCGAAGAAGTTCTGCAGAATCGCGTAGAGGTCCATCGTCGTCCACTTCCGTCAGGGATCTGGGGCGCCCGGGGGTGTACGCACTCTAGGGGGATTCTCAGGAACACCGCAACCGCGCGGGCGGAATGCGGGGCCGGTGGGGCGGGTTGGGTGGTGCATGACCACGATCGGAATCATCGGCGCAGGAAACATCGGATCCCAACTGGCGCGGGCGTTCACCGCCCTCGGTGAGGAGGTCGTCATCGCCAACTCCCGCGGGCCCGAGACGCTCGCCGACCTCATCGCCGAACTCGGCCCCACCGCGCGGGCTGCGACCGCAGACGAAGCGGCCGTGGCGGGCGAGGTCGTGGTGGTGACGGTGCCTCTCGGGGCCTACCACGACATCCCCGTCGACGCGCTCGCGGGCAAGATCGTGCTCGACACCAACAACTACTACTGGGAGCGCGACGGCCACATCCCCGAGCTCGATCGAGGCGAGGCGACGACCTCCGGCCTGCTGCAGGAACACCTTCCCCAGTCGAAGGTCGTCAAGGCCTTCAACCACATCGGTGCCGCCGAGATCACCACGACCGGCAGCGAGTCCGGGTCCGCCGACCGCCGGGCGCTGGGCACGGCATCCGACTCTCCCGAGGCCCTCGCCTACGTGACCGACCTCTACGACCGACTCGGATTCGACACCGTCTCGGCCGGCCCCCTCAGCGAGTCGTGGCGTCTGGAACGCGACCGCCCCGCCTATGGCGTACGTCAGACCGCCGACGAGCTGCGGGCGAACCTCGCGAAGGCCTTCCGGGTGCGCCCCGAAGACGCCGCGTCCTGATCCGCGTGAGGTGCCCGGCGACGCGCCGTCACGCGTGCGTGTCGCCGGCCCCCTCGAGGATGCCGCGCATCGCCTCGCGGGAGATCTCCTCGCGCTCGCCGTCGACCCACTCGTGCACGAGGACGGGCACCCCGAGCGTGTCGAGGTACGCGAGGGCCTTCTCCAGCCGCGGCACCCCATCGAGGTGGTCGCTGCCGAACAGTGCCGCCCGGTAGACCGGCTCACCGCCGGCCACGGCGTGACGCAGCTCCACGGTCGATCGGCCCGTGATCCGGTACAGCGCCATGAGCACGTCCTTGGGCAGGAAGGGTGCGCCGGGCACGGTGATCGACAGGGCGTTCGCAGGCTCGGTCATGCCCTCATCTCACCACACCCGCTCTCTCGGACGCCGTCGGGTGTGCCGCTCGCTCAGCGCAGGCGCGGCAGCAGCACGGGGGTGCGAGCCTTGTACTCCTCGTAGTCCGGTTGTCCGCCCCAGGTGCGGTCGGCCTTGGCCTCCAGCAGCGGGATGCCGCTGACGCGGGTGAGCAACAGGATGACGAACAGGGGCGAGAGCACGGCGATCCATTGCCATCCGCTCAAGACGGGCGCGGCCACCAGGAAGACACCGATCCACAGCAGGATCTCGCCGAAGTAGTTCGGATGCCGCGACCGCGACCACAGTCCCGTCGAGATGAAGCGGCCAGCGTTGGCCGGATCGGCCTTGAACGCCGACTTCTGGGCATCGGCGATCACTTCGAGCGCGAATCCGATGACCCAGACACCGACACCGAACCACGAGAGCCACCCCAGCGGTTCGCGGTGCGAGGACGACATGGCGATCCACGCGGCCGAGGCGGTGATGCTCACCCACGCGCCCTGCACGATCCATACCCGCAGGAACCGCAGCGGGCTGCCTTTGATGTCGTCGAAGCGATCGTCGGCGCCCGAGCGATGGATGCGCAGGAACAGGAACAGCGCCAGCCGCACCGCCCACGCGCACACCATGGCCGCCAGCACCCAGGTGCGGGCGTCGGGCATCGGCACGAGGGCCAGCAGCGCGAGCGTCACGGCGAAGAACGTGCCACCGCCGGGACATGAGGGCTCCAGAAGCGGTAGTGGAGGGGAGGGGATTGAGCGGTGCGGGGGATTCAGCGGGACAGGGGATTGAGCGGTGCAGGGGGTTCAGCGATAGAGCGAGGCGAGCACGTCGGCGCCCTGCTCCAGCAGCGCCCGACGCTTGATCTTCATCGTCGGGGTGACCAGGCGCGTGTCGTCGAGATCGGCCAGCACGAGCGAGAACCGGCGCACCTGTTCGGCGCGCGAGACGCGGGCGTTGGCAGCGTCGACCACCTTCTGGAGGTGGGCGCGCAGGCGCGGATCGTCGACGGCCGCCAGGGCGCTCGCCGGCTCCGCGGTGCTGCCGGTGCGCCACTGGCGCCAGTGATCGGGGTCGAGGATGAGCAACGCCGACAGATACGGTCTGCCCTCGCCGACCATGATCGCGTGGGCCACGAGCGGATCGAGTTCGACGGTGTGCTCCCAGCCGTGCGGCACGACGGTCTTGCCGCCGCTGGTGACGATCACGTCCTTGACGCGCCCGTCGAGCACGAGATGACCGGCGCCGTCGAGGTGACCGAGGTCGCCCGTTCGGAAGTACCCGTCGACGAAGGCCGCCGCGGTGTGCTCGGGGTTCCGGTAGCCGGCGAACACACCGACGCCGCGGGCGAGGATCTCGCCGTCCTCGGCGATGCGCACCGTCGAGCCGGGAAGAGGCACGCCCACCGTGCCCGAGCGGATGTCGCCGGGGAGGTTCCCCGTGAGCGGCGCGGTGGTCTCGGTCAGGCCGTACCCCTCGATCACCGGTGCACCGATCCCGCGGAACAGCAGCGAGAGGCGGGCGTCGAGGGTCGCGCCCCCGGAGAGGATGTAGGCCAGGCGCCCTCCCATGCGTGCGCGCAGCCGCGCGTAGAAGAGGCGATCGAACAGGGCGTGCCGCATGCGCAGGCCCATCGACGGGCGGCGGTTCCGTTCGGCGTGGCGCCCCCACTCCACGGCGGCGCGGATCTTCTCCAGCACGCGCGGCACGACGACCAGGAACGTCGGCCGCAGATCCTGCAGGCTGTCGACCACCCGGGTGGTGTCGGCGATGTGGGCGATGCGCATGCCCGAGGCCAGACAGATCAGCTGCAGGCCGCGGGCGAGCACGTGGGCGAGGGGGAGGAAGATGACCGTGTTGCCGTGGTGGCTGCCGCATCCAGGTCGGCGTGGGAGCGACGTGCTTCCAGCGCCTCGTCGTCGACCTCGGCGGCGCGAGCACCCACCTGCGTGAGTGAGGCGGGCCCGGCATCCATCGACCAGGCGCCGAGGATGCCGGTGCCCGTCGCGGCGAACGCGTCGGCCAGCAGAGCGACGTGCGCGGCTCTGCCGCCGATGCCCAGCCGCACGCCCGCATCGCGCACGATCGCGGCGACCTGCTCCGGCGCCGACGTTTCGTACACGGGCACCACGACTGCGCCGGCGAACCAGGACGCCAGATCGGCGACGGCCCACTCGTACCGGGTCGGGGCGAGGATGGCGATGGCGTCTCCCGGCTCGACCCCGGAAGCGATGAGTCCCTTTGCCAGCGCGCGCACCTCGCGCAGGTATTCCATCATGGTGACCGGGCGCCACGGGCGCGCGGCGTCGCCGGTCTCCACATCGAAGGCGACGTGGTCGGGGGCTGCTGCGGCACGTTGCACCAGCAGATCGGTGACGTTGCGGTAGTCGTCGACGGCCACCAGGGGCTCGGTCGTGCGCTCACTCATAGGGGTCTCCGGGCGACCTCGTCCATCCTGGCGGACGTCGGGGCCGCGATCCGACACGCGATCGTGGTGCCCTCTCGCACCACGAGAGGTCATTCGGAGCCGCATCCGAATCGGATGGGAACTTTTCCGCATCGCCGCCCGGGAGACGTAACGTGAGGGGAGCGGGCGCGGATCCGCATCGGAATGGAGAGCACGAGATGCACGAGACCGATGACGGAGCGACAGCCGAAGCGGGCGCCGGGGCGCAGGATCAGGGGGCGACCAGGCCGTGGCTGGCCGCGTATGCCGACGGCGTGCCGGCCGATATCGACCCGGTCACCGAGACCCTGGTCGACATGTTCGATGCCGCGGTGTCGCGCTACGGCGCGCGCACCGCGCTGGAGTTCTTCGGGGCGCGCACCTCCTATCGCGACCTGGGCGACCGCGTCGCACGTGCGGCAGCCGGGCTGCGTGCGCGAGGGGTGGGTGCGGGCGATCGGGTGGCGCTCGTGCTGCCGAACTGCCCCGACCACGTGGTCGCCTTCTACGCGGCGCTGCGGCTGGGCGCGATCGTCGTGGAGCACAATCCGCTCTACACCGCGCGTGAGTTGCGTCACCAGTTCGAGGTGCACGGAGCAACCGTGGCGATCGCGTGGGACAAGGTGGCCGACACGATCGCCACCCTCCCCGACGACATCCGTCCGGAACACGTCATCGCCGTCGATCTCACCGAGGGGATGCCGCGTCGCACCCGCCTGGCGCTGCGCCTGCCGCTGCCGAAGGCGCGCGCGGCGCGGCAGGCACTGACCGCGCGGCCCCAGACCAAGGGCATCGAACCGTGGTCGAAGGTCGTCGCGAACCGGCGGCTCTCGTCGCGCGTGGCACGTCCGGCACTCGACGACATCGCCCTGCTGCAACTGACGAGCGGGACCACGGGGGTGCCGAAGGCGGCGATGCTCTCCCACCGCAACCTGCGTTCGAATGCCGCCCAGGGGCGCGCGTGGTTGCCGGGTCTCCACGACGGCGACGAGGTCGTCTACGCCGTGCTGCCGATGTTCCACGCCTACGGGCTGACGCTCTGCCTGACGTTCGGGATGTCGATCGGCGCCACCGTCGTGCTCTTCCCGAAGTACGACCTGGATCTGGTGGTCGCCGCCAGTCGCACGACCCCGCCCACCTTCCTCCCCGCGGTCCCGCCGATCTACGACGCGCTGTCGCGCGCGAGCGTGCAGGGTCGCATCGACCTGCGCGGCGTACGGTTCGCCATCTCTGGAGCGATGAGCCTGCCGATCCCCACTGTCACCCGCTGGGAGGAGGCCACCGGCGGGCTCCTCGTCGAGGGGTACGGCATGACCGAGACCTCGCCGGTGGCGCTCGGCAACCCGGCCGGGCCCTCGCGGCGCCCGGGCACGGTGGGTGTGCCGTTTCCGAGCACCGACATCCGCGTGGTCGACCCCGCCGACCCGACCCGCATCCGCCCGCCGGGTGAGGAGGGCGAACTGCTCATCCGCGGTCCGCAGGTGTTCCGCGGCTACTGGAACGACGTGGATGCCACGACGGCAGCCCTTCTCCCCGGCGGCTGGCTGCGCACCGGCGACATCGTCACCATGTCGGACGACGGGTTCGTCACCATCGTCGACCGGCTCAAGGAGCTGATCATCACCGGCGGCTTCAACGTGAGCCCGAGCGAGGTCGAACAGGCCCTCATCCTTCACCCCGACATCGACGAAGCCGCGGTGGTGGGGCTGCGGCGCGACGCCGGTGGCGAGGACGTCGCGGCGGCGGTGGTCATGCGATCCGGCGCGGTCTTCGACGCCGCGGCCCTCCGCGATTTCTCACGCCAGCACCTCACGGCCTACAAGGTGCCGCGGCGGATCGTGGAGGTCGATGCGCTCCCGCGAAACCAGGTGGGCAAGGTGCTGCGCCGGGTCGTGCGCGATGAACTGACCGCCGCGAAGGACGCGACAGGCTGACCCCGGTTCGGGGCCAGCCTGTCGGTTTCGCGGCGGTGCGTCGTGTGGTCGCGGGATCGCGGAGGTCAGTACCACCCCGTCGACTGTGAGTGCTCCCACGCGCCGCAGGGCGTGCCGTAGCGACCGTCGATGTAGCCCAGGCCCCAGCGGATCTGCGTGGCGGCGCTGTTCTTCCAGTCGCTGCCGGCGCTGGCCATCTTGCTGCCGGGCAGCGCCTGCGGGATGCCGTAGGCACCGCTGGAGGAGTTGTAGGCGCGGTAGTTCCACCCCGACTCCTTGTTCCACAGCTTCACGAGGCAGGTGAACTGGTCGGAGCCCCAGCCGCGGCTGTCGACCATTGCGCGAGCGGTGGCCTTCGCCCCGGCCACGGAGTTGTCGCCGGACGATGCCGGGCTGCCGGCGGATCCCGAGGATCCGGACGAGCCCGAAGAACCGGAGCCTTCGGCGGCCGCGGCGGCAGCGGCCTCTTCGGCGGCTTTCTCGGCGGCGGCTTCGGCGGCGGCCTTCTTCTTCGCGGCGATCGTGGCGGCGCGCTTCTTCTCGGCCTTCTCCAGTCGGTCCAGCAGCGATGCGGTCGCCTTCTCCACCTGAGCGGTGTCGGCGGCGGCGTCCGCCGTGGATGCCGGAAGGAAGAGCAGCGGGGTCACCGCGATCGTCTCGAGGGTGTCGATGTGATCCTCGACGGCGGTGGTGTCGATCGTGGTGTCGCCGGAGACCTTCAGCTTCGTCGCGGCGTCCTTCGTCTTGGCGATCTTCTTCGCCACCTTCTTCTCGGCGGCCTCCGCATCGGCCACGGCCTGCTCGGCCTCGTCGAGCGCCTGCTCGGCCTCGTCAACGATCGCGTCGACCGGCTCGGTGGACAGCGCGGCCGCCTCGGCCGAGGCGTACGGGGCGATCGTGTCGTCACCTCGCCACGAGGCGAGGATCATGGTGCCCGAACTCGATGCCGACTCCGCATCGGCGGCGGAGGTCTGCGCCGCGTGCGCGGCTGCCGACACCCCTCCCGCGATGCACAGTCCGAGCGCAAGGGCGACGGCTGTGGAGATGGTCGATCGGCGGGCGGGATGGTGGGAAGAGCGCATACGCAGAGATGACTTTCGGTTGGCTTCGGCGCGGCATCCGACAGCGCGCGAGGCGCTTCGAGACCGTTCCTGTGCCCCCGGGTGCGGGCACAAGTCCCCGAGTCTGCACACCGAGTCTGGACGAAACCTCTGCCCTTCCTGGACGAAGCGTGAGAGCGGATGCTGTCCGGGGGGTCGGAAACAACTGTGGTCAGGCCACGTCCGGCAACCCCCTACCGGGCCACGCGACGCAGAGATATAGTCCGACCTGAGAACTCCCTGAAAGGACGACACCATGGCATCCAGTCCTGCGGCAGACATCGTCGCCGCCGTCGGCGGTCCACAGAACGTCGCGAGCCTCACCCACTGCGCCACGCGTCTGCGCTTCCAGCTGCGCGACGGCGAGCAGGTCGACAAAGACCGCGTCGAGGCCATCCCCGGTGTCATGGGCGCCGTGCCCCAGGCGGGCGACCGCTTCCAGGTCGTGATCGGCGGCGGCGTGCAGACCGTCTACAACGACATCATGGCCCTGCCTCAGATGGCTGACGTCGAAGCGCCGTCCGACGCCGACGTCAAGGCCGCCCAGCGCGCCCGTGGACCGCGGGGCAACGTCGCCTGGCTCGACTCGCTGTTCGAGTTCCTCTCCGACTCCTTCCGCCCCATCCTCGGGGCACTGCTGGGAGCATCGCTGTTCATCACGTTCATGGCTCTCATGTCGACGCTCGGCGTCATCGGCAACTGGGCCGACCCCCGCACCGAACTGCCGCCGTCGTGGCAGTTCGTGAATCTGATGTGGCAGTGCGTGTTCGTCTTCCTGCCGCTGATGGTCGCCTACAACGCGGCGAACAAACTCGGCGCCGACCCGTGGGTCGGATTCTCGATCATGGCCGTCGTCATGCTGCCGGGATTCACCGCGCTCGCGAACCAGGACGGCGCGCAGCAGGTGGTCTTCGCAGGATCGGAGATCACCACCATCCCGATCTTCGGCATCCCGCTCACGATCTTCAACTACAGCTCCCAGGTGTTCCCGCCGCTGCTGATGGCGGCGGTCCTCGGACCGCTCTACAAGGGCCTCAAGCGCATCATCCCCGACAACCTGCAGCTGATCTTCGTGCCGTTCCTGTCGATGCTGGTGATGATCCCGCTGACCGCGTTCCTGCTCGGACCCATCGGCGTCTACGCCGGCGCCGCGCTGGCCGACCTGCTCAGCTCGATCAACGCGTTCTCCCCGTTCATCTTCGCCATCATCATTCCGCTGGCCTATCCCTTCATGGTTCCGCTCGGACTGCACTGGCCGATCAACGCGATCATGCTGCTGAACATCCAGAACCTCGGCTACGACTTCATCCAGGGCCCGATGGGTGCCTGGAACTTCGCCTGCTTCGGCGCGACGGCCGGCGTCCTGCTGCTGGCCTGGCGTGAGAAGGACAAGCAGATGAAGCAGACCGCCACCGGCGCGCTGGCGGCAGGTCTGCTGGGTGGAATCTCCGAACCGTCGCTGTACGGCATCCATCTGCGCTACAAGCGGATCTATCCGCGGATGCTGGTGGGTTGCCTCACGGGCGGTCTGATCATCGGCTTCGGCAGCATGCTGCTGGGGCTCGAGAACGGCGTCACGACCAAGGCCTTCGTGTTCACGTCGCTGCTGACGATCCCCGCGTTCGATCCGATCGGCCTCTATGGGATCGCGGTGCTCGCCGCGTTCGCCGTGTCGATGTTCCTCATCGTCATCGGCGGCTACAAGGACAAGGAGCCCGAGCCGGCGGCGGAGGCCGTCACCGAGGCCGCCACGGCCGGCAGTGCCGTCGTGGGCGCCAACGCCGCGACCGCGGGCTCGGTCTCGGATGTGGCCGGGGGCGCGGCGCTGGCCGCGGCTCCCGGGGCCGCGACGGCGACCGCTGAGGCTCCGGCTCCGTCCGCGGCGGCGGCGGCGGAGGATGTCGCCGAACTGACCCTCGTGCAGGTGATGTCACCGCTGGACGGGAAGGCCGTGGAGATCTCCGAGGTTCCCGACCCCGTCTTCGCCGGCGGGGTGATGGGTCCGGGAGTGGCGATCGAGCCGACGGGAGACACCGTCTACTCGCCGGGGGCCGGGACCGTGGTCGCCGCTCAACCGACCGGGCACGCCTTCGGTCTGCAGCTCGACGGCGGCGCGGAGATCCTCATCCACGTCGGCATCGACACCGTCAACCTCAAGGGCGAAGGCTTCGACGTCAAGGTGGCCGCCGGTGACCGGGTCGAGGTCGGCACCCCGCTGGTCGTGTTCGATCGGGCCGTGATCGAGAAAGCGGGCTACCCGCTCATCACCCCGGTGATCGTCTTGAACGCCGACGACTTCGAGACCGTCGATCCGGTGACGCTGGGCGAGATCGCCGCCGGGGCACCCCTTCTGGATCTGCAGAAGAAGGGCTGAGTCGCGGCGCGTTTCGTCTCGCTGCGCTCGCTCAACGACCGGCGGATGCGCTCGCTCAACGTCCGGGGTACACCTTCCCGGTCGTTGAGCGAGGAGCGCAGCGACGAGACGAAACGGGTGTGGTGGCGCGTTTCGTCTCGCTGCGCTCGCTCAACGACCGGCGGCGTGCGGCGGCAGGGAGGCGACGGCATCCCACAGCGCGTCGGCGACGTCGCGCTTGGACCCCGCCGCGCGAGCGAGCACGCCGTCGGCCGACACGATGACCGCAGCGTTGTCGGGCGTCTCGAACCCGCGGTCCCAGTCGACGCGATTGACCGCGATCAGATCCGCTCCCTTGCGGGCGAGCTTTCGGCGGCCCCGATCGAGCAGCTCGTCGTCGGTCGCCGCAGTCTCGGCGGCGAATCCGACGATGCGCTGTCCCGGACGTCGCGCTTGGACGAGCCCGGCGAGGATGTCGGGGTTCTGCACCAGTGACAGCGTCGCCGTGCCATCGCCGTCTTCCTTGCGCAGCTTCTCGGACGACACCTCCGCCACGCGGAAGTCGGCGACAGCGGCCACCATCACCACGACATCGGCATCCGTGCTCGCCTCGGTCATCGCCTCCTGGAGCTGTTCGGCGGTCGCGACCCGCGCGACCTCGATGCGCGGATGCCGCAGCGCCTCGGCCAGCACTCCCTCGTCGGTGTGCGCCGCCACCAACCGCACCCGCGCGCCGCGTTCGGCCGCCGCCACCGCGACCTCGGCGCCCTGCCGGCCCGACGACCGGTTGCCCAGAAAGCGCACCGGGTCGATCGGCTCGCGGGTGCCGCCCGTGGAGACGGCCACGGTGAGGCCGGCGAGGTCGTCGCGCGGGGCGGCGAGGGCCAGCGCCGCCGCCACGATGTCGTCGGGTTCGGCCATGCGGCCCGGGCCGCTGTCGCCTCCGGTGAGGGGGCCGTCGACCGGGCCGACCACGTGCACGCCCCGGGAGCGGAGGGTATCGATGTTCGCGCGCGTGGCCGGATGCTCCCACATCGCGGTGTGCATCGCGGGCGCCACGACGACGGGCGCGGTCGTGGCGAGGACGGTGACGCCCAGGAGGTTGTCGGCGATGCCGCCGGCCATCCGGGCGAGCGTGTTGGCGGTGGCGGGCGCGACGATCACGAGCTGCGCACGGGTACCGAGCGACACGTGTCGGACCTCGGCGACGTCGTCGTGTACGGAGGTCGTGACAGGATGGCGGCTGACGGCCTCCCAGGTCGCGGTGCCCACGAACCGCAGCGCGTCGTCGGTGGGAACAACGTGCACCTCGTGGTCGTTGGTCACCAGTGCGCGCACGAGCTGGACCGTCTTGTACGCGGCGATGCCGCCGCTGACTCCCACGACAACGAACATGCCCCGATCCTCCCACGGCCGCAGGAAGGCAGCCCCATGTGCACCGTGATCGTCCACGTTCCCCGCGATCCGCAGTCTCCGACGCGCCTGCTCGCGGTGCGCGATGAAGACCCCGATCGCGCGTGGGATCCGCTGGGTCCGTGGTGGCCGGACTCGCAGCCGGGCGTCGTGGGGGTGCGCGACGCCCGCGCCGGGGGAGCCTGGCTGGCCGCCGATCCGGACGCCGGTCGGCTGGCGGTGATCCTCAACCGCGCCGAGCTGATCGACACCGATGCATCCGCGCTGGGCTCACGCGGTCACGTCGTGCTCGACGCGGTCGCCGGACGTCCGCCGGGCGAGGCGCCTCGGGTGCACGGCTTCAATCTCGTCGAGGTGGATCCGGACGGCACGCGCGTGTCGATGTGGGACGGTGAGCGGCTGCGCACGCAGCAGCTGACCCCCGGCATCCACATGATCGCGCACGACGATGTCGACGATCCGGCGACCGCGCGGATCGTCGCGTGGAAGGACGCGTTCGCCGCGCCCGCGGCGGGTGACCCGTGGTGGCAGGACTGGCTCGACACGCTCGAGCGCACCGCCGCACTCGGCCCGACCGACGAGCGGGCCATCATCCGCGACAACCGTCCGTACGGGTACCCGACGCAGTCGCTGCTGGTGTGCGCCGCGTCGATCACCGCCACCGGCGCAGAGGTCGTCTACGGCGAACTCGACCGCCCCGGCGAGTGGAACCGGCTCGACCTCCACTGACGCCGTGTCGGCGGTATCTGGCACGCTGGTGCGATGAGCGATGCCCCGCAGCGCACGGCCGTTTTCTTCGCGGATGCCGCCGAGTTCCGCGCGTGGCTGGAAGGGAACCACGACACCGCCACCGAGCTGTGGATGGGGCTGTACCGCAAGGGAGACCCGCGGCTGGGGCTCACGTGGGCCGACGCCGTTCCTGAAGCGTTGTGCTTCGGGTGGATCGACTCGGTCAGCCAGCGCATCGACGAACACTCCCGACGTCAGCGCTGGACCCCGCGCAAGCCGAATTCGCACTGGAGCACGGTCAACATCGCCCACGTGGAGCGGCTGATCGCCGAGGGGCGTATGCACCCGGCGGGCATGGCGGCGTATGAGCGCCGCACCCCGGAGCGCACCGCGCAGGCGTCGTTCGAGCGCAACGACGAGCTCACCGACGAGGAACGCGCGGCGCTGGCCGCCGACCCGCGCGCCCACGCCTTCTGGACCGAAGCGACCCCCACCTACCGGCGCACGGTCGCCACGTGGGTGCGCAGCGCCAAGCGCGAGCAGACCCGCATCGACCGCTTCGCCACCTTCCTCGCCGACAGTGCGGCGGGGCGCCTCATCCCGCCGCAGCGCTACGGCACGCCGCCGGCCTGGCTCGCCCGCGCCGCTGCAGCAGCAGCCGCCGACTGACGGCCCGTCGCGCCGCGGGAACGCATCGCCCCCGTCCTCACCGCGCACGTCGGAGGAGGAGTACCCCGTCGTCGAGGGTCGCGCTCTCTCCCGCCGGCGAGGTCACCGCGCGCTGGCGCACCTCGGCGAGCACCGTCGTCCACTCCGCCGCGTCGAGCCCGAGCAGCTCGAGCTCCTCCTGGGGCCCGAGCAGGGGCGGTCCGTCGTGTGCGGAGGTGTGGCCGCCGTGGTGATCGTCGCGAGCCCACGACGGCGGCGCGGCATGCGAGATCACGAGGAGGTGACCACCGGGCGCCACGCGGTCTGCCGCCGAGCGCAGCAGCGCGATACGGGGGAAGTCCGGTTCCCACGAGTGCAGGAAGCTGGAGGTCACCAGCTCGAACGCCGCCTCCGGAAGGGCATCGCCGGCGTCGGCGGCGATGAACCGCACCCGGTCGGCGAGTCCGCGTTCGTGTGCCGCCGCACGGCCGCGCGCCACGGCCGTGTCCGACACGTCCACGGCCGTCACCTGCCAGCCTCGTTCGGCGAGCCACACCGCATCGGCTCCTTCGCCGCACCCGACCTCCAGGGCGCGGCCGGGTGACAGAGTCTGGGCGACCGCCGCGAACGTCGCGTTGACGCGACCCGACCAGAACCGCTCGTCGCTCGCGTAGCGCTCCTCCCAGTGGGCATTGCGCTGGTGGCGTCGGGATTCGACGGCGCGGTGGGCGTCTTCGGCGACCAGGGCCGCGTTGACCGCCGCGCCCGCCATCGAGCCCGCCCCCATCGACAGGGGCACGTTCCCGTACGGCGCCGTCGTGTTGCCGGCCGCCCACACGCGCGGGTGACTCGTCGATCCGAGTGCGTCGACGGCCAGCGGCGCTCCCGGGCCGTCCGTCCGACTCAGATGGAGGTCGTCGGCGAAGCCCAGGTCGACGGCGGGGGTCGGCGCCACGAAGACCGCATCGAGCGGGTGTTCCGTGCCCTCGGCGTCTCGCACCGCGGTGAGGGCGCCGGAGCTGCCGGTCACCAGCGCGCGGGCGGGCGCGGTGACCACGCGGATGTCGCGCGCGATCAGACGCGCGAGCGTCTCGGGGTCGAGCTGTCCGGCATCCGCGGTGAATGCGGTCACCTCATCGCTCCACTGGCGCACGAGTTCGATCTGATGGATGCTCGCCGCCGAGGTTGCGAGCACTCCCAGCCGGCGTCCCGAGACCTCCCAGCCGTGACAGTACGGGCAGTGCAGCACGGAACGGCTCCACACGGCGGCGAGGCCCTCGACCTCGGGCAGGACGTCGCGGATGCCGGTGGCCACCACGATGGCCCGCGCGTGATCGACGGCGCCGTCTGCCCGCGTGATCCGCAAGCGGTCGCCCTCATCGGTGACGGCGGTCACCTCGCCGTCCGCGACGATCACGCCGTAGGCGGCGACCTCCTCGCGTCCGCGCCGCAGCAACTCGGCCGGGTCGGTGCCGTCGTGGCCGAGCACGCCGTGCATGTGCGCGGCAAAGCGGTTGCGCGGCGACCCCGCGTCGATCACCAGCGTGCGTCGCCTCGCCCGTCCGAGCATCTGTGCGGCGCTGAGGCCCGCCACTCCGCCGCCGATGACCACGGCATCCCAGGTGTGTGTCTGCATGTCATCCACCGTCGCCGATCCAGAATGTCGGTGGCAAACAGGCTTGCGAAAATGGCAAGATGGGCGCATGCGAAGCGAACTGGATCAGATCGGACCCCGGCTCCGGTCGGCACGGCAGTCGCGTGGGTGGACCCTCGAAGATCTCGCCGGCCGTGCCGGGATGTCGGTGAGCACGCTCTCGCGACTGGAGTCGGGCAAGCGCCAGGCCTCGCTCGAGCTGCTCCTGCCGTTGACGCGGCATCTGGGGATGCGGGTGGACGATCTGCTGCCGGGCGAGTCAGCCGATCCGCGGGTTCGCCGGGCGGTCGAACGGCGCGACGGCATGGTCATCGCGCCGCTCACGCTCGAGCACGCGCCGGTCAAGACGTACAAGATCACCTACCGGCCCAGCGCGCACGCGCCGGAGCCGCGCATCCACGAGGGCTACGAGTGGCTGTATGTGCTCAGCGGCCAGGTGCGCCTGGCCCTCGACGGCTCAGAGCACATCATCGAGCGCGGGGAAGCGGCCGAGTTCGACACGCGGCTGCCGCACAGCATCAGCGCCACCGCCGACGGCCCGGCCGAAGTCATCAGCATCTTCAGCGCCACGGGCGAGCGCATCCACACCCGCGTCGCCGAGAGCTGAGACTCGCTCAGCGGTGGTGCTGCCCGGGCCTCAGGCGCGGTGCTGCCGGTAGTAGGCCAGGAGCGCCTGGGTGGATGCGTCCTGCGCGTCGATCGCCGCCTCGTCGCCCTCGATCGCGGGGGCGATCTGGAGCGCGAGCTGCTTGCCCAGCTCCACGCCCCACTGGTCGAACGAGTTGATGCCCCAGATCACGCCCTGCGTGAAGGTGATGTGCTCGTAGAGCGCGACGAGCTCGCCCAGCACGCGCGGGGTGAGCGCGGGCGCGAAGATCGAGGTGGTCGGCCGGTTGCCCGCGAAGGTGCGGGCCGCCACGAGCGCGCCCGTGGTGCCTTCCGCCTCGACCTCCTCGGCGGTCTTGCCGAAGGCGAGAGCCTTGGTCTGGGCGAGGAAGTTCGCGAGGAACAGCCCGTGCACGTCGCGCCCGTCGTCCTGCAACGGATAGGCGGGGTTCACGAAGGCGATGAAGTCGGCGGGGATCAGGCGCGTGCCCTGGTGGATGAGCTGGTAGAACGCGTGCTGTCCGTTGGTGCCCGGCTCGCCCCAGAAGATCTCTCCCGTGTCGCTCGTGACGGGGGAGCCGTCCCACCGCACAGACTTGCCGTTGGACTCCATCGTGAGCTGCTGCAGGTAGGCGGCGAAACGGCTGAGCTGCTGCGCGTAGGGCAGCACGGCGTGCGACTGGGCGCCGAGGAAGTTCGTGTACCAGACGTTGAGAAGGCCCATCAGCACGGGCACGTTCTGCGCGAGCGGCGCGGTGGCCACGTGCTCGTCGACGGCGTGGAAGCCGGCCAGCAGTTCGCGGAACGCTGCCGGTCCGAAGGCGATGACGAGCGAGAGCCCGATCGCCGAGTCGACGGAGTAGCGACCCCCCACCCAGTCCCAGAAGCCGAAGGCGTTGGCGGGGTCGATTCCGAAGGCGGCGACCTTGTCGAGGGCGGTCGAGACGGCCACGAAGTGGTGCGCGACGGCATCCGTCTTCTGCGTCTCCGAGCCGTCGATGGCGCCGGATGCCGCGAGTCCCGCCCACAGCCAGTCGCGGGCCAGGCGTGCGTTGGTGAGGGTCTCGAGCGTCGTGAAGGTCTTCGAGGCGACGATGAACAGGGTGGTCTCGGGATCGAGGTCTTCGGTTTTGTGGGCCAGGTCGAACGGATCGATGTTCGAGACGAACCGGGCCTGTATGCCGGCATCCGCATACGGGCGGAGGGCTTCGTAGATCATGACCGGGCCGAGGTCGGATCCGCCGATACCGATGTTCACGACGTGGGTGACCTTCTTGCCGGTGATGCCGGTCCACTCGCCCGAGCGCACGCGCTCGGCGAAGGCCGACATCGCCTCGATCACGCCCTGCACGTCGGCGTCGATGTCTTGCCCGTCGACGGTGAGAGCGGGGGAGGCCCCGGCCGGACGGCGCAGCGCCGTGTGGAGCACCGCGCGATCTTCGGTGGTGTTGATGTGCTCGCCGGCGAGCATCGCGGCGTAGTGCTCGGCGACACCGGTCTGCTCGGCGAGCTTTACGAGCGAGGCGAGGATGTCGTCGTCGACCAGGTTCTTGGAGAGGTCTACGCGCAGGTCGGCCAGATCGAGGGTCAGCCGGTCGACGCGCCCGGGATCGGCGGCGAACCAGCCTCGGAGGTCGGGGGAGAATCCGTCTCGGTGGGCGGTGAGCTCTGCCCAGGCGGAGGTGGCGGTGGCGTCGATCGGAGTGGTCACGCCTCCACGGTAGCGCTCCGTTCGGGGCGGCGCGGGGTCAGCGGCCGTGGATGACGTCGGCGGGTCGCACGCCGGGGCGGGCGCCGCCGCCTCGCAGCCCGACGGTGGCTAGGGCGGCGACGGCGATCATGGCCAGCACCCCGCCCGCGACACCGCCCCAGCCCCCCGCCGTGAACGCGAATCCCAGCAGCCAGCCGAACAGGCTCGAACCGCCGTAGTACCCCAGGTAGTACAGCGAGGCCGCTTGGGCCCGCGTGGGGCCGGCAGCCAGGGCGGGCGCCCAGCCCGACGCGATCGCGTGGGCGGCGAAGAAGCCGGCAGTCATCACGAGAAGGCCGGCGACGACCGCCCAGAGCTGGTCCACGACGGTGAGGGCGACCCCGGCGGCCATGATCGCGAGAGAGGCGATCAGCACCGGGAGGCGGCCGCGCGAGGAGGCCAGGCGCCCGGCCCACGGTGAGGTCACGGTTCCGGCGAGATAGGCGACGAAGACGAACGACGCCAGCCACAACGGGATCGCGAAAGGCGGGTCGATCAGGCGGAATCCCAGATAGTTGTACACGGCGACGAAGCCGCCCATGAGGAGGAACCCCTGCGCGTACAGCGCGAGCTGGCGGCGGTCGCGCAGGTTCGTCGCCACGCGCGCAGCGAGTGTCGGGGCGCCCGCGCGCGATCGCGACGACGTGACGGGCGTGAACCCGCGGGCGGCGGGAACGAGGCGCAGGAACAGCAGAGCCGCCCCCGCGCACACCACCGCCACGGCGAACACTCCCCAGCGCCAGTCGCCGGCATCCCCGAACGGCCCGGCGATGAGCCGACCCGCGAGCCCCCCGATGGTGGTCCCGGCGATGTAGCTACCGGCGGCCGTGGCGGTGTGGGCGGCATCGACCTCTTCGGCGAGGTAGGCCAGCGCGATCGCGGGCACCGCGCCCAGCGCGACGCCCTCCAGCAGCCGTGCGGTCAGCAGGAGGCCGAGCGTGGGCGCCAGCGGCGCGAGCAGACCGATCGCGGTGGCCGAGAGGATGCCGATGGCCATCGCCCGTACCCGCCCGGCACGATCGGCGACGACCGACCAGCCGATCACGGACGCGGCGAGCCCGAGAGTGGTCAGTGACACGCTGAGCGCGGCGGTGGAGGGGGTCACCTCGAAGGAGTCGGCGATGAAGGGCAGCACCGCCTGGGTCGAGTAGAGCTGGGCGAACGTGGCGATGCCGGCGAAGAACAGGCCGCCGATGAGTCTGCGGTACTCGCGGGTGCCCGGCCAGTGCCCTGTGAAGTCGCCCACCCCGCCACGCTACCGGCAGGCAGAGCCGCTCGGCGTGGCGGGATGGGCGCGGGGTCGTCAGTCGCCGGGAGTCAGGGTGACTCCGCCCGCCGACACCTGCACGTCGATGCGGTTGCGGGCGCCCGGGTCTGCGGCGAGGTCGTGCGTGAATCGGCCTGCGGCCACATCGCTCGTGATGGCGTAGCTGGTGTCGGGGACGGTCAGATCGACGCGACCGGCGTTGACCTCGATTCCTATCCGCGACGGCGCCGTCCCGGTCAGCGCACCGGTGAACGAGCCGGCGTTCACCGTCACGGTGGCCTCTCCCACCCCCGCGAGGTCGACGCGGGCAGATCCGGCGTTGACGTCGGTGGTCAGCGCATCGGCGGTGCCGTCGATGCGCAGTGATCCGGCATCCAACGTGAGGCCGAGCGCCCCGAAGTCACCGCGGGCGACGAACGATCCACCGCTCACGTCGACGTCGGCGTCGGCGCCCCGGACGGAGTCGGGCAGCACGAGCTCGACGGTGTCGGCTCCGCGCAGCCACCCCCAACGGGACCACCAGTCCCGGCTGTCGGCGACCACCAGGCGGTCACCGTCTCGCTCGAGCCGCCACGCATCCGCGCCGCCGCTGCCGGTGACGCGAAGCGTCGCCTCGTCGACCGCGCCGAAGGAAACAGTCACCTCGGCCGCGCTGGCGTCGATGTCGACGGCCGAGATGCCGACGGCGGCCGCGGTGAGTGTCTGGGTGTGCGTCGCCGAGGTGCGAAGCGCCACGAGCACACCGGAGAAGACCGTGCCGGCGATCAGCACCGCGCCCGCGCAGATCGCGAGGATCGAGATGGTCCGTGCCGATCCGCGCCGTCCCGCCGGAGGGGGCGTGTTCGAGGGCGGCGGAGGCGGGGTGTGCGCAGCGGAGGAGGGGGTGGGCGGGACGAGGTCGGGGGGTGAGGTGGTCAACGGAGTGCTCCATTCGGGGTGTCGCCGCCGTGCTCGAGGTGCACGAGGGCGGCGAGAACGCGGCGGTTGCCGTGTTCGTCGGGTTCGAGGCCCAGTTTCTGGAAGAGCGAGGTGATGTACTTCTCCACGCTCGCCTCGCTCACGAACAGGGTCTGGGCGATGGCCTGGTTGCTCTTTCCCTCGGCGATGAGGGCGAGCACGGTGCGTTCGCGGTCGGTGAGCCGCGACATCCGCTCGTCGCGGGCGCGCCGCGTGAGCAGTTGGGCCACCACTTCGGGATCGAGCACGGTGGCCCCGGCCCGGATCCGCTCGATGGATGCCAGGAAGTCGGCGACGTCGGCCACCCGGTCTTTGAGCAGGTATCCCAGCGCTGCACCGTGCGAGGTGATGAGCTCGCTGGCATACCGCTCCTCGACGTACTGGCTCAGCACCAGCACCGGAAGCTCGGGATCGTCATGGCGCAGCCGCAGGGCGGCACGGATCCCCTCGTCGGTGAAGGTCGGAGGGAGCCGCACGTCCAGGATGCACAGCTCGGGATTCGTGCGTGCCACCGTGTCGATCAGGTCGTCGGCATCGGCGAGGGCGGCGACCACCTCGTGGCCCGCATCGGCCAGCACGCGGACGAGGCCTTCGCGCAGCAGGGCGGAGTCTTCGCAGATCAGGATGCGCACGGCACGCTCACTTCCAGTGCGGTCGGTCCCCCGTGGGGGCTGTCCAGGCGCGAGGTTCCTCCCGCGGCGACGATGCGGTTGACGATGCCGTCGAGCCCTCCGCCGGGGATCACGCGGGCCCCGCCCACGCCGTTGTCCTCCACCCGTGCCCACAGCCACACCGTCTCTGCGGTATCGCCGGGGCCGGGTTCGGTTCGCCGTCGCACCGTGACCCGGCATTCGCTGGCGCGCGAGTGCTTGGCCGCGTTGGTGATCGATTCGGCGATCGAGAAGTACAGGGCCGCCTCGGCGGTGCGGCTGCAGCGCCCGTCGAGGCGCACGTCGAGCACCACCGGGACGGGGGAACGGGCGGCCAGCGCCGAGAGGGCGGCGTCGAGTCCGCGGTCATCGAGCACGGAGGCGTGGATGCCGCGAGCCAGCTGCCGGAGCTCGGTGATGGCCGCCTTCGTCGAGGTGTGCGCCTCGTCGATCAGTGCCTTGGCGGCGGCCGGGTCGGAGTCGATCTTCTGCTGGGCGAGACCCAGCGTCATCCCGACCGACACCAGCCGCGGCTGGACGCCGTCGTGCAGGTCGCGTTCGAGGCGGGTGCGCTCCACCTCGCTGGCGCGCACGGCTCCCGCTCGCTGCTCGCCGGCCGTGCGGGCCTGTTCGGCGAGCAGCGCTTCGCGGGAGGGTACGAGGATCGCACGGGTGAGCGTGGCGTGCAGCACGGCGATTCCGAACAGCAGCGCCGCGGTGGCGAGCACCCCCAGCACCCCGATCGCGACGGCCCATCCGGCACCCAGAGGCACGTTCGTCCACGGGAGCAGGGCGCTGCCCGACAGCGGGGCGAACAGCAGGCCCACGCTGGCGACGAGCCACGCGATGAGGGGAAGCACGAACCAGCCGAGCACGGTCGCGATGGCGGCGCTGGACACCCCGCGCCAGAGGGCGGGATCGGTGAACTGCCGCCACAGCGACCTCAGCCATCCGCCGAACCCCGGCATCCCGCTGGAGCGCAGCCGCAGCGAGGGAAGCCCGTAGCCGTACAGGCCCTCGACGCGCTCGTACTCGACCCAGGAGGTGGCCCAGAGCACGTAGACGAAGGCGACGAGGAAGAGGAGGCCGATCCCGAGTACCAGCAGCAGACTCACGCCCACGCTGAGGAGGGTCAGGAGCACGGTGAACGCCACGACGCCCGCGATGCCGAGCGCGGCGAGCTGAGCGAGGGCACCGAGGTGGGCGAGCGGCCCGACGCGGGTGCGAACGGAGGATGCGGTGGTCATGTCTCCACGGTAGGACCGGCGCCCTGTTCGGCGCCGCACAGGTGTCCCGACAGTGCGGTTCGGGATATCCCTACGCCTGCACCACCCGCGGCGCGGTGGTCCGAGCGGGAAGCGTTTATCACAAATGAGAATGATTCTCATTTGTGATAGCTTCGGTTCTCATGCACCGCACCCCCCTCTCCCTCCCTGCAGCCATGGGCGTGAGTCTCGCGGCGTTCCTCCTCCTGAGTGGATGCGCGGCGCCGACGGAAGCATCCGTTCCGGCTGCGCCCTCGACCGCGTCCGTGAACGGCGACGGTCCCGCCGACGCGCGCGAGGTCGCCGCCCCGGCACTGCACCTGACCACCGTGTCGCCCGCGGGGGCGATCTCGCACCTGAACGTGGCCGACGGTTCCGTCACGGAGATCGGACCCATCCCGCCCGCCGACCACGTCACCACCGACGGTCGCTACCTCCTCGCCGCACGCGAGGGGTCGGTGACCGTCGTCGACAGCGGAGCGTGGACCTGGAGTCACGGTGACCACTTCCACTACTACTCCGGTGCCGGCCGCGTGGTCGGAGAGATCCGCGGCACCGGAACGCCGACGGTCGTCACCGGCGATCGCAGCATCGGCATCCGCTTCGACGGGGGAGAAGCAGTGCTCGTGAAGGTCGCCCCGCTCGCCGACGGCGAGATCGAGGAACTCTTCCGGATGCCGGTGGCCGCCGGACCCGGTGCCGTCGTGCCGCTCGCCTACGGTGCCTGGGTCACCGAGTCCGGCGCCGACGGCGAGGGACTGCGCGACGTCGACGAGGACGGGGTGGCGGGCGCCTTCACCCCCTGCGACGATCCGGGCGGCGCCATCGCGACCACGGTCGGCGTCGTGGTGGCCTGCGCCGGGGGCGCGGTGCTCGCCGTCGACGGACGACCGGCACGTGCGGAGGTCATCGAGGCGCCGCCATCGGACACCCCGTCCGCTGCGGATGCCCCCGGTCCTTCCGCCGTGCCCACGTTCACCGGCCGCGAGGGGCGCCCGACCGTGTCGGCGCTCGCCGGGCCCCGCGCCTTGTGGCTGCTGGACACGCGGGCTCGGCAGTGGCACCGCATCGACGTCTCCGAGGAGCTGGCATCGGCCGTCGCAGTCGACGACGATGCCGGCCACATCGTCGCGGTCACCACGGGCGGCAGTCTGCTCGTGCTCGACGAAGGCACCGGCCGGGTGCTCTCGCGCACGGAGGGCGTGGGCGCCCGCGGTGTCCACGCCAGGGCTGCGGTGCTGCTGGCCGACAGAGACCTCACGTTCGTGGTCGTGGGTGCCTCGGCGCTCGCCGTCGAGCACCGCACGGGGTCGGTCGTCGACGAGTTCACCCTCGCTCACGGCGGCCACACGGCGCTGACGGGCCGCTGACTCACCCCGATCGGCGCCGACGTCCTCCGCCCGGCGCTTCGCCCCGTCCCCTCGCCTTCCTCGTCCCCTCGCCTCACCCGTCCCCTCGCCTCACCCGAGGCACATCAGAAAGGAACACCATGAAACGACCCCTGCTGCTCACGGCAGGAGCCGCCGCGACGGTGCTTGCGCTGGCCGCCTGCGCATCGCCCACCGCGGCACCCGCCCCGACCTCGGTCGGATCGGGCGGCGCGACCGCGGACGCGCCCACGGACGGCACCCGAGTCGCCGTCGCCTACGCGGGAGGAGTGCTGGTGCTCGACGGCCAGACACTGGAGACCCTCGGTGACTACCCGTCGGAGGAGTTCGTCCGCCTCAACCCCGCGGGCGATGACCGACACGCGTTCGTGACCACCTCTCGCGGGTTCCAGCTGCTCGATGTGAGGCAGCCGGAACTGACCGATCTCGTGGTGGCTGCGGGCGCCGCCGGTCACGTCGTGCGGCACGCGGGCAAGACCGTGCTGTACGACGACGCCACCAGCGACACCACCGTCTTCGACACCGCCGCCCTCGCCGCCCGCGAAGACGCGCTCCCCGAAGCCGAGGTCATCGAGGGGGTCCAGGCCCACCACGGTGTCTCGGTGGTGTTGTCGGACGGCTCGCTGCTGACGACGGTCGGAGACGCGTCCGCGCGGACCGGCATCCGTGTGACCGATGCGTCCGGCGCCGAGATCGCCGTCAGCGACGAGTGCCCGAGCGTGCACGGGGAGGGCACGGCCCAGGGCGAGGCCGTCGTGGTGGGCTGCGAGGACGGTGCGCTCGTCTACCGCGACGGGACCATCACCAAGCTCGACTCGCCGGATGCGTTCGGCCGGATCGGCAACGCGTACGTCTCCGAGGACAGCCCGCTCGTGGTGATGGACTACAAGGACGACCCGGATGCCGAGGGCTACCTGCTGCATCGACTCGCTCTGGTCGACACCGAGGCGCTCACCCTCGAGGTCGTCGACCTGCCCGCCGGGGTGGAGTACACCTGGCGTGGCGTGGTCCGCAGTCACGACGGCGACGCCCTGCTGCTCGGCTCCGACGGCAATCTCCACGTGATCGACCCCGCCACCGGGGAGGTCACCGCGTCGCACGAGGCCATCGCGCCGTGGCAGAGCCCGGCCGAGTGGCAGGACGAGCACCCGGCGATCGCGCTCGCGGGCGACGTGGTCTACGTCACCGACGCCGCTCAGCAGCGGATCGTCGCACTCGATGCCCACACCGGGGAGCAGCTGCGCTCGGCCGCGTTGCCGGTGACGCCGAACGAGATCGTCGCCGTCGGCTGACAGCGGCGGACGCACGCCCAGAAGGTGGCGCAACACGCCGTCTCCCGATCGGAGACGCGGCGTGTTGCGCCACCTTCCTCGGCGCCGGAGCGGGCGTAGCGTAGGGGGATGCTCACGATCCCCACGGTCACCCTCAACGACGGCAACGACTTTCCCGAGCTCGGTCTCGGCACCTACAACCTGAGGGGCGACGAGGGGGTGGATGCCATGGTGGCTGCGATCGGCAACGGCTACCGGTTGCTCGACTCCGCGGTCAACTATGAGAACGAGACCGAGGTGGGCGAGGCGGTGCGCCGCTCCGGCATCCGCGACGAGCTGCTCATCACCACCAAGGTGCCCGGCCGCGACCACGGCTTCGACGAGACCGTGCGCAGCGCCGCCGGCTCGCTGGAGCGTCTCGGCCTGGAGTGCATCGACCTCTACCTCATCCACTGGCCGAACCCCCGCGTCGACAAGTACGTGGAGTCGTATCGCGCCATGCTGGCGCTGCGCGACGAGGGCAAAGTGCGTTCGGTGGGTGTCTCCAACTTCACGGAGGCGATGCTCTCCCGCCTGATCGAGGAGACCGGTGTCGCCCCGGCGGTGAATCAGGTGGAGCTGCACCCGTACTTCCCGCAGCAGCATCTGCGCGCGTTCCACGCGGCACACGGCATCCGCACCGAAAGCTGGAGCCCCCTGGCGCGACGCAGTGAGCTGCTCACCGAACCGGTGATCGCCGACGTCGCCGCAGCGCACGGGGTGACACCGACGCAGGCCGTGTTGCGTTGGCACACCATGCTCAGCTCCACGCCGATTCCCAAGTCCGCCGACCCGTCGCGTCAGATCGAGAACGCCGACGTCTTCGGCTTCACCCTCTCGGGCGACGAGATCGCAGCCATCAGCGCGCTCGAGCGCGGGCGCCTGTGGGACGGCGACCCCGATACCCACGAGGAGATGTAGTCGGGCTAGCGCCGCGCCGTGTCGCGGTCAAGCCCCGCGACACGGCGCCGCCCGCTCACTAGCGTGGCCGTACCGCGGCCGCGACGGTCGCCGGGATGCACCACGGAAGGGTGAGCCAGATGAGCGAGCAGAGTCACCACGACGGAACAGACCACGACGTCACGAGTGCGGATGACACGGAGGCGACGACCAAGCCCGGCGGCCTCGGAGAAGAGGGCACCATTCCGCCCGACCCCGACGGCGTCGCTGCCGGGCACACCGACGAGGCGTCGAACTTCAACCCCGAAGAGGACGAAGACGCGCCCGAGTGAGGCCATCTGCCACGTGAGACGGCTCGTCTCGGTTACGGGGCGGGTGGGGGAGTGCGAAGCGAGGCGACCATCCCCCTCAGGGCGGCGGCGACAGAGGCCTGATCGGCGTCGCTCAACCCACTCAGCATCCGGACCTCCACTGACCGCACGGCGCTGCTGGCCACGGCGAGCAGGCGCGCGCCGTCGGGAGTCAGTCGCGTGGGCAGGGCTCTGCCGGCGGGAGCGTCCTCGCTGCGCGACACCTGCCCGGACCGTTCCAGGCTCTGCAGGAGCACGTTCATCGACTGGCGGGTGACGAAGGCGCCGCGCGCCAGCTCGGAGTTGGATAAGCCGGGGCGTTGTGCGAGCAGTTCGAGGCATGAGTAGTGCGTGATGGTCATTCCGAGGGGCTTGAGCACCTCTTCCATCGCCGTGCGCAGGGCGCTGGAGGCCTCCTTCAGCAGGTAGCCGAGCGACGAGTTCAGTTCGATCCGGTCTTGCGCCATGTCAGTATTCTGACATACGCTCTCCTATGTCAGAAAACTGACACGACCTTGGAAGGATCTCCCATGCCCGTCACCGGCCCCGATTTCATCTCCCTGCAGACGCGTGACCTGTCGGCGTCGCAGGCGTTCTACGAGCGCTATCTGGGGCTCCGGCGTTCGCCTGCCGGCCCGCCGCACGCCGTCGTCTTCGACACGCAGTCGATCGCCTTCGCTCTGCGTGACATCGTTCCCGGAACCGAGTTGTCCGCGGCACCGCGCCCAGGCGCGGGAGTGGCGATCTGGCTTCACGCCACAGCGGTGCAGGGGATCCACGACGCCCTCGTCGCCGACGGGCACGAGATCACCGCGCCGCCGATCGACGGACCGTTCGGTCGCACCTTCACCTTCGCCGACCCCGACGGATACCTCGTCACCCTGCACGACGCTGCATGAACACCGAGCCTCGCGTCCGCCGCTACAGCTGCGCGCCGTCGTCCCACGGGTCGTGCACGCCCGGCTTGCGGCCACGCCAGGACTCATAGGCCATCAGCCAGCCGATGGAGACGACGGCTGCCAGGGCGACGCCGAGCCACACGTTGCCGAGGATGAGGCCGACCAGGATGCCGAGGCCCAGCAGTGCCACGGAGCCGGCGATCCAGCCGAGTCGCCCCTTCGGCCATCCCTTGTCGTCCATCGTCCCAGCGTAGGCGGTGCGGCCGGGGCCTTGCCCGTCAGCGCGAGCGGTGGTCCTCGGGTTGCAGACGCGGGCCCCGGCGCTCTTCGACCACACCGCTCAGACCGATCAGGCGGATGACGCGCTGGCGATGGCCGCGCCAGGGCTCCAGCAGCTCGAGCATTCCGTCATCATCGACGCGGTGGCCGGTAAGGGCATAGCCCACCTGGTGGGCGAGGTGGTAGTCGCCGACGCTCACGGCATCCGCATCGCCGAACGCCCGGATGCGGGCCTCGGCACTGGTCCAGGGCCCCACGCCAGGCAGGCTCGTGAGGATGCGGTCGGCGTCGGTCTCGCGGGCGGCGAGGGCGCGTTCGAGGGAGGCTCGTCGCGCCGCCGCTGCCGTGATCGTGCGCGACTGCGGCGGCTCGAGTCCGGCACGATGCCAGCTCCAGCTCGGGATGAGGTGCCACTGCGCAGGCGGGGCGAACATCGGCCGCGGAGGGGGACCGGGTGCGCGCTCGCCGTGACGGGTGAGCACCGCCCGCCACGCCCCGAAGGCTTGGAGGCCCGTGACCTTCTGTTCGAACACGGCACTGGCGACGGCGTCGAAGACCAGGTCGGTGCGGCCGAGCCGCAGGTGCGGATGCCGGTGGTGGGTGGCGGCGATCACGGGGTGGAGTGACGGGTCGAACCCGTCGGGGTCGTCGCCCTGCCCGCACAGACGCGGAACCTGATCGATCGCCCACGGCGCTCCCGGCCCCCACGCCGCTGCGCGCACGCGCCCGCCGTCGAAGCGCAGGGCAAGCGTCGCCACACCCAGCGGTGTGCGGCTCACCCGCCAGGTGACGCCGCCGACCGTCGTCTGTGCGGGGTCGTGCGCACCTCGTTGCTGCAGCGCGACGGCCCGTCGTGCATCCACCGGCGTCCGCGGTCGATACTCGGTCTCCAGCGGCGCGTCGCGGTCGTCGCGAAGGTGCGGGAACCCGGGGTGGTGCGCCGCCGGCATCCTTTCGCGCGCGACCGTCGTCATGTCCGCCACCCTACGCGCTGCGCCCGACACTCCCGCCGCGAGCGGGATCGAGGCCGACGCGTCAGAAGCGGTCGGGCGACGGGGTGCCGTGGCCGAAGCGGATGACGACGTCGGCGTGCCGGTCGAAGCGGTACCCGATGCCCCGCACGGTGCGCACGATGTCTTCGTAGCGTCCGAGCTTCGAGCGCAGGCGACGCACGTGCACGTCGATCGTGCGCTCTCCCGGAGCGTCGTCGCCGTCTGCGTGGCTCCACAGCGAGGAGACGAGCTCGGCGCGCTCGATCGTGCGTCCCTCACGGAGGACGAGGTACTGCAGCAGCTCGAACTCCTTGAAGGTGAGCGAGGCGGCATCGCCGTCGATGTGAACGCGGCGACGTGAGATGTCGATCGTGACGCCGCCGGCGACGTCCTGCTCCTCCGGCTCGTCCTGCTTCGTGCGTGCCACCGCACTGGGCTCGTGGAGGGCGAGGCGCACGACGTCGACGTCGCGACCACCGGCACCCGCCGGCGCCAGCGCCACTGTGGCGTACGTCTCTGCGTGCGGGGCGAGTTCGCCGAGCGTGCGGCGCAGTGCCTCCACCAGCGTCGAGAGCGAGACGCCGTCGGCGGCGGCTTTGAGCTCATCGATGCCCACGTAGAGGGCGAAGCCGCGCGGGGCCGTGCCCGCAGGCAACGGCCGTGCCGACGTGGTCGGTGCAGCGGGAGCGAGGTCCTCGACGGCGCGGAGGTGACGGGGGGCGGGGGCGGTGAGAAGTGCGGTGTTCGACATGTGGGATGTCCTTCGAGAAGAACCCGGGCGATGCGCCGGAGCGGGTTCAGCGGTGTTGCGAGTGACCTGGGCGGTCTGTGTGCGAGCCATCCGGCGTCCGCGTCGTGGGCGGAGGTCATCGGCTCGGGGGTGCGGCGGCCGTTCCCGGTAATCCAGGTCAGAACCGGCGGGCGCACCCGGCGGGGTTCACCGTGTCAGCAGCGGGTGAGCTGACTCAGCACATTCGACAACACATGACAACACGCGGCATCATGATGCCGGCATATCCGTTCGCCTCCCGGGCGGACAGAGAGCGTGCGTTGTCAGTCATGGGCTTGATTATGACGAAGCGTGTCCGGATGTGTCAAACCGCACGGCCGCTGTCGTCATCAGATGACGGAATGTGACACATTGCTCAGTCCGACGCGAAACGCCCTCGCGCGCGGACATCGCGTGGCTCGGCCCGCTGTCCGACGGCGGGCGTACGGTGGAAGAGTGAGCGAGTTCACCTTCGCGAATGAGGCGGATGCCTCGCGCTATACCCTGCACCGAGGCGACGACCTCGTGAGTGTGATCGACTACCGCGACGACGGTCGCACGCTCGCCATGACCCGCGTGTACACGGTGCCCACCTTCCGCGGGAAGGGCTACGCGGCCGAGGTCGTCGAGCGAGCCGTGGCCGAGTTGGAACAGCGCGGTGACCGTACGGTGCTGCCGGTGTGCTGGTACGCGGCCGACTGGTTCGCCGCGCACCCCGAGCGTGCCGGCATCCTTTCGCAGCGCACCCCTCGCTGACCCATACCTCCGCCGCCGGGTCGCGTCAAGGCCCTCGTGCCGGGCGCTCATCGCGCGCACGCTGGTCACCCGCCACGAAAGAGGATGCCATGACGCGCGATCTGCCCGACGACATGATCGACGCCGCCCCCGACGGCGGCTGGGCCGGAGAGGACGTGGCGAATGCCGGTGCCGACTCCGGTCGCGCCGACGCGGTGTCGCAGTTCCAGGAGGAAGCCCCCGACATCGAGGTGTCGACGCACGTGCATGGGGGTGATCCCGTCTCGAGCGATGCCGTCGAGAGCGCGCCCGACGGCGCCGAGGGGACCGATCCCGATCTGGTCACCGACGATCAGGCGGACGGTCAGGTCGAGCGATGACCGATCTGCGACCCGAGTACGGCGACACGCAAGACGGCCCACGGCTCGACCAGAACGAGCGGACCGACAGCGAGCGGATCGACGGCATCCTGGTGCAGACGCGGGCCGACCTCTCGGGTGCGGACGTCGCGACCGTGGAGAAGTCGCTGCGTACGCGCCTGTCGGATGCCGGCTTCGCCCTCGACGACGACGAGATCGCCGCCCTGGCGCGCGATCTGGCCTCGGGTTCCGCAGGCTCGGACGACTCAGACGCTCCCGGAGCCGGCGCCGCCCTCTGACGCCGTGGGCGCGGGGCCTGCGCCCGAGAAGCCCTCCATCGCTGAGAAGCCCTGGATCGCTGCGGCGGCCGGCTGGGCATCACGGATCATCGTCTCGTGGCGGTGCCCGTCGATCTCGACGAAAGAGGCACCAGGGATGGCGGCGGTCACCCGGTCGCACCAGTCGCGCGGCGAGACGAGGTCGCGCTCGCCCCGCACGACGAGCGTGGGAGCGGTGATCCGAGGGTACGAGCGCTCTGGGCGGTGGATGAGCATCGCGGTCATCTTGCGCCGCAGGTGGGGACCTGCGCGCAGGTACTCCCGAGCTCCGAGCAGGAGCACGCGCGGGCTCTCTCCGAACAGATCGGCGGCCAGCCGGGCGAGTTGGGTCAGCGCGCGGCGATGCCGCGCGTCGACGGTGGGGGCGACGAGCACCAGCTTCGACACCAGCGCGGGGTGGCGCACGGCCACTTCGACCGCCACCTGAGTGCCCATCGAATGGCCGATCACGACCACCTCCTCGCGGTCGAGGTGGCGCAGGTACGACGCGACGAAGTCGGCCGTGCGCTCGATCGCGGGAGTGCGTGGCGGCTCGGGTGCGTCGCCGTAGCCGGGCTGATCGATGGCGATCACCCGTCCATGGCGGCTGAGCCTCACCGAGAGATCACCGAAGACCTTCCGTCCCATCCCGATGCCGTGGATGAGCAGGTAGGTCACCGCGGCGTCGTGCGATCCGCGTGCCTCGGCGATGAGGGTCATGCCCTGCGAGGAGAACTCCTCGATCTCGCCATCGTCGGTCGGGATGCCGGTGAGCTCGTCGATCGCGGTGTCGATCGCGTCTGCCGCCCTCCGCGCTGCGTCTTCCGCCGGGTCTTCCTGTGCCACCTTCCGAGGGTATCCAGGTGGTGCAAGGGTTTCGGGCGTCACAGCTCGGGCGTAGCCTGGCGCGCATGTGCCGGAACATCCACACCCTCCACAACTTCGAGCCCGCCGCCACCTCGGAGGAGGTGCACGCGGCAGCTCTGCAGTACGTGCGCAAGATCGCGGGCACCACCAAGCCGTCCAAGGCCAATCAGGAGGCCTTCGACCGTGCCGTGGCCGAGATCGCCCACGCCACCCAGCATCTCCTCGATGACCTCGTCGCGGCCGCGCCGCCCAAGAACCGCGAAGAAGAGGCTGCCAAGGCCCGGGAACGTTCGGCCGACCGCTACGAGGCGCTGCGGGCCTATCAGGACGAGAAGAAGAGGGTCCGCGCCGCGTCGTGATCGCGGACGGGACATCGGCTCACGAGCGAGATCAGCAGCCCGAGCCGCTTCCCGACCTCGGGTGAGGGCTCGGTTCGGCCGCCGCCCGGCAGGTCTGGGCGGCGATGTCGGTGCTCGCTCGTAGCGTGGGGGTATGCGCATCCTGCACACCTCCGACTGGCACATCGGGCGGACCTTCCACGGTCACTCCACGCTCGATGCGCTGCGCGGTGTGCTGGCCACCCTCACCTCGCAGGTGCGGGAACACGACGTCGACGTCGTGATCGTCGCCGGCGACGTCTTCGACTCCGCCACGCCCGCCGCCGACTGCTACGCGCTGCTCTCCGACACCCTCGCCGCCCTCGCCGCGGCCGGCGCGCACGTGATCGTCACCAGCGGCAATCACGACTCCGCCGCACGCCTGGGGTTCCAATCCGCTTTGCTGCGCGACGGCATCCACGTGCTCACCGACCCGCACGCCGTCGGCACGCCGGTCACGGTCGACGACGAGCACGGCCCGGTGCACTTCTACGGCATCCCGTTCCTCGAGCCCGCCCTCCTGCGGCACGCGTGGCCGGGCGTACGTTCGCAGGAGACCGCCCTCGCCCACGCGATGGAACTGATCGCCGCCGACCTGGACCGACGCCGGCTGAGTGCCACAGCACAGACGACGCGCTCCGTGGCGATCGCGCACTGCTTCGCCGCCGGGGTCGAGCCCACCCCCTCGTTGGAGCGCGACATCCAGCAGGGCGGTCTCGACGTGGTGCCGCTGGCCACGTTCGGCGGAGTCGACTACGCGGCGCTCGGTCACATCCACGGGCGCCAGACGCTCTCGCCGTCCGTGCGCTACGCGGGGGCGCCGCTGCACTACAGCTTCGGCGAGGGCGACAAGCCGCGCGGCTCGTGGCTCGTCGAGCTGGATGCCCAGGGGCTCAGCGACGTGCAGTGGATGCCGTTGCCCGTGCCGCGCCGAGTCGTCACGCTCACCGCGACGCTCGACGAACTGCTCGACGACCCGCGTTTCGACGCCGATGAGGAGGCGTGGGTCTGCGCCGAGTACACCGACGACCTCCCGCAGCGCGACCCGCTCCGTCGCCTGCAGCAGCGCTTCCCGCACTGCGCGAAAGTCGTCCACGCCCCGGCTCGTCGCGCCGAGAGCGACGGTCTCACCTACGCGCAGCGGGTGCGGGCAGCGCGCACCGATCGCGAGCTCGTCGAGGCTTTCCTGGTGCACGTGCGCGAGGGCGCCGGCGCCACCGAGCGTGAACAGGAGCTGATCGACGACGTGCTGAGCGAGCGCGTGCGCGTCGAGGCGGCGGCGTGAAGCTGCACCGGCTCGAGCTCACCGGCTTCGGCCCCTTCCGCGATCGACAGACCGTCGATTTCGATGCCTTCGACGACGACGGTCTGTTCCTCATCTCCGGTCGCACCGGAGCGGGCAAGTCGAGCATCCTCGACGGTGTCAGCTTCGCGCTGTACGGATCGGTTCCACGCTACGACGGCGCCGAACGCCGGCTGCGCAGCGATCACTGCGCGCTGGGGGACCCCACCGAGGTGCGCCTGGAGTTCACCACCGGTGAGCGCCGGTTCCGCGTCACGCGCGCGCCCGAATACGACCGGCCCGCCAAGCGCGGGGGAGGGCTCACCACCGAGCCGCAGCGGGCCGTGTTGGAGGAGCACGTCAGCGGCCACTGGCGGGGTCTGGCGGCCAAGCCGCGCGATGTGGCCCACCTGCTCGACGAGATCCTCGGTCTGAACGCCCAGCAGTTCCAGCAGGTCATCCTCCTCGCGCAGAACAAGTTCTCGCGGTTTCTGCTCGCCACCGCCGCCGAGCGGCAGACGCTGCTGCGCACCCTCTTCGGGTCGCGGCGCTTCGAGCGCTACGAGGAAGAGCTCGAAACGCGTCGCAAGGACGCCCAGCGCGACCTCGAGGGCGCCGGCACCCAGGTGCGCACGCTCCTCGACCTCGCGGAGAGGCTGATCGCCCAACGCGACCTCGGAGGCGCCGCCTCCCTCGACACCGAACCCCCTGCGCGACCCGAAACCACTGCGCGCCCCGAAACCGCGGCGCGCCCCGAAACCGCGGCGCGCCCCGCGCCCGTCTCGTTCGACCTGCCGCAACGCCGCGCCGCGGTGGCGGCCGCCGGTGAGCGTGCTCGCTATCGCGTGGAGACCGCCCAGCGTCTCCGTGACGAAGCCGAGGCGGCTGCGCTCGCCGCCGAAAGCGACCTGGCCGCCTCACTGGCCCACGCCGAGCGGGTCGCGGCGCTCGAGGCTGCCCGCAGCGAGTGGGCGGCCCTCCAGGCACGCGCCCCCGACGTCGATGCCGACCGCATCCGCCTGCAGCGCGCGCGTGCGGCAGAAGCGCTACGCGCGCCGATCGAGGCCGTGACGCGCGCCGAAGCGGCCGCGCTCGCCGCTGTCGACGCGGAGCGCGTCACCCGTCAGGAATGGGCCGAGAGGGTCGGTGAGGTCGATCCGGCTCGCGCGCTCGACGAACTCACCGGCGACATCGCGCGGTGGACCGAGGTGCTCGCCGACGAGGAGCAGGCGGCGCGCACGTCGACGGCCATCGCGGTGCTGTCGGGCGAGATCGAACGGGATGCCGAGCGGCTCGCGATCTTCGACGCACAGCAGGCCCAGATTCCCGCCGAACGGGAACGTCTGGACCGTCAGCGTGACGAGGCGCGTTCGGGCGCCGCGCAGCTCGCCGACGCCGAAGCCCGAGCGGCGGACATCCGTGAGCGCCTGAGTGCGGCCCGCGAGGCGGTGCGTCTGGCCGACGACCTCGCGCGCGCGGAGCAGGGCTACCTCGCCGCGTCGCAGGCGGCCGCCGAGGCGGCACGCGCGGTGACCGATCTGCTGCAGCGGCGGATCGCCGACCGGGCGGGGGAGCTTGCCGCCGCCCTGGTGGACGGCGAGCCGTGCGCGGTGTGCGGCTCGCGGGAACATCCGTCACCGGCGGCGGCGCCCCAGCATCCCGCGATCGACGACGACGCCGTCGCGCGAGCGGAGGAGCAGCGCGACACCGCCCGTGCCGCCGAAGAGGCGGCCGGGCGCTCCGCCCGTGAGGCGCGCGAACGTCACGCCGATGCGATGACGCGGGCAGCGGGGAAGGATGCCGCGACCCTCGCCGACGAACTGGCCGCCGCCGAAGACACGGCGCGCACGCGGCGCGAGGCGGCCGTCGAGCTGGAGCGGCTCGAGGCGCGTCGCGGCGAGCTCGACGAACTCGCCGCCGCGGCAGCGACGGAGCGCGACGCCGCCGCCACCCGGCTCGCCGAGCAGCGTGAAGAGCTCACCGGCCTCCGGGCCACTCTCGCCGCACTCGAGGCGCGGGTCGCCGAGGCTCGGGGGGAGAGCGAGTCGGTTGCTTCCCGGGTCGCCGAGGCCGCCGCCCGCCGCGACCTCGCCCGGGCGTGTGTGCAGGCCGTCGAGCGCCTCGCTGAGGGGGAGCGCCGCCGCACCGCAGCTGCCACCGACCTCGACGAGCGCGTCGCGGCATCCGAGTTCGCCGACGCGGGTGAGGCCCAGGCCGCCCTCCTCGACGACGTCACCCGCGAGCGACTCGACGCCGAGGTGCGTCGTCACGCCGAGTCGACCGCCGGCGTGCGGGCGCGTCTGCTCGAGCTCGAGCTGCAGACCGCCGACGTGGCGGTGGCCGAGGTCGGCGCGGCACGTCAGGCGCGCGATGACGCCGATCGCGCACGCTCGGCGGCAATCGCGGCCGAGACCGATGCCCGCTCCGACGCGCACCGGCTGCGAGAGCTGCTGGCCGGTATCGACGAGGCGATGGCCGGGCTCACGGAGCTGGCCGAGGACGCGGCGATCGTCACGCGCCTGGCCGACACGGTGGCCGGCCGTGCCCCCAACACACTCCACATGGACCTGGAGACCTTCGTGCTCGCTGCCGAGCTGGAAGAGATCGTCGCAGCGGCCAACCTCCGCCTCTCCGACATGTCGTCGGGAAGGTACTCCCTGCATCACTCCGATGCCAAGGCCTCGCGCGGTCGGGCATCCGGCCTGGGGATCGACGTGCTCGACGCGTACACCGGGCGGATGCGCTCGCCGCAGTCGCTTTCGGGTGGAGAGACCTTCCTGGCATCCCTGGCGCTGGCGCTGGGCCTGGCCGAAGTCGTCACCCAGCGCGCCGGAGGCCTCCGCCTCGACACGCTCTTCGTTGACGAGGGGTTCGGCTCACTCGATCCCGAGACGCTCGAACTGGCCATGCGCACGCTCGACGACCTGCGCGCCGGTGGGCGCACCGTGGGCGTCATCAGTCACGTCGAAGCGATGAAGGAGCAGCTGCCCGCTCAGGTGGTGGTCGAGGCGACCGGTGACGGGCCCAGCGTCATCCGGCAGTGAACCGCATCCGCTCCGCCGCGGTCACACCAGACGGTATCCGGCACCGCGCACGGTCTCGATGCGATCGGCACCCAGCTTCTGACGGAGGTAGCCCACATACACGTCGGCCACGTTCGAGCCCGGATCGAAGTCGTAGCCCCACACGCGGCTGAGCAGCTGTTCACGACTGAGCACCTGCCCGGCGTTGCGCACGAACTCTTCCGCCAGGGCGAACTCCCGCGAGGACAGTTCGACCCGACGCCCGTCCAGTCGCGCCTCGCGGGTGCGCACGTCGAGGGTGAGGTCACGGTGCGACAGGGAGGCGATGCTTCCGGTGTCGTCGTCTTTGCGCATGCGCAGCCGGATGCGAGCCAGCAGCTCGTCGAACCGGAAGGGCTTGCCCAGATAGTCGTCGGCGCCGCCTTCGAGGCCCGCGACCGTGTCGTGCAGTTCGACGCGCGCGGTGAGGATGATGACCGGCATGCGCGAACCGCCGCCCCGGAGATGCTCGAGCACCTCGAACCCGCTCATCCCCGGCAGGTTGACGTCGAGCACCATGAGGTCGAACTCGTCGGACTGCGCCAGTTCCAGCGCAGCCGGGCCCGTGGCCGCCACGCGCGTGGCGAACCCGGCCGAGCGTAGCCCTTTGTCGATGAATCCCGAGATGCGCGCCTCGTCTTCGGCGATGAGGATGGATGCCATGTCACGATCCTGCCTGTGATGCGGGTGCGGGCGGTGATCCGGGTTCGGCCGGGGACGCCGTCTCGGGCCCCGGGAGACGTTCGGGAAGCGGCGGGCGCGGAGGGATCATGGTCTCCGCGGGCGCCGTCGGTGCCGTGGCAGCACCGCCGGCAGCACCGCTGGCAGCGGCACCCGCGGCGCGACCCGCTCCGGACGCGGCGCCGGTGAGCGGAACGGCGATCACGAAGACGGCCCCGCCACCGTCGGCATCTTCGACGCGCACCGAGCCGCCGTGGGCGCGCGCGATCACCTGCACGATGTTCAAGCCCAAGCCACTGCCCGACCGGTCGTCGGCCCCGCGCTGGAAGCGTTCGAACACGACGGATTTCGCCTCGTCGGCGACGCCCGGACCGTGATCGCGAACCCACAGTTCGAGCTGTCCGTCTCGCACCCGGCTGCCGATGTCGATGCGCCCCCCGCCGTGGGTCACCCCGTTCTGCGCCAGTTGCAGCATCGCCTGGGTGATGCGGGCGGGATCGAGTGTGGCGACGACGTCGGCGAGCGGCCCGGCAGCGACGACCGCGCCGTCGATGCCCTCCGCCTTGCGGATGATCTGCTGCACCAGCTCGGCCGCATCCACCGGCGCGGCCGCGATGGGGCGCGGCCCGTGCAGCGCGGCAGCCGCGGCGAGATCCTGCACGAGCAGGGCCATGCGCTCCAGCTCGTCGATCGCCACATCCCGGGTCTCTCGCACGTCGGCAGGGTCGTCGGCATCCATCACCTCGAGGTTGCCGCGCACGATGGTGATGGGCGTCTTCAGTTCGTGGCCCACGTCGCTGAGCAGCTGCCGCTGCGAGTCCAGTGCCCCGTCGAGGCGATCGAGCATGTCGTTCATGGTGGAGGCCAGCTCCGACACGTCGTCGCGTCCCTGCACCGGCAGTCGCTCCGACAGTGCCTGCGCCGTCACCCGTTCGGCGGTCTCCCTCATGTGACGCAGGGGACGCAACAACCGGGTGGAGACGATCGTGGCCACCGCGGCGATGAGCAGCAGCGCGATCGCGGCGGCGATGAGGTAGGCCTGCGCGGTGCCGTTGATCTCGGCCAGTTCAGCGCGGACGTCGTAGGCCAGGACGAACAGCACCTGTTCGGCCTGGTCGCCGCCGGCCACCGCGATGGGGGCGGCGAGGTAGCGCCACACCACGCCGTCCTCGGCATACGTGCCGATGACCGGGTCGAGTCCCTTCACCTGCTGCGTGACGTAGGGCACGAATCCGGGGGCACTCGTGAGGTCGAGGTCGAGCACCACCCCCGACCGCCAGCGCGTGACACCGTCGATCACTCCGATGGCGCCCGTGTTGTCGTCGGGGCTCATCCGCTGCACCACGGCTTTGAGCGCTTCGTCGGATGACGCCCATTCGGTCGTTCCGTCGGGCCCATCTGGACCGCCGGCGACGATCACCCGAGCCGACTCGAGGTTGTCGGCCAGACGTCCCTCGATGGCCTCGAGCGAGATCGCGCGCTCGACGAGGTACACGGTGGCGCCCACGACGATGAGCCCGAGCGCGGCGACCAGGGTGATCACCACCACGATGCGCGTGCGCACCGACCGGAGGGCGCGTCGGCGTGCGGTCGGGGCAGGTGAACTCACCCCCTCAGTATCCCGATCGGCGCCGGTCGAGGCGGCGACCCTAAGAGATGTCTCATCCCGATCTTCGGCTCTGCATGCTGGAATCGACAGGTGGACCCACAGCGCACGACGACACCTCGGGGCACCCCGGACGATGCCGAGGCGGGGCTGCTGAGCGAGGCCCTCGACGTCCCGGCATGGGCGCTGCGGCCGATCTCTCGGGAGCCGCTGGGTACCGGGACCGTGGCCGGGTTCCTCCTCGGGGGGAGCGGTCCTTCTGCGGGGCAGGTGGCCTACGTCGACTCCTCGGGGCTTCGCGTGCCGCAGGAGACGGGGCTGGTGCTGGAGGACACCGCACGCGTGTGGGTGCATCCGGCCGACCCGCACCTGCCCGCCCTTGCGCCGACCGCCTTCGGCGACGCTGTGGCGACGCTGCTGGCGCGGCTGGGCATCGATGGCGCCCAGCTCCCCCAGATCGTCGGCTACCGACCGGGCCGCCGGGCGGTGCTGCGGGTGCGCACCACCGGTCGCGATGTCTGGGTGAAGGTGGTGCGGCCGCGCCGCATCGAGCGCATCGTCGCCGCCCACACGTCGCTGCGCGATCACGGCCTGCCCGTGCCGGCCGTCCGCGGATGGTCTCCGCAGGGACTGATGGTGCTCGACGCCGCAGAGGGGGAGCCCGCCACCGAGGCGCCGTGGCAGCCCGAACGCCTCATCGACGAGGTGAGCCGCCTGCGCGAGGTGCTCGCCGGCATCCGACTCGACTGGCCGGCCCGCACGTCCCTTCGCGAGCGGATGCCGTGGTACCTCGACCGCCTGCGTGCGCAGGCGCCGGAGCGCGCCCCGCAGCTGACGGCGATCCGCGCCGCCGTCGACGGGACCCCGCCACCCGCCTCGGAGGCCGCAGGAGCGACGGTGCACGGTGATCTGCACCTCGGACAGTTGTTCTTGGGGGCGGGCGCGGTCACCGGGCTGATCGACGTCGACACCGCCGGACGCGGGGCACTCGAGGATGACGCGGCGGCCTTCATCGCCCACGCGGCCGCCAGTGCCCTCCTCACCGAGCGCGTCGGCGGGGAGTCGGGGCGTCTGTGGCGCCTGGCAAGCGCGTCACACGCGCGGTGGGCCCGCGACGATGCCACGCGCGCGCTGGTCGCCGTGCAGCTGCTCGGGCACGCCGTGGGTGCGGTGACCGGAGGCGACGCCGAGCGCGGCGGCACGCTGCTCGACCTCGCCGAACGGGCGGTGCGCGACCCTAAGAGCCCTCTCATCGCCGGCTTCGAGGCGGCTTAGCGCGGGTTGTCAGAGTGGTTGTCATGCGGTGGTGAGCACGCCGCCCCGAATCCGAAGACACGCATGGAGGACATGACATGAAGAAGAGATGGATCGCCTACGGAGTGACTGGCGCTGTGGGTCTCGGCCTCGTCGCCGGCGGAGCCACCGCGATGGCCTCGACGATGGACCTTCGCACCACCGACGGATCCGTGGTGCCCGGTGGCGCCCTCACCGGGAAGAACGGCTCGGTGCTCGACCGGCCCGTGACCCTGCAGGTCACCGACACCTCGGTCACGGTGGTCTCGGCCATCACCCCCGACCAGGTGTCTCCGGCCACGCCTCCCACGACGCCGAGCCCGACGACCACCCCGAGCCCCACCACGACTCCGTCGCCGGTGACGCCGCCCACCCCGGCATCGGTGGCCTCCCCGGTCACCCCGCCGTCGCCGGCCTCGCCCGTCTCGGTCGCGTCTCCCGCGTCGCCCGTGACGCCGGCCTCGCCGGCCTCCCCGGCATCGGTGGCCTCCGCTCCGTCGAACTGACCCCCGAGCACCCCCCACAACGCATGATGCCCCCGGAGCGGATCCGGGGGCATCGTGCTGTCTGCGGGCGGTGATTACTGCAGGTGCTTCTCCGCCGCATCGATGATCGTGTCGGCGAAGCGCCCCGCGGCATCCTCGGTGAAGGCGCCGCTCTCGACGAGAGAGGTGATCAGGTATTCGCGGCCGCTGTCTCCGAGCAGCAGGAAGCCCTCGCCGGCCTGGACGAGCGTGGCGTCGGGGAACATCATCGAGAGTGACTCCTCGGTGATGTTCGGATCGATCTCCTGGAAGATCGCGACGAGCTTGGGGCGCACCTCCTCGAGGTAGGCGGCCTCGCCGCCCGACAGCGGTGCCTCCGACTCCGTCTCCGTCTCGGTGCCCGTGTCGTCGCCGGGGGAGACCGACGTCGTCGGTGCCGGTGCCGGCACCTCCACAGGAGACGACGCGGTGGATGACGAGGTGACACCGACGGCGATGCTCACGACCAACGCCACGAACCACAGGCCGCCGCCGAGCACGGACACCACCAGTGCGACGATGCCGAGCGGCTTGCCGCCCTGCTTGCGGCTGGCCAGCACGACGATGGACAGGATGAATCCCACGATCAGGGCGAGACCGCCGACGATCACCGAGATCAGGCCGAACCAGCCCAGCGGAAGGAAGCCGAGCACCACCAGGACGACGCCGAGGGCGACCAGTCCCACCGAGAACCAGGCGAGGGTCTTGGGGCGGGTGTCGGGACCGGCAGGGGCCGTGGTGTACGGCGCCTGCCCGTAGCCGGCCGGGTACTGCGCGGCAGCTCCGTAGGGCGGCTGCGCGGCAGTGGGGGGTGGGCCGTATGCCGGCTGGCCGGCGGGCTGAGACGGAGCCGGCGGCACGGGTGGGTGGGCATCGCTTCGCGGGTAGGCCTCGGTGGGGGCGTCGGCAGCCGGCGCGGGCTGCTCAGGATAGGCCTCCGTGGGCGCCTCCGGAGAGGACTCGGGGGCCTGCGGCTCGGTCGGCTGATCGCCGGCGTCGTGACGCTCGGCGTCGCCGGGCTCGGTGGGAGTGGACATGGCGCTCCTCGCTGGGTTTCTCGGTCGTGGTTTCTTCGTCGTGGCAGAGTGTTCCAGGCTAGCCGCCTCGCGCGACCTGCGCAGATCCCGTATCGAACATCCGGTTTGTCACGCCGCGCAGGGGATGCCTGCGAGGGCGGGCTGGGCCATGATGGGGTCAGCGACGCAAGGAGGACAGACATGTCTCTGAAGACGGTTCCGCTCGACACCCCCGCGGGAGTGACCGCCCGGCTCGGCTGGGATCCGGCGACGACGGTGCACGATCGCCGTCGCATCATCGCGAAAGAGCTCATCGCGGCCCGCCTCGGCTGCGAGACCACCGACATCACCATCGAGCGTGAGGCGCCGCGGGGCTTCGGCTATCACACGCGGCTCATCGCCTCCCGTGGCGGAGTGGAGCTCCCCATCGCCATCGTCACCGCCAGCTACCGCGCGGCCACGGCGGTCGCGATCTGCGACCCGGCGCTGCCGGTGGGAATCGACATCCGCGACTCCACGCCCGCACCCTCTGACATCGCGCTCATGAAGCGTCACTCGCGGGTGCTCGACGCGAACAACACCGCTGATCTGCTGCAGCACTGGGTGCGCACGCAGGCGGTGCTCGAGGCCGACGGTCGCGGGGTGCGGGTGGCGCCGGAGCAGGTGCGCCTGGATGCCGGGCGGCTGAAGGGGTGGATCCCCGACCGCAACATGACCTACTCGCTGGTCGATGCCTCGCGCGACGGCTGGGTGATCACGATCGCCTACGGCAACCTGCCGCACGCCTGACCGTCGGTCGACCAGACGAGCCCGACCCGTCAGTCGACGAGGTCGGGGAGCGCGGCCTTCAACTCCGACAGCCACGCGGCGGGGTTGCCGTCCGACGGCGCTCGCCAGTCGCCCCGCGGCGACAGGGAGCCGGCCGGTGTCACCTTGGGGCCGTTCGGGATCGCCGACCGCTTGAACTGCGCGAACCCGAAGAACCGCCGAAGGAACACCTGCAGCCACCGCACGATGGTGTCGAGGTCGTAGGCGTAGCGGTCGTCGACGGGGAACCCGGGAGGCCAGGCCCCGGCATCCTTGTCGCCCCAGGCGTGGTGCGCGAGGAACGCGATCTTCGAGGGTCGCAGGCCATAGCGGAGCACGTGGAACAGGGCGAAGTCGTGCAGGGCGTAGGGGCCGATCGTGTCTTCGGTCGACTGCACCTTGCCGTCGGCGCCCGCCGGCACCAACTCAGGGCTGATCTCGGTGTCGAGCACCGACTGGAGCACGGCGATCGCCTCATCCGACACGCCTTCGCGGTGGGCGATCACCCACCGGATGAGGTGCTGGATGAGGGTCTTGGGCACGCCGGCGTTGACCGCGTAGTGACTCATGTGGTCGCCGACCCCGTAGGTCGCCCAGCCGAGGGCCAGCTCGGAGAGATCGGAGGTGCCCACGACGAAACCGCCGTGCTGGTTGGCGAGGCGGAACAGGAAGTCGGTGCGGGCTCCGGCCTGCACGTTCTCGAACGTCACGTCGTAGACGGGCTCGCCTCCCGCGAACGGATGCCCGATGCCGGTGAGCAGCTCGGTGGCCATCGGGCGGATGTCGATCGTCTCGATCGAGGCTCCGAGCGCTTCGGCCAGGGCGATCGCGTTGGACCTCGTGTGGTCGCTCGTGGCGAATCCGGGCATCGTGTAGGCGAGGATGTCGCTGCGCGGACGACCCATCCGATCCATGGCGCGCGCGACGACCAGCAGGGCGTGCGTCGAGTCGAGGCCGCCGGACACGCCGATCACGGGCTTGGGCGCCCCGATGGCGCGCATGCGCTGTTCGAGACCGGACACCTGGATGTTGAACGCCTCGTAGCAGTCGAGGTCGAGCCGCGCCGGGTCGTCGGGAACGAACGGGAAGCGGTCCAGCGGGCGACGCAGGCCGATGTCGGATGCCGGTGGCTCGAGGGCGAACTCGACCGTGACGAAGTCGTCGCGGCGGGATTCGGGATCCAGCTCGGCCTGACGATTCTCGTCGAACGTGCCCTGACGCAGGCGATCTTGACGCAGGCGGTCGAGGTCGACGTCGGCGACCGACATGCGCGGTCCGTCGGGGAAGCGCTCGGTCTCGGCCAGGAGGGTGCCGCCCTCGTAGATCATCGTCTGCCCGTCCCACGACACGTCGTTGGTCGACTCGCCCTGACCGGCCGCGGCGTAGACGTAGGCGGCCAAGCACCGCAGCGACTGGGACTGCACCAGGGAGCGCCGATCGTCGGCGCGGGCGATGGTGATGGGGCTGCCGGAGAGGTTGACCAGCACCGTGGCACCGGCCAGCGCCAGGCGCGACGACGGCGGGACGGGCACCCACAGGTCTTCGCACACCTCGACGCCCAGCACGAGCCCCGCCACATCGGTGGCCCGGAACAGCTGATTGGCGCCGAACATCACCTCCACGCCGCCGATGGTGAGTCCCCGGCCGTCGAAGTCGGGGCCCGGCGCGAACCACCGGTGCTCGTAGAACTCGCGATAGGTCGGCAGGTAACTCTTGGGGACGACGCCGAGGATCGCGCCGCGGTGGATCACGACGGCGCAGTTGTACAGCCGGTTCTGCATGCGGATCGGCGCGCCCACGATCAGGAGGGGGTGCAGGTCGGCGGAGGCGGCGACGATGTCGACCAGAGCGGCCTCGACGGCGTCGAGGACGGCATCCTGCATCACGAGGTCGTCGATCGCATACCCGGTCAGGCACAGCTCCGGGAAGACGGCGACGGCCACGGCCTCGTCGTGGCACTCGCGCGCGGCGGCGAGCACCGATGCCGCGTTGGATGCCGGGTCGGCGATGGCGACCGGGATCGTGCAGGCGGCTACGCGGGCGTAGCCGTGTCGATAGGCGCTTTCGAACGGCAGTGTCTCCACCTCACCAGTCTGTCAGGTGGGCGGCCCGGGGGGAGCGTACGGGCCGATACGCGCACTCCTGTCCACCGTGCTCCCGGCCACGAGGGCCGTGTCGGTGGCGGCGGCTAGGGTCGAACGCGGAAGGGCGACATGCGATACATCGAAGACGAGGGCCGGATCGTCTGGAGCGCGAGCGATCTCACAGCCGCGGCCGAGTGCGAGTATGCCTGGTTGCGGGCGATCGACGCCAAGTTGGGGCGGGTGGCCGCCGTCGACGATCCCGAAGACGCGACGCTCGAGCGGGCCGGCCGGCTCGGCATCCAGCACGAACTCCGCGTGCTCGACGCGTATCGCGCGTCGCATCCCGGTCGGGTGGTCGAGATCGCCGAGACGCGGTCGTCGGATGCCGCGGGCCTCACGGCCGCGGTGGCCGCTACGGTCGAGGCGCTCGCCGATCCGGCGGTCGAGGTGATCTACCAGGCGGCGTTCGCCACCGACGAGTTCGTGGGGTTCGCCGACTTCCTCGTGCGCGACGTCGATGGGCGGTGGCGGGTGCAAGACACCAAGCTGGCACGTCACGCGCGGGTGACCGCGCTGATGCAGCTCGCCGCCTACGTCGATCAGCTCGACCAGCTGGGGGTGCCGCGCTCCGACGTCGTCGAACTGCTGCTGGGAGACGGCTCGGTCTCGACGCACGCGGTGCGCGACCTGTTGCCGGTGTTCGCGCTGCGGCGACAGAGGCTGCGGTCGCTGATCGCCGACCGCGAGGTGTCGGCGGGCGCCGGAGGCCTCCCCATCGCGTGGGGCGATGACCGGGGCGCTCTGCGCGTCGTGGCGTGCGGACGGTGCGCCACCTGCGACCTCGACGTCGTGGGGCACCGAGATCTGCTGCTGGTGGCCGGCATGCGTCCGGTGCAGCGCGAGCGGCTGCGCATAGCCGGCATCCGCACCATCGACGACCTGGCCGGCGCGCGCGAAGCACCGCCGCGGATGTCGTGGGACACCTTCTCGAATCTGCGTACCCAGGCGCGGCTGCAGCTGACCAGTCCGGCCGGCGGCGTCGAACCCGTCGCGGCCGACTCTTCCGCAGCAGCGCCGGCCGTGCCGACGTACGACGTCGTGTTCCCCACGGCGCTCGGAGCCTTGCCCCGGCCCGATCACGGCGACCTGTTCTTCGACTTCGAGGGCGATCCGCTCTACACCGAGACGCCCGTCGAGCACGGCGCGGCGCAGTGGGGCATCGACTACCTGTTCGGTTGGGTCGACACGGCATCGCGCTACACCCCGCTGTGGGCGCACAGCTTCGCGGACGAGAAGGCTGCGCTCGAGACGTTCCTCGAGTTCGTCGCGCTGCGACGACGGGCCCACCCCGCGATGCACATCTACCACTACGCCCCGTACGAGCCCACGCACCTGCTGGCCATGGCGGCTCGGCACGGCGTCGGGGAGGCCGCCGTCGACACCCTGCTGCGCGAAGGGGTGTTCGTCGATCTCTATCCGATCGTGCGACGAGCACTGCGGGTGGGCTCGCGGTCGTACTCGATCAAGAAGCTCGAGCCGCTGTACATGGGATCCGACGTGCGCACGAGCGACGTGCAGCGCGGCGACGACTCGATCGTCCGCTACGTCGAGGCGCGCGCTCTGGCAGACGCCGGCGACGAGCACGCCGCGGCCACGATCCTCGACGATCTCGCCGACTACAACCGCTACGACTGCGTTTCCACCCTGCGCCTGAGGGACTGGCTCGTCGACCGTGCGCGAGAAGCCGGATTGCGTCCCTCGCGCGATGCCGAGGCGGCCGAATTCGCCTACGAACCCTCACCGCGCGCCGAGGCGCTCGTGCGTCATGCCGCTCTTGCGCACGATGCCGCGGAGGCCGCCCACAGTCGTGGCGACGAGTCCGCCCGTGTCGAGGCGGAGGCCGCCTCGGTCGCTCTGCGGCTCGGCGCAGCCGCGATCGACTACTACCCGCGCGAGGCGAAGACCTTCTGGGCCACCCACTTCCTCCGGCTGCGGGAGCCGGTGTCGGTGTGGGAAGAGACGCGCGACGTCGTGGCGATCGACGCCGAAAGGTGCCGGGTGATCACCGATTGGCACCTGCCCGAAGGCGCTCGCGTACAGCGCCGCATCGTCGAGCTGCGCGGTGAGCTGGCTCCCGGCACGCGTCTGTCGGCCGACACCACTCCGTTCGCCGTGTACGAGCTGCCCGCTCCGTTCCCGGCCGAGCCGAATCCGCGGTGGATCCACACGGCGCGCACCGTGAAGGTCGTCGACGTCCTCGACGACGGCGCGGTGATCGAAGAGACCTCGTTGCAAGGGTTCACCTGGCAGGAACTGCCGATCGCGCTCACTCCCGTGGCGCCGCCGATGGCGGGAAGCCAGCAGGCCGCCATCGACGAGTGGGCTGATGCGGTTCTCTCCGCCCCGCTCGAGAACTCCACCGGCCCTGCCGCCACGGCCCCGCCGAGCCTGCCCGCCGATCCGGCATCCGACGTGCTCCTGCGCCGCGCGCCGCGCATCTCGGGCGGAGTGCTCGCACGCGGCCGGGGCGACATCGCCGACATCACGGCCTCGCTCCTCGACCTCGATCGCAGCTATCTGGCGGTGCAGGGCCCTCCGGGCACCGGCAAGACGTACGTGGGGTCGCACGTGGTCGCCCGGCTGGTGCGCGATCACGGGTTCCGGGTCGGTGTCGTCGCGCAGTCGCACGCCGTCGTGGAGCACATGCTCGATCGCATCGTCGAGGCGGGAGTTCCCCGAGAACGGGTGGCCAAAGCGCTGCGTTCTTCCGGTTCGCAGGGGTCGTCGGCCGCGTCGGGTGAGGCGACCTTCACCGTCATCCCGAAGAACGGAATGGCGGCCTTCATCGCCGAGCAGCAGCAGGGTTTCGTGATCGGCGGCACCGCGTGGGACCTCACCCATCCGGGTCGGGTCGCCCGCCGTAGTCTCGACCTGCTCGTCATCGACGAAGCCGGTCAGTTCTCCCTCGCTTCCACCCTCGCCGTCGCCGCCGCGACGCAGCGCCTCCTCCTTCTCGGAGATCCGCAGCAGCTTCCGCAGGTGAGCCAGGGCACTCATCCCGAGCCGGTCGACACGTCGGCGCTGGGCTGGATCATGGACGGTGCCGCGGTCATCCCGCCCGATCGCGGGTACTTCCTGGCGCAATCGCGGCGCATGCGCCCCGAGGTGGCCGAACCCGTCTCGCAACTGTCGTACGAAGGCAGGCTCGAAGCGTTCCCCGACACGGTTCAGCGTTCGCTGGCCGGTGTGCCCGCCGGTGTCGTGCCCGTGCCGCTGGAGCACACCGGGAACGCCACGCAGTCGCCCGAAGAGGCGGCGGTGGTGGTCGACCTGATCCGCGAACTGATCGCCCCCACCGAGGGGGGACGGCAATGGATCTCCGGAGAGGGGGCACCGGCTCGCGCGTTGACGACGGGCGACATCATCGTGGTCACGCCCTACAACGCCCAGCAACTGCTGGTCGAAGAGGCGCTGGCCTCAGCGGGGTTCGGCGACGTCGCCGTCGGTACGGTCGACCGGTTCCAAGGGCAGGAGGCGCCCGTCGCGATCGTCTCGCTCGCCGCCTCGTCGGGACGCGAGGCTCCCCGTGGGCTCGAGTTCCTGCTTCTCCAGAACCGGCTCAATGTCGCGGTCTCGCGCGCCATGCACACCGCCTACGTCGTCTATGGCAACGGGCTGCTCGACGATCTTCCGCGCACCCCCGAGGGCGTCGCCCGGCTCAGCGCCTTCGCCCGACTGGTCGATGCGGTTCCCCAGACTCTGCCCGCGGCCGTCTGAGAGCGACGTAGACTTCCCACACCCGACGGAAGAGGCCGCATGAGCGATGAATCCCCACGCCAGTTCGAGATCGACATGCCGCCCAAGGCGGTGGCCGGAAGCTACGCGGACTTCGCCAACGTGTGGCACACCCCCGACGTGTTCGTGATGGACTTCGTCTCCCTCGTGCGGCCGCCGCACGAAGGTGTCGACGCCGACGGCAACACGGTCACCGTGGTGCCCGGACAGGTGGTGCAGCGGGTGCGCATTCCTCCCGAGCAGGTGTTCGAGCTGGCCAAGGCGCTCACTCAGCAGCTGGAGTTCTGGGAGCGCGAGACAGGTCGCCGGCCCGGAGACGCCGTCCTCTAGACCGTCCCGCCTAGACCGTCCCGCCTAGACCGTCCCGCCTAGACCGTTCCATACAGCCGGTCTCCGGCGTCGCCGAGGCCGGGCACGATGTAGCCCTTCTCGTTGAGGCGCTCATCGAGGGCTCCGAGCACGAGGGTCACGTCCCGATCGCCGACCTGCTTCTCGATCGCCGCGAGGCCCTCGGGTGCGGCCAGGATGCAGATCGCGGTGACATCCTGCGCTCCACGGGCGAAGAGGAAGTCGATGGCGGCGCCGAGCGATCCGCCGGTGGCCAGCATCGGGTCGAGCACGAAGCACTGCCGGTCGCTGAGATCGGCGGGAAGGCGCTCCGCATAGGTGACCGGCTGGAAGGTCTCCTCGTCACGGGCCATTCCGAGGAAGCCGACCTCGGCCGTGGGGAGCAGCTTGACCATGCCGTCGAGCATGCCGAGGCCGGCACGCAGGATCGGCACCACCAGCGGACGCGGCTCGCTGATGCGCACCCCGGTGGTCGTGGTGACCGGGGTCTGGATCTCGATCTGCTCCACCCGCACCGAACGCGTCGCCTCGTAGGCGAGGAGGGTGACGAGTTCCTCGGTGAGCTGGCGGAACACCGGCGAGGGCGTACGCGCATCGCGCAGCACCGTCAGCTTGTGGGTGATGAGAGGGTGGTCGGCGACGTGCACACGCATACCGACAGGCTACCGGGGCGTACGCTGACGACGTGAGCCTGCCTGCCAGACAAACAGACACGGATGCCATGTCCGTGGCGCTCGGATTGGCCGCCGAAGCCGCCGCCCACGGTGACATCCCCGTCGGCGCCGTCGTGACCGATCTCAGCGGCGAGATCGTCGGCGAAGGGCGCAACTTGCGCGAACGCGATCACGATCCGCTCGCTCACGCGGAACTGGTCGCCCTGCGTGAGGCAGCCCGCACGCTGGGGTCGTGGAACCTCGAGCACTGCACGCTGGTGGTGACGCTGGAGCCATGCCTCATGTGTGCGGGTGCGATCTCACAGGCGCGCGTAGGACGGGTGGTCTTCGGCGCGTGGGACGACAAGGCCGGGGCCGCCGGGTCGCTCTACGACGTGCTGCGCGACCGGCGCCTGCCCCACCGTGCCGAGGTCGTCGGCGGCGTGCGAGCCGAGGAGGCGGCGGCCCTGCTCCGAGAGTTCTTCCTCGCGCGTCGCGATCCCTGACGTGACGTGACGAACCTGACCCGCCGCTGAGCCGCGGCAGGCCGCGGCGAATCAGTCGCTGGAGCTGATGACGATCGTCTCGGTGGCCGGCTGCGTCTCGCGGGCCGGGCGACCCACCCGCGGCTCGACGCTCACCCGCTCGGCCGAGGGCACCAGCTCCCGCACGCGCTCGGCGACCTCGCGCAGCACGATCGCCACTTCGCCGAACAGGAGGTTCGGCGGGAACGACACGCTCACCAGGACGATGGCCCGCTCGATATCGAGGGTCTCGCCCGGCACCCAGCGAACGGTGACATCGAGGATGCGGTGGGTCTCGGACTCTTCGCACAGCACCTGCGCGACGGCGTCTCGGATGGCGGGGGCATCGAGCAGGATGGTCATGCGACCGACGCTACGCGCCGCGCCGCATCGCGCGGGGGACTATGCGCCGTGCATATCCCGCGCGGGTCTCAGTCCGACGAGCTGATGATGATCGCCTCGGTAGGCGGCGCGGGGGAGGCGGGCTGCCCGATGTAGCCGATGACGCCCAACAGCGCTCGCCGCACCTCGGCCGGCCGCTCCAGATGCGGGGCGTGTCCGACGCCCTCCAGCTCGAGTTCGATGACGACGCCGCCGGCGGCGCGGTACCTTTCCAGCACGTCGCGGGTCTGCGAGACCATCTCCTGTGCCGGCGCGATCTCGGCGCCCGGCCATCCCGGCACGATGCCGAGCGCACCCAAGTGGTTGAGGTCGTAGAAGGAGGTGTCGGACACGATGGCATCCGCCGTGCCGTGGATCCAGAGGATCGGGGGCTTGGCCGGCAGGTCGACGATGCCGGACGTGTCGAAGTAGCGCGGAGCCATCGTGTTGAGCACGCCGGTGGTGCCGGCGGCGAAACCGGGCCAGTTGTCGCTGGCCACGCCGTCGCCGGGGTAGTTGCCCGTCGCGGTGGAGGTCGTGAGCATCGATTCGACCCAGACGTCCTCGTGTTCGCTCGTGTATCCGCTCGACACGTAGCCCGATCGGAACACGCTGCGCGGCGAGGTCGGCGCCTCGTCGCTGGCGTCGCGATCGGTCAGGCGCTGGACGAAGTCGGGGTTCGCGCCGCCTCCGCCACAGCCGGCGTCGTCGTCGGTGAGGCGGCTGCCGTCGCGTCGGGTGCCGCCGAATCCATAGGGTGACACCGGCGCCTGAAGAGTCAGCGAGAGCACCGGGTGGTCGAGCGCGTACTGCATGACGACTCCGCCGCCCATCGACCACCCCACGAGGTGGGGAGCACGGATGCCGAGCACCTGGAGCGCATCGAACAGGTCGTCGCTGAAGTCGCGGACACCGCGGGTGGCATCGACCGGCGCGTGGTCGCTGCCTCCGAAGCCCCGCAGATCGACGGCGATCACCCGCAGGTCGCTCGGGAGGTCTTGCATGAGCTCCTGCCAGAACAGGCTCGACGACACGTTGCCGTGCACGAGGACCACCGTGCGTTCGTCCGGGGTGGCCGGGTCGTCGCCGGAGCGTTCCAGGATGCCGACGCCCAGCCGATCGGTGTCGACCACTCGCGAGGTGATGCCATCGAAGAGAGTCATGCGCGGGTCCTTCTCAGTCACAGCGGGGCATCGACGCCCCTGTGCTTTCCACTGTAGCCGCGGCGGTGGCGGTGCGAGGATGGGAGCATGCACTCCGTCGACGTCGCCCATCCCGCTCCGCTTCCCCGTATCGCCATCCTCGGCGCGGGGTCGATGGGGGGCGCGATCCTTCAGGGGCTCGTGCGGTCGGGCCAGGCGCCGCAGATCAGGGTGACCAACCGCACCGCGCGCAGCGCCGCGGCGGTGGACGGTGGGGCGGGCGTCACCAGCATCGCCTTGGAAGACGAGCATGACGGCAACGTGCGGGCCGCGGCCGATGCCGACATCGTGCTCATCGGCGTCAAGCCCGTCATGGTGGTCGATCTGCTGCGGGAGATCGCGCCCGCGCTTCGTCCCGGCACGATCGTGGTGAGCCTGGCCGCGGGCGTCACGATCGCGACGTTCGAGTCGATCGTCGGTGACGGCATCCCGGTGATCCGGTCGATGCCCAACACGCCCGCCGTCGTCGGCAAGGCGGTCACCGGTCTCGCCGCGGGCGCGTCGGCGTCGCCCGATGACGTCGCCGTCGTGCGTCGACTGTTCGAGACGTGCGGGGCCGTCATCGAACTCGACGAAGACCGGATCGACGCCCTGTCGACGATCTCGGGATCCGGGCCCGCCTACGTCTTCCTGCTGATCGAGGAGCTCACAGAGGCCGCCCGGGGCAAGGGGTTCTCGGAGGCCGATGCGCGGCTGATGGCCGAGCAGACCTTCATCGGCGCGGCCGCGCTGCTCGATGCCACCGGCGAGGACCCCGCCGAGCTCCGTCGCCGGGTGACCAGCCCCAAGGGCACCACCGAGCGCGCCATCGCCGTGCTGCAGGGTGCCAACCTGTCGGGCATCTTCGCCGAGGCCACCGACGCCGCACTGGCCCGCGCGCGGGAACTCGCCGCTGGCAGCTGACCCGTGATCGGCGCCATCGGCGTTTCGTCTCGCTGCGCTCGCTCAACGACCGGGGTGCGGCCGTCGGCGTTTCGTCTCGCTGCGCTCGCTCAACGACCGGCGGCGCTTCGGTTCTCTTCTGCCCGCGTCAGCGGTCGAGGGAGGCGAAGCGCTCGATGTCGGAGTTCGTGCCCGACACGATGATGAGGTCGTGGTTGGTGACGACGGTGTTGGCCTCGGCATAGCGGAACGGCTTGCCGGGGCTCTTGACGCCGACGACCGTGACGTTGTACTTCGTGCGCACGCCGGACTCGTTGAGCCCGACGCCCCGGATGAACTTGGGCGGATACATCTTGGCGAGGACGAAGTCGTCGTCGAATCGGATGAAGTCGAGCATGCGACCGCTCACGAGGTGTGCCACGCGCTCGCCCGCTTCGCGCTCGGGGTAGATGACGTGATTGGCACCCACGCGCGCCAGGATCTTGCCGTGCGACTGCGACACGGCCTTGGCCCAGATCTGCGGGACCTTGAGATCGACGAGGTTGGCGGTGATCAGCACCGACGCCTCGATCGACGATCCGGTCGCGACGATCGCCACCTGGAAGTCCTGCGCGCCGATCTGCTTGAGCGCTTCGATGTTGCGCGCGTCGGCCTGCACGGCGTGCGTGACCCGCTCCGACCACTTCTGCACGAGGTCGAGGTTGGCGTCGATGGCGAGCACCTCGCGGTCGAGGCGGTCGAGCTCACCGGCGCACGCGGCGCCGAACCGGCCGAGCCCCACGACGAGGACGGGAGCGTCATTGCGGATCTGCTCAACCAACGATCGGCCTTTCGACGGGAAGCGAGTAGTGCTGCGAGCGGCTGGTGGCCGCCACGGCCGCGGCGAGTGTCACTGTACCAACGCGCCCCATGAAGATCGTCGCTGCGAGGACGTAGGCTCCGGGATCGGACAGTTCGGCGGTCAGTCCCGTGGACAGCCCCACGGTGCCGAATCCGGAGATCACGTCGAACAGCACCTCGGCGACGGGCGCCTTGGTGATCTGAGCGATCGTGATGGTGGCGATGGCGACGATCGTCGACCCCCAGGCGACGACCGAGAGAGCGACGCGCTGCACGTCGCTCGGTATCCGACGACCGAACGCCTCGACGCTCTGGCGTCCCTTGGCCTCCGAGAACACCGCGAGGGCGAGCACGGCGAGGGTCGTGACCTTGATGCCGCCGGCGGTCGATGCCGAGCCTCCTCCGACGAACATCAGCATCGAGCCCACGATCAGCGATGACCCGTGAAGCTCGCCGATCTCGACCACCGAGAATCCACCCGATCGGGTCATGGCCGACAGGAAGAACGCCTGGAACGTGGTGTCCCAGCCGTCCATCGAGCCGAACGTGGCGGGGTTGTCGTACTCGAGCAGCAGGAACACACCGGCGCCGGCGAAGAACAGGGCCGTGGTCGTGATGATCGTCAGCTTGGCGTGCAGTGACCAGCGCCGAACGTGCCACTGGTGCTTCCACAGGGTGTAGATGACAGGAAAGCCGATGGACCCGAGGAAGACCCCGGTCATGAGCAGGGTGAGCATCAGGTAGTTGTCGGCGAAGGGCTCGAGGCCGCCCGGGTTGGGGGTGAACCCGGTGTTGGTGAAGGCCATCGCCGCGTAGTACGGCGCCTCCCACAGCGCGGTGAGGGGGTGCACGTCGCTCAGCAGCAGCGACGGGTAGAGCAGGACGGCGAGGATCACCTCGATCACCAGGGTGGACAGCGCGACGGTGGACAGGAGCTGCCCCACCTCGCCGAGCCGGACGGTCTGCCCTTCGTTGACCGGACCGCCGTGGGCTCGCAGCGGGTTCGAGTCGCCCGCGGCCAGGAGTTTGGCCCGCAGTCCGAGTCGTTTGGAGATGACCAGGCCCAGGATCGAGGCGAGGGTGAGCACTCCCATCGCGCCGACGTTGACTCCGAGGAAGATGATCGCCTTGCCGAAGGGCGACCAGTGTGTCGCCATGTCGACGGTGGCCAGGCCGGTCACGCAGATGGTGGACACGGCGGTGAACACCGCGTCGGCGAGAGCGGTGGGCCTGCCGTCGGCGGCCGCGGCGGGCAACGACAGCAGGGCGGTGAACAGCAGGATGAGGGCGGAGAAGACCAGGACCGCGAAGCGCGACGGCGATGACGTCGTCAGGTTCCGGATGCGCTGCCAGAGAGGCCCCAGCGTGCGCCGGACTCGGGCGCCGGCGGTGTCGTCCGCCATAGGACGCCCCTCTCTCGGAAAGAACCGTTGTCATGGTACTCCGACGCGCGCGCGGGCTAACCTAAGGTCATGGCCGACATCTTCGACGTGATCGCCGACGGCACTCGTCGGGACATCCTCCAGTTGCTGCGCGAGCGTCGCGACGATGCGCGGGGGACGAGCGTCTCGCAGATCGTCACCGAACTGGGCGTGAGCCAGCCCACGGTCTCCAAGCATCTGAAGGTGCTGCGGGAGGCCGAGTTGGTCTCGGTGCGCGAGGAGGGGCAACACCGCTTCTACAGTCTGTCGCCGGCCCCGCTGGATGCCGTGGACGACTGGCTGATGCCGTTCGTGGTCGACGACACGCCGATCGAGCTGCCACCCGTGAGTCTTCCCGACTCTGCGGTCGCCGCGGCCGACCTGGTGGGTCGGGCCGCAGCGTCGACCAAGCACGCACTGGAGTCGGTCTTCAAGCGCATCCCCGGGCGCTGAGCCCGACGCACCTCAGCGGCGGGCCCGGTGGATCAGCGGCGGGTCCGACGGAACAGTGCCCCGCCCCACGCGACCGCGCCGACGAGGATGAGAAGGCACCACGACACGGCCCATCCGGCATCCGGGGTCAGCCCCCGCCCCTCCAGCAACGCGCGAACCGTCTCGACGATCGGCGTCACCGGCTGATGCCGGGCCACGGGCTGCAGCCACGCCGGCATCGTGTCGACGGGCACGAACGCGCTGGAGATGTAGGGCAGGAACAGGAGGATGAACCCGTAGCCGTTGGCGGCCTCGGGTGAACCGGCCGCCAGCCCGATCGCCGCGAACAGGTAGGTGATCGCGAGGATGTACAGCGCCACGAGTCCCACGACGGCTGCCCATTCGAGAGCCGATCCGGCGGGTCGAAACCCGAGCAGCACGGCGACGACGATGACGATTCCCGTGGCCAGGAGGTTGCGCAACAGGCTCGCGACGACGTGCCCGGTGAGGACGGCGCTGGCGCGCAGGGGCATGGTGCGGATGCGATCGATGATGCCGGTGCGCATGTCGCCGGCGACGTAGACCGCGGTGGAGGCCGCACCGAAACCGGCGCACAGCAGGATGATGCCGGGAACGATGTAGTCCACATAGCCGCCGCCGGGATCGATCGCGCCGCCGAAGACCTGCGTGAACATGACCATCAGCAGGACGGGCAGGAGTATCGCCATCAGCAGCGACTCGCCATCGCGGAGCGACTGTCGCAGGCTCCGCTCGATGAAGACGGCCTCGGCCGTCAGCCCTCGCGCAGCGGTGGCGCCGGGGGTGCCGGGCGTAGCCGGCGTGGCAGGGGTGACCGCGGTCATGACATTCCTTTCGTGGCGGGGAGGGAGGTGAGGACGACGAAGACGTCGTCGAGGGTGGGGCGTCTCACATCGACGTCGCCGTCGAGCCCGTCTGCTTCCCAGCCGTCGATCGCATTGCGCAGGCCGCGGAGGGTCCCGTCTGTGGTGACCTCGGCGCGAAGGCCGCCGCGGGAGTCGTGGAGGGCGATCGTCGCCCCGCCGACCCGCGCCTTGAGTTCGGCCGGGGTGCCCTCGGCGACCACCTTCCCGCCATTGAGCACCACCACGCGATCGGCGAGCTCGTCGGCTTCTTCGAGGTATTGGGTCGTGAGGAGGACGGTCACGCCGCCGGCCGACAGCGAGCGGATGATGTCCCACAGGATGCGCCTGCTGTGGATGTCGAGGCCCGTCGTCGGCTCGTCGAGAAACAGCACGTCGGGGGTGACGACGAAACTCAAGGCCAGGTCGAGGCGGCGCCGCATTCCGCCCGAATATCCGCCCACGCGCCGACTAGCGGCGTCGACGAGGTCGAACCGCTCGAGCAGCGTTTGCGCGCGTACGGCGGCGGCGCTGCGGCGCAAGCCGCGCAGGCGTCCGAGCATGATGAGGTTCTCGCGGCCGGTGAGCCCTTCGTCGACGGCGGCCGACTGCCCTGTGAGCGCGATTCTCCGGGTGACGTGCGTGCGATCGCGGACGACGTCGTAGCCCGCCACGTGCGCCTGGCCCGAATCGGGTGCCACGAGCGTGGAGAGGATGCCGATCGTGGTCGTTTTGCCGGCACCGTTCGGACCGAGGACGGCAAGGATCTCGCCCTTCTCGGCCGACAACGACACGCCGTCGAGCACGGTGCGACCGCGATAGGACTTGCTCACTGCTCGCACGTCGATGACGGGCGGGGTGGGGTGCGCCATGATGTCTCCTTTGCGTATGCCATAAACCGTTTATGACAGTAACATACGGTTTACGGCGTACACAATGTACGCTGGCTGTGTGGCTGATTCGCGCACGTCCGCCCCCGACCTCCCCGACCTCCCGCGCGGTGTCGCGCTCGCATGGGGCGTGGCCGCCTCACCGCAGCGCGGACCCAAGCGTGAGATGTCGGTCGAGCAGATCGTCGAGGCGGCGGTCGAGTTGGCCGACGCGGAAGGGCTGGGCGCGGTGTCGATGGCCGCCGTCGCCACGCGACTGGGATACACGCCCATGTCGCTGTACCGATACGTGAGCGCCAAAGACGACCTCATCCTGCTGATGCAGGAGGAGGCCACGGGGGTGCCGTCGGAGGCGGTTCGTGAGGCGCCGGGATGGCGTGAGGGACTGGAACTGCTCGCCCGCGAACAGATCGCGGCATACCTGCGGCATCCGTGGGTGCTCGACATCCCGATCACCGGCTCGCCGGCAACGCCCAACAGCTCCGCGTGGATGGATGTGGGGCTCCACGTGCTGGCCGGAACCCCGCTCGAACCGTCCGAGCGGCTCGGGGTGCTCCTGCTCGTGACCGGGCATGCGAGATGGACGGGGATCGTGCTGGCCGGGTACGCGCGCGCCCAGCGCACCACCGGAGCCAGCGACGAGGAGATCACCCGTCGCGAGGACGCCCTGTATCGCACCCTGGTGACCGCCGATGCGTATCCCGATCTGCGCGCAGCGATCGACAGCGGGGTCTTCCTCGACGATGCCGACCCGTTCGCTTTCGCCCTACAGCGCTCCCTCGACGGGGTCGCCGCCTACATCCAGGCGCGCACCGACGGTGCTCCGGCGGAGGCGTTCGCCTTCGAGCCGCCGGTCGACGTGGGTCTTGCCGGCGACCCCGGCTATCGCAAGGCTCGCAAGGCCGTTCGCGATGCCGAGCGGCTTCTGCGGGAGGCTCGCCGCGCCGAACGGCAGGCTCTCCGTGAAGCACGGGAGCGGGCCGCTCGCGCGCAGCAGACCCTGTGACGGGGCGGGCTCGCATTCACCACATAGACCTCATAGGTTTACACGCGTTGCACGCACCCTCTAGGCTGAGCACACAGCAGACTGGGACTATCTGGGGGATAGGAAAATGGCGGAGTTGTCGGACGTGCGCTTTCTGACCGTCGCAGAGGTGGCGGACATCATGCGTGTGTCCAAGATGACCGTCTACCGTTTGGTACACGCGGGTGAACTGCCCGCCGTCCGTTTCGGCCGGAGCTATCGTGTGCCCGAGACGGCCGTGACGGCAGCCCTGCAACGGCCCATCGCCGACGTCGGCTAGACTGTCCCGAGGCATTTCTCCGACATGCCTGATCCCGGACGTGGAACTGTCCCGTCCAGACCCCTGACGTAGTGAGGTTTTCCGTGGGTTCTGTCATCAAGAAGCGCCGCAAGCGCATGGCGAAGAAGAAGCACCGCAAGCTGCTTCGCAAGACTCGCCACCAGCGTCGCAACAAGAAGTAAGCGCGACCGAAACACCGAGCGCCCCGATCCTGACGGATCCGGGCGCTTCGTGTTTCACCGCGCTTCCTCGTCCGGGGCGCGGACAACGGGAATGGCCTGGGTGAACGTGCGATGGCGCGCTTCGGCATCCTCCGACCCGCTGAAGACGCCCTCGGTGGGTGCGGAGTGCTCCTCGCGACCGGGCTGCTCGATCGCCTCGGACATCAGCACCCGCTGGGTGGGCAGGGCGGCGGGCGCGGTGCTGCGCAGGAGCGAGACGAGTTCTTCTCGTACCAGGCAGCGGAGGTCCCACAACCGACCCGAGTCGGCCGCACTGACCAGCACGCGCAGACGCACGAGCCCACCGGTGGCGTCGGTGACCTGCACCACGGCGGTGCGTCCGTCCCACAGCTCCGAGGAGTCGACGATGTCGGCGAGTCTGCGTCGCACGCGGTCGACGGGCACACGCCAGTCGAGATCCAGCTCCACCGTGCCCAGGATCTCGCTGCCCTGCCGCGTCCAGTTCTCGAACGGCTGCGTCGTGAAGTAGGTGCACGGCAGCACCAGGCGTCGCTGATCCCAGATGTCGACGACGACGTAGCTGAGGGTGATCTCGCCCACCCGGCCCCACTCGCCCTCGATCACCACGACGTCGTCGACGCGCAGCGCGTCGCTGAAGACGAGCTGGATGCCCGCGAACATGTTGGCGAGCGTGGACTGGGCGGCAAGGCCCGCCACGATGGAGACGATCCCTGCAGATGCCAGGAGGCTCGCTCCCACCGCCTGCACCGCCGGGAAGGTGAGGAGGATCGCCGAGACGGCGATCACGACGATGACGGCGATCACGAGGCGGCGCAGGATGAGCGTCTGCGTGCGGATGCGACGTGCCTGCCGATTGTCGGGAACGTCGATGCGGTACCGGCCGAGCATCAGGTCGGTCGCGAACAGGTCGAGGCACACGAGCAGCCAGGCGATGACCGCGATGGCGGCGATACCCAGCGTGTGCGCGATGACGGACAGAGCCGGAGCGGAAGCGGGATACGCGACCGCGAGGGCGACCCACACCGCCAGCAGGCAGACGAGGGTGCGGAACGGGCGACGACAGCGCGCCGTGAGGTCGGCGACCCAGGGGTGTCGGCGAGCGGCGCGTCGGGCGGTGACGGTGACGACGAACGTCGCTGCCAGCGCGACCGCCACGCACACCACCATCGTGATCGCGAACCTCAGCCAGTCATCCCACATAGGCGCTCCTTCTTTCGGCATCCGGTCTCCCACCGTAGGCAGATGACCCGTGTTCGACGCAAACCGCGCCGGAGAGGCCCCGCCGCCCGTCGACGACGTACGGCTCAATAGGGACGTACGGCTCAATAGGATGGACGGGTGGCCCGCCTCACCTTCGTCTCCAAGCCCGACTGTCACCTGTGCGAGGTCGCTCGTGAGGTCGTCGAGGCGGTCGTCGCCGACCTTCCCGAGGGAGCCGTCGAGGTCGAGGAACTGTCGATTCTCGACGATTCCGCGCTCTACGCGCAGTGGTGGGAGAAGATTCCGGTCGTCCTGGTGGACGGCGAACTCCACGCCCACTGGAGGCTGTCGCCCGACCGCCTCCGCGCGGCATTGACAGCATCGGAGGAGACCAGATGACGATCCGGCACGTGGTGGCCTGGCAGCTCGCGGCGGAGGACCCGGAGGTCCGCGCCGATCAGGCAGCCGAGGTCGCGCGCCGGCTGCGCGGACTCGTGGGCGTGGTGCCCTCGATCCGCGCACTGTCGGCCGGTCCGAACGCGGCGTACGAGCAGGTCAACGTCGATGTGGCGGTCGTGATCGACTTCGACGACATCGCCGGACTCGATGCCTACCAGGCACATCCGGCCCACGCCGAGGTGGCCGCCTACATCCGCAGCGTGGTGCGCGGGCGCATGGCCGTCGACTTCGAGGTCTGAACGGGCCTCATCCGTCTCGCTCCGTCCGCGGCCGGACCGACACCGGCGCCGGTCCGAGTGCCACGCGCACACGCTCGTCGTACTCGACACGGTCGCCTGCGGCGTGCTGGATCGACAGCATCGTGCCGTCGGCGGTGCGTACGAGCGTGCGTCGGAAGCTCCCGAGGAAGGTGCTCTCGAGAACGGACGCGTCCACTCCGTGATCGGCAGGGGAGACGAGGCGGAGATTCTCGGGGCGAACGAACACCTCGACGGCTCCCTCCGTTGCCGGCTGTTGCAGCCGCACCCGCTGCGACCAGATCTCCACCTCGTCGCCGCGAACGATCCCCGGGACGAGGCTGGAGACCCCGACGAAAGCGGCGACCACCGGGGTGCGCGGCCGCAGGTAGAGATCCTCGGGGGAGCCGACCTGCTCGATGCGTCCAGCGTTCATCACCGCGATCCGGTCGGATACCGCCAGCGCCTCCTCTTGATCGTGGGTGACGAACACCGTCGTGATTCCCAGGCGCAGCTGGATGCGCCGGATCTCGTCGCGCAGCTGCACCCGCACCTTCGCGTCGAGGGCCGAGAGCGGTTCGTCCAGCAGAAGCACGCGCGGCTCGGTCACCAGAGCCCGCGCGAGGGCGACACGCTGCTGCTGGCCTCCCGACAACTGGTGCGGGTATCGATCGGCGAGGTGTTCCAGACCCACCAGCGCCAGCGCGTCGCGGGCACGGGCGGCCGCCTCGCGGGCGGCGACGCGTCGCCGGCGCAGGCCGAAGGCCACATTGTCGACCACTCGCAGATGCGGGAAGAGCGAGTACGACTGAAAGACCATCCCGATGTCGCGCTTGTTGGTCGGTGTGGTCGACACGTCGCGTTCTGCCAGGAGCACCGCGCCGCCGGATGCCGCCTCCAGCCCCGCCAGGACGCGCAGGGCCGTGGTCTTGCCGCATCCCGACGGGCCCAGCAGCGAGACGAACTCACCCGGGGCGATGTCGAGGTCGAAGTCGTGCAGCACGCGCGTGGATCCGTAGTCCTTGACCACGTGGCGGAACTGCACCCTCGTTCCGCTGCCCGCGTCGGCGAGCAGGGCATTGTCGGACGTGCGCGGCAGGGCCCGTACCGGGGTGTCTGCGGTGGTCATGAGACGGCCTTTCGAGAACGCGAGCGAGCCGCGCGGGAGATGAGCAGGAGGAGCAGGAAGACGCAGACCAGCGACAGGAGGGTGAAGATCGCGGATGCGTAGGGGTCGATCTTGTTGGAGACCACGAGGGCGGTCTGCAGCACCTGTCGGTTCAGGAGGGAGGCGATCGTGAACTCCCCGAGCACGACGGCCACGGAGATGAGCGACGCCGCGAGCAACCCCTGACGCAAGTTCGGCACGAGCACGTGAGCGATGACCTCGAACCAGTTCGCCCCCAACGACCGGGCCGCCTCCGAGAGGGTCTTCACATCGACGGCGTCGATCGAGGCTTTGATCGCCCGGTAGGCGAAGGGGAGGACGGTGACCCCGTAGGCGAACGCCAGGGTCCAGGTGCCGGTCCCGAGCATGCGCCCGATCTGCAGGTAGATCGGCGCCAGGCCCACCACCAGCACGATCGCGGGGATCGAGATCGGCAGCAGCACGAGGAACTCGAATGCTCGGCCCATGCGGGGCAGCCGCAGTTCGATGAGGATCATCGTGGGAAGCAGCAGCACGAGCACGATCGCGACGGTCACCGCAGCCAGCACGAGCGAGTTGACCAGCCCTGTTCCGATGGGGGCGAGCACCTGCGTGTTCGTGGGATCGAACACCCGCACCCAGTTCGCGACGGTGAGTGCGCCGGTGGCCGGATCGCGGAGCGTGTACACGAGGGTGGCGAGAAGCGGGATCGCGAAGAGGCTGCCGACCGTGAGTGCGATGGCCCAGCGGACCGGCCGAGAGGGACGGAATCGCCCGGGAGCGGGACTGCTCATGACTGCCACCTCGCCGCCCGCGACTGGATGGCGGAGTAGGCCCACATCACGGCGCCGACGATCACGATCATCCCCAGCGCCAGGGCCCCGGCGAGGTTCTCGCGACCGAGCACGGTCTCGCTCGTCAGCGCCGCACGGATCTGCAGCGGCACGATCTGAGAGCCCTGGCTGGCCAGGGCCGCCGCCGTGGCATACGACGAGAAGGCGTTGGCGAACAGCAGGAGGAAGCTCGCCAGGAACGAGGGAGCGAGCACGGGAAGGCCGACGCGTGTCCAGAAGCTCGCGCGTGATCCACCCAGCACCAGGTTGGCCTCCGCCCACTGGGGCTTCAGTGCCGACAGGGCCGGGAGGAAGGTGATGACCATGAGCGGCACCTGGAAGTAGATGTAGGGCAGGATCAGGCCGGGAAGCGAGTAGAGCCAGGCTCCCGGCTGGATGTCGATGCCGAACCCGTCGCGCAGCAGCACCGTGACCACCCCCTGCACGCCGATCGTCGCGATGAAGACGAACGCGAGCATCACTCCGCCGAACTGCGCGAGCACGCCGGCCGCCGCATCGAGCGTGCTGCGCACAAGGCCGGTGGCGGGCAGCCCCATCGCCGCGTAGCAGACGAGGCCGCCGATCACGGCGCCCACGGCGGCGGTCAGAAGCGACAGCCACGTCGTGTTCCAGAAGGTGAGGAGGATGACGGGATCCCCCAGCGCCGCGACGTTCTCCCACGTGAACTGCCCGTCGGCGTCGACGAAGCCGGTGGCCACGGCGAGGATCGTGGGAAGGGCGAGGAAGAGCGCGACGTAGACCGCGAACGGCACGAGTCCCACCCAGGCGAGGTCACGGCGCTGCGCCCGGCGCCGCGCGGACGGCACCGACCGAGCGGGTGGAGCATCGTGCTCCCCCCGCTCGGCGGTGGTGTGGTCGATGACCGACGTGGTCACTGGACCGCCGAGGCCCACTTCTGGCCGAGCAGGGTGCCGGCGGAGGTGCTCTGCGCCTCGGTGGGGACCACGGTGGTCTCGGGCACCGCGGGAAGTGCCGCGGCAAGGGTGGCGTCGATCGTGCCGGCGTCGGTCATGGCATCCATGCGCGCCGGACGGGCGCCGCCCTTGAGCCACAGGTTCTGGACCTCGTCGCTGTAGAGGAACTCCTGCCACAGGCGGGCCGCAGCCGGGTGGGGCGCGTCCTTGTTGATCGCCTGGTTGTAGTAGCCGGCGTAGCCCGTGCCGTCGAACACCTTCACCTTCCAGTTGGGGTTGGTCGCGGCGTGCGTGGCGTTGAGGTAGTCCCAGTCGAAGACGACGGGCGTCTCGCCGCTGGCGATCGTGCCGGTGGTCACGTCGACCTTCAGCAGGTTGCCGGCCTTCTGCAGCTCGCCGAAGAAGTCGATCCCCGGCTGGAAGTCGTCGAGTGTGCCGCCGTTTTGCACGGTGGCCAGCCCCACGGCAGCGAAGGCCGCACCAGCCTGCGTCGGGTCGCCGTTGATCGCGACCGAGCCCCTGTAGTCGGCGCCCAGCAGGTCGGTGATCTCGGCGGGCGCGTCGAAGCGGCTCGAGTCATAGCCGACCGACATGTACCCGCCGTAGTCGCCGACGAACAGCCCGCTCGGCTCCTTCAGCGCGTCGGGGATCTCCTCCCAGGTCTGCACCTTGTAGGGCGCGAACACGTCGGTGTTCTGGAGCGCGACCGTGAGTCCGAGGTCGAAGACATCGGGAGCGGTGTCCAGGCCCTGGTTGGTCTTGGCTGCCTGGATCTCCTCTGCGCTGGAGACGTCGGGGGACTGCTCCTGCACGGCGATCTCGGGGTAGCGGCTGGTGAACAGGTCGATGATCTCGCCGTAGTTCGCCCAGTCGCGCGGCAGCGCGATGACGTTGAGCGCGCCCTCCGCTTTGGCGGCGGCCTCGAGGTCGGCGAACGTGCCGAAGTCCGCGACGCTCGTCGCCGTGGCGGCGTCGGTGCCCGACGGGTCGCTCGACGAGCCGGGGGAGGCTTCCGCGGTGGCGCACCCGGCGAGGGCGATCGCGGCCGCGGTGGTGAGGGCGAGGGCAGCGCCGAGGCGCCGCAGGGTCATGGTGTGCATGGGTTCCTCTCGGGTGACGCAGGGCAGCCCGATCGGGGCTCGCCTGCGGGGACGAGAGGACGTTACGAAGCGGAGGTGACCGAAGGGCCTGCCTCACGTGAATGACCGGTGACGCCGTGGCGACGCTGCGGTGTCGCTGCCGCGGTTGCTACGGCGCCAGACGGCCCTTACGGCGCCAGGCGGGTCGGTCCGCGGAACAGGTAGGTGACCTCGCGGATCGACGACTCGCCCAGCAACAGCATGAGCAGGCGGGCCAGGCCCATCCCGAACCCGCCGTGGGGCGGGGCGCCGTAGCGGAAGAAGTCGAAGTAGAAGGCCAGGTGCTCGGGGTCGAGGCCCTTCTCTCGCGCCTGCACCTCCAGCACGTCCACGCGGTGCTCGCGCTGCGCGCCGGTCGTGATCTCGACGCCCTTGTAGAGCAGGTCGTACGACTTCGTGAGCCCCGTCTCGGGGTCGCGCATGTGGTAGAACGCCCGGATCTCCGGGTGGTAGTCGGTGATGAAGACGAACTCGTGGCCGTAGGTCTCCTGCACGTGGGCCGAGATCTGCCGCTCGCCCTCGGGGTCGAGGTCGCCGTCGGTGCGGGGGATCTCGTACCCGCGGGCGGCGACGATCTCGCGGGCCTCGGCCAGCGGGATACGCGGGAAGGGAACGGCCGGCACGACGACGTCGAGGCCGAACAGCTCGGAGATCTCGTGGCCGTGCTTGTCCTTGACCGCCTGGATCGCGAACTGCAGCAGCTCCTCCTGCATCCGCGCGACGTCTTCGTGTGACTCGACCCAGCTGATCTCCGCGTCGACCGAGGTGAACTCCGTCGCGTGGCGGCTGGTGAAGGAGGGGTCGGCGCGGTACACGTCGCCGATCTCGAAGATCTTGCCGAAGCCCGCCGACTGCGCCATCTGCTTGAAGAACTGCGGGCTCTGGGCGAGGTAGGCGGTCTTGTCCTCGAAGTAGGGCACCTCGAACAGCTCGGCGTTGGACTCGGATGCCGACGCCATCAGCTTCGGCGAGTGGATCTCGATGTAGTCGCGCTCGATCCAGTAGGTGCGCATCGCGTGCTCGAGCGTCGTCTGCACGCGGAAGATGAGGTTGTTGCGGCGCTGACGCAGGTCGAGGAAGCGCCAGTCCATCCGCTTGTCGAGGCCGCTGTCGGCGGCGATGGGAGTCTCGGGCAGTGCGGCGGCAGCGATGTCGAGCGCGCCGATCTTGATCTCGACGCCGCCGAGCTTCACCCGCTCGTCGTGCTTGAGCTCGCCGGTGACCGTGAGGAACGTGCCGGTGCTGAGCTCGGAGATGAGCGACGTGAGGGCAAGGGCTGTCTCGTCCTGCTCGCTGCCGTCTTCTGCGGGACGGGTCGCCGGGTTGACCAGCTGCACGGCGCCGGTCTCATCGCGCAGGATGACGAACTGCACCTTCTTCTGATCGCGGACGGTCTCGACCCATCCGGACACCGAGACGGGGCCGTCTTCACGGGACTGCAACTGGCTGACGAGAACGCGTTCACTCACAAGGGGTCAGTCTACGTGGGGGCGGACGCATCGCCGGCGCTCGGCGTCCGCACAGGCTCCGTTCACGCGGCCCTCGTACCGTGGGAAGCATGACGACGGCATCCGACGGATCTTGGCTCACCACGCTCGTCGACGGGGTCGTCTCGCTGATGGAGGTCATCGGTGCCCCCGGCGCCGGTCTGGCGATCGCGCTGGAGAACCTCTTCCCGCCGCTTCCGAGCGAGGTCATCCTGCCGATGGCGGGGCTGGCCGCCTCGCGCGGGTCGTTCACGCTCGTCGAGGCGCTCGTGTGGACCACGGCTGGTTCGGTCGTGGGTGCCTATCTGCTGTACGGCGTGGGAGTGCTGCTCGGTCTCGACCGCTTGCGCGCCGTCGCCCGCCGCATCCCGCTCCTGCATGTGGAGGACGTCGATCGCACGGTGGCTTGGTTCTCGCGGCACGGCGGCAAGGCGGTGTTCTTCGGACGGATGATCCCGATCTTCCGCAGCCTCATCTCGATCCCCGCCGGTCTCGTGCGGATGCCGTTGTGGCGATTCGGGCTGCTCACCCTGGCCGGCTCCGCCCTCTGGAACACGACCTTCGTGATGGCGGGCTTCCTGCTGGGCGAGTCGTGGCACGTCGTGGAGACCTACGCCGACATCCTGCAGTACGTCGTGATCGCCGGTGTCGCGCTCGGGGTCGGCTGGTTCGTGGTCAACAGGGTGCGCCAGCTGCGCGGTCGCGGCGCCGATCTCGCGTGACGGCGAGGGTGCTGCGTTTCGTCTCGCTGCGCTCGCTCAACGACCGGGGGGTGTGGCGGGGGTGTGGCGTTTCGTCTCGCTGCGCTCGCTCAACGTCCGGGGGGAGGCTTTCGGACGTTGAGCGAGGAGCGCAGCGACGAGACGAAACGAAACGTGTGACCCGGCGGAGCGTCCGCTCCCAGCACCCGCATAGAAGCCTCCACGTAGACTGAAGGTGTGCCCGCCGAACGCCTTCACCTCGTGCGCCATGGCGAGGTCCACAATCCGCAGCGCGTGCTGTACGGCCGGCTCCCCGAGTTCCGCTTGAGCGATGACGGGCGCCGAATGGCCGAGGCTGCTGCTGCCCACCTGCGTGCGCTCGACCGTGCCGTGACCGGCCTGTACGCGTCGCCCCTGCAGCGTGCCCGCGAGTCGGCGGAGCCCTTCGCCGCCGAGTTCGGTCTCGACCCGGTGATCGACGAGCGCATCATCGAGCCCACGAACGTGTTCGAGGGCAAGCGGATGCGCCGGGCGCTCATGAACCCCCTCAACTGGCGTCACCTGCGGGCCCCGTCGCGCCCGAGCTGGGGCGAGCCGTACGTCCAGGTCGTCGCCCGCGTGGATGCCGCGATGCGTGCGGCGTGGGATGCGGCCGACGCCGGCGACGTGGTGCTGGTCTCGCACCAGCTGCCGATCTGGATCACCCACCTCGCCGTGGGCGGACTGCCCCTGCGCCACGACCCGCGGGAGCGACGCTGCGCGCTGTCGTCGATCACGAGCTTCGAGCGTGACGGCCAGCACTGGCGCGAGGTGGATTACGCAGAGCCGGCGACCACCGCCGGTGCGATCGATGTAGGAGCGGTGTGATGGCGACCGGATTCCGCGCGCGCAGGATCGTGGCATCCGTGGCGGCGCTGACGCTGGCGGTGGGCCTGGCGGGGTGCACCAACGACGCGACCCGCATCGCGGAGGGCTACCAGCAGGGCGGCAACACCGGCTTCGTCTCCGGCGACGGACGTGTCCAACAGATCCCCGCCGACGAGCGCGGCGAGAGCGTGGAGTTCACCGGCACCGCCATCGACGGGTCCACCCTCGCGGCAGACGACTTCGCCGGCGACGTGCTGGTGCTCAACTTCTGGTACGCCGGGTGCGGGCCCTGCCGCATCGAGGCTCCCGTGCTGCAGGAGACCTACACCGAGACGAAGGATGCCGGTGTGCACTTCCTCGGCGTGAACATCTACGACGGACCCGAGCAGGCGACCTCGTTCGAGGAGAGCTACGGCATCACCTATCCGTCGCTGTTGGCGCGCGGCGACGCGGCCCTGAAACTCGCGTTCGCCGACTACACCTCGCTCAGCGCCGTGCCGACCACGCTCGTGCTCGACCGTCAGGGGCGCGTGGCCGCTCGGTTCATCGGTGCCGTGCGCGACGACACGTCGCTTCCGACCATCGTCAAGGACGTGCTGGCGGAGAGCTCGTGAACCCGGGCGAGATCGTCTTCGACGGCGCCCTCTGGTTGGCGGCACCGATCGCGCTGGCGGCAGGGCTCATCTCCTTCCTCTCGCCGTGCGTGCTGCCGCTCGTGCCCGGATACCTCGGGTTCCTCGGTGGCGCGAGTGCCACCATGCGGCGGCGCGGTCGCCTCGTGGCGGGCGTGCTGCTGTTCATCCTCGGGTTCACCGTGGTGTTCGTCGCGATGGGCGTCCTCGCCGGCACCCTCGGGCGCTTCTTCCTGCAGTACGGCGACATCATCACCCGGGTGCTGGGCGTGGTGGTCATCGTGCTCGGACTGGTGTTCGTCGGGGTGTTCGGCGTGGCACAGCGCACGGTCAAGCCGCAGGTGCGCGGCGGGCTGGGGCTGCTGGGGGCACCCTTGCTGGGGGTCGCGATGGGCATCGGGTGGGCGCCGTGCATCGGACCCACCTACACGGCGATCCTGTCGATCTCGCTCACGCAGGCAGACCCGTGGCGCGCGGTGGTGCTGGCGGTCGTCTACTCGCTGGGCCTCGGCATCCCGTTCCTGCTCATCGCGCTCGGGTTCGGCTGGGCCACGCGCTCGGTCGCCTTCTTCCGCCGCCACATCCGCGCGATCAACATCGCCGGAGGAGCGCTCCTGATCGTGCTCGGTGTGCTCATGGTCACCGGGGTGTGGACCTCGGTCATGTCGTCACTCACGGGGGTGATGTCCAGTGTCGAACTCCCGCTCTGACACCCGCGGCGTGTCTGAGGCGAACGATCCGCTGCGGCCCTCGGATCACGCGGACTCGGATGCCGGCCAGTCCGGCATCACGCAGCCGCAGCTCGGCGTCGTGGGCTGGCTCCGCTGGGGGTGGCGCCAGCTCACCAGCATGCGCACGGCGCTGGTGCTGCTCCTGCTGCTCGCGATCGCCGCGATTCCCGGCTCGATCGTGCCGCAGCGCACCGCGGACCCCAACGGGGTGAGCCAGTGGCGCACCGACAACCCCGACCTGTTCCCGATCCTCGACGGGCTGCAGCTGTTCGACGTCTACACCTCGGTGTGGTTCTCGGCGATCTACCTGCTGTTGTTCCTCTCCCTCATCGGGTGCGTCATCCCGCGCACCAAGCACCACTGGAAGGCGATGCGCGCACGGCCACCGCGCACACCGGTGCGCCTGTCGCGTCTCGACGATCATGTCGAAACGGTCGTCGACCTCCCGGGTGACGCGGATGCCGGGGCTGCCGCCTCCCGTGCCGTCGACCTCGCCGAGGCTCAGCTGCGCAAGGCGGGGTATCGCGTCGAGCGCTACGACACCGAGAGTGGGCTGAGGAGGGGCGGATCGGCATCCGTCTCGGCGGAGCGAGGTTACCTGCGCGAGACCGGAAACCTCGTCTTCCACGGGGCACTGGTCGGAGTGCTCATCGCGGTGGGTCTGGGCGGCGGCTTCACCTACACCGGCCAGACCGTCATCATCGAGGGCGACAGCTTCGTCAACTCGCCCGGCCTCGGATACACCTCGTTCAATCCGGGCCGCTTCGTCGACGTCGACGGTCTGCCGCCGTACGCCCTGACTCTCGACCGCTTCGATGTCTCGTATGTGCCGGTGGGTCAAGCCGGGCAGGGACAGGCCGGCGACTTCGCCGCCAACCTGACCATCGCCGAGCCGGGCAGCGACAGTCGTCAGGGCGTGGTGCGGGTGAACCATCCGCTCGACATCGAGGGCGACCGCGTCTACCTCATGGGCAACGGCTACGCCCCGACGATCACGGTCCGCAACGCCGACGGCGACGTCGTCTTCCGCGAAGACGTCGCCTTCCTGCCGCAGGACACTCGCATGACCTCGCTCGGGGTCGTCAAGATCGCCGACGGACTCTCGGACGCGGCGGGCGAGCCCGAGCAGATGGGGCTCGTGGGCTTCTTCTACCCGACCGCGGTGACCGGGCACGGCGGGGCGTTCTCGTCGGGCTACCCGGCTCTGCTCCAACCGCTGCTGACGCTCGACGTGTACGTGGGAGACCTCGGCATCAACGACGGCACCGCACGCAACGTCTACGCCCTCGACACCGGTGACATGACCCAGCTCACGGGTCGCGCGATCGATGTCGACTCACTCGAGCTCACCCCCGGCGACACGGTCGACCTGCCGGACGGCATGGGCACGATCACGTTCGAGAACGCGACCGCCGGCGGAGCACCCGATGTCGTCAAGCGGTATGTCTCGCTGTCGATCCACCGCGATGTGGGCGCGCCGTTCGTGCTCGTGTTCGCCGTGCTCGCGCTGGCCGGCCTGTTGGCTGCCCTGTTCGTGCCCCGTCGCCGGATGTGGGTCAAGGCCACGCCCGACGGCGCTGCCCTGCGGATCGAATATGCGGGCCTCGCCCGAGGCGAAGACCCGACGATCGCGACCGCCGTCGCCGACCTCGCCCGCACCCACGCGGAAACTCTCGACGGCGTGCTCGGGCGACCGTCGGCCGATGCCTCTTCACCCGCTGCCGACCCCCACGCGAAAGTAGACTGACACCCATGCCCACCCCCGGTCTGTCGCTCGAAGACATCTCCTTCCTTCTGGTGTGGACGGCCGTCGCGATCTACGCGCTCGCGTTCATCGCGTATGCCATCGACCTCGCGCGGCGCGGGGAGCTCGCGGTGCAGGCCAAGGATGCCGCGCGCGAGCGCGAACTGGTGGGCGCGGGTGTCGGAGCGTTCGGTGCCGGGGCGAGCGTGGCGGGGGCGGCCGGCCGTCCGACCATCGGCGAAGTGCGCGCGCAGGAGGCCGCAGCCCTGCACGACCTCGAGGCGCCCCTCGCACAACGCAAGCGCTACGTGTGGGCCCGCATCGGCACCTCGCTGACCGTGCTCGGGTTCCTCTTCCACGTGGGCGGAGACGTGCTGCGCGGTGTGGCGGCCGGGCGCGTGCCGTGGGCCAACAACTACGAATTCGCCCTCACCGGAACCATGCTGATCGTCGCGGTCTACCTCGTGGTGCTGCTGCGCTACGACCTGCGGTTCCTCGGCTCGTTCATCACGGGTCTGGTGGCCGTGTTCCTCGGCGGGGCGGCGGTCGCCTTCCACGTCGACGTCACGCCGCTCGCCGACCCGCTGAAGAGCATCTGGCTGGTCATCCACGTGTTCGTGGCATCCCTGTCCACGGCGTTCTTCGCCCTCGCCTTCGCCCTGTCGGTGCTGCAGCTGATGCAGGACCGTCGGGAGCGGCGCGCGATCGCGGCGGAGGTCGACGGCGCCGCCGCCGGCCCGTCGCGCATGCGGTTCCTCCGTACGCTGCCGTCGGCGGAGGCGCTGGAATCGCTGGCGTACCGGTTCGCGATCATCGGGTTCATCTTCTGGACCTTCACCCTCATCGCCGGCTCCATCTGGGCCAACGATGCGTGGGGTCGCTACTGGGGCTTCGACACGAAGGAAGTGTGGACCTTCGTCATCTGGGTGCTGTACGCCGGCTACATCCACGCACGGGCAACCCGCGGCTGGCGGGGGGCGCCGTCGGCGTGGCTGTCGATCGTGGGCTTCTCCGCGGTGCTGTTCAACTTCGTCGTGGTCAACATGTTCTTCAAGGGTCTCCACGCCTACAGCGGCCTGAGCTGACCCCTCCTTCCGCGCTCCCGCGCTCCCGCGCTCCCGCGCTCCGCGTTCCGCGTTCCCGCCGAGTGTCCACAACACGCCGGGTCGGCGGCATCGACTGCCGCGTGTCGTGGACACTCGGCGGGATGAGCCGGGGATGAGCCGGGGATGAGCCGGGGATGAGCCGGGGATGAGCCGGGGTGGGAGTGCCGTACGCGAGGGCGGTGCGGACGCCGCTGTTCAGCCGGGCCAGCCGGCGGAACGGAGTGCGCGACGGACGGGACCGACGATGCGTCGGTGCGGGTCGTCGAAGTGGTGCGACAGGACCCGCACCATCGTCCATCCCTGGTCGGCGATCGCCGCCCAGCGATCGGCGTCGCGCGCGAACTGCGTGTCGGTCGCGTGATGGCGACCGTCGTATTCCACACACGTGCGGTAGCGCGGATAGGCGAGGTCGAGTCGCGCCACGAAGCGCCCGCGTGCATCTCTGAGCTGCCAGTTGAGCTGCGGCATCGGCATACCGGCACGCACGAGCACGAGACGGGTCTGCGTCTCGCGCGGTGATTCGGATCCATGGCGGATCTCGACGGCGGCCTCTCGCAGCGCGGTGACTCCGCGAGCGCCGACACGGATGCTGGTGAGGAGGTCATCCTTCTCGCAGGCGCCGGCCGTCAGGAGGGCGTCACCCGCGGCGATGAGCTCGTCGACGGTGAGCGCGGTCGACAGGCTCGCCCAGGTGACGGCGGCGGATGTCACTGGCATCCCCCCGCGCAGCGTGAGGTCGTCGTGGCTGCCGGCGAGTCGATGACCGACCACGCCCGGCAGCCTCGGCTCGCGCGCGGGGACACGCGCGCCGACGTGGAGCGGTTCGCGCTCGGCCCAGGGCGGTAGCGGGAGACCCCACAGGTCGGCGGCCGTGAGGTGACAGAAGAAGTGCGCCCCCGACAGCCGTGGCAGCAGGAGTGCGCATCGTTCGCGGGTCGTGGTCGCCGGCATCGATCGCGGCGCCCGAACACCGTGGAACGGTGCGATCAGGTCGGACGAGCGCAGCCGTCCGGCCGGGATGCCCAGCGCTCTCGCCTCGCTGACGGCGAAGGGGGAGTCGGGAAGGGTCCGGGGGTCCGCGCGGTGCATCCGCCCAGCACACGGCATCCGACCTGAGTCGTGCCGATTTAGTGCCCTGCGATGGCGACGAGAATGTCGGCGGCGTGAGGGCTGGGCGGGGTGGTCGCGGTGATCTCGTTGCCGCCGATGCTGATGGTGACGTCGCGGAGCGGGCGCAGGGTCCGGATGAT